>Ga0209612_1000245_pt1 | contig 61719 bp, 58 predicted proteins | sample BioC12SIPDNA_FD_185746 | JGI IMG/M metagenome (GOLD analysis project Ga0209612, IMG submission 185746) | Anaerobic biogas reactor microbial communites from Washington, USA - Biogas_R1_B C12 SIP DNA (SPAdes) (version 2) | ecosystem: Engineered > Bioreactor > Anaerobic > Unclassified | place...
TGGTGGTAGAGGTGGGAGCCACCGATGTGGTCGTGGTGGCCTGCTCGGGGTGTACGGTGGCAGTGGTATTGCCGACCTGGCCGTCCCCGTCGCACCCGCTTAGAACGCCCGCCAGGCCGGAGCCCAGGCCGGTGATAGTGGCGGCCAAGATGCCGGCCCCCTTCAAGAACTGACGGCGAGTAAGCAGCCGGGCTACTTCTGGGTAACGGTCCGTTTCCGGCATGTGATCGTACCCATCCTGCATCGGTGATCTCCTCGGTTCCGGTTTGACCAACACGGGCCACCCGTGGTTTCGTCCCGCATGACCGGGTCAGATGCTCAGATTACTGGAACCGGTAGGCTTCGCTCAAGTTCGAAGCCCACTGTGAGAGGCGGCAAGATCCGTTCAGGCCGGCCGGTTTACGGCATTCTTATGGATATGCAGATATACTGCTACGTCGCCGTCTCTGAGTAACATTATCTCCGAACAACATGTGAGGTGCTCGTGATAAGGAAAGTCATTGTCGCCGTCTTGCTGCTCGTCCTGGCCGTTATGGCCGGTACGCTGGCGGGTTGTGGCGGCGAGCTGCCAAATGACGCCGTAGCCAAGGTCGGAGACACTCCCATAGAGGAAGACGCGTTCGACCAGCGTGTCGAAGAGTTCAGCGCCCAGTACGGCTACACTGAAGATGCCTTGGGTGCCGAGGACTGGCAGGCCTTCAAGCTGGACGTGCTTGACTACCTCATCACTTATGAGATGGCGGTGCAAAAGGCGGAAGATTACGGCGTGAGTGTCACGGATGAGGACGTCCAGGAGGAGATCGACCTGATCATCACCACCTACTACGACGGTGATGAAGCGGCTTTCACGGAAGAACTGACCGCGGCAGATATGACCGTGGAGGATCTGAAGGCCAGCTACAAGGAATCCATGTTCATGCAGAAGGTCTACGAGCAGGTGACCAAAGACGTCACCGACGTCCCCGACGAGGAGATCGCCTCCTACTACGAGGAGAACAAAGATGGGTACTTCGTAGACGAGACCCGGGTCACGCGTCATATACTCATCGCGCCGGGAAGCAACCAGGACGACACCACGACCACTACTGCTGCGGGAGAGACCACCACAACCACCGAACTGACCGATGCCGACTGGGACGATGCGCTTGCCCTGGCGAAGGAAGTCCGTACGAAGTTGGTTGCAGGCGGCGACTGGACCGAGCTGGCGGCCGAATACTCCGACGACACCGGATCGGCCGACAATGGGGGTGAGCTAGGTGCCGTCGGCAAGGGAAGGATGGTCCCGGAATTCGAGGAGGCCGTATTCTCGCTGGAAAAGGATGAGATATCTGAGCCTGTGAAATCCGCTTACGGCTATCACATCATCCAGGTCACCGAGATCACCGAGGCCTATCAGCGGACTGTGGACGAAGTCAAGGACGAGATCACGAGCACACTCCTCTCCCAGAAGCAGACTGAAGCATGGCAGGCCTGGATTGAAGCCACAAAGACCGAGCTGAAGGTGGTCTATCGGGAGGATATGCAGACGACGACCACCCTGCCTTCTGAGCCCCTGCCCACCTCAGAATCGACCGACGCCACCGATGGGCAGACCATCACCACCTCCGGAGGGAGCACCACCACTAAGCCCTAGCATGTAGACTGTACGCGCGTCGGCTCGAGCCGACAATCCAGTCGGACCCGTAGGGGTCTGAAGGCATCCGGGGCCGGGGACCAGATCCCCGGCCCCGTTCCATCTCCCGGCAGCTAGAGGCTTGATGTGAATGTCGCACGGGCGGGAAGGACCCCGTCCGTGAAGAACGAAGGGCTTCCAGACATGTCCCCTCGAGATTGGAGCTCGAGATGACACTTGACCTGGAAGCCCTCGTAGTTGCAGCCTACACCTTCGCTGATGAATACCGAGTTCCTTTCACCTATGGACGCCCGCCGCTCGTTTCCGATGCCGAACTTGTGGCTCTTTCCGTCGCGCAAGCAGCCATGGGCACGAGTTCGGATCGGCAGTTCCTCGGTCTGGCGAGAAGGGTCTTGCCTGGCTGGTTCCCTCATCTGCCCGACCAGTCCCAGTACAACCGTCGCCTTAGAGGTCTGGTCGAACTCATGAGCGCGGTGCAGCAGCGCCTGGCCCGGTGGATCGATGCGGGCGGGGCGAGACTGGCCGATGGCACCGCTCTGGCTGTCGCCGCCTACCCCGGTTGCCAAGAGCACAGCCATTTCCGGGGCTTTGCCCGGTATGGGTACGCCAAGAGCCGGCACTGCTACATCTGGGGAGTGCGGCTCGTGCTTCTTACCGACGAGCGCGGTCTCCCGCTCGGCTATACGGTGGTGCCCGCCAACGAAAAGGAGTACGAGCCGCTTAGCGATCTGCTTTCCGGCGTTCCCACAGAGGTCGTCATCGCGGATAAGGGCTTCTGGGGGCAAAGCTACAACGAGCGGCTTCTTGCCCAAGGGGTGAAGCTCCTCACCCCGGCCAAGGTTCGAACCCCAGAGAACCTCGGGCGGGAACGCGCTCTTGCTTCCACCCGACTCGTGATTGAAAGCGTTTTCAGCAACCTCAAAGGTCAGATGCATCTCGAACAACACCTCGCCCGCACGCTTGCCGGGCTCGCTACCCGGATCGCCATGAGAATCCTCGCTATGACCGTGGGGATGCTGCTCAATACCTTGTCTTGTCGCCCTGCTCGCGCGCTTGCCGTCTATGATGGCCGGTGAATCACATCAAGCCTCTAGTTGACTGTGACCGTATCTGTGCGAGTGATGGGCATCCCCCGGCGGCCGCACTCAGCGATGAAGGCGTCGCGCACCGAGCGCGGCAACTCTTCCGGGCAGACGAGGCCGGGTTGAGCGATCCTTCCCTCAAGGATAAGCTCCGCATAGATGGAGGCCGGAGTGCTGGTGCCGTACGACACGCAGGTGGCTCCGGGGATCTGGGTGTTGACCCACTTGATGTCGGGCGGGAATATGTTGTAGGTCACGCTGGCCGGCTTTTCGCCTTTCTCGCCGATGCAATCGACGGTGACCACGCCCGAGTCGGTGATCTCTCCGGCCAGAGCCAGCCTGGCCAACTCGTCGGCGGGCGGATTGGGCGGAAGAGTGGCCACGTACACATCGATGGGCCGCACCTTGGTGCCATCCTTGAGCGTGACCGGCTCCTTGCTCACCATTCCCGAACTCACGAAGGCCAGATCGGCGTCGAGTCCCTCCTCGGGACCGCCCATTTTGAAGTCGACGTATCTGAGTCCCTTCACGCCGTAAGCTCTCGGCAGGAGTCGAGGTAGCGTCGTCACCTCCTCGTGGTCATGACAGACTACCGCGCCCAGGCCGAAAGGTTGCGGGAATTGATAGTGCTCTCTGCGGCCGAAGATCTCCACCCGCTTGTACTCGCCATCCTCGAACAGAAGCGGCGGCTGAGAGCAATCGGTGTAGTAGGTTTCCTGAGACCAGACCTGCAACGGCACAGGCGAATCAAAGAGAGCGTAGTCCTTTATCCGGATCTCGAAGCAGCGATCCAGATCCTCATAGCCATTGGCGGCGAAGGTATTCGTGACGCCGGGGTCCATCCCGGTGTTAAGCAAGGCCACTAGGCCCCGCTTCTCGAATTCAGTAGCCAACGTCGTCTGCTCGAGGTAGGCTTCGTCGATGGTCTTGGTCCGCGTCTGGCCGGAGGCCATGTCCATGTAAGCCGCTCCCGCCTCCAGACACGCCTTCATGATGCCCATGTTGTACTCGGGGATCACCGCGTTGACAACCAGCTTGGCTCCAGCGGCCAACCGAGCGACCGCGGCTGAATCGGAGGCATCGATGAAGGCCGGGCGAGCCTTACCGTTTCCCACCTGATCAGCGACCAAGGCAGCCCGGGCTTCATCGTAGTCCGATAGCACTATCTCGGTCACCGCCGGATTGCGTCCTAGGTTCCAGGTGATCACATGGCCTTGCTGACCCGCGCCGACAATCAACACTTTCACGGGACGACCTCCTTCAAGCGTCACGGTGGCTGTCTATATGGCACTAAGCATACCGGTTTGTGGAAGCATGTAGTCATACCCGAAGAGGGTGTCGGGGCCGAAGCAGAGTCCCCGCGTCACCACGGGCGCTCTCTGCAACGGCCCCGACACCCTCTCGACTGAAGGGTTGGTTCGACGCCGGTCTGGATCCGCGCCGGTTCTGCTAGGCTCCTGTCTCGAAGCGGAACGTCTGGTCCGCATCGATCAGGGCCAGCAATCGGACGATGCAGCCGTCACCACCGGGCCAACGCCACGGGAAGGCCATGAAAGTGCAGCGTTTCCCAGTGACTTCATCCATCGCACCGCCCGCGTTCTCGATCCCCGGGATACCGCCTTTGACCATCAAGGTCTTGTGGGCCGGCTCCCACTCGGGGAAGTCGTCCAGCGGGTCGCGTCCGGTCTCGGCCTTGTACTCATCGATGAGATGGGGATGTGTCGGGCCGAGTCCATGGTTGACCAGTTTGGTAGCGATGGGGTGATCGTTCGCCTGGCAACCGTACGCCACCATCCTGACCTTCTTATCCACCAGCCACTGGGCCCCCTCTTTATAGATGCCGGGTCCGTAACCGAAGTATTCGTCTGTATCCGCCCAGAGATGGTGATAACCGGTGTTGATGACAACAACGTCGCCCTCTTGGATCTTGGGTTCCGCCTGCTCCAGCTCCTCTGGAGTGATCACACCCCACTTGCCCTTGGGGATCGAGACACAGACACCGGTTCCGAAGAGCCGCCAGAGAGGGTAGTCGTTGATGGTCGGTGTGCACTCGGTCACGTGGAGCGGTGCATCCATGTGCGTACAACGATGCATGATGCCTTCCCACTGCACCTGGTAGACGCCGTCGCGGGCATGGAACTTGTCGATGTTGATGTTCACACTCGGAGTGGATGGCCACTCAGGCATGAACTGAGTGAACGTGTGGGTGAGGTCGTATATCTTCACGCTCATATCCTGATCCTTTCGCCTTCGTGTGGACGTCTAGTTGCCCGACTCGATCCGGCAGGTGCCGCTCGGATCGAACATGGCGACCATCCGGACCTGGCACGCGTCCCCGTGCTCGAACTTCCAGGGGGTCGCGGCCAAAGTGACCCGCTTGCCTTTGACAAGGTCCACGTCTCCACCTACCTGCTCGATGGTGGGGATGCCGGCTCCTAGCAGAGTCTTATGAGCGACGTTCCACTCGGGATGCTCCACCTTAGGATCTAGGCCGGTGGCCTTAGTGTACTCACCTGCCAGGCGCTTCATCTGAGGACCCCCTCGGTGGGGGCCCATGGACGTCGCCAGCGGGTGGTCGACATGAGGCGTATCGACGGCGACCATCTTGGGGTTCTTCTTCACCAGCCACTCGGCTGCTTCCTTGGAGAGGCCCGGAGCTTCACCGTAATACTCCAGACCGTCAGAGTACTTGTGGTGCCATCCCGTGACGATGACCACTATGTCGCCCTCTTTGACCTCAGGCTTGGCCTTCTCCAGGTCGGCAACAGTGATCACTTCCCAGTTGTTCTTTGGAACGTCAAGCACCGCCCCATTGCCGAAGAACCGGTCGGGACAGATGCCGGCCAGGTCCGCACCCTTCTGGATCAGGTGGATAGGCGCGTTCATATGCGTTCCTGTGTGCATCACGGTGATGGTCCGCCAGGCCAAGACACCGTGCTGAGCGTGCTTGACTCCGCGGACCATCCTGATATCGGCCTGCCCAGGATACGATGGCGCACGCTGGTCCCATTCGTGACTGAGTTCGACAAACTGAAGCCCGTTGTACGGGTCCGTGGTGATGTCAGCCATAGCCATGTCCCCCCTTTCGGTTAGGGATTATCACAAAGTGAAATCACTATACCATATGGGAACCTGCTCAGCCCCTGCTTCTGGCACGTGACCGGGGTGCATGCTGGGGCGGACCGTCCGCCACAGGATGGGCCCTGGCTACATCAGAACGACCGGCTTGACCGTCTCGCCCTTGTGAGACGAGGCAAAGGCCTCGTTTATCTCAGAGAACGGGAACGTCCCCACGATCCGGTCCACGGGCAGCCGACCCTGCTTGTACCATTCGATCAGCTTGGGAATGAAGACCCGGGGCACTGCGTTGCCACCCATGATGAATTGGATGCGGTTGCCCTTCGACAGCATGATGTGCGGACTGCCGCCGAGCGTCTCCTTGTTCGCAGCCGCGCAGACTCCAAATACGCCACCCGGGAGGAGGGCCGGAGCAGCCACTTCCCACATGGCGCTTGCACCCGAGCTATCGAACGCGTAGCGCACTCCACCGCCGCTGATCTCCAAGACACGAGCCACGGCGTCCTCAGTCTCGGCGTTAACCGTGTGGGAGGCGCCGAGCTCCAGAGCCAGTTCCAGACGCTCGGGATTCCGCTCGACCGCGATGATCGGGTGAGCCCCGGTCATCTTCGCCGCCATCACCGCAGCTTGGCCGACTCCGCCTGCACCGAGGATGAGCACACCGTCGGCCGGGCCGACCTGCAGCGCACTGATGATACCGCCGGCACCCGTCATGACCCCGCAAGGGAGTGCGGCGAGTATCTCCGGCGGGAGATCGTTGTCGACCTTGACCAGGCAATTCTGCGGAACAAGAGAGTTAGTGGCGAAAGAGGACTGCTGGAACCAGGCGCCCGAAATCCATTTGCCGTTCAGCTTGATGGTCGGTGAACCGTCGAGCCGCTTGCCGCCAAAGAGAAGTTGGAACGCGTTATCGCAGATGTAGCGGTGGCCCAACAAACAGGTGGGACATACTCCGCAGGCCGGCCACGACAGGATGACCCTATCGCCGGGCTTCACGTAATCGACGGCCGGGCCGACTTCTTCCACGACACCAACACCTTCATGGCCCACCACAGCCGGCATCGGGACCATCACCTGCATGTTGGCGTCGGTGTGGCACACACCGGTCGCCTCCAGACGTACGTACACCTCATCGGGGCGGAGATCGTCGAGTTCGATCTCCTCGAGGGTGTACGGGCCGCCTACCTCGTGCACTACGGCGGCAGTCGCCTTCTTACTCATTCCAGCTCCTTTCCTTGGATCATCCTCCGGCCATTAGAAGGAAGACCAGTACCTCATCGCCATCAGCGAGGCACGTGGTCTCATCACGTAGGTCGGTCTCGAGATTGCGGGAGACTGTGACCCGGCGCGAAAACGAACGTCTGGTGGCATCCCACGCCCAGTCGGGCAGCTTCTCTTCCATGCGAGGGCCGACCGCGTTGAGAAGTTCCCTGTACGTGGCTCCGTCGGGCAGCTCCACAACCAGGGACCGTTCCCCGATACGCTCGCGGAGCAGACCTACAAAGCTCATGGTCACACGCATGTCACTTGCGTCTCCCACTCTATGAAAACTTGCCGCTCCGCCCGCTGAGTCCTGCGCCGGCATACGGACAGAGCCCTTGCATCCAACGGAAGATGCCTCAACGGTATGGTTCAAGCGTCGGACGCGGTCCCCCTCATGTTGTATCAGATAGGGGCGGCTGCGTCCATGAGACGCCTCTCCGCGGTTTCAGTGGCCGACGACAGAATCATGCGGCAAGATGTCACTGCGCAAGGCCTTCCGGCCTTCATACTGTCCCGGACCACAGACGATACGAGAGGAACGGCTCATGGAATGTAAGAAGGAGACCAACCTGGCAAACTGCAACTGCACCTACGAGCCTTGCTCCCGCAAGGGCACCTGCTGCGACTGCATCGCGTACCATCTGAAATTCAGGGAGCTCCCAGCCTGCGTGTTTCCGCCGGATGTCGAGCGCACCTACGACCGCACCTTCGCCCACTTCGCGCGTCTGGTCCAGCAAGGCAAGGTCTAAACGGCGAGCAGTCCGCCTGCATCGGGTCTGCCCGGCGCTCGCTCTAACCGTCTCGCTTCTGCTACCTGGTCGGCCCGTCAGTGGACAGATCCGGCCCTCGCCGGTAGCCACGGCGTGTGAGCCCCGGCACGGCCAAGATGAGCAAGGCGGCGAGAATAGCGGTCATACCGACCGCCTCCAGAGGAGAGACCCTCTCTCCCAGTTGTATAGCCGAAGAAGCGATCCCGATGACCGGAGTAGCCAGCGTACTGATACCCGCGATGCCCGCGGGCAGCACCCGGAGGATGTACAACCACAAAACCCAGGAGATAGCGGTGGCCGGGATCACGTTATAGGCCAAGGCCGCGATGAACTCGGTCGACCACTCGATGGGCCGGGAAGGCACTAGGATCGCGATGACGATGAGGGGCACACTCCCATAGAGCATCTGCCAGGCGGTCAGGTTGATCACATCCACTGGGTCCTCTCTGTTGATCCACCTGGCTACCATGGCGCTACCCGCCCAAGAAACGCCCGAAGCTATCGCCAAGCCTTTGCTGAACAGACTACCTCCCAAGTGAAGCGGGTCGAGAACCAGGATCAAGCCCACCAGAGAGAAGGCTGCGGCCCACCAGTGGAGACCCACCATGCGCTCTCCCAAGAAGATCCAGGCGCATATGAGTGTCCAGAAAGGCATGGTGTAGACCAGGGCGGATACCCTGCCGGCTGCACCCGTCTCCAGCGCCCACATGAGAAGCCCGATCATGCCCGTAGTCTGCAGGAGCCCCAGAAGCATGGTGGGCACCGGCCGGCAGGGACGGAGCGGTCGGCGCAGAACGATCAGGACCAGGAAGAGGGCCAACGCCCCAAGGGTGGTCCGGAGAGCCGTGAAGGGCCAAGGGGCCGAGTACTGAAGCCCTACCTTCATGACCACCCAGTTATACCCGAGGAAGATGGTCTGGATCGCGAGGGCGGCGACAGCCAGCTTTCCGCCCCTGCCGCTAAGGATGCGGTCATCGATGGTCACCGTACAGCCTCCTCACTTCCGGCGCTGCCGGGAGGGGTCCGGCCACGCTCAGCATTCATCGAGGAGCCCGTCCAAGCGGCGCCCCCGGCCGCTACCACCACAGCCAATATGGCCCCGATGTCCCGATAAGCCAATCGCTGTGACAGAATGAGGAACCCCATCAAGGCCGCGATGGCCGGTTCAATACTCAACAGCACGCCGTACGTGGAAGCACGCACTCTCTTGATGGCAGCCAACTCCAGGAAGTACGGCAGCGCGGACGATAACACCGCCACTGCAAGACCAAGAAGCAGCGCATGTCCGTATCCGACGATCTTGACCCCGGTCCCCATCCAGATGGGCGTGAGAATGATAGATGCGCCTGCGAGCATCAATGTGGTCACGCGGAGGGGTTCCATCCGGCTGACTAACCTCTTGGCAGTCAGTATGAACGCGGCCCAACACGCGGCGGCCGTCAACGCGAAAAGGAGTCCGCTGACACCGATCGAGCCACCGGGCCGGGCCAGTAATACAACCCCTAACGCTGCCAGCACAACCCAGACCACATCCAGCAAGCGCCGGGAACCCGCCACCGCCACGCCGAGCGGACCCAAGAACTCCAACGCGACCACAATCCCCACGGGCGCCCGACTGATGGCCTCATAGAAGCTGAAGTTCATCGCAACCAGAACAACTGTCAGCACCAACAGCGGGAGTCGGTCATCCGGCGCGGGCAGACGGAGCCAACGAGGCCGTACGACGGCCAGTATTACCGCCGCAAGCGCAGTGCGGAGCCAGAGAGCCTCTATCACCCCTACCGAATCGATCACCAAGACGGCGACCGAGGAACCGGCCTGCATGAGAAAGCCGACCACCACCACGAGCAACACGGCTGTGGATGCACCTCGCCGGGTCACTTCGGGCGCTGCGCCGCGGCGCGGCGCAGCGCCGACCGGTCGTCCGGCCGACGATGTCGATCCAAGCGACGCCTGCGTCTTTCGCTTCCAACCCATCAGAACAAGTTACAGCCCAGCGGCTCTACTGACAAACCGGAGATGGCCAACGAGCCGGCGTGTAGTAAAATGCCTTGACCTTAGCCGGTCACCCCCCGGACCAGCACCTCCCCCGGTCGCCGACCCCCCGGGCCCCGCTACAGGAAGATGAAAGGACTACCCGTGCGCGAAATATGGAGAACCCCTGCCGGCCGAGGGTTCGTCCTGCTCGCAATCATGTCAGCAGCTTTCGGTTTCGCCTCAAACGCCCAGAGCAGTATCGTCACCAACTATCTGGATGAGGTCCTGCACCTGTCGGGTCCTCAGTTCGGCTATTGGACCGCTATCAGAGAGCTGGGGGGATTCATACTGATATTCCTCACAGCCATCTTCTACCGCGTATCTCTCCAGAAGCTCACCGCCGGTGCGTTGGTGGTGCTGGCCCTCAGCCAGGGGTTGTTTACGGTCGCCAACGGCTTCTGGACGGTTCTGCCCTGGACGCTCATGGGAAGCCTCGGGCTGCACATGGTCGTCCAGACTCAGATCTCCCTAGGCATGAGCCTGACCACCGAGAACAAGAGCGGCGCGGTCTTGGGCCGCGTTGCCGCGATGGGCCAGATCGGCACCTTCGTCGCTCTCTTGATCATCTTCCTGCTGTTCCAGTTCGAATTGGTCTCATACCGCACGACCTTCATGGTACTGGCCGCTGTGGCCTTACTGGGAGCTATCGCAATCCTCCCTTTCCCCCACCTGCAAGACGGACAACTTCGCAAGGTTGCACCCAAGCGCGAACCCTTGGTCTTCCGGCGAGACTACCGCCACTACTATTGGCTGGTCTTCCTGGATGGGGCTCGGCAACAGGTGTTCTTCTCCTTCGGACTGTGGGTGCTGGTCAACAACTTCGGGCTGGGAGTAGCTCATATCTCTCTCGTCATGATCGCCGTGACCTTCGGGTGCATGATCACCGTCTCGCGCTTGGGTCGCCTCATCGACCGATACGGGGAGAGACGGTTCCTCTCTGTGGTCAATCTGGCCTACATCGTCGCGTTGGCCGGATACGCGCTGGCTCCGAACGTCGTCTTGGCCTGTTTCTTCTACTTCCTGTACGCGATCATCGCGCCGCTCTCATATATAGGCGCGTCGACCTATCTGCGCAAGATCGCTGCGCCGGCCGATCTCGCCCCAAGTCTGTCGATGGGTCTCACCATGCAGCATGTGGCGGCGATCGTTGTGCCCGTCATGGCCGGATTCGTGCTGAACTTCGTTGGATACCAGGTGCCCTTCTTCGGCGCCTGTGGGGTGGCGATCATCACCTTCTTCGTTACCCTGCGGCTCGGCCCCGACAAGCAACGGTGCGCGGCCCGCGTGGCGGCCGATGCCGGGATCCCGAAGGAAGCTGCGATCATCACGGATCAGGTGGCCGCGGTACGAGGTCTGGACTGACCCGAACCGACCGCTCGCTTGTTTGATCAAGATCTGCGTTCGTGGTCAGTTCGGGGTCGGAACTCAATCCTCTCCGTCCCCGTGCCGATACTACATCACGTCTGCAGGAACCAGTCGCCGAGGAGACAGAACCGTGTTTGAAGGTTGCGTTCCCACCACTCGTGAGGTTGACAAACTGTCCGCCGACGTGGAGACGGTCTGCTACGACTGGAGACGTATGCGTTGGGTACTCGAGCGCTTGGCCCGGACTCCCTGGTGGGACCTCCGTACCCTGGCCTGCATGTTCTGCCATGCCCCCTTTGAGATCTCTTCGGGACAGTGCAGACACGAACCCGACTGCATCTACGAACGTTCCTGCGAGATAGTCGGACTGAAGCCTCTCCCGCTACCTGAGCAGGTGATTCTGGACGAGTGGCGGGAGGAGTCCGAGACCTCAGCGTTTTCCGAGTAGCGACAGAAACGGGCCGCGCGCCCATGCGCCCGCCCCACGATGACTAGGCGGCGCTGCTCCTCCCAAAGCACTCCGTCGCCCCGGTTGCTCACATTCTTGTGATACTGGGTACCCACGCATTAGTGTGAGATCGTCCAGCACCCACTGGAGGGGAGGAGCCACGTGGCCAAGATCGAGATAGATATGGCAGCGCCGGATTTCGAGTTGGCCGAATTCGGTGGGGCTCCCTTTAGGCTGAGCGATCAGCGCGGCAAATCCAACGTGCTCTTGGTCTTCAACCGAGGGTTCACCTGACCATTCTGCCGCAAGCACATGGCGCAGTTGCGTCAAGACTACTCGAAGTTTGAAGAGGCGGGGACCATGGTAGTGGTGGTGGGGCCAGAGGGCGAGGATGCGTTCGCCTCGTATTGGAGCAAGAACGATTTACCCTTCGTGGGATTGCCGGACCCCGAACACAGCGTCCTCAAGCTCTATGGCCAGGAGATCAAGCTCTTCAAGCTGGGTAGGATGCCGGTCCAAGTGCTCGTCGATGAGTCAGGTGCAGCGCGATTCGTCCACTACGGACACAGCATGTCGGACATCCCCGCCAACGAAGAAATACTGCAACTCATCGCCTCGCTACGAGATCGGGGGTAATGGATATGGGCAAGATCGCGTTGGTGACTGATTCTACCTGTGATCTGCGCGGTGCCGAACAAGCGAAGTACGTGGCTACCGTAGTGCCACTCCACGTCTGGTCGGGAGGGACCAGCTATCTGGACCGAGTCGACTTCGACTCCGCTGGATTCTTCAAGCTCTTCCGGGCGGCGGGCCAAGCGGCCCAGTCGAGCCAGCCCAGCGTGGGCGAATTCGTGGACGTTTATAGGACCCTACTTCAAGACTACGATTCGGTGATATCGGTACACATCTCGGCTCGCCTCTCTGGCACGGTGCAGACGGCCGCCATGGCCGCCGAAGCGGTGGACGCTGCCCGAGTGCGGGTGGTGGATTCACGAAAGGTATCAGTCGGTGTAGGCCTGGTGGTGCAGGCGGCCGGAGAAGCGATAGCCGCCGGGAAGACCTTGGAGGAGACGATGGCGGTCGCCGAGCTTGCCGCCGACCAAACCCGTGTGTACAGCGCTCTTCCCTCTCTCGACGTAGCGGTCAAGGGAGGCCGGACCAGCGCCAACACCGCCCGGTTCGCCGGCCTGATCAAACTGAAACCTCTGATCGTCTTCGACAACGAGGGCGCGGTCCAGACCGACGGCGCCCGCCTCGGGTACTCCCGGGCTCTGCGCGCCGTAGCCGAGAGAGTGGCCGACTACGCGGGTGGCGACCCCGCGCGCTTGGCCATCGCCCACGCCGACGGCCCCCGCGACGCACGATACGTGCAGGAGCGCCTGAAAATGCTCTTCGGCGACGTGGACATCCCTGTGGTGGAGGCTGGGGCCGTGATCACCACCCATGTGGGCCTGGGTACTGTTGCGGTAGCGGTGCAGCGTCTCCGAGGCCTGCCTGTCGCAAACCCACCTGAGGGGAGCACATCGTGAACACCCGAGCCGCTGCAGACACCAGCACTGGGATCCATCTCGATGATTGAATCCTTGCCCATCGAGGTCGTGGTCAATGACAAGATGCAGTGCGAGTACCGCTACTGCCTCACTGCGCCGATAGGGGTCGACTTCGCCGAGGAGTTCACACCGGGGCTCACTCCCCAGCAGATGCTGGAATTGGGCGTGTTCGGAGGCAAGTACATGACCGATTGCCGGGACGAGTTCCCGGCTTCCTGGTACACGCGGGCTAAGCTCTCGCCCGAGCGATCCGACCCAACGCTGAACTTCTTCGGAATAGACGCCTCGCTACCGCTCGCGGAGTGGCAGCGGCGCGGGTGGATTCATCCAGACGACCCCCGGGGATGGTTCCAGTGGTACTGCCGGTACTACATGGGGCGGAGAATGCCCGATGAAGACGCCCGGCAGATCGGCCGGTGGAAAGCCATGAAGAGACACGTGGCCCAGATACGTAAAAACTGTGACCCTGGGGACCTGGGTTGCCGCCAGAAGCAACGGCAGGCCTTGCTGCACTGGGCGTACGATTCCCGACACATTTAGCGGTGCGCTGCAGGCGGATACGACCTTAGAGTGCACCCTGGTTGCCCCTGCCATATCACTGTGGAAGCGCATGGGTAAGGCACCGGCGCGGGCACCGCATCACTCAGTCGCACTGGGTGTCGCCAGCGATGGTCCTGGTAGCACTAGATGGATGGCAGCTGCCCCACCTGGAAGTGGAGGGACTCTGGAGACATATGGCGGAGCGGCATGGGAATCGAACCCACCCTGGAGGGGCCTACCCCCCAACACCGGTTTTGAAGACCGGGCCGGCCACCAGACCGAACGCCGCTCCGCGCTACAAGTCCCAGGACGGCACCACGCGCGCCCGGTCCTTGCGTACATATCTTATACCCCACGCGGCGCCGTGACGACAGCGCGCTTCCAGGTCCACACGGCCCCGGAAGCCCCGTCCAGGAGCAATCCCTCAGCGACGGCGGCGCCGTAGGCGCCGCACCTCCCCCACTCTCAGTGTGACGCCCTCCGAGTCCATGTGCTCCAGCAGAGCTTGGGCGTACCGACGCGACGTGCCGAGCAAATCCCTGACTTCGGCCAGAGTGATCTGACCCGAAGCCTCCAGAACCCCGACGATCACGCTGATGATGGCCTCCAACCGGTCGGGGGGATAGTAGAGATCCTCGCCTACCTTGACAAGCCGGCCCTGGCGGACCAAAGCCTCCGCTACCCTCTGGGCCTCCCGGGGAACAAGCCCCGCCGCTTCCGCCGCGACCGCCACCGTAGGCGTCTCAGCCGCGGGCACGCCGTCTGCTGCGGCGCCTCCCTCTACCCCGGCGGTCACGGATTTGCCTGCAAACTGTGCATACAGTCGTTCGACCACCTCGCTCTGGGCACCCTCCGCCTCGATCACCGCCTCCGCCCAGCGATATCCGTGCTCGCTACGAGTCGCCTGACCGGCAGCCACCAGCCGTTCCAAAGCAGCGTCCAATCCCCGCGACTCCCTACCTCCGGTGAGGCTGCGTCGCAACTCGCCGAGAGTCACGTACGGATTCAAGACATCGTCCTCCGCCTTTGCCCGCAACGTGGTCAGCGCCGTATCCGCAAGCGCCAGTAGAGAGGGCCCGTGGAACACCCGCGCGTTGGGTCCGGCGGGGCCAAAGACCAGTGAGCGGCCCGAAGCCGCCAGACCCGCGACCGCCGCGCCGATATCGGCCTGAGTGAACCGCCAGAGATACGGGCTCATCTCAAGTCTGCCGCGGATCAAGCCCGCCGGAAAGGCTTCTTCCAACAGAAGAGCAGCAATTTCTTCCGGCGGTCCCTGCTCAAGAAGGGTCAGCCGGTCACGCCAATGCTGCCCCGTACTGTGCTTGCGCGGTGCCGGATCGACCACTTTCCCTCCACCTATGGTAGTCACTGGGGTCACCGAACGGAGAATGAACTGGTCCCCCGGATACACCAGGCTCCGCTCGTCGAAGCGCACCTGCGCATAGCAGGAGCCACCCGGCTCCAAGCTCTCCCGATCGGCCAACACCACTTTGGCCAGGATCTCGGCGGTCCCGTGATCGACCCGGACCCGTGAGACTCGGGGCAGAGGATCGGCAGCATCCGACAGCAGCGTCAGACGGACGTCGGCCAGATACGTGGGAGCGATGGCCGGATCCTTTACAATCCACTGCCCACGACCCACCTGGTCACGATCGACACCGGTAAGATTGAGCGCCACCCGCTGTCCGCCCAGAGCCGCCACCACTTCGCGGTCGTGCACCTGAACATTCCTCACCCGCACATCCCGGAGTCCATCGGCACCCCGAGCCGGCCCGGCCGGCAAGACTGCCACCGTATCTTCGGCACTGATGCTTCCCGACCACAGCGTTCCCGTGACCACGGTACCGATGCCTTTGAGCGAGAAGACCCGGTCTACCGGCATCCGGGTAGCCGGGTAGGCAGGACGGGGAGGCACCTGCGCTCCCAGACGATCGATGGTCTCCAACAGTTCGGGCAGCCCCTCCCCGGTCACCCCGCTCACCGGCACAACCGGCACCCCTGCAAACCTGGTGGTCGCCAGAAAATCTTCAAGGTCGGCGGCAACCAGTTCGGCCAGCTCATCGTCGACCATATCTATCTTGGTCAGAGCCACTAGGCCCGTCGGGATCCCCAGCAGTTCGATGATGCGGAGATGCTCCCGGGTCTGAGGCATCACCCCGTCGTCGGCGGCGACCACCAACATGAACAGGTCGATACCGGTCGCTCCCGCCACCATGGTCTTAACGAAGCGCTCGTGCCCGGGGACATCGACCACGCTCAGATGGCGTCCGCTGGGCAAAGCCAATTCAGCGAAGCCCAACTCGATGCTGATGCCCCGTTCCTTCTCTTCCTTCAGACGGTCGGTGTCCCGGCCGGTCAGAGTCTTGACAAGAGTGGTCTTGCCGTGGTCTATGTGGCCGGCCGTACCGAGAGTGAGGGGACGTTCCTTCATCGCAACCTCCGGCTACCTACCTGAATCCGACGCCGTCAGGCCCCTGCCGACCGCCCGAGCCATCGCCCAAGCGACACTCTCAGCGACGGCCTCCAGGTCTGTACCGTCTAAAGCGATGACATCCAGATGCAGGCTGTCCTGCGCTACCCTAGCCACCACCGGCAGAGGCGCCCGACGCAACTCAGTGTCGAGAGAAGGCACACTGGTTGTGGAGGACTCCGGAAGACGGATGCGCACGGCATGAGATGGCAATTCCAACAACGGCATGGAACCGCCACCCGCCCGAGCGCTCGACTCCTCAACCTCTAGGATGAAGCCGTCGCCGCAGCGTCTCTCGATCGCCGCCTGGAGGTCCATGGCCAACGTCGCCGTCTCTTCGGCGGTCCGGCTCAGGAAGAGGAGAGTCGGGACCTCGCGACCGACTCTCTCGGAATCCTGGTAAGCCTCCAAGGTCGCCTCCAACGCGGCCAGAGTCATCTTGTCAAGCCGCAAGGCCCGGGCGACCGGATGCTTCCGCAGGCGATCGATCACCTCCGCCCGGCCCACCAGGACACCGGCCTGCGGTCCTCCAAGCAGCTTGTCGCCACTAAAACACACCACATCCGCCCCCGCACTCAAAGAAGAGCCCACGGTGGGCTCTCCCCGAAATATGGCCGAGTCGGCCAGCGCACCGCTGCCCAGATCATCGGCCACCAGCAGATTCCGCCCTCGAGCCAACTCCACCAACGCGGCCAGATCCACCTCTTCGGTGAAGCCTAGGATCCGGTAGTTGGAGGTGTGCACTCGCAACACCAGCGCAGACTCGGCTCCGATGGCGGCCTCGTAATCACCGATGCGGGTGCGATTGGTGGTGCCGACCTCCACCAGCCGCGCGCCACTGGCCCGCATGATGTCGGGCAGCCGGAACGACCCTCCTATCTCGACCAGCTGGCCGCGCGAGACCAGCACTTCGCGCCCGGCGGCAAGGGCCATGAGGATCAACAACACCGCGCCCGCGTTGTTGTTGACTGCAAATGCGGCTTCGGCCCCGGTGACCCTGGTGAGCAGAGTCTCGACGTGAGTCTCCCTATGCCCCCTGGTGCCTGCCTCCAAGTCGTACTCCAGGTTGCTATACCCGCGGGCCACCTGCGCCACCCGGTCCAGCGCTCTTGCAGATAACGCCGACCGTCCCAGATTGGTATGGATGATCACTCCACTGAGGTTGGCGACACTGCGCAGACCGGGTCGAGACCACGCCTCGAGTACCAAGGCGGCCTGGCTAAGGAACCCCTCCGGGGCTAGATCGCCTACACCGGGAGCATCCGCGGACCGACCCGGCTCTGTCGCGGTCAGAAGGCTCTTTCGCACCATCTGCAGAGTCTCCCGAAGAGCCTGCACCACCAGCGCTCTGGGATACTCCTCTAGAAGCTTCTGGGCCCCCGGGTGGCTGACCAACTCCTCCACCGAAGGAAGCCCCCGCAACGCTTTGCGTGTCTGTTCGTCCATCTTCCCGGCCAACCGCGTATCCCCGCGACCTTACTCAGCCCTACTCAAGAAGTAACGAGCCATCGACGCCAGTACGTCACGAGCCGGAGATGCGCCCAGCGCATCCAGGTGCGAACTCCCCTCCACAATAAGATCGAGGGCGAGCTTCCGGGCATAGTCGATAGAACCGTAACGCTCCAGCATCTCCACGATCTCCAGCGCTTCGAGCTGGGTCTTCTCGTGGCCCATCCGAAGCAACTCCATGAGACGAGGACGATCGATCGGTGATGCCGCCGACAGGCAATGGATGACCATGAGCGTACGCTTGCTCTCCAGCACGTCGCTTAGGTAATCCTTGCCCATAGTGGCCTCGTCTCCCAGAATACTGAGGAGGTCGTCCTGTATCTGAAAGGCGATAGAGGCGCTCCTACCGAATTCTACAAGCGCCCGTATCTCCTGCTCGGTACCCCCACCCACGATCGCACCCGCCTTGAGAGGAGCAATCCCACTGTAGTAGCCGGTCTTGCCCAAGGCCATCTCCAGGTAGTCCTGCGGAGTGAGGTCGTAGACGTCGTCGCGCACCCACCCCACGTCCAGCGCTTGGCCCTCCACGGTGTGCTCGCTCATCTCGCCGATGACATCCACAACCGCCAGCTTGGTCGCATCATCCAGGAGCGGATCGCGCACCACCACCGTGCACACCAGCCCAAGCGCATAGTCGCCGGCGTTGATGGCCAGAGGCTCCCCGTACACTATGTGGGCGCATTTTTCACCACGGCGCAGGAGACTGGCATCCATGATGTCGTCGTGGATGAGAGCCGCCGCGTGGAAGAACTCGATGGCGCATCCGGTCGCCATGGCCTTGCGCGAGTCGCCCCCGACGGCCTCACACCCTAACAGGGTCATCGCCGGACGGGTCCGTTTGCCGCCGCGCGCGATGAACTCATGGAGGATGTCGTAGAGGTAACGGTCCAACATCGGACCATGTGGAGCCCTGGTCAGATAGCGATGGAGTTGCTCGTCGATCTCCGGACTGACCGAAGCGAGATAGTCGATGAAAAGATTGTCCCTCATGACTTGAACGATAGCATACCGCCCGTGGGGGACCCGGCCGGGAATGAGGACCGACACGCCCGCCCCGACATTGTCGGACTACGCCCGCTCCGTCGGCACTCGAACAAGTGTGCGGCGGATTGCGCTGCCGACTCCCTCGGCACGTCCGCATCCACTGGGGTCTTCCAGGTTCTCAAGGGCCGCTTCCTCTTGTCCTCTTGACGCGTGCGCTCACCGCTGTCGCCAGCAGCGCACCGACCACCATGATGATCACCGAGAACAGATAGGTGGTGCGCATAGCGTGCGCGAACTCCCCCATGATGAAGTCCATGCTGAACAAGTCTCTGAAGAAATCGGCCACCTGGCCCGCCACCGATGCCGGCATCTGCGAGAGCGATCTCGCGACTCCCTCGGGCAGTGACGCACCGATACCCCCGCCGGCCCGCATCTCACCCATGTTCACCGCCGAGGACGCCACGGCATCGAGGATCTCCTCTTTTGCGCCGGGTGGCAGGACGAACGGGGCCGCGTCGAGTTTGTCCCCGATACCCGTCCGCAGGTACGACACAGCTCGGTTCTGCAGCACGGCACCCATCACGGCGATACCCAGGAGCGAGCCGATCTGGCGGACGCTGGAGATGACCCCTGAGGCCTGTCCGGCTTTCTCCGGGACCACCGAGCCCATCACGGCCGACGTACTGGGCGGAGTCACCATCCCGATGCCGAATCCTGAAATGACGAAGGGGACCACCATGCTCTGCCAGGAACCGTCCATCACCATGACCCGCCGGGTCAGGTAGAAGCCCAGCGCGGCTATCAACATGCCGCCGAACATGAGCCAACGCTGGCCGATCCGGTCGGACAGGATCCCCGAAAGCGGCGAGGCCACAATCACGATCGCGGCAAGAGGCGTCATCACCAGACCCGCCTTGATGGCGCTGTAACCCAGGATGGCCTGCAAGAAGACCGGCAGCAAGAAGAACACGCCCATCATCCCGAACATCAGAAGCGCCGCGACAGCGTTGGTAACACTGAAGGTCCGGTTCCGGAACAGACTCAGGTCCATCAGCGGCTGGACCTGCCTCCGCTGAATTAGTATGAACAACACCAGTCCCACCACTGCAACTGTGAAGAGTCCCAAGATTAGACTCGAAGCCCATCCATACTTCTGACCCTCGATGAGTGCGAAACTGAGTGCGAACAGGGCGATCGTGAGCACGGCCACGCCCGGATAATCAATCTGCTTGACCGAGAGGGGATCGGTCGATTCAGGGACGAAATGGAAGGCCAGCACGATCAAGAGGATCCCTATGGGGACGTTGATGATGAAGATCCAGCGCCAGGAGGCGGTATCCACCAGCACGCCGCCGAGACTGGGGCCGAGAGCCAGCGAAACCCCGCTCACCGCTCCCCAGAAGCCCATGGCCTTGCCCCGCTCTTCGGGCATGAAGACGTTGGCGATGATGGATAGGGTGTTGGGCATCATCATGGCTCCACCAAGGCCCTGCAGGGCCCGAAACCCGATCAACCAGCCGATCGTGGGCGCCAGACCGCAGGCCAGTGAAGCCAGGGTGAAGAACAGGCCCCCGAGTATGAAGAACAGCTTTCGCCCGTAGAGATCGCCGAACCGCCCCGTGGTGATGAGCAGCACCGCAAAAGCGAGTAGGTAGGCGTTCATCACCCACTCCACTTGGGAGAAGCCGGTCTGGAACGAGGTGAGCACGTCGGGGATGGCTATGTTCACGATGGTGCCGTCAAGCAGGATCATGAATACACCCAGGCACAGGATGGCCAGCACTCCCCAGCGCCGCCCACTCCGACGGACGTCAAAGACGGTACTGGAGGCAGCGTCTGGCGTGGCTCCGGGAGCAACCCCGGATGCCGAGCGCCTCAACTGCCGGCCTCGGTCAGTATGAAACTCGTCAGATCACCCTTGGCGACTATGCGCTGCTTGGCGCTGTAGATGGGGTGGCAGGCGGCCAACGAGATCTGTTCCATCCCGCGCTGGCCCACAGTCTCGACCTCATCCGGATAGACGACGAAGACCTCAGTAACTTGGTAACGAGCGATAACGTAGGGGAGAACGACGTCGATCTCCTCACCCACCTGCAGTTCATTCAGCTTGTAGAACGGGGCTCCGTAGGTGGTTCGGTGCCCGGAGACCACGAAGTTGCCTCCCTGGCCGGGGAAGGGTGTCTCCTCCCAGTGGCCGGGACCCTCTTTGAGATCACTGGTGCTGGTACCTTCGAGCAACACCACGTCCACTCCAATGCTGGGGATGACGATCCTTCCGATGGGCTCACCCGTCTTCCCTCCGACGTCCGCCTCGAACCTGTCGGCCGCCGCTCTGAACAACGCCAGATGCAGGTCGTGCTGAGCTTCGGCAGCTGCCAGAGCTGCCAACCGAGCTTCTTCTTCGTCCTGCGGCTCTACTGCTGAGGCCGAACCGTCCGTCGCTGGGCTTGATGCAGCCACGGCGTTCTCAGCCCTGATCTCGATGGGGATGAAGTCCTCCTCGGAGAGTGACGCAAGAGACACTGTGATCTGCGGGCTGACCTCCTCAAGGCTCTCAAGTAGTTCCCGCTGCTGGAGCCAGGTGTATCCGCAGGATCCAAGGAAATAGCCGGGGATGCAGAGGATCCCTCCGATGATCATGAGGTTGGCCAACCAGCGCAGCCAACGACGACGCTTTCGGGGTCCGGCACTTCGAGAGGTCTCAGGAGCTGCTTGCGAAGAGGTCCCATCCGGATCGGTGGATGGCTCTGGTACCGCCGGCGGCTTGCTGTCTGATTGCTCCTGCATATCGCGGGCAAGTATAACTGAGGCTACTTGGCCTGATGGGCAACAAGAACGGCCCGGTCTCGACGGCGATCCGAGAGGCCCCGGCGCCTCAATCCGCTGTGTCGATATCCTTAGCCCACTGCCTATTCTCCAGGTACCAGGCGGAGAGAAGGGCTACCCCCTCCTCAAGCGAGACCTCGGGCCGCCAGTCCAGTAGACGCCTGGCCTTGCTCACATCCGCCCAGGTAGCCATCACATCGGCGGAGTGCATGGGGTGCCGCTCAATCTTGCCCTTCTTGCCCGCCTCCCTCTCCACAAGGCCGATCAACTCCAGCAGGTCGTGAGGGCTATCGCCCCCTAGGTTGATGATCTCATAACCCACGGGCTTGAGTCCCAGAATGGTGCCCCGGGCGACATCATCCACATAGGTGAAATCACGGGACTGAGTCCCGTCCCCATACAGACGCAGCGGGCGCTCCTCGTGGATCCACTGCACAAAACGGAAAAGGCTCATGTCGGGCCGCCCGGCCGGACCATACACCGTGAAGTAGCGAAATACGGTCACATCGATGTCGTACAGGTGATGATAGGTGAAGCAGAGCGCCTCTGCCCCCTTCTTGGAGGCAGCGTAGGGAGAGAGCGGCCTGCTGGTTTCGGCGTCTTCCGAGAACGGGACCGGGTTGTCCCCGCCGTACAGACTGGAGGTGGAAGCCAGAACGAACTTCCTCACCCCGCTATGCCGGCAGAGCTCCAGAAGGTTGAGCGTGCCGGTCATATTCGCCTCGACGTAGACCCAGGGGTTCTCGACACTCTGTCGCACGCCGGCACGAGCAGCCAGGTTGATGACCGCATCGAAGGGACCGCTCTCCCGCCAGACAGCCGAAATGGCATCGCGATCGGCGATATCGGCCTGGTAGAAATCCAACCCCTCTCTACCTCGGAGCTTTGCCAGTCGATATTCCTTGAGACGGAGGTCGTAGGCGGCGCACATGTTGTCGACTCCGCAGACTTGGTAGCCCTGCTCGAGCAACATTTCGGTCACGCGGCTGCCTATGAAGCCTGCGATGCCGGTGGTCAGGATATGCACATGTGACTCCTCGTTAAGAATGCACTCCGATGCGGAGACCGCGGGCCATTGATACCACAAACTTCGGAGTCGCGCCGGTTTGTTAGAATGCGGCCACCGGCTGCGCGGGGGAAACGGAGTGATGCCGCGCAGTACACGACCATGCCGGAGAGGCTCGGCGGCTGCCGGCGTGATGGAAGCGCTGCAGGAGGGATGAGCATGGCCCCGACCATACGGTCCGTGATCCTTGCCGGAGGCTCCGGCACGAGGCTGTGGCCGGCCTCCCGTCAGAGCCATCCCAAGCAGTTGCTGGCTGTGACCGGCCCCTATTCGCTCCTTCAGGAGACCATCCGTCGCCTCCATGACTTCACAGCCGCCATTATCGACCCCCGACCGATAGTGGTGACCAACGAGGAGTACCGCTTCGTAGTAGCCGATCAACTCCGCCAGATCGGGATCGAAGAGCCGCTGATCGTCCTAGAGCCTGTAGGCCGCAACACCGCTCCGGCTCTGACCCTCGCGGCTATTCTGACGGCGGAGGAGAGAGAGCTAACAGATACAGGGGCTGCAGACGATACTCCGACCGGCACCAGGCCTGAGTGCGTCCCCAGTCCCCTCCGAGCGGCAGAGCCCGTGCTCCTCGTCATGGCTTCCGACCACTTGATAACCAACCTGTCCGCTTTCCACGCTGCAGTAGCCGAAGGCGCGCAACATGCCGAGGAGGACCGCTTGGTTACATTCGGGATCGTTCCGGACAGGCCCGACACCGGCTATGGCTATATCAGGGTCGGCGATCGAGTGCCTGGAGCGGCGACGGCCCGGTCTTTGGATGGCTTCACCGAAAAGCCGGACGGAGAGACGGCGCGCCGCTACCTTGATAGCGGGCAGTTCCTCTGGAACAGCGGGATGTTCATGACGAAGAGCTCCACCTGGTTCTCGGCGCTCAACCAGAGTCGGCCCGATATCACAGCGGCTTGCCACGCAGCCCTAGGTGGGGCCAGTCACGACGGCGTCTTCCTGCGCCTGGAGAAGAATGCGTTCGAAGCCTGCCCCTCGGACTCCATCGACTACGCGGTCATGGAGCGACTGGGTGCCCGTGCTATAGGCGGCACAGCCGTGGTTGTGCCGCTGGACGCCGGATGGTCAGACGTAGGGGAGTGGGGAACCCTCTGGTCTGTCTCCCCCAAAGACGAACATGAGAACGTGGCCTGGGGCCCCGTGATACTGGAAGAAACCCACCGGACGTTGGTCCATGCCGATTCTCGCCTGGTCACCGTGCTCGGCGCCGATGACCTAGTAGTGATCGAGACTGCTGATGCGGTACTCGTGGCCGGCAGGGAAAACACCCAAGACCTCAAGAACATGGTGGCCCGGGTCCGGGACCACGACGAAACGCTCACTCTCGTCCATCGACGCGTGCACCGGCCGTGGGGCAGCTTCGACTGTATCGACCGAGGCGAACGCTTCCAAGTGAAACGCATAGTAGTCTCACCGGGTGCGGCTCTGAGCCTGCAGCTGCACCGGCACCGCGCCGAACACTGGGTGGTAGTCGAGGGGGTGGCCGAGGTCACACGCGGAGATGACGTGTTCCGGCTGAAGGAGGATGAGTCCATCTACGTGCCTGTCAACACCCCCCACCGCCTGGCCAACCCTGGTCCCGGACCCCTGGAGGTCATCGAGGTCCAGTCAGGCGACTACCTTGGGGAAGACGACATCGTGCGCCTGGAGGATAGCTACGGTCGGATGAACGACCATTGAGGGCTGCTCAGTACCAGCTCGGGCACCGGACCCGACACCGGAGGGCCCGGTTCTGAGTCTAGGATCGCATCCATCCGCACCGGTGAAGCCTGCCGTTCGCCGGCTTCACCGGGTGCGGCTTCTTCCCGTTCAGCAGCCTTCTGGGATTGTCGTCCGTTAGCGTGAGAAGATCAGATTCTCCCACTCGGGCCTTCAGAGCTGCCAGCATGGGGCCCATAGTCCATCCGTCGGCTTGGAATGAATGAGCATCCGAGGCCAGCAGGCTGATTAAACCCTTTGTGATCAGCCGAAAGAAGGTCTTCTCGGAGGTCCGGCCGAAGATGCCGCTCAAGCTCCCGGCGGTCCCCTGGGCCACGGCCCCCGCCCTCAAACACCTGACTAGGAGGTCGGACGACTTCTGAATTCTGTCATTGCGCTCGGGGTGGGCAAGAACGGGCACGAAGCCTTGGGTGGAGAGACGAAAGATCGTCTCCTCCACGAATGGGGGCCACCCGGAGTAGGGAGTCTCCAGAAGGATCGCCCCGCGCGAACCCTCGATGGTGAGAACGGAGAGTCTCGTAGTGTCTGCGGTCGCGGCCACATTCAGATCCACCTCGAAGCCCAACCGCAACTCCAGCTCGACACCGGCCGCTTCTAGTGCCGCCCTTGTCTCTCCCAAGACCATCCCCGCACGCCCTATAAGCGTCTCATCCCATTCGGGGAGATGTGGCGTGCAAACCACCACAGCCACGCCGGAATCCGCCGCTGCCCGGGCCATGAGCACACTGGTCGCAAGGTCAGGGCAACCGTGATCGACCCCGGCGAGTAGATGGGAATGAGTATCGATCATGACAGGCGCATCCCTCCACGGCTTGCCCGGCCGAATACTTTTCTCAAGTACTCGCCCAGCCAAGCCGACGAAAACACTATACCGTGACGGCGCGGACAGATAGTATGTAGCGGGAAGGGTTTGTACAAGAGGTGCGATCATGAACCGCGCCACCTCACAGTGATCTGAGTGAGCCGCGTGGAACTCCAGGAGGGCCGGACGGATGTTTGAACTACCTGAGCTTTTCGGCAGCCCCTATGTCCTGCCCGCGCTGATCGCCGTAGTCGTGCTCTTGCTCGTTCTCCTACTTCTTAGATTGAGAGCGGTGCGCAGGAGAGACAAGGGCACCTCCTCAGGAGCAACAAAGACCGTCGCGAACGAGGCGAGATCCGGACGGCCCGCCCGCGCGGCCTCAGCCACCACGGGACGCGCATCCGTTGGGGCCGCACTTCCTTTGTCGGGCGATCCGATCGTCGGGGCCATCGGCGGCATCTTGCAGGGTTGGGGAGATCTGACTCCGGAAGACACCAACCGCCTCAGGATCTACAAGCCCGAGAAGGTAGCCGCAGCGATCAAGGCGACAGAGTTGCCCAAAGACCTCAGAAACAGCGACCACGCGGTCGCCCGGCTCAACCAGCTTCGCCACTACGCTTCATCAATTCATTCCGGCCTCTCGGCAAACCATGAAGCCAAGGTCGATGCTGTCGGCGATACTCAAGTCACCCTGCCCCACACCCCGGCCGACATCGACGCCGAGACCGCGGACGCCCTCTCAACCGACGCAGGAGCTCCCGCAGAGTCTCCTGCGACTGCCGAGCAGCTGCTTTCGGACGCAGAGGAGTTTGGTGTCTCCAGCAGCCTTGCACACCTCGGCTCGGAGTCTGCTGTATTCGCGGAAGACGCCGCGCCGCATGAGTCGACCGCCGAGACGACACCGCCCACTCCGCACACGGTTGCGGACTCGGATCTGGACGATACGGCTGAGACCCCACAAACCCCAGAGAGCCTGTGGGGCTCGAGCAGCGTGACCGCCTCCGAGAGTGCAGCACTCGAAGTCGGCCTCTCGCCGGAAGACTCAGCCCTCGACCACGACCTCACGGGAGCTGAAACCCGCGTCGACGAGGGTTCCCTGGAGACCGTGGTGTCTTTCGATGACCAACTTGAGGTGGTGGAAGACACGGCTGCTGAGGAAGATGCCCTGATACTCGACGAGTTGGTTCTGACGGACAACGAGACGACCGAATCCGCAGACGCGTCTCACGAAGCCGTTGAGGCTGATGAGCCTGAGGAAGCAGCGGATGATGATTTCTTTGCAGGCTTGGGAGCGACAGTGACCACCGCCGAAGATCTCATGGCCTTGCCTATGGACGAGCAGGCCGGCATGCTCGCCTTCCTCCGGGCGGCAGAGTTGCGGAAGGTATTCGGACAGACGACCGATCGCGATCTGAAGCGTTCGATTATCGACACGCTTGGTGACATCGGCAACACAGACTCGCTCGAAGTCCTCAAGGAATGCCTTGACGACCCCGATCCGGAGATCCAGGTCCATGCGCTGAACGCGGCGGACCGCCTGCTAGGCGTCGAGTGATAGGGCTCTGGCCAGTTCGCCCGAGCGCGAGATGATCTCCCCGCCATCCAGACCCGCCCGCCAAGCCGCAAAGGCGCAGCGTTTGTTCAAGTCCAGCGGCTGAGACCAGAGGTCCTCGCCGCCAAGGGCGACGGCTCCTCCTCCGGCCTCAGCGAGAATGAGCAGTCCAGCCGCAATATCCACCGATCGAGAGCGTACCGCCGCCACCAGCATATCCGCTACACCCACGGCCACGTAGCAGAGAGACAGTGCCAGAGAACCTATCTGCCGGATACGCAGGTCCTGGCTCTCCTTGACCGCGCTCATCACGCTCAGATCACGGTAGCGGAAATGGTGCCGGTTCGGCCGGCCGGCCTCCAGGAGGACTACCTCAACTAGATCGTCTACGAATCTGTCCGGATCGAAGCAAGGAGCATCCTGAGCTCCAGCCTTCAGAAGGCCGGCCCCTCGGACTGCAGCGAAGCAACGATCCCGGGTGTAATCCTCAACATAACCGATGCATACGTCCTTGAGTTCTACGCCATCTGCTACAGCGATGGACGCGCAGAACGGATCCAGGCCGCGCTTGGCGTTGAGGCTCCCATCCAGCGGATCGACCACCACCCTCCACGGGGCGGAAGGTGCTCCGACGAAGCCCACTTCTTCCGAAACCAACAAATGTGGAGCTGGTGCTTCCCGCTCCAGCACCCGGCGCATCGCCGTCTCACAGGCTCTGTCTATCTCCAAAGTGCCATCGCCACCTGCCCCCTGACCATGGCGGACTCGGCCGGTGGCCGTACCGGACAGCGGTTGGACCGTCTGCTTTGCTGCTCCGGCCATATGCGCAGAGCATGCGAGCCACCGGCTTTCGTCGACAGTGAGCGGTCGGCGCGGACCGAGAGAGTTAGCGGGAAACGTGGACAAAGTGATCATGTTCGTGCTCAACATACCACCCGCGGCGGCACAGCAGGGTACCATAGGGACTCCAGGAGGCGGGCCGCAGAGTATGGCTAGAATGAAAGACAACCCACTTGCGGTGACGAACGAGGTTCGCGCGGGCTCGGCCGCTGGGCTGCGCGGTGGCTGTCTACTTGGGTACGCTTTGGCTGCAACCGCACTCTCTTTGGCATATATGGTATTCGAAGCGCAGTGGGTGCGGTGCCGACAGGCCGATCTGCCGGTCCCCGGTCTCCCCCATCCCTGGTCAGGCCTGACCATACTCCACCTCTCCGATATCCACGCCGGCGAGTTCCTGACCAACAGACGTAGCCTCGCCAAAGCCGTGCGGTGGGCAAAGAAGCTCACACCTGATTTGGTCTTACTTACCGGCGATATCCTAGGAGACACCGAGCGAAGCGAGCCCTACGTCAAGCTACTGGCCGAGCTCCGGCCCTCTCTGGGTGCGTTCGCGGTGACCGGCAATCACGAGTACGGACTCGGCAAGGCGCCACTCGCGGAACCTCGGGATGCAACCGATCTGTGGACCAAGGCGGGGATAACTCTGCTTACCGATCAGTGCGTGACGCTACCCACCCGCAACGGGCACCGAATCAACCTCTGCGGTGCCGACTACATCAGCGGCGGCTACGGACTCCTCGAGGACGGCGCCATTCCGCCGGGCTTCTCGATCCTGCTCATCCACGACCCACCCGGAGCCGGCTCACCCCTTGCTGCCAGATTCCCCCTCGGTTTCGCCGGTCACACTCACGGCGGCCAGTTGCGGGTGCCTAGTCCCTCGGGCCTGATACCACTCCACATGAAAGGTGATGAGTACCTGGGCGGGATCCACAGGTGGGGTTTGGGCCAGCTGGTGGTCTCCAACGGCATCGGTACGAGCTTCTTGCCCCTCCGTCTCCTTACCAGACCTGAGGCGACCTTGTGGAGATTGGTATACACTTCCTGTGAGCACCCCGCGCAAGCGGACGAAAGCAAGTGATCAGGGGGCGCCCATGGTTGCATCGCACGATGAAAGTTATTCCGGAGACCTTCCCGTGAGCCCCATTCAGTACGCTGAGGTGCAGTTCGCCGATCAAGAGGGACCATCAGTCTCGCACGAGGTCATAGCAAGTTACGTGGCCGACGCCGCCCGATCTGTCCGTGGGATCGTCGACCTCCATACTTCACCTTGGAAGGGCTTCTCCTCGCGAGTGCGCGAGACACATTCCGGTGGGGTGATAGTGAAGGACTCCGAACCTGGGGTTGTACACGTTGACATCCACGTTCAGGTCCTCTGGGGGACGGTGATACCAGAACTCGCCCGTCAGGTGGAGGCGGCGGTACGCGAGAGGGTGACCGCACTACTCAACATAGAGGTGGGCGTAGTAACTCTCTTTGTCGACGAAATCACCGGACCGATGGAGGTCGGTGCCACGCAAGAGAGCTAGGGTGATGGCGGACTACCTACCTCTGAGCTCTTTTCGACGGGATCTGATTCCTGCCCCCTGCCGGTGTTGTGCATGGTGGCAGACAGCGGGATTCGGCTCACATTCCCCGGAAACGGCGGCGGAGGAGCGTCGACGGTGGATGACCGAGGTCGAGAGTTTCTGGGGAGCCACCGGACTCATATTGGTCGGTAACACTCCGCGAGCGGGCGCAACAGCGCCGGTTCTCATAGCTTCCATCGGCTTTGCTCCAGGCAATGCCCTACCCCGGTTGCGGACTCTCTCTTTTGGCCCGCTCTCCGAATCATCCGCGCTCCTCTTCTGCCTGACCGTAACCGGGGACCATGCTCGATTCCAGGACAAACGAATCCTGCACAAGGCGCTGGCCCAACTCAGGTTCCGGGGAGTCGAGGAGGTCTACGGCGTAGCGCGGCCGGGGCCGGTATCGGATGACCCTACTGCTTGTCGATTCTTCGAGGCCGGCTTTCTTGCCGCCAATGGATTCCAGCTGGTGGCTGAGAACGGCGAACTTATGCTGATGCGCCTTGATCTGCGAGGACTTCTCTCGTTGGTCGACAAGGTGGAGACCGCCGTGAAGCGTATCCTGCACAACGAGCCCGCACCAAGCCCTGCAGCCTGGTCCCAGCGAGGCACGTGATGGCAAGTATCCACCATCGAGCTTACACACGCCTAGCTCATCGGACGGTCTGCTTGCTGCGAGCCGGGTGGACGCACTCGGTCTCCATTCTCGCGCCGATGGTATTGCTCGCCGCTCTCACGGTCCTCCTCTTCCCGTCACCGGGCGGTGTAGCGGAGGCGCTCACGCCCGTAGCCGGCGCCTCAGTCGAAGGCCAGAGAACGGTCTGGACCACGGAGGCCAAGGGGATCATAGACCCCGCCTTGGCCGGGTATCTGGTCAAGACCATGGAGGAGGCGGCCCAAGCCGATGCGGCTGCCCTCGTGATCCAGCTCGATACTCCCGGTGGCCTCGACACCTCTATGCGCGACATCATCCAAGCGGAGATCGATTCTCCCATTCCTGTGGTCTTCTACGTCTCCCCGCAGGGGGCGCGAGCGGCTTCGGCAGGTGTTTATATCCTCATGGGCTCCGACGTAGCGGCAATGGCCCCCCAGACCAATCTGGGGGCGGCCACTCCCGTGTCGCTGTCGGGCGACATGGATGAGACCATGCAGGCGAAAGTGACTAATGACGCCGCGGCGTATATCGTGGGGTTGGCCTCCTCTCACGGGCGCAACGCAGAGTGGGCCGAAAAGGCAGTACGTGAGGCGGTCTCGCTCCCGGCTGAAGAGGCTCTGGAACAGAATGTGATCGATTTCGTGGCGCCCGATGTCCCTGCTCTTCTCGAAGCCATCGACGGCCATATCACCGCCCCGAAGAACCTCGTTCTTCAGACCGCTGGGGCGCCGGTCAAAGAGGTGAGCATGGGCTGGGTACAGCGCTTCCTTCACGCCATCGCCAATCCCGACATCGCCTATATCCTCATGACCATCGGGGTGCTGGGGATCATCATGGAACTCTCCACGCCGGGACTGGGGGTGTCCGGGATAGCCGGAGTCATCAGCCTCATCTTGGCTTTCTACTCATTCCAGATCCTGCCGGTCAACATCGCGGGCATCGCCCTGATCGTACTGGCCATGATCCTCTTCATAGCAGAGATCAAGGTGCAGAGCCAGGGTATCCTCGGTGTCGGAGGAGCGGCCGCGCTCGTGGCCGGGGGGTTGCTCCTCTTTGACACTTCCGCGGCGTTCTTGCGGGTCAGCTGGATCGTGCTCGCGGTGGCAGCGGTGGCAGTCTTTCTCTTCTTCACCCTGGTTGTCGGTAAGGTGGCTCAATCCATGCGCCGTCCTCACGCCACGGGAGTGGAAAGCATGGTGGGGGCCATCGGGGTCTCCATCTCTTCCCTATCCCCCACAGGACAGGTGCGCCTGAACGGCGAGACTTGGAGAGCTAGGGCGGAGGGGGGCGACCTGCTTAAAGACGAGCCGGTGGAGGTATTAAGAACAGAAGGGTTGACCCTGATCGTGAAGCGCAGCGACAAGCCGGTGACAGATTCCCGCGGAAGAAGGACCTAACACAAGGAGGAGCAATGGACCCAGGCACCATCGCGACGATCGTCATAATAGTGGTTCTGCTGGTCATAATCCTGTCGTCGGCCATCAAGGTGTTCCCCGAATACCAGAGAGGCGTCATCTTCCGACTGGGCCGGATCAATCCGCCGAAAGGGCCGGGGCTATTCGTCATCATCCCTATCGTCGACCGAGTGGTGAGGGTCGATCTGCGCACGATCACGATGGATGTCCCCGCTCAGGAGGTCATTACCAAGGACAACGTACCTGTCAAGGTCAACGCCGTTTCCTACTTCCGAGTGATCGACCCAACAAGAGCCGTCATCGAGGTGCAGAATTACGTCGTGGCCACCTCGCAGATCGCTCAGACCACGTTGCGGAGCGTCCTCGGCCAATCCGACCTCGACCATCTGTTGACTGAACGGGAGAAGCTGAATACACGGCTCCAAGAGATCATCGACGGACAGACCGATCCCTGGGGCATCAAGGTGAGCATCGTTGAGATCAAGGACGTCGAGATCCCGAGCAGTATGCAGCGGGCTATGGCCAGGCAGGCTGAGGCTGAACGCGAGCGCCGGGCGAAGGTCATCGCCGCTGAGGGTGAGTATCAGGCTTCCGAGAAGCTGGAGCAGGCTGCTGTGGTGCTCTCGAAGACCCCGGCCGCGATACAACTTCGCTACCTGCAGACACTTGTCGAGGTCGCCGCGGAGAAGAACTCGACCACCCTGTTCCCCATCCCGATCGACTTGATGGAACCATTCCTCAAGAGGCAGAAAGAGAGCACCTGAGAGCAGGAGAAGCGGTGGAGGTCCCGGGGATATCGGAAGTAGCGGCCGCAAGACCCGAGGGTACGACGGCGAAGCGTCCGTGTGTTATAAATACCCGGCCGCCAATCGGTCTGGGGGTATAGCTCAGTTGGGAGAGCGTCGCGTTCGCATCGCGAAGGCCAGGGGTTCGAATCCCCTTACCTCCACTTTCGGGCCGACGCTGTTCCCTGATCACTCCCGCGCGCCCACGCGTCCTCGACACGCATGAGAGCCGACCAGCAGTGCACATGATAGAGATCTCAATAGCCACGCCGGCCCGTGAGGTGTTGGTGGATATCACTCAGAAGGTCCAAAGCGCTGTGACCGCATCCGCGCCCGCATTGACCGGCATGATAAGCGTCTTCGTCCCCCATACAACTGCGGGAGTGACCATCAATGAGGGTGCCGATCCCTCTGTAGCTGAGGATATGGCCGAAACGCTCGCGCGTCTCGTTCCTGCCGATGCCGGCTATCGCCATGCCGAGGGTAACTCAGACGCGCACGTCAAAACCAGCTTGGTTGGCAATCAGGTGGCCGTCCCTGTCGAACAGGGCCGCCTGCGACTAGGTACCTGGCAGAGCATCTATCTGGCCGAGTTCGACGGCCCTCGCACGCGCAGAATCTGGCTGATCCCTATCCCCTCCATCGCGGGCACCTCAAACCAGGCCTAGACCCTAGGTGTCTCCTCACCCGGCTCCTCTGTCTCGTCCGCCGCAGCCTCTTCTTCGCCGAACTCAGTGCCGACCCGGGTGGCATAGTACTCGCGCACGCTGTAGCCCAGATCCTGATCCAGAGCCTCATCCCCACTCTCTACGCCGAGCGGCGGTACCGACTCTTCCACCGCTCCGGCCAGCCGCCTACGTCTACGCCACAAGACCACCCGCCAGACCGTGATCCCCAGTAGCAACAACCAGGCCAGAACCTCGAGTGTCTGACCCACTGTATTGACGACCGTCCGCCCGTAATACAGAGTCACATGCCCCTCCGTGGGGATGACCATCATCAGGGATGGAGAGAGCAGATACGGCCCCTCCGCACCTCGGACGTGCCAGTTGGGGAAGTATGAGATGTTGACGTAATGAGGCTTCCCGATGGCGGTGGTGTCGAAGGACAAGCCCTCGTTCTCCAAGAACTCGTTTGTGACCCCGCCCTCAGTCTCGATCGGCGTCACCGGCGGGTCGGCCACCTGGTCGGGGGTCACCCAGCCGTACTGTTGCAGCGCTTCTTCCCCATTGTCCCAGACGACGGGAGTGTCTAGGGCGAGATCGCTCCGGTACCACTCCACGGCCAGATCGCGCCACTCGCTTTGTTCCACCCGCAGTCGCACTGGTTCGTTCTGCATCACCTCCACGTAACCTGTGCACCCCGATATGCGAAAGACGTGGTAATCGCCAAAGGTAGCCAGCAGTTCGGCGCGAAAGTCGGCCATGACGTCGCCGGTCACTTCCTCCGAGAAGGTCAGGAGGTAGGGGATGTTCATGAGTTGCAGGTGCGTGATCCCCTTAGGTACATCGATACCGCTCGGGTAATCGACGCCGATGATGGCGTGGCTCGCTTCCTTGGACAGCTCGGCCTGGTTTATGAAGTGGAAGGGAGCAGTGAAAGAGGCCTCCATTAAAGTGCCTTCCATCGTGTCGAGATCCGTCCAATACGGGATGATCTCGAACGCCCGCGGAGTGCCGAACTCGTCAAGCTTGCTCCCATGTTCCACCATCACCCTGCCGGGAGTGAGAGTGTTGAGGAATTGGTTGATCTCGTTGTACTGGGCCCAGTTGGTCTTGCCTTCGTAACCGGAGTAGTTCCACTTGATCCATCCCGCCGCCGTAGTACTCGTGATGATGACAATAGCCCCTATCACAACCGCCACCACCGGCACATACACGCGCCGGGCGGTCGCTCCCCGCAGGCTGAACAGATCGTGCATCATCACCATGAAGGGCCGTACCAGCCAGGCGGCACCATACGCCGCCCACAGGTGGATAGATACGTAGAAGAAGGGCAGAACGCGCGCGTTCCACAGCCGGCCGTCGGGTAGCGCCCAGAAGAGAACCACCGTCGCGAGGGTGAACCAGGCCAGGGGTAGAAGCTTCCTCTCCCTACGCGCCACCGCGTAGGCCATCCCGATAAGACCCAGACCGGCAGCGGGCAGAAGAGCTGTCGGCAGAGGGTCCTTGATCGAGTCCAACTGGTTCCAGGCCATATGCGCGGTCCACTCCAAGTGCGAAGCGAACGGCAGCGACCAGAACGCGCTCAGACAGAATCCCACGGCCGCTACTGCCGCCAGATAACCCAGCGACCGCCACCGCCGGTTCACCAAGAGCAATCCGGGGGCCAGACATACTAGGACGATGGTGGTGACGATATGCGATAGCACCAGAGCCATCAGGATCAGGCAATTGAGGACGAATAACATGTTGAGGCCGGGCTTCTCCATGCCTCTATACACGGTGCCCAAGAACAAGAGCACCAGCGAGAAACTCAGCATGTACCCGAATTCTCCGGCCAGGGTGCTAAGGATGTTGGCCCCGTAGATCGAGTAAGTCTCCATGAGCAGGAAGGCCAGGGCGAAGACGGCAGCCAGTACGGGGAAGGGACGCCGCACCCTCCAGAGCCGGCCCAAAGCGTAAGCGGTCGCAGGTAGGGCGAAGACCCCGAGCACCGTCACGATCTTGAACGCAATCAGATACGGGATGAACCAATCCAGGATCGCAATCAACAGGAAGGGAAACGGGAAGTAGAAGGTGAGCATGGGCATGCCCGCATACCAGCCGGGCGCCCATCCTGTCAAACGGAAGTTGGGAAGGAGCTCCTGTATGAGGTACTGGGCGGGATAGTGATGAGCTCCCGTGTCACCTCCGGCTGTGGTGGTGAGACTGAAGAGAAGATTGGGCCGGAAGAAGACGAGAAGAACTGTGTAGATGGCTAAGAAAGCAAGCAAGGTGGGAATCCAGTCCCACACGCTTCCTTTCTCAACCAGATCCTCCCGTGTTACCAGCTCAGGCTCCAGCGCTTCCCTCCTTCCACAGCACTATCCGCAACTTCACGAGGCCTCTTATTGTACGTGGTATGCGACGCACTATGGAAGAACGCGGTTTCCTCTTCTCTTCCACGGTGACCGGTAGAGGTCTGACCACCACGCCCCCCCGGCGGGCCCGAATGATCAGCTCGGTGTCGAACAGATCACGCGTCATGACTGTGTGCGGCGCATACAGCCTGACAACTTCACGCCGCAGGACCTTCATACCGTGAGTGTCGTCCATACGCCGGTCGAACAGCAACCGGAGAATCGTCGTGAATCCCAGAGACACCAGGTGGCGAGCCCCCGACCGCCGATCTTCGGCGCCCTCCATCAGCTTGCTGCCCACCACGATTCCCGGAACAACGGTCCCAGTCTTGCCTGTGACGCCGCTCGATGCAACCGAGGCCGCCTCGGAGACGGGGCTCGTCCCTCCACCCCTCAAGACCTTACCCGCCTCTAGCATGAATCCCATATCGTGGAAATCGATGTCGAAGTTGACAACCAACTCACCCTGGGCAGCCAGCATGCCCGCCTTCATGGCCGCCCCGTAGTCTGGCGTCGGGATCCTCATGACACGTATTTTCAGATTGCAGGCGGCCAGCTTCTCGGCGATCACCGGCGTGTCATCGTAACTACCGTTCTCGGCCAATAGCAGCTCGTAATCGACCGCCCGATCCTCCAACTCGCCGACGAGCTCGGCCACTTCTTCCTCGAGGCACTCGGCCTCGTTGTGGATAGGGATGACGATTGAGTACAAAGGAACACCGATCTGACCTCGCGCCGGGCTGCGATCGTCGCCTCCACACGTCTCAGGCATCGCGGGGCCCCTTCAGGGCGGTGTGGCGGAAGGCCAAGTAGCGGCTGCCCAGGAAGTTCCATGTGACGGAGACCACGGCTGCTGCAAATGCTTTGCCCATCCGTATCCACCAAGTCCCTGAGTCGATCCACAGTCCCAGCACCGTGAAGACCACTACGTTGACTATCAAGGGAGGCATATTCACGGCGAAGAAAACGGCGAACTCACGCTTCCCCCTGTCTGACCCTCGGGCGCTGAAAGTCCAATACTTGTTCCAGAAGAAGCTGTTACAGATTCCGAGCACATACGATATGCCCTTGGCCACCACGAGCGGCATCCCAGGGATGAGTCCCAGTAGATAGAACGCGCCCAGATCGACCAGCGTATTGAGGACGCCCACAACAATGAAGCGAACCGCTTGACCGGTCATCCGATCGCGGTGCAGCAGCCTAAGAATCAAGTCCACGAATCCCCACAATCCCCGCAATCCAGACAACCGGAGGCGAGCGGGGTATATGCTAACATCCTCCGGTCTCTGATGGCTCCCAGAAGCTTGGACATAGAAGCAGACTCCAACCGGATATGCCCGGATATGCCACCCCTCGACATCCAGGTGCAGGCACAGAACCGTGTTGCCTTCCGGACGATCGGCTGTCGGTTGAACCAATGCGAGACCGCCCAGATGCAGGAAGCATTGGTGGCGCGGGGATACCGCCTGGTCGAGTGGGACGAACCTGCCGACATCCGAGTGGTCAACACCTGCACGGTGACGGCCAAGAGTGACAGCACCTGCCGCCATGAGATCAGAGTGGCGAGGCGGCTCGACCCTAAGTGCATAGTCGCCGTGACCGGCTGCTATGCCCAGATAGACCCCGAGGCTATAGCGGCCATCCCGGGAGTAGACCTTGTACTGGGCAACAGAGAGAAGCTGAATCTTACCGACTGGATCGCCGAGAGACGAGGGAGGGACTTGGAGGCGCCTGCCTCTTCCCCCAGAGTCTCTTCCCCCGGAGTCTCTTCACCCGGAGTCTCTTCACCCGGAGTTTCCCGTCGCCCGATCATCGCTGTAACACCTCACCCTAAGCATCCTGCCTTTGAGGGCGAGTTCTTCTCACATTTCTACGGCTATACCCGGGCTTTCCTGAAGGTCCAGACCGGCTGCGACTCTCACTGCGCCTACTGCATCATCCCGCTGGCCCGGGGCCCGGCCCGCAGCATGCCCGCCGCTGAAGTCTTGAAGCAAGTGCGGCTACTGGTGTCGCACAACTACCGCGAGGTGGTCCTCACAGGTATCGACCTTGGGAGTTGGGGTCGAGATACGGGAGAGGGGCCGCTGACGAACCTCCTTGCCCTGCTCATCGAGGAGGGGGGTGCCGACCGTTACCGTCTCAGTTCCATCGAGCCGCCGGAAATGGATGAGGCTCTCCAGGAGCGCATAGAACAGGCGGGTGACAGGGTTGCACATCATTTTCACCTTCCCCTCCAGAGTGGGGCGGATTCCGTTCTGCAGAGGATGGGGAGGCCATACACCTGTTCCGAATACCACGCCGTCGCAACCCGCCTCGCCCAACGATTCCCCGATGCGGCCCTGGGAGCGGACGTAATAGTCGGTTTTCCGGGTGAGACCGACCAAGAGTTCGAGGAGACATTGTCCTTCGTTGCACGCACCCCGATCACCTACCTTCACGTGTTTGCCTACAGCGATCGTCCGGGGACCAGAGCTTCAGCGATGAGCCCCAAGATCCATCCCGAGACTATCCACGAAAGAAGCGCCCGCCTTCGGGAGTTGGGAGCACGGAAGAAGGCGGCCTTTCAAGCCCGGCTCGTGGGGACCGAACAGCGCGCTCTGGTCCTTGCGGAGCTGTCGTGCGATAACCGGCCGGTCGCGCTCACAGGGAACTACCAAGAGGTCCTCATCACTACGTCGGAGACTCTTGTGAATAGGTTCGCCCGGGTGCGACTCCATCGCGTGGAGACGAGCGGACGCTGGGTCGCCGAACTGACCAGTCTGGAGGATCGAGCCCTGTGAGAGTTGTGATCCAACGAGTGACGGAGGCCTCGGTCGCGATCGAGGGATCTTTAATGGGGAAGATCGGCAAGGGGGTTCTGCTGTTTGTCGGGGCCGGGCGTGAGGATATGGCGGAGGCAGACCGCCCCGGCAGTGCCCCCCGGTCTGGAGCAACCGGCGCGTCGATGCTGGCGGAGAAGATAGCCAATTTGAGGATCTTCCCCGATACAGAGGGTAGATCGAACCTGTCGCTCCTCGATACCGGCGGAGCAGCTTTGATCATCAGCCAATTCACCCTCTACGCCGATTGCCGACGGGGCCGTCGTCCGTCGTTCACGGATGCAGCAGACCCGTTACCCGCCGAAGCGCTGGTCGACGAGTTCCGCGCTGCCCTGCAGCGGCTGGGCGTGCCTACGGCCACCGGCACGTTCGGTGCGCACATGACCGTTTCCCTCGTCAACGATGGTCCGTATACCATCTTGCTTGACACCGAAGTGCTTGCGGCGCCTCGGGACCGGAATCGGTCCCGAGGCGCCGCCTCACATGCCACAGCAGCATCTGAAACAGAAGCCGGTCCCTCGACAGGAGGCTGACATGCCCCTCCCCGACTATCACACACACACCTCGCGTTGTGGCCACGCCGTCGGTGCCCCCGCCGACTATGTAGCGGTGGCGCAGGCTCGGGGTCTAACCGGCATCGGCATCGCCGACCACCTGCCGCTGTTACCGATACCCGATCCTGAGCTGTCCATGAGCGTCTCCGAACTGGGCGACTACGTGGCTGAGATTCGGGAGTTGAAGGCCGTCTATCCCGGATACGTCTTTCTAGGGGTTGAAGCCGACTACCGGCCGCAGACCATCTCCGAGGTGCGGTCGCTCATCGACGATCATCCCTTCGACTACGTCATCGGCTCTGTGCACCACCTGGGAACCTGGGGATTCGATGATCCCCGCCAGATACACGGGTACGAAGACCGCGACATCGACGAAGTATGGATCGACTATCTCGAACTGGTGGGAGATGCCGCCGAGTCCGGCCTCTTCACCATATTGGGCCATCTTGACCTGGTCAAGAAGTTCGGGTACCGGCCGACGCGCACGCTGGCCGTCGAGTTCGACCGCTTGGTCGATCGCATCTCGCGCACGGGCGTCTTGGTCGAGATAAACACCGCCGGGCTGCGCCGACCGGTCCGGGAAGCATACCCCACGCTCGATATCCTCCAGCTGCTCTACGAGGCAGGCGTGCAGATCACGTTCGGCTCCGATGCTCATGATCCAGAAGAGGTGGGCCGCGACTTCGAGCATGCAGCCGCACTGGCCTCAGCGGCGGGGTACGAAGAGTTCGCGCGCCTTGAGACCGTCTCCGATGGAGGGCGGGCCCGCGTGCGTATGGAGTCTCTGCCGACCCCAGCCGCAGTTGGAGACGAACGTTCTAAGGATCGACTCCGGCCGCCTTCCCCGTGAAGACAGCCGTAGTCTACAACCCCCTCGCGGGACGAGGGCGGGGGAGTTTCGTCGCCTCGGCGGTGCAACGAGGCCTACAGAACCAAGGAGTTGAGGTCCAAGGACTTCATGCAACCAGAAGACCGCAGGAAGCCATGGAGATCGCCCGCCGTCTCGCGCCGACGGTGGACGTCGTCATCGCCGTGGGTGGGGACGGCACCGTCAACGAGGTGACCAACGGCCTGGCCGATGTGTCCGCGCCCAAAGCCCGGTTGGCCGTGGTGCCCGCGGGTACGGTCAACGTTCTGGCACGAGAGTTGGGCCTACCCTTTCAGGTGAAACAAGCCTGTGATGTCATCGCCGGCGGCAAGACCGTGTCCTTGGACCTAGGAAGAGCGAACGGGCGCAGTTTTGTGCTCATGGTCGGCGCCGGCGTCGATGCCCTTACGGTGCGTAACGTCGACCCTCAGGCCAAGAGGTGGTTCAGAGAACTGGCGTTTGTGGGCACCGGGCTTCGATGTGGATTCGCAGCCGCGCCGTCTCCTTTCCTTGTACGGGCCAATGGCCGTGAATACCAGGCCACCTTTTTCGTCGCCGGCAACAGTCGCTACTATGCCGGGCGTCTTGAGATCACTCCATCGGCTGATCCCACGGACGGCCTGCTCGATCTGATGATATTCACCGGATCCACCCGTCCCAGCCTCGCCGTCTTCTGGCTGGAGGTCCCCAGCGGGCTCCATCTGCACAACCCCAACGTGACCTGTATTCAAGCCGCGCGGGCTGAGCTGATCCCACTGAATGAGAGAGACACAATCTGGTACCAAACCGATGGCGAACCCGCCGGTCAACTGCCGGCCACGGTTGAGATCGACCCCCATGCCCTTGAGGTGCTCGTCCCGTGACCATGAAGAAGCCCTGCGATCCTTGAAGACGAAGGGAGAGTGTTATGACTGATAGATTCAGAAGAATGAACCTATTGGTTCTGGCCCTGATACTCGCTATCTCTCTTGTCGCACTCACAGCCGGCTGTGAAGGCTCGGCCGCCGAGGAACAAGACACGGCAGTGACCGCTGACACCGGCACGGCCGCCTCCGATGCCTCGGATGCCACTGGAGGCATCAGCCCGACAACAATCGTATCCACCGAGACTCTGGTGGTCAACGGACGTCCCGTCGAAGAATATGAGGCTGCGCTACCAGAGCTTGAGGAGACCGTCGCAGCCGACCACGAGAATCTCGAGGCGCTACAGAAGTTGGCTATAGCCCAGCTCCAAACAGGCAGGTACCAGGAAGCGGCCGCCACTTACGAGAGGATGCTGGCTATCGAAAACGACGCCTTCACTCGCAACAACTACGGTAACGTGCTCCGCAAATGGGGCAAGACCGACGAAGCCAAGGCTGAATACGAGCGGGCCATCGCAGCCGACCCCACACTCGCCATTGCCTACGTGAACCTGGCTACCATTCTAAGCCAGGCAGGTGACGAATCGGGTGCCTTGGAGATTCTTGAGTCCGGCGTGCAGAAGGTGGCTGACGAGGACAAGACGTCTCTCCGGGACCTCATGGGGCCATTGGAGAAAACGAAAGATGATTGATCCAATAGGGCTGGCGCAAGCCCAGCCTAAGCCTTCGCTACCTCTACCAGTACCGGCAAACCGTTGACCTTCAGCTCCTCTCGGTGGATACCGTCATCCAGCGTACCGTCGCCGCCCCGATGTCCATCGGTCTCGTCTACCGTGGTCTCTCGCTCTGCGACTGAAAGAGTCTCGGGAGCCAGAGTGACCGCCAGTGTCTCCTTCTCCACCCATTCGCCGTGGACCTCCAGCATCTCCGTGATCTCGGCCGGGCCGGCCACCCGCAGATGGATCCGGTCGTCGATCTGGAAACCCGCGATCTTCCGTGTGTTCTGGATGTGATGCACGAGTTCCCGAGCAAGCCCTTCCTGCAGTAGCTCCGGACTCAGCCGCGTAGATATCGCAACGGCTATCCCACCGTCCCGTTCCACCCGGAATCCCTCACGTTCTTGAGACTCCACCACGAAGTCCTCGGGAGCGAACTCGTATACATAGCCTTCGACCGTCACTGATACCGAGCGGCCGCTGCTGATCCGGTCGCCGGTCTCGTCCGCAGGCAGCGTAGCCACAGCCGCCGCTACCGCCGGCATGTTCTTGCCAAATTTCGGTCCCAAGGTCCGATAGTTGGGCTTGATCACATAGCTGACCAGCTCGCTCGCCGAGGACACGTGCTCGATCTCCTTGACGTTTAGTTCCTCGGCAACCACTGCCGCCAGGCTCTCCACAGCGGTACGCTCGCGCTCCTTGCAGGCCACCACGACCTTTGCCACCGGCTGGCGGGTCTTGATCTGAGCTGAGTTTCGAGCCGCACGGCCTAGGTTCACCACCTGCCGGGCCACGCCCATGCGGAAGGAAAGATCCTCATCGATCAGAGTCCCGTCAGCAACAGGCCAACTTGTGAGGTGAACCGATTCCGGAGCCTCGGGTACACGCTCGGCCACCAGGTTCTGATAGAGCTCTTCTGCGAGAAATGGCGTGAAGGGCGCAAGGAGCTTGCTGAGGGTCACCAAGCATTCGTTCAAGGTCAGGTAGGCAACGATCTTGTCCGCATCGGCTTCACTCTTCCAGAAGCGGCGGCGGCTGCGCCGCACGTACCAATTGGACAGTTCGTCGACGAAGTCCGAGATGGCCCGACCGGCGGCGAAGGCATCGTATTGGTCAAGTTCCGACGTCACTCTCCGCACGAGGATGTGGAGATCACCAAGGATCCAGCGGTCCATCAGACTGCGCTCGCTCACGGGAACATCGTGTCCCGCCGGGTCAAAACCATCGATGTTGGCATAGAGCGTATAGAACGAGTATGTGTTCCACAGCGTCAGGATGAACTTGCGGATCACCTCGTCCACGTTCTCGGGCCCGAAGCGACGGGCGAACCAGGGTGAACTGACGGTGAAGAGATACCAGCGCAGCGCGTCGGCACCCTGCTTGTCGAGGATAGTCCAGGGGTCGACTACATTACCCAGGCGCTTGGACATCTTGCGGCCCTCATTGTCTAGGATATGACCCAGGCAGAGGACATTCCGATAGCATGTATGCCCTGTTAGTAGAGCACTGATAGCCAGCAGACTGTAGAACCAGCCTCTGGTCTGGTCGATGGCTTCGCAGATGAAATCGGCCGGGAAGCGCTTCTCCCATACGCTCTGGTTCTCAAAGGGATAATGCCACTGCGCCACCGGCATGGAGCCGGAATCGAACCAGGCGTCGATGACCGCGCTGACCCGCCGTGCCTCGGCGCCGCACTCGGGACAGGGAAAGATCACCTCGTCCACGTAGGGGCGATGAAGCTCTAGATCGGCCAGGTCCAGACCGGCGAGTTCACCGAGTTCCTTCTTTGAGCCCACAATAGTGTCGTGGCCATTCGGGCAGCGCCAGGCCGGTAGGGGTGTGCCCCAATAGCGGTCACGCGACAGCGACCAGTCGATGTTGTTCTCCAGCCACTTGCCGAAACGGCCGTGTTTGAGATGGTCCGGATACCAGGTGACTTCCTCGTTGGCTGCCAACACATCCGCCTTGCGTGCGGTGGTGCGCACATACCACGATGACTTGGCGTAGTAGATCAGTGGCGTGTCGCATCGCCAGCAGAACGGGTAGTTGTGCTCGTAGGGCTGACGTGCGTAGAGCAGTCCGCGCGCTTCCAGTTCGTCCATGATCCCGGCATCCGCGTCTTTGACGAACTTCCCTGCCCATGGAGCTATCTCAGCCGTGAAGCGGGCCTCCGCATCCACCGGCATGATCACCGGCAGGTCGTTTGCCTGGCCTACTGCCATGTCGTCGGCACCGAAGGCGGGAGCGATGTGCACAATACCGGTGCCCTCATCGGTCGCCACGAAGCCACCGGCGATGACTCGCCAGGCCGGTTTGTCAGGTTTTACGAAGTCATAGGGGGCGCGATAATGACGCCCCACTAGAACCGATCCGGGGAAGGTCTCCTCGATCACGGCCTCGGGTCCAAGGACGGCGCTCACCAGATCGGCGGCGAGGATCAGATGTTCCTCTGCCAACCGAGCGCGGGCATACTCGATATCGGACCCTACCGCCGCGGCCACGTTGGAGATGAGAGTCCAAGGGGTCGTCGTCCACACCAGAAGGCTGACCGGCAGGCCGTCCTTGGCCGTTTCCTGCGCAGGCTCCTCCCCTGCCACCTTGGGAGCGCACAGCGGAAACCTCACGAAGATGGAAGGGTCGGTCACCATCTGGTAGCCGGAAGCCACCTCATGCGACGACAGAGCCGTCCCGCACCGGGGACAGTAGGGCACGACCTTGTAGCCCTCATATAGAAGGCTCTGCTTGGCGAACTCCGAGAGTATCCACCACACTGACTCGATGTAATCATCGGTCATCGTCATGTACGGATCGTCCAGGTCAAGCCACATACCGATCCGCTCGGTCATGCGGTTCCAGTCGTCCACGTAAGTGGTAACCGATTCACGACACAGCTGATTGAACTCGGCTACCCCGTATGCCTCGATCTGCTCCTTATGGTCGAAGCCGAGACGCTTCTCGATCTCCAGTTCCACCGGAAGACCGTGGCAATCCCAGCCTGCCTTTCGCCCTACGAAGTAGCCGCACATCGTCTTGTAGCGAGGGTAGAGGTCTTTGAAGACCCGGGCCAGGACGTGGTGGATGCCGGGCTTGCCGTTGGCCGTGGGAGGACCCTCATAGAATATCCATTCCGGGCTGCCGGCACGCAGGTCGAGGCTCTTCTCGAAGATGGAGTTCTTCTTCCACCATCCCAGGATCCGTTCTTCCATAGCCGGAAGGCTCTGCCCTGTGTCCACTGACCGATATCGACCCGCCATCAACCCTCCTCTTCGTTCTCAGCCCTGCCCGGCCTTGGGACAGAAACGTGCTCCCTGCGACCAAACAAACACGCCCCGCCCTGCGCTCCGCCTGCCGGCAGTACTTGCCGGAGCGTTTTTGCATCCCGCGGTCTCGTCGCGGGATCGGAGCGCGTAGGGACGGGGCGTCACCCGCGGTACCACCCTACTTGGCCGCGCGCCGGCGCGTCTCAGACGCCGCCTGCGCTGCTCTCACCCGACCCCACCTCGCAGTGGCGCCGCATGGCGCGGCCCTCTCAGCAAGCGCTTTTGCCTACCGGTGCCGTCCCGATCCAGAAACGCCTGGTAGCTCCACGCCCCCCTCCTATAACGGGAAGGACCCGACCAGATCTACTGGGAAGAGCCTGAGCCCGATTGAATGGAAGCATATCGCCCAACTCGGCGTGGAAGCCTGGTAGCACCCACCGGGCTTCATCCAATCGTGCCGGCTCGACCGTTCGGCTGGCGGCTCGGGGATGATATTCGTGTGCTGGTTCCTGCCGGGCTTCCACCACCCCCGACTCGCTCCGAGCGAAGCACAGCACCTACTCGTTCCCGTCATCGCCTTTATCGTCGCGTAGTCTAGTCGTATGCAGGATCAACTTCAAGCACACAAGCGTCTTGCGATAGAGTGGACGTCGATGATCACTTCGATAAACCGAGGGACAGAGTGCTGATGACGCAGAGGCAACGAAGCAAACGGGGCGCAGTAGTGGCGATAGCTCTTCTCCTCATCATTGTGGTGCTCGTGATGGTGGTTCTTCTGGATCGTGACTCCGCCAAGCAGGATCGCGCCGCTGCCTATGCGGCCAGCTCGACCACAGGCTTCACCTCTCCTTATGACCTCACCGAATTGCCCACCGACATCGATCTCGACACCATTAGAGAGGCGGCCTTCCTCAGTATTTCCCTTCCAAGTGAGACCGGTGAACTCACCAGCTACGGGGTCAGTGCGGATGTGCCCGCCGCCCAGGATCTCATCGACGCTCTCATGTCCGCCCAAGAACTTGACGCCGATAACGTTCACTCCCTGGGTGCAAGCTCCGGTTCGTCGCCGGAGTCGTCCAACAACGGAGCAGTTGCGCCCAGCCTCGTGTTCGTCCTGCCCACACGGGAGACGGTGACCTTCGCCGTCGACCTGCAACAGGGACTGGCGACCCGCGGCTCAAAAGCTTGGCGCCCTGACCGCGACCTCAAGACCCTCGTCGACGCAGCTACCGTCCGGCCCAGGTAGATGAGAGGACGCCGGCGATAGTCCGCCCGCTCGGTTACAGGTCCACATCGGGGTACAATTCGGGACAACGACGCTACATCGATTAGGGGAAGCGCCGTCTTGAGGGACCCATGCTCCCTCCATACGGAACGCAGCATCGCCCCGGGTCGTCGGAACCAAAATGGGAGGGATCATGCCCGATAAGACCTTCGGCCCCGTGGACCCAGGCCCGGCTGCCGAGGCCGTCACGCTGGAACGTGTCGGAAGAGGACCCAGCGTCGGGTCCTCGGAGAGCGTCGCACCTGGCATACGGAGCGCCGGCACCCCGGGCATACCCACGCGAGCCGTCCTCCAAGACGAGGAGATGCAGGTGGTCGCCGATCGCGCTGCCGATATTGCGGCCGGCATCAGTTCAGTCATTCTGGGTAAGGAAGAGGTGATCCGCGCCTGCGTAGTCGCTCTCCTGGCCGGAGGCCACGTGATCGTTGAAGACTTCCCCGGCGTAGGCAAGACTCTTCTCGCCAAATCCTTGGCCCGTTCTATCGATTGCCGCTTCGCCCGCATCCAGTTCACTCCCGACTTACTCCCCAGCGATGTCACCGGCGTCAGCGTCTTCGACCAGAAGCGGGGGGAGTTTGAGTTCCGGCCCGGGCCCATCTTCGCCAATGTCGTGCTGGCCGATGAGATAAACCGCGCCTCTCCGAAGACTCAGTCCAGCCTGCTTGAATGCATGGAAGAGAGACAGGCGACCGTGGATAACGTCACCCACCATATCGACCCGCCGTTCATGGTGATCGCCACCCAGAACCCCATCGAGTATGAAGGCACCTATCCACTCCCCGAGGCCCAACTCGACCGCTTTATGATGCGCCTGAGCCTGGGGTATCCATCGCCTGAGGCTGAAGAGTCGATTATTTTCGAGCAGACCTCGCATGATCCTCTGTCCGAGCTCCGTCCGGTGCTAACCGGCGACGACGTACTTGCCATGACCCAGGCGGTAATACGGGTCCGAGTGGCTCCGGCGTTACGTCGCTATGTAGTCGACATCCTAGCGGCCACCCGGGATCAGCGAGACGTATATCTCGGAGCAAGCCCACGAGCCGGGATCGCCCTCACGCGGGCGGCAAAGGCCCTGGCACTGCTTAGAGGTCGAGACTTCGTCGTACCTAAGGACGTCAAGGATCTGGCAGTCCGCTGTCTCGCCCACCGCATCATGCTCTCGCCCGATGCCAAGGTCCACGGAGTAAGCGCTGAATCGGTGGTGGCCAAGCTCCTCGATACGGTGCCGGTGCCTCAAAGCGGAGGGTAGGCTGTGCCCCGTCCGACAGGCCGAGGCTACGCGCTCCTGGCTCTTGCTGTCGGGACCTACTTGGCGGCACGCGTGGTTGGAACTTGGGAGCTGTATTTCGTAGCCTTCGCGTTCTTCGCTGCGGTCTTGATCTCCTGGCTTCTTGTAGCCCTGACCGGAAGAAGGATCCGGGTGATCCGAAGACTGACTCCCGATCGGCCCGTAGATGGAGACGAACCCGAATTCACACACCAGGTCGAGAACACAGCCGTCTTACCCGGGCCTCAGATCACGCTGCGCAGTCCCCTCGCCGGCCTTAGCTCCGAGGGCCCCGTACTGCTGCAGATCGCCGGTTTGCCACCTCGTGGAAAGACCGAACTGAAGACGCACGTAGGCCGCGTGAACCGGGGAGTTCACTCTCTACCCGCGGTGCTGGCAACAGCCGAAGACCCCTTGGGGATCGTTAGTTTCGCTCACAAGGCGAGTACCTCCCTCGTCGTGACGGTGCTGCCCAGGATCGTGTCACTGGACTCCTGCGCACTCTATCCGGACTTAGGGCTCAAGCACGACTGGAGTGGCCGACAAGGCCTTCGGTCCATCGGAGCCTCAGAATTCAGAGGGATACGACCTCATCAACCCGGTGAACCGCTCAGCCATATAGACTGGAAGAGCACGGCAAAGACCGGCGTCCTGATGCTGAGAGAGATGGAGGAGCCCGCCGGAGCCGACGTGACGATCTTGTTGGACGGAACCGCCGGACAACTCGTCGGGAATGCGCCCAACAGCAACTTTGAATTTGCCGTACGGGCTGCGGGCAGCATAGGCGACTTCGTTCTGCGAGCAGGGCACGGAGTGACCCTCGTATCCCATGGAAGAAGCCGTCGTGAATCGCGGTTCACCGCAGATGGTGGTGGGCGCCGTGCCCTTCTGCAGGCATTGGCTGAGGTACAGCCCAACGCTTCCGCGCCTTTGACCAACGCATTACGCCACCTTCGCGCCGATGGTGCCCATCTCCTGCGAGCCCAGAGTGTCACTGTGGTGAGTCTCTCACTTGACCAACAGTTGGTGCGGGCGCTCACCAAACTCAAGGATGATGGAGCCCGCATTGGGTTCGTGTACGTAGCGGGTCCTTCGTTCGCGCATGCCGGCGGCGCCTCATCGTTGCTCCCGTTCTTGCCCCCCAAAGAGAAGGACCTTCGCGACAAGCGGCGCTCGCCGCATCAGCGACCTGAGGTCGAGCCACCCGAGCCGGCGGACAACATCACTCTTTCCGCGGATGCCCGCGCGCTCCTCCTGTCCCTTTCATCGGCGGGCATTCCTTGCCTAACGGTAGCCCGCGGCGACGACCTGCGAGGACGCCTGTCGCTGTGGAGTGCGAGCCGTGCTGCGAAACAGGCCGCCCGGTGAGGCCCGCATGAAAGCCATACCTAGATTCGCATACCTTGTCTGCTTCATCGGGCTGGGGATCGTGACTGTGCTGGCACTGAACCGAGTGGTTCAACCCTCCATGGCCACCATATTGGTTCGTTCCGTCTTCATGGCGGCCGTCTGCGCAGCGCCAGGCCTGGTTTGGCGAAAGATCTGGCCATTAGCGCTAGTGCTACTGCCCCTGGGATGTTACCTGCTCATCCGCACCATCGTGCCCATCCCCGGTTCAGTCGAGGGAGCCGCCGAACACTACAATTTCTACACCGAACAGTTGACCCTCGGACTGTCTGCCTACAAGACCGCGATCTTCCCGCTTGATCTACTGGGTTCTCCAGAGCTACTACTGCTGTTAGCTTTCGTGGCGTACTGGCTGACAGGAGCCGCCGCATTCCTCGCGCTGAGTCTGAGGCGACCGACCGCAGCGATCGTGCTTCTGTTGATACTCCTGGGTTACAGTCTGACGGTGGACGCTTCCGCAAGAGCACTCTGGCCCGCCATCCTTTTCATCGTACTTGCGACCTCCCTGTTCACCCTGTCGCGAGGAATCATCCGTCAGGGGTGGCGGTTCCGCGAAGTCATTGCTGGAGGCCTCGCCGGGCTGGCCGGCGCGGGTTTGGCGGCCGCGTTGCTGCTGACCGCCCCCTCGGTAGCGGCCAACCCATGGCAGGACTGGCGCACCTGGGACCCGTTCAACTCAGGCGGTTCCATCTACAGTTTCAACTGGCTGCAGAACTATCCCCGACTGCTTGATCCAGGTAACGACGTGACTATCATGAGCGTTGACTCTCCCCTGCCCTCGTACTGGCGAGCCAGCGCGCTTGATTCGTTCACAGGCACAGCCTGGGTGGCATCACAGGCTTTCCTACAACAGATAGACGCAACCCTGGAGGGAACAAGCAGCGAGACCGATGAGCCTACTTCTGAGGCCACCGGCCGCCAGACCTTCTATGTATACGAGATCCCCGTGTCGGAGCCCACCCCTGATGGGACTTCAGCTACCCAGACCTTTCAGATACAGGCCGTGTATACCAATTACTTCTTCACTGGAGGCGAGCCGCGCTCGCTCATGATCGACCGAGAGATTCCACTGCGCATGAACGATTCGGGAGCCCTGCGGGTGAGTTCGGCGCTGGGGCCGACACTCCGCTACAGTCTGTCCGTCGTTGTCCCCGACGTGACCCCCGCCGACCTGGTGGCGTTGGGCGCCGACTATTCGGGAGAAATCGACACATACCTGACTCTGCCCTTCAAGCGACGCGCCGATATCGATGGCCCAGACGAGCAGGCCTCATGGCAGAGCATGATGAACGATATGAAGCCGGACGGATGGGAATGGGCGGATCTCTACGCGTTGAACGAGCGCATTCTCCGGGGTGCCACCGATCCATACCAGATCACCCTGCGAATAGAGCGGTATTTGAGACAGTTCTACACCTACTCGCTCACCCCACCGGCAACCGAGTACTCCTCACCCTACGCGGCCTTCCTCTTTGACGGGCGGTCAGGATACTGCCAGCACTTCGCCGGTGCCATGGCCTTACTACTTCGCTATAACGGGATCCCTTCTCGGGTCGCGGTAGGCTTCATCTCGGGCGAACCCCAGAGCGACGGGACCTATCTGGTGAGCACCAACGACGCGCACGCGTGGGTGGAGGTCTACTTCCCGACAGTGGGCTGGGTGGCTTTCGATCCGACCCCGGGAAGGAGCCTTCCCCATGCGGGTCCGTCTTCCACCAGCCCTGGCTTTGTGAATCCGTTTGTGGACTCTAATCTGCCTGCCACAGAGGGAGCGCCGACCCTGCCGCCACAGGATAATCCGCCCGGAAGCCCGCCGGAAACGGCTGCGCCGGCGGACGGCCAGGGTGCGGGGTGGCTCAGCAGAGCCTCCTGGCTTCCCTGGGCAGGACTGATCGTTGTCGCCCTCGGGGTCTGGCCGCTGGTCCGCGGTTTGTGGCGGCGCAGACGACTTCAGCGTGGGACCACCGAACAACGGCTTGAGGCGTCACTGCAGCTCTTGTGGTCCGACTTATCCGATCACGGCCTGGCACTTCCACGATCGCACACGTTGGACGAGATGCTCTGCGTCCTGCGCGCCCATCTGGGCGTCAAGGTCGAGCCGACCTTTGCCGACCGCATGGAGGCCGTGCTGTTCGGAGGACGGAGCGCCCAAGGTGTTGAGCTTGATCAGTCGGAAGCCTTGCGCCGCCAAGTGAAGACTCATCTGCGCAGGCGCCACGGATTGTTAAGGAGCGTCATCGCGTGGTACGGCGTATCCCGCGTTTTTCGTAGGTCTGAGCTACAATACCGCGGTGACAAAAGTACACCAAAAACTGAAGAAGCTACCTGTATTCACTCTCGCGCGCTGTAAACAATGCGGTATTTGCGGCCATTTTTGCCCAAAGGAAGCCATAAGATTCGACGAACACGGCACGCCCTTCCTCGCCGACCCGGAGGCCTGTACCTCTTGCGGATTGTGTGTGGACATGTGCCCAGATTGGGCGGTGTTCTTGAGCCTGCCTGAGGAAGAGGAATCCGGCACCGAGACCGTGTGATTCACTGGAACGCTCCGAGAGCGAGAACAAACCGTCCTAAGAGGGCCTGATGGGAAGAGTGATCTACCTTGATCATGCCTCCACCACCCCGGTCGACCCGGAGGTGCTGGAGATTATGCGTCCCTGGTTCACGGAGGAGTTCGGCAACCCCTCCACCGTTTACAGTCTGGGTTTGGCCTCCGCGCAGGCAGTCCAGCAAGCCAGGGAATCAATAGCAGAGACTATTGGAGCAGAGCCTGAAGAGATCTGCTTCACGAGTGGCGGCACGGAGGCCGATAACTGGGCCCTCTTGGGCACAGCTGATGCCTGCCAGAAGAAGGGACGTCATCTCATAACTTCGGCTATCGAGCACCATGCGGTCCTGGAGACCGTGGAACATCTGGAGAAGCGAGGATACGAGGTCACTCGGCTACCGGTCGATGGTGGTGGTCTGGTCGACCCGGATGAGGTGCGTCGGGCCATCCGCCCCGACACCATCCTCGTGTCTATCATGCACGCCAACAACGAGATCGGAACGATCGAACCCATCGCCGAGATCGGAAAGGTCACGCGCGAGGCGGGCGTGCCTTTTCATACGGATGCCGTCCAATCCGCCGGGAAGCTCCCGCTCGACGTCAACGAATTGGGCGTGGATATGCTCTCCATGAGCGCCCACAAGTTCTACGGTCCCAAAGGGATCGGTCTAATGTACCTGCGCAAGCGGACGCGGATAACCCCGTTGCTCCACGGTGGAGGCCAGGAGAAGGGCTTCAGGGCCGGCACTCATAATGTGCCGGGCATTGTTGGGATGGCCAAGGCTCTAGAATTGGCTACCAATCGCATGGCCGATGACGCTGTCCGGGAGGCAGCACTTCGCGACCGTCTTTGGGATGGTCTCAGCGCGAACATCGACGCTATTCACCTCAACGGCGACATGGTCAGTCGATTGCCCGGTAATCTTAACCTACGGGTAGATGGGATCGAGGGCGAGTCCATGATCCTCATGCTGGACATGGACGGTATCTGCGTCTCTTCGGGCTCCGCCTGCACGACCGGCTCTCTGGAGCCGAGTCACGTACTGCTCGCCCTGGGCATACCCCAGGAGCACGCCCACGGATCGCTCCGGATCACACTGGGGCGTAGCACCACCGCTGAGGACATCGACTTGTTCATCAAGGTCTTCCCTCCCATCGTTACTAGACTGCGAGAGATGTCTCCCATCTGGTGCGCCAACTGCGTCTGCAAACAAAGGAACTGACATGTACTCAGAACTGGTCATGGAGCACTTCCGAAACCCCCGCAACATGGGCGTCATCGAGGACGCGGACGGCGTTGGTGAGGTGGGCAACCCTCAGTGCGGCGATATGATGCGCCTCACCATCAAGGTCAAAGACGACATCCTCGAAGACATCAAGTTCCAGACTCTGGGGTGCGGCGCTGCGGTGGCCACCTCGAGTATGGTGACCGAGATGGCCAAGGGCAAGAGGCTGGATGAGGCCCTGGAGATCAGTAACAGGGCCGTCGCGGAGGCGCTGGGCGGTCTGCCCCCCGCCAAGATGCACTGCTCCAACTTAGCCGCTGATGGTCTCCAAGCCGCCATCAAGGACTATCGGAGCAGACAAGCCGCCAAGTAAGGTCTCCGTGCACGGATGTTGCGGCAGGTGGCCACGTTCAACAGTTGTGACCGCGTCGCTCATGATCGTGATTGTCACTTCTCTGGTGGCGATGTTTCTTGGTGCCTGCTCGGATCCGGCAGTCGTCACGGCTACTCGAGGAGTCAGACTAGAACCAGGCGTTACCTACTCCGCCGATCTTGATGACGACGGCACCTCCGAGCACATCCTGGTAGACGAGCAGCATCGTTCGCTTCTCCTCACCGACGGTGACACCTGCTACCGCAGCCGCGACAAGTGGCAAGTAGTGGAGGCTCATCTAGGCGACACCGATCATGACGGACTGCTGGAGGTCGTCACTCTCCTGACGAGTGAAAGGGGTAACCATATCGGACTGTTCGCATACTTCGGCGGGGAATACCGAGAACGGCTGGTCACTAGCTCCCTTCATCCGCTGCCGGTATCGCTAGAAGTGCGCGTCGGAGAAGACGGCGGAGACGTCATCCTGGTCACTGAAGAATCTGCGGATGAGCAGACGAAGGGCACGGTCATCTACCGCTGGAACGGATTCGGGTTCAGGGTGCTGGACACCCCCATTGAGTGACCGCGCAAGCAGGTTATTCCGTCCTGTGACTGAATTGTTACACAGTCGTGGTCGGCGCGTGACAATACTCTCGGAGCATGAGAGGTAGGGGTCTAGATCCAATCGCCTCGCGCAGAGGCAGCCGGCGGAGGGTTGATTATGAAACGGGGCGTTACGGTCGCGATCATCGCAGTGGGGTTGGTGAGTCTGCTGGTCGGTGGCTGCGGTGACAGATCGGCCAGCACCACTACCGGGTCGCCTACCTCTAATGTCTCTACAACCTCCAGTTCGCCGCAGGGGGCTCCGGTCACCACCACGACCGGCGCGCCTCCGACCGGCGCGCCTGGACCTTACGTCGAGCCCGCCTACATCGACCCACAACCGGTCGACCTTACCGCCATCGACAACCTCACTCTGGCCCGTCTCTCCGACGCTCAGAAGAAAGCCCTTGCCCGGCAGAGCTTCGTGGCCGTGTCCCAAGACCCCTCAGAGGGACCCTGGAAGTTCTGGCACGTATACGAATCGGCCCGCTACCAAGGTCTTCCCGTCCTTGTTACTACCGATTCCATGCTTAATGCCTATCACTGCCTCTTCGACACTCTGCTGCAACGGATGGAGGAAACCGCACTCTTCACCCAAGCCCTGACTATGACCGAAGCTTTGTACGCCGCCGCGTCCGAGCAATGGAACACAGCCACCGATCCGGCGATCAAAGAAGAAGCCCGTCTTAACATGGCCTACTTCGCTGTAGCCGCTTCGTTACTGCAGGACGCGCTTGCCGCGCCTGATGTGGCCAGAGATGAGGTTGAAACAGAACTGTCGAGCATAGAGGCCGCGAGCGGCGCCGGCGGGTCCCCGATCCTGGGGTACACCGAAGACTACAGCCAGTACATCCCTCGGGGCCATTACACCCGCAGTCAGATTCTCGAGCGTTACTTCAAGACCCTGATGTGGTACGGCCATACGGCGTTCTTCGTCAATCCCCGCCTGCCCGACATCACCGAGGAGGAGGCCGTCAGCCTGACTCGCCGCGCCGTCCTGATCTCCTCGTCGCTGACCGGAGAAGCCAGGCAGGCCTGGATGGCCATCTACGAACCCACGAGCTTCCTGGTGGGCAGAGCAGACGACATCACCGTGGACGATATGGACTCCATCCTGACCGAGGTATTCGGCACCGCTCAACCCGAACCGGATGCCCTCTCCGATGAGGGCAAGATCGCCGCCGTCCGGGAGAAGATCAACGCGCTACCGGCTCCGAAGATCCTGTCCGGTGTCGTCCGAGATCAGGGAGACACCGAGGACCGAGAAGAGAACGAGCGCAGCTTCCGGGTGATGGGGCAGCGTTATATCCCCGACTCCTACGCGTTCCAGCAGTTGGTATGGACGTACGTGGGCGAGGAGACCAACAAACGTGGACTACCCATGGGTCTCGACATAATGACAGTCTTGGGCTCCGACCAGGCCTACCGGATCGAAAAGGAAGACTTCGGGCAGCACCATTACAAGGACTGGGAGGAGCAGATCAAGAAGTTGACCGACGAATTCGCCGATAGTGATCCTGATCTTTGGCCGGCGAATCTCTACACCGGTTGGCTCGAGTCGCTCCAGCAGGTGATGGCTTTCCCAGGGGAGGACGCTCCGGATTTTATGAAGTCCCGGGTGTGGGCGCGCAAGAGCCTCAATGCCGCCCTGGGTAGCTGGACCGAACTCCGCCATGACACCATCCTCTACGCAAAGCAATCGGTAGTGGCCGAGGGGGAAGGGGGCGAGGAACCCGCGTCACCTGGATACGTGGAACCCTATCCGGCCTTCTACGCCAAGATCGCCCAGTTGGCTACCACCTTGCGAGATGGCCTCCTCGACTACGAGCTGATCGATTCAGAAGCGGCGAACAAGTTGGAGATGATGATCTGGCTCGCCGAGACGTTGGCCTCAATCGCTGAGAAGGAATTGGTGGGCGAGGACCTGACGTACGAGGAGATCACCACTATTGTGGAGTATGGACACTACTTGGAGATGCTCGAGCAATTCGACGGTGCTGGGGAGGGTCATACATTGTCGCCGAACCCGGAGAAGAGCCCTCTGGTCGCCGACGTGCACAGCGACTACAACTCCATGACCGCCCTTGAGGAGGGGACGGGATATCCGCTCACCCTCTATGCGGCGTTCGAATGGCAGGGGACATTGCAGCTGTTCGTCGGAGCCTCATATGCCTACTACGAGTTCACCGTCCCCGTCGCAGAGCGCATGACCGACGAGCAGTGGGTTCAAGTGCTCGACTCCGGCCAAGCACCACCCCGCCCGGCTTGGACCGACGAGTGGATCGTGGAGGAGTAGCGACCGGACAGCGTTGCGTCCCAACCGCTCCTTCACTCCCCTGGGCCTAGGAGCACTTGGAGTACCCGCAGGCGCGGCACACCATACAGCCACCCTCGTGCTCGATGGCGCCGCCGCACTCAGGGCAGGCTCCCTGCGCCACTGCCAGAGGTATCTCCAGCTGTCCGACGGCCTTGCCGTTATTGCCGCTCCCAAGGTGATACTTGTCGGCCAGAGCTTTGCCGATGGCGTCAGGACAGGACAGGATCTGGTTCGGCCCGAACCCTAGCGGCACATGGCAGCGAATGCCCCGGAGCTGCTTGACGATCTTGTCCGGAGGCACTCCGTAGCGAAAAGCCAGAGAGATCAGGCGTCCAATAGCCTCTGTGGAGGCCGAGGCGCATCCGCCCGCTTTGCCCATGTTGGCGAAGACCTCCCTGGGACCGAAATCGTCCTCATTGACGGTCACGTAAAGGCTGCCGCAACCGGTCACCTTCTCCAGCGTTTCACCACGTAGCACGGGAGAGCGGCTGGGCCGCACCGGCATGATCGGAGTCCCCTGCGGGCCAAGCTCCATCTGGGCCGCTCGATCACCGTTGCTCCCCTTCCGCTTCACCTCACCGATGTTGAGGACCTGGTCCTGCCGGGAGCCATCACGATAGATGGTCACCCCTTTGACGCCCAGCTCGTAGGCGAGGAGGTAGACACGCTCCACATCTTCGGGCCGAGCTTGGTTGGGGAAGTTGACGGTTTTTGAAACGGCGTTGTCAACATGGTCTTGGAAAGCCGCCTGCATGCGGATGTGCCATTCGGGAGAGACGTCATGCGCAGTGACGAACACCCGCTTGAGATCGTCGGGAACATCCATGTCGTGAAGGCCACCCACGGAAGCGATCCCCTTCATCAGGCCCTCGGAGTAGAGACCTCGTTCTTTCAGGACCCGTTCCAGCACCGGGTGGGCCTCCGGGAGTTCGGTGTTATCCATCACGTTCCGAATGAAAGCCAGAGCGAAGATCGGCTCCACGCCGCTGGAACAACCGGCGATGATGGAGATGGTACCCGTCGGAGCGATGGTGGTGAGAGTGGCGTTGCGAACCCGCCTGCCCCTCTCTTTCCAAATGCTCTCTCCCCAGTTGGAGAACACGCCCCGATCGAGGGCCAATTCTTCAGAGGCCTTGATCGATTCCTCTTCGATGAAGCCCATGAGCTCATGCCCCAGACGTATGGCTTCATCCGAATCATAGGGGATGCCCAGTTCGACCAAGAGATCGGCCCAGCCCATCACACCCAGCCCGATCTTGCGATTACCCCTGGTCATCTCCTCGATGGCCGGCAGAGGGTAACGGTTCATGTCGATGACGTTGTCCAGGAAGTGGACCGCGGTTCGCGTCACCCGGCGCAGCCGGTCCCAATCTACGGCACCGTCCTTCAGCATGATGGCCAGGTTGATGGACCCGAGGTTGCAGCTTTCGTAGGGTAAGAGGGGCTGCTCCCCGCATGGGTTCGTCGACTCGATCTCACCCAGGGACGGTGTGGGATTGTCCCGGTTGAGCCGGTCCAAGAAGACGATCCCCGGTTCCCCGTTCTTCCAGGCCAAATCGACGATGAGATCGAAGATCTCGCGCGCGTTGAGTCGTCCGACTTCCGAATGATCCCGAGGATTGCGTAGCGCGTAGTCACCACCGGTGAGCACCGCTCCCATGAACTCTTCGGTTACGCCCACCGATATGTTGAAGTTGTTGAGGATGTGTTCATCCTCTTTGGCGCGGATGAACTCGACTATGTCGGGGTGGTCGACCCGAAGGATGCCCATATTGGCGCCCCTTCTGGTCCCCCCTTGCTTGATGGTCTCGGTAGCCATATCGAAAACGCGCATGAAGGAGACCGGTCCGCTGGCCACTCCCATGGTGGAGCGCACCAGATCGTTCTTGGGACGCAGGCGGCTGAAACTGAAGCCGGTGCCGCCACCCGACTGGTGCACCAAGGCTGCGTCCCTTATGGCCCCGAAGATGGACTCCATGCTGTCTTCCACCGGCAGCACGAAGCAGGCTGCCAGCTGCTGCAACTCTCGCCCCGCATTCATCAGCGTGGGGGTGTTGGGCAGGAATTCCAGTCCGGCCATGACTGAGAAGAATTCTGCGATGGTGGCATCGAGCGACTCGCCCGGCTGATACAGCAGGTCGGCCTGGGCAATGTTCTCTGCCACCCGCGCCAGCATATCGGCAGGCGCCTCCAGAGGTTCCCCATCAGCGGTCCGCTTGAGATACCTCTTCTGTAGGACCTTCAGGGCGCTGGGGGAGAGTCTTCCCTCCAATTCGGCCGACAGGGCCCGCAGTTCCGACACGGTCATCTGATCCCCTCTTTCGCCAGCTGCTCCAGTTCTTCCTTGAACTCCTCGACACTTTCAAACTGCCGGTAGACCGAGGCGAAGCGGATGTACGCCACCAAGTCGATCTGTTGCAGGCGCTCCAAAGCCATCTTACCGACTCTCTCGGACGACACTTGATAGGCGGTCTCTTCCCTCAACTCTCGTTCGATATCAGCGACGACCGTTTGCAGGCGCTCTACAGGAACCCCGCGCTTAGTACAGGCCCTGCCCAGACCTCGTAGCAGTTTCTCAGGATGGAAGAGTTCTACGCTGCCATCGCGTTTGGCTATCGTGATGGGAATCTCCTCGATCTTCTCGTACGTAGTGAACCGCTGCCCGCAGGCTGCGCATTCCCGCCGTCGGCGGATAGCCTCCTTGCTCTCGGTTTCCCGGGAATCAACCACTCGACTCTCTGGAAACGCGCAGTATGGGCAATTCATTGTGTGGATTCCTTCCAACGTTGCGCTCATCAGACCGGCGGACCATTACCACCAGCGTACAGGACTCCCGTCAACGAGATGGCCCCTGCTTACACAAGGGTCTCGATCGATACGAGCCCCTTGTCTGCAGCCACCACATATTGTGTATGTGGGATGCTAGCACCCTATATATCGCCTGTCAAAGCATGAAAGTGCGCTGTATGCGGACAATTCCTGCCCGGAAACATGGGGATGCTCGTACGCTCTCAGCGGTCCCGATGCCAGGCACTCTGCGGCGCTAGGTTCCGTGCCTTGGCTGGACTCTCATAGTCACACCGGGGATAATCCGCATGTGGACCAACTCTTGCTTGTTGTGGAGGACGATCCCTCTTTGCGCGAGGTCATCCGGCTTGGCCTTGAAGGGGAGGGGTTTCGCGTGAGCTCAGCCGATAACGGTCCCTCTGCCCTTCTCGCCTTCGCCGCTCAGAAGCCAGACCTCGTCCTTCTGGATGTGATGCTCCCCGAGTTGGACGGATTCGCAGTATGCCGCGAGATCCGGAAGGTCTCCCTGGTACCCATCATCATGCTGACGGCGCGGACCTCAACCGCCGATGTCGTTCAGGGCCTAGAGTCGGGTGCGGACGACTATGTGACCAAGCCCTTTGAGTTTCCAGAACTCATCGCACGAGTGCGATCCGTACTGCGTCGGGCCTCTACGGGCACTGCGACCGCTCAGACCGGTCCGACCACTGGAGCCGGCATACCCGTAGAGAACCCTGCCGGGAGTACTGGGCCCCGATCTGTGCCGCCACGCACTCTGACCATAGGCCCTCTCACCATCAATCCCGGCGCTTATACGGTCCACCGTGGCGCAGACGAGATCCCGCTGACCGTCACCGAGTTCCGGCTCCTTTACGAGCTGGCACGCCATGCCGGACAGGTTCTCACCCGGGATCAGCTGCTGGAACTGGTCTGGGGCTATACCTATCTGGGTGACAGCCGGCTTGTCGATGTGCACGTTCAAAGGCTCCGGGCCAAGATCGAGGATGACCCGGCTCACCCATCCCTCGTGCTCACCGTACGCGGCGTCGGCTACAAAGCCGATCGACAAGAGCCACGCTGATGGCCTCTCCGGGTCGGTATGTGCCCCGACCCCGGCGCTCGCTGCTGCGCCGGATCGCATTCATCTTCGTCGCGGCGGTGGTGATAACTGCCTTGGCACTGAGCCTGTCAGCTTACTTCATAACGAAGGCGGCCCAAGACAACGAAGCGTTAGACAAGGCACTCTCGCAGTCCCGCTTCAATCTCTTCTTGGCAGATTCCATGCTGCCTCCACAGCCCGAAGATGCCGACTACGACCGGTTGATCGATGCGTTCAAGATCAGAGGCGATTTTGGCACCCTTGTCGAGGCGGGTAACCAGACCTATGTGTCCGGGCCGAATGTCAACCTCACGCTCGTCACGCCGGAACTGGCGCAGAAGGTAGCCGCCGGACACATTGGATACCAGAACATCACGACCTCGGGAGAACCTCAGCTGGTCGTAGGGGGCCAGGTGCAGTCCAGGGAATTGACCATTTACTTCCTTTACCCTCAGGGACAGCGGCTGGCCGACCTGGCCAGACTCCGCAATATCCTGCTCATCACGGGGGCGATTCTCACAGTCTTGGGAGCCATCGTGGGATATCTGTTGGCGAGAGCCCTGGTAACCCCCATCCGCAGGGCCAGTAAGGCGGCCGCCCAGATGTCCCAGGGTGACCTGGGCATCCGGCTGCCGGTGCGTTCCGATGAATTCGGCGTGCTGGCTTCGTCCTTCAACACAATGGCCGGCAACCTCCAATCCAAAATGCTCGATCTGGAGGCCGGCCAGGCTCGAGAGCGCCGCTTCGTCGCCGATGTCGCACACGAACTCCGGACGCCGGTCGCAGCCCTGGTCGGTGAAGCTTCGCTCTTGAAGACGAAGCTGGCTTCTGATCCGGCCGCTGCCTCCTCTGAGGTCAATCACCTGGTCACAATGGTGACCTCCGACATCACGCGCCTCCGACAACTCGTGGACGACCTGCTCGAGATCAGCCGACTGGAGGCCCAATCTGTCGAGGCCGTCATGGAACCAGTGGACCTCAGTTCCTTCTTGAACCAGCTTGTCCAGGCTCGCGATTGGTCGGCCGGCGTACGCCTATCGATCCCAAACCGGATACCGGCGGTGCGTGCCGACCGGCGCAGGGTGGAGCGGATCATCGTCAACCTTGTCGAGAACGCCCTCCAACATGGGTCCGCACCGGTCACTATTGAGGCAGCGTTCGACTGGAACCGGAGCGGCGGAGAACCCTCTCAAGCGGCCCGGGTACAGGTCACGGTGACCGATACAGGGCCGGGTATCCCGGCCGAGCATCTACCTCATGTGTTCGATCGCTTCTATAAGGCCGATCCGAGTCGTGCATCCAGCCGCGGAAGTGGCCTGGGCCTCGCAATCGCCCGAGAGAACGCGAGACTTTTAGGCGGAGATATCAGTGCCGGCAATGCTCCGGGGGGAGGTGCCCGCTTCGTCTTCACCCTCCCCGTCCTTCAGTCGTAACACGATCGTTACACCACCGCAGCAGGCCTGTTAACTGAGAGGTCAAAGATGGAATCGTACAGGCATACTGGGTTCGAGACCTAGACTCAGACAGAACGTACGGGTCGTAGAGGAGGGGACAATGAACATATTTTTGAACAGGCTATCCAAACCGGCCCGCCTGATGGCTATGTCGGTTCTCATCGTGGCCGCCTTCGCTGTACTAGCCGCAGGCTGTGGTACAAACGGCGAGGTGGGAGACGGAGGGACCGTGAGCACGACTCAGCCCTCTGAGACGACAACGACAACCACAGCCTCGCCCTCGTCCACCACCACTACGGCCCCTCCGGACGACACAACAACCACCAGCACTACGTCCGCCGAAGAGACAACGACGGTCAAAGTGTACTTCTCCCGGGATGAGAAGATCTCCGCTGCTTCCAGGACGATCCCGAGGACCCAGGAGGTAGGCGCCGCCGCCATGAGAGCGCTGTTGGCAGGTCCCACCGACGCAGAGACAGAAGCGGGGATGTTCAGCAGTATCCCCGAAGGCACTACGTTCCTCGGGCTTGCCATCAATGACGGCGTGGCGACGGTTGACCTCTCCAAAGAGTACTCGTCAGGCGGAGGCAGCCTGTCGATGATGATGCGGCTTGCCGAGGTGGTGTTCACCCTCACTCAGTTCCCAACGGTCGACGGTGTGGAGTTCAAACTCGACGGTGAACCGATTGATGTTCTAGGCGGGGAAGGGATAATCATCGACCACCCGATGACTCGAGCGGACTACGAGGACATGTCGCCCGCCATCCTGGTGGAATCGCCCGCCCTCGGCGACACGGTGACCAGCCCTGTACGCGTGACCGGCACCGCCAACGTCTTCGAGGCAGTCTTCAGCATCAATATCGTGGACTGGGACGGTCTCATCATCGCTGACGAGGTGGTCACGGCGACATCCGGCACGGGTACGCGTGGCACGTTCGATGTCACCGTACCTTTCGAGTTGACCAAGGCCGGTCCCGGAGCCATCATAGTATTCGCCGAATCTCCCAAGGACGGCTCACAGATCAATGTTGTGGAGATACCCGTCGAGTTGGAGTAGCGTCGCAGTCCGCTAACGGCTGACAAGGCGGCTCTCCCCAAGGAGAACCCGCACGTGAAAGAGGCCGCTCCGATATCTCCCCCCTCTTTCGGGGTCATCGGAGCGGCCTCTTTCACGTGCGCTAACTGCCCTCCGCGCTGGATGAACAACCCGGCCGGCGGACGCCTCCTCGCTGGAGAGTCT
>Ga0209612_1000249_pt1 | contig 60775 bp, 50 predicted proteins | sample BioC12SIPDNA_FD_185746 | JGI IMG/M metagenome (GOLD analysis project Ga0209612, IMG submission 185746) | Anaerobic biogas reactor microbial communites from Washington, USA - Biogas_R1_B C12 SIP DNA (SPAdes) (version 2) | ecosystem: Engineered > Bioreactor > Anaerobic > Unclassified | place...
GAATCCCTTGGGCAGCCGCGTCACCCGCCCCAAATAGTCCCGGGTGAGGGTGTACTCGGGGGTGTCCTCGAGCACCACGGGCTCCAGCCCGCGAAAGGGGCCGGTGACCCCGCCGCAACGGGCCACGGGCACCCAGTCCCAGTCAAAGGCGGTGAGGTTGACCTCGTCCTCCGTCGCCCCCTCGATCATCGCCACGTCCGCCCCCGCCGAGCGCAGAATCTCCAACTCCCCGTCATGCACCGGCATCGCCCGGCTGTTCATCCGTACCACTTTGTGCATCGCGTCCGCTTTCTCCGTGTGGGCCACACCCGTCAGGATAGCGCCGAAATCCCGCAACCATCGTATCCGCCAACACTAGCGCTCGTACAGGGCCTTATCCATCTTTTCGCGACCGATGTTGGAGCGCTCAGAAGGCATTGAAGACCTCATGGTGCGGCCGAAGCGAGCCATCGGCTTCGACAAACGCCATGTACCCCGCCTGGGTGATCGGACCGCACCCCGGCCGATGGCCGTCGGCCACCGGCGTGTGGTGCAACAGGTGCACGATGAAACCGATCTCGCGGCGCGCAAGTTCGTTCAGCTCAACGGTTAACGTCTCAGCCCGCTTCCGGTCGTCCAGCGCCCCCCAGCCGGTCTCGGTCACCAGCAAGGCCTTGCCCGCCTGTCTGGCGAAATCAACCGTCCAGTCCACCACCGCGACAAACTCCGCCGACGTTGGCACCCACGCATTCCACGCAAAATACGGATGAAACGTGATCACGTCGCTGACCGACTCGCTGCGGCGAATCTGCTCAGGGTTCGGCGCGTTCCCCACGCACATCGGAATATCTGCGTCCAACTCCTTGCAAACCCGATAGATACGCTCCAGCCATCCGGCCACCGCGTCCATCGGACCGCCCTCACGCGCATTGTTGAACGGCTCGTTGCACAAGTCCCACAGCAGAATCCGCTGATCACCGGCGTACAAACCCACCACCGCCAACCCCGATCGACCGCAGATGTCCATAACCTGCCCGAAATGCCGGATTAGTGATTGCGGATCGGCGATAAACGCATCGTGGCTCAGCCAGATGCGCACCGTGTTGAACTTCGGAAAGTGCTTTTTGCCGAGTCCCAACTCGCGTTCCACCACCGCTGCGTCGAACTTCGGGCCCCAGATATCGATGCCGTGGCTGGCCACACTCGGCTGGTAGTTGAATCCGCGCACGAAACTGTAGGATGCGAGAAGCCTCATCGGTGTTTCCGTGTTACCACAGTGCGGCTTGTATTTCCTTAGCTGGAGGCATGTAGCGGGCAGTGGGGAATTTCAGGTAGGTCGCGGCGTGGGTCAGTCGGGTGGTCGATTTGCCCAGATCGGTCAGCCGCCGGATGGTCTTTGCCCGGCGGAGCTTGAGGATCTTCTCGACCATAATCTCGCCCAGACCCGGAACCCGGAGAAGCTGGAGCTTGTCGGCCCGGTTGACGTCGACGGGGAAGAACTCCGGATGCCGGTCGGCCCAGGTCTGTTTCGGATCGACCCCAAGCGAGAGGTGTCCGCTGTCCTCGAACGGGATTTCCTGGGCGGCAAAGCCGTAGCGCCGGATCAGCCAATCGACCTGATACAGCCGATGCTCGCGGGTGAGCATATCGCCGCCGTCGGTGGCAGCCCGTTCGCCGGGCAGGTCCGCTTCGCCCAGCCCGCGCTGGTAGGCGCTGAAGTAGACCCGCTGCAATCCGAGGCGTTTGTACAGACCCCACGAGTAATCGACGATCTGGCGGTCGGTCTCATCGGAGGCGCCGACCACGAACTGTGTGGTCTGTTTGACCCGGCCGAAGCGTTCGCCGTAGGCGGTCAGGCGGCTGACCAACTTGATCGGCCGGATCACGTCGTCGAGGTAGTTTTTGCCGGTGCAGATCTTATCGAAGTGGCGTTCGCCGGGCGCTTCGATATTGACCGAGACGGCGGAGGCCAAGCTCACCGCCTCCGCGACGGCGGCGTCGCTGGCGCCCGGGATGACCTTGAGGTGAATAAAGCCGGTGAACTGCCGCTGGCGCAGGATCATCGCCGTCCGGTTGATCCGCTCCATCGTGGCGTCCGGCGAACCAATCACGCCGCTGCTGACGAACAGGCCGGAGACCAGGCCGGTGCGGTGATAGTCGAAGAAGACTTCGGCCAGTTCCTCGGGCGAGAGGCTGCACCGCTGCGGATCGCAGCCGGCGCGAAGGGGGCAGTACTTGCACTGATTGACGCAGACGTTCGACATCAACGTTTTGAGCAGATAAGTCTTCTGGCCGCTGGGCAGGACGACCGGATAGATCCACCGGCCGTCGTTGGAACGCCGGCGATGTTCCTCGTCGCGGGTGCCGCAGGCGCAGGCCAAGTCGTAACGCGAGTCCCGCGAGAGGACCGCGAGTTTCTCGGCCACGTCCATGCCGCGTCGGACGGCGATCATGCGTCATCACCTCTGGACGTTGTTGCGGCTGAACTCGACGCGCCCGTCGATCAGCACCAGGTCCGCCCGGCTGCGATAGTCCAGCGGATGGCCCGAGAAGACCACCACGTCCGCGTCCTTACCCTTTTCGATGCTGCCTATCCGCTCCGCCACACCGATCAGCTCAGCCGGATAGATGGTGATCGCCTTGAGGGCCTCGTCCTCGGCCATGCCGTACTGCACGGCGAGGCCCGCGCTGATCAGCAGGTATTTGACGGCTGACATCTCGTCGCTCTGGATAATCACCCGCGCACCCGCGCGGCTGAGCGCGGCGGGGTTCTCCGGCGTCATGTCGCGCAGCTCGTACTTCATCCGCGAAAAGAGGATCGGCCCGACCACGCAGGGAATCTTCTTTTCCGCCAGGATGTCCGCGATCTTGAAGCCCTCGGTGCAGTGCTCGAGCGAGAAGCGCAGGCCGAACTCCTCGCCGATGCGGATCGCGGTCATGATGTCGTCGGCGCGGTGGCAATGGATCATCGCCCGCAGCGTGCCGTCGAGCACCGGCAGCAAAGCTTCGTGCTTGAGGTTGCGATCCGGCGGTTCGGGTTTTGAGTTTCGCGGTTTTTCCGTCGCCTTGCGCCGGGCTGAAAGCTTCTGACGATAGCGCTCGAGGCGCTGGCGGTAGTTGTCGGCTTCGACCAGCGCCGTCCGCAGCACAGCGGTGTTGGCCATGCGGGTCGAGGGCATCCGCTTCTGGTCGCCGTAGACCCGCTTGGGATTTTCGCCCAGGGCCATCTTCATCGCCGACGGCGCCATCACGACGATCTCTTCGACGGTGGTCGCGCGTTTGGTCTTGACGCAGGCGAACTGTCCGCCGATCAGGTTGGCGCTGCCCGGTCCGGTGTTGATGGTGGTCACGCCGGCTTCGCGAAGGTCCTTGAACGCCGGGTCTTCCGGGTGGATCGCGTCGATCGCCCGCAGGTGCGGGGTAATCGGATCGGTCCGCTCGTTGAGGTCCGCGTGCTGATAGCCGACGCCCTCGGCGGCGACGCCGACGTGGCAGTGGGCGTCGATCATGCCGGGCATGACCGTTTTGTCCGTCGCGTCGTAGACGCTCGCGCCCTTGGGCGCGGCGACCTTGTCCGCCGGTCCGACGGCGGCGATCTTGCCGTCGCGGACCACGACGGTTCCCTTTTCGATGATCCCGCGGGTAATGGTCAGGATCGTTCCGTTGACGATGGCGATAGTGGACACGCATATCTCCTATGTTTGCCGCGAACTTGAATTATAGCAGAGCATCGAAGAACTCCGGCCTTCATTCTTTTTCGGCGAGGCGGTGGATGTCGAAGACGAAGTGGTGCGTCGGAACGACGCACCCTCCGCCTACGCCGGCAGCGGGCCGCGGTAGCCGAGCAGTTCCAGCGGCGTGCGCCGGCGGAGGATGTCTTCGTCGGTGACCGCCATCTCACAACGCCGCGCGTGGTCGATCATCGCCCGCGGGACGGGATGGCGCGGATCGATTCGTTCGAGCATGTCCGGCCGGTCGCGATAGCGCTCGACCCATCCGATCGCCTCCGATCCCAGCGTCCGCATCAGGTACTCGCGCATCGCCGCGTCGCCGACGTTCGCCGCCAGCGCCGCATCCGTCGCCTTCGACCAGCTTTCGAAGTCTTCAATATGTCCGCCGGGCAGCGGCAGCTCGGCTGTGCGGCAGGGCGCGCGATGATCCAGAAACCGTCCAACCGCGTCGACCGCCTGCGCGGCCATCCGCCGGTACGTCGTGTACTTGCCGCCCACCAGCGAGAACAAACCCGGCGCATCCTCGGCCAGCAGGTGCTCGCGGCTGGCCCGGTACGTGCTGCCCGCGGTTCCGGCCAGCAGCGGCCGCAAGCCCGCGAACGAGGCGACCAGTTGCGTTTCCCAATCGCTACGTCGCCCGAAGTATCCGCTGATCGAATCGAGCAGGTAATCGACGTCCTGCTCCGTCGGCTGCACCTGGTCCGGATCGCCGTCGAACGGCGTATCCGTCGTCCCGACCATCGTATAGCCGTACCACGGGATCATGAAGAACACGCGTCCGTCGCCGGCCAGCATCAGCGCCGCCCGCGCAGCCGCTGGTCGCGAAAAGACCAGGTGCACCCCCTTGCTCAAAGCCAGCCGCCGCACATCCTTGCCGACCGCTCCGCCAAGGAACCGGTCCGACCACGGCCCGGTCGTGTTCAGCACCGATCGGGCAAAGCACCGCGCGCTTCGGCCCGTCGGCACATCCTCCACATCAACCGCGAATCGCCCGTTGCCTTCCTTCACGATCCGCGACACCCGCGCGTAGTTGCAGACCGCTGCGCCCTTGGCCGCGGCGTCGATGACGTTGAGCAGACACAGCCGCGCGTCATCCATCCACGCATCCCAGTACGACACGCCGCACCGCAACCGTTCGCGGTGAAGATCGCCGTAGTGCTCCAGCAGCTCATCCGCGCTGAGCAGCGCCCGCCGGCCGATCCGGTGCCGACCGGCCAGGATGTCGTAGATCGCCAGACCCACCCGCATCGCCAGCGGCCCGCGCCGCTGCCCGCGCAAAATCGGAACGTCAAACTGCATCGGCCGGACCGCGTGCGGGGCGATCGACAGCAGCACGCCTCGCTCGGCCAGCGACTCGCGCACCAGGGCGATCTGTGCCTGTTCCAGATAGCGCAACCCTCCGTGCACGAGCTTCGACGACGCGGAACTGGTGCCGCAGGCGAAATCGCCCTTGTCCACCAGCGCCGTCCGCAGACCGCGCAGCGCCGCGTCGCGGGCTGCGCCCGCGCCGTTGATCCCGCCGCCGACGATCAGCAGATCGAACGGCCCGTCGGCCAGTTGCTCGAAGTTGCGGATCATGAATTACTCGTCCCCGCTGCACCGTCACGATCGACCGTAAAAAGCCACCAGCGTTTCTTGCCCTGGCCTCCGCCGCGGGCCTGGCGCTCGAAGTAGACGCTCATTATCAGGTTGTCTTCGGTGCGGATTTTGTACCAGTGCTTGCGCAGGTACATTTCGCGGCTGCCGTTCCGGCAGGGGCCGTCCTGCTTCCACGTCTCGAGCACCTGGGCCAGGCGGTATTCGCGTCCGCGCCACCGGAACCGCGCCGGAAATCCCGGCTCGCGCCGCGTCATTGCCGCGGCGTTTGCGGTTCCCGCGATCGGTTCGATCGCCTCGCTGACGAACTCCTCAGCCACGTCTTGCCCCTTTCGTCGCCGCTGCTTACAGCACCTGCACAGCGGCGTCCGGCTCGCTGAAGTAGAGCCACACCGCCGCCACCCGCATACCCGTGATCTCGCCGATCGCCCTGGCGTAGAGCTGCACCTGGCGCTGGTAAACGCTGCGCCGCTGATCGACCTGGCCGGCCCCGATCCGGTCGGTCTTGTAGTCGATGATGACCAAGCCCTCCGGCGTCTCGACCATGCAGTCGATCACCCCCTTGAGCAGGACCTTCTCGTCATAGTCGTCGGGTGAAAAGCCTTCGGGCATATTCCTGGCGGCCAGCGAATAGGTGAACGCCGACTCGCGATGCACCGACCCGCGATGCTCGAGCATCAGCCGGCCCGGCACGGTGCGGAAGAAATTGGCCACATGCTCAGCGTTGATCAGTTGCGCCTCGCCCTGGCTGATGAGGCCGGCCCGGATCATCGTCTCGATCTGTTCGATCACGCCCTGCGGGTCCATCGGCCCCGAGAGGTCCAGATGCTCCATGAACCGGTGCCAGGTCAGCCCCTTGACCACGGCGGGCGAAGCGGTCAGGTCGAGCGCTTCGAGCGGATCGACGTCCACGGCCAACCGCGTATCGGCGCGGGCCTGCGGGTCGTCATCGATCGCGCCCGCCGCTGCGCGATGCGTCAACTCGGTCACCGCGAACTTCGTCGGCATTTTGCACAAGGCTTGATGCGGATAGTGCCAATCGAGCCGCGCCAACAGGTCCTGGGCCTGGCGGTCGGGCGTCTTCGGCTGCGGTATCTGCCCGTTCGACGCCGCCTCCATGATGTTTCGCGAGGCGCGGTCGTACTGGCGGGCGCTGGGCGCCTTGGGGGTTTCCCAGCCGGCCTGTACCACCGCCGGCACGACCTGAAGCTCGAGCGGACCGATCCGCTCCCGCGCCGACTCCTCGCCGGTCAGCAGCTGCGTGAGCGCGTCGCCGCCGCCGCTATGAGTGAGCGCCAAAACGATCCACGCCAACGGCGAGCGATAGCGCTTCACCAGGGCCGCCGACGGCCCGGCCGCGCCGGCCGCCTCGACGACCCGCGCCAATTCGGCGGTGCGGGCGTTGCCCGTGATAATCAGTTTCTCTTCCGCCCGCGTCATGCCCACGTACAGCAGTCGAAGCTCCTCGGCGATCGTCTTGTCGTACTTGGACCGCTCGACCGCCCGGACGGCTGGGCTGGCCAGCCGCTGCCCATCGCGACGGTCCACCAGCCGCAGGCCGATGGTCAGATCGCGATCCACCAGAATGCCGCGGCGGATGTCCTGCAGGTTGATCTCGCGGCCGACTCCCGACAGCACCACCACCGGAAACTCCAGGCCCTTGCTGGCGTGGATGCTCATGATCCGCACGCCCGATCCGCCGCCGGAGGTGATCGACGAGATCGGCTCGCCCGACTCGCGGATCAGCGAGAGGTAGTCGAGGAAATCGCTCAGGTCGTGGCGGCGATCGCCGTCGAAGTGCCGCGAAAGCTCCAGAAACTGCTCGAGGTTGTCACGCACGTGCTTGCCCGGCGACTGCGCCTCGGCCAACTCGCGATAACCCGTCTCGTGATACGCCGCCTGGACCAGCTCCGGCACCGTCATCTCCGCTGCGCAGCGCCGCAGGCGCTCGAGCAGCTTGACGAACTGACGGACCTTCTCGCCCGTCGCGTCGTCCGCCGCCGCTTTGTGCTCGTAGGCCCGCATCGCACGATAGAACGGGCCCTTCGACGCCAGGCGAATCCGCGCCAGATCGTCGGCCCCCATTCCCACCAGCGGACTTCGCAACAGGGTCACCAGCGGGATGTCCTGATACGGATTGTCGATCATCGCCAGCAGCGAGACCATGTCGGCGATTTCCGGATATTCCAGAAAGGCCTCGACCTGCTGGCAGTACGCGCTGATCCCGAACTGGCGGAGCATGCGAATAAACACGCCGGCGGTGTGCCGCATCGTCCGCATCAGGATCACGATATCCTCTTCGACGATCGGGCGCGCGCCGTCGGGCCCGGCGATCGGCAGTTGCGAGTCGAGCAGTTCGCGAATCCGCTTGGCGACCAGGTACGCCTCGCGCTCCGTCGCCTCCATGTCGGCCACGTCGCCCGTCTCGCCGTTCTCGTCGCCGTTGGGCTCGATCCGCCGCTCGATGATCTTCAGCTCGGTCTGATAGTGGGGCGTCTCGCCTTCCGCAAACGCGGCGGCGCAGACCAGTTGCGACCGCTCGTCGTACTCCAGCTCCAGCGCGCCGCCGACCAGCAGGCGCTCGAACACGCCGTTGACCGCGTCGATCGTCTCCCGCCGCGAACGGAAATTCTCGCGCAGGTCGATCCGCCTGACCGCTGCCCCGTCGCCCGACGCGGCCTGGCAGAGCGACTGGAAAATCGTCGGTTCGGCCAGACGGAACCGGTAGATGCTCTGCTTGACGTCGCCGACCACCAGCAGGTTCGTGCCGCAACCCTCATCGTTGGTGCGGCAGACCGACCGGACGATCGCATCCTGCAGCTCGTTGACGTCTTGATACTCGTCCACCATCACGTACTGATACCGCCGCTGATAGCGCTCGGCCACCGTCCCGCTGCCCGCGCCCATCCGCGGACGTTTGAGCGCCTCCGCCGCCAACCGCTGAAGATCGTCGAACTCCAGCCGGCCGGCCAGGCGCTTTTCCTCGGCCAGTTGCTGGCCGAACCGCTCGACCATTTCCAGCAGCGTCTCGATCAGCGGAAGCTGCTCGCGCATCAGCGCCGCCGTCTCCGGCGACAGCAGCGTCGTCGCCTCGTCCATCAAATCCTTGAAGTCCTTGCGAACCGGCTCGAACGCCGACTTGACCTGTTCCGACGCCGCCCGCAGCGGCGAGTCCGTCTTGATCGTCGGCCAGCGCGGCAGGCTCAGCGAAAGCGTCTTGCCCAATTGCAGCCAGTCGCTGCGCTCCAGCGCCGCCCGCGCCGCATCCACCAGGCCGAGCACCTGCTCGAGATGCGCCGCCACCGCCTCAACGCCGTTCGACCGCGCCCGCGCGGTCAGCCCGACCACCTGATCGGCAATCCGCGCGAGTTCCTCAGCCCACGAACGGGCCAGATACCGTCCTGCTTCGTGCGAGCCGAAGTCCACGCCCTCCTGGGCGATCTGCGCGTAGTTGTGCCGCGTCCGCTCCAGCCACGCCGCCGGATCGCTGAGGCTGGCCAGAAAGCCCTGAATGCCGTGCACCGCGTCGGCCAGTCCCTGGTCCACCTGACGTCCGCCGTACAGGTCGACCAGCTCGCGGAACCGCCCGCCGAACGCATCCTCCGCGGCGTACCACTCCTCGAACAGCGCGTCAAGCACGCGATACTTCAGCAGCGCCGCCTCTTCCGGATTGAACACCTTGATATCGGCGCCCAGGCCCATCAGGTGATGGTTCTCGCGCAGCACGTTCAGCGAGAACGAATGGATCGTGCTGATCTGGGCCCGGTCCAGCAGCAGGATCTGGTGGAAGAGGAACTCGCGATCCTCGACCCGCGCGGCCTTGCGGTACGCCTGGTCGAGCGCCTCGCGCAGGCGCTGTTTGAGCTGGTCGGCTGCGTCCTCGGTGAACGTGACGATCAGCAGTTGGTCGACGTCCGCCTGCTGCGCGCGGATCAGGCGGATCGCCCGCTCGATCAGCACGCTCGTCTTGCCGCTGCCCGCGGACGCCGCGACGATGGCCTCGCCGGCGGTGAAGTTGATCGCGTGGCGCTGCGGCTCGGTCCACTTAGTCATCGCCGTCCAACGCCTCCAGCACCTCCGATTTCTTCATCGCCGCGAAATGTCGATAGCGGTTCACCTGCGGATCGAACCGGCAGACCGAGTAGTAGTCGCAGTTCGGACAGGCGCTCGTCCGCCGCTTGCGGTATGGCTCGACCTTCACGTTGCCCGCCGCGATTTGCGTGGCGGCGTCGCGGACGAGCTTTTCGGTGTGTCGCAGGATCGCTTCGAACTCGGCGGAGTTGACCAGGCCGCTGCGCTCCACGTACGTCGGCTGGCCGTTCTTGCCGAGTGTGAATCCGTATTCGCGTCCGACGCTGCGCTCGCGGTCGATCAGCACGTCGATCGCGTCCTGATTGACCAGGCCCGACGCGGCGAACAGCTCGGCCAGCTCCAGCCCGTCGGCCCCGGTCAGTTCGGCCGGTCGCAGCGGCACGTACACCGCCGCCGCCGGCGCCGCCGGACGCAGCACCGCGAACTCCGGTCCGTCCAGCCGCACCACCGCCAGCATGTAGCCGGGAAGCTGAATCTGCACGCCCGCGTACCAGTCGGTGAAATCCAGCCGCGTGTTGCCGCTCTTGTAATCCAGCACCATCACCCACCGCGTATCGCCCGCCGTCCCTTCGTCCAGCCGGTCCACCCGGCCCGAAAGCTGCATCCCCGAACCCGCCAGTTCCACCAGGAAATCCTGCTCCAGCAGCTTGGGAAACAGCTTGCCCATCGCGGCGTTGCGAAGCTGCCAGCGGAACGCCCACGTCAGCTCCTCGCGCATCCGCTGAAGGATGAACCGGTTGCGGGCGGTGCTGACGATCACGTGGCCGGGCATCTGGGCCAGCCGCTGATCGATCGCCTCGTTGACCGCCTCCTCGGCGAACTGCGGCCGTTCGCGCTCGGCCGGATCGGCCTGCCGCGCCTGGTCCCAGACCGCCTTCATCACCGCGTGGCGAAACTGCCCCAGGTCCACCGGCTCGAGCCGGAACATCGGACGCGAGCGGACCTTGAGCCCGTGCTGGCTGAAGTGCTGGAACGGGCACTGGTAAAACGACTCGATCTGCAGGAAGGTCATCCGCGAACCGTAGACCGCCGCCGCCAGTTCCGCTGAGAGGGTCGGTTTGTTCTCGCCCATGTACACGCCGATGTAGCGCGACAGCAGGGCGCGGCCCGCCTCGCGCTCCAGCAGTCCCGCCGCCAGCGTCAGCCAGAAATCCTCGCGCCCGTCGTGCACGCCGACGTCCAGCGCCTCGACCACCGCCGACGCCAGACTCCGCAGCGTGACCGGCGTGCCCGCCCGTCCGCTCGCCAGCATGTCCGCGCCCGTCCGCTGTACCCGCGTCGGACCGGTCAGCCGCTCGATCCGCTCGAGGTATCGGCTGGGATATTGCGCCCGTCCGCGCACGTCGTGTTCGATCACGCTGATCCAGAGGAAGTCGCTCGCCCGCGTCAACGCGATGTACGCCAGGTACTGCTCTTTGGCGTAGTGCTCCTCGACGTTGGCCGGGCGGGCCAGGTCCGGCCAGTCCAGCCGCGCCCGCTCCGCCTCGGTCAGCATGTAGTCCTCTTGCGCCGTGGTCGGAAACTGCCCCTCGTTGAAGCCCAGCACGAACGTCGCCTTTACCGATGGGTGCCGCGTCCGTTCGATCGAACCGATCAGCACCTGGTCCATCAGCGACGGCACCACGCCCACCGTCAATTCGTTGAAGCTGTCCTCGATGATCCGCAGCAGGTCGCGGGCCGCCAACTCCTCGCCGGAGAACGAGAGGTTCAACTGGATGAACATCTCCTTAAGGCGGTCCCACATCTGCCGGTGCACCTGGATCGAGACCTCGTTGCCGTCGTTCGAAAGGTCCGTGCACAACGCCGTCAACTGCCGGTCGGCGCCGACGTCGCGGATGAACTCGACCAGCGCCGTCAGCAAGGTTCCAACGTCGTACTTCTTTCCATCATCGCCGTCGTAGCCCAGCCGCTCCTCCAGCCGCTGCAACGGCCCGATCAGCGCCTCGCGCTGGCGATTGAGGCCTTCAAGGTCCAGCAATGCCGCCGCTTCGTAGTCCACGTCGTCCGGCCCCACCAGCAGCGGCTTGGCCCGCCAGGGCTTGTGCCACCGCAACCCGTCGATCCCGTGGGCCAGCACGTAGTTTTCGATCTGCGCGATCTGGTCCACCGACGCCGCCGTCAGTCCGCTCTTGAGGTAGCGCAGCACCGACGCCGTCCGATACCCGCTGACCACCGCGCCCAGCGCGCCCAGGATCAGCCGCGCCACCGGCGAACGGCTCACCGGACGGCGAACGTCCAGAAAATACGGAATCTCGTACTCGCCGAACACGTCGCGAATGTACGACTCGTAGTCCGCCAGCTCGCGGACCACCACCGAAACCTCCTCGAACCGCCAGCCTCGCTCGCGGACCAGATCGAGAATCCTCGCCGCCGCCAGCCGCACCTCCTGGGCCCGGTCCGCTGCGCGAACCACCTCCAGATCCTCGACCACCATCGGCCGGGCCGGACGGGTCGGGTCGATCAGCAGGTCCTCCAGCGCAGCCAGCGTCGGACGGCCCGCGAAACGCTTGCTCCGCGGATCGGTCAAAATGACCGGATCATCCACCTTCAGCCCGTGCGTCCGGGCGATCTCCAGCAGCCGCCCGTACGTGGTCCGGACGCTCGAAAACATGTCCCATTCCAGCAGCCCGCCCCTGGCCTCCAGCTTCTCCGGGTCGATCGCCAGCGTGATGTACGTCGCCGCCGCCCGCTCCATCGTCGCGGCCAGGGCTGAGTACTCCTGACCCGTAAACCCCGAAAAACCATCCACGTACACCGACGCCCCCTCCAGCCAGTCGAGCTGGGTCACCAGCCGGCGGTACTCCTCGAGGTATTTGGCCGGATCCTCCAAATCCACCAGGCTCAGCTCGCGGTACTCCTCCAGCAGCACCACGATATCGTGGAGCTTGTCCGCCAGCAGGCGCTCGTCCGTCCCGCCCGACCGCAGCGCCTCCGCCGTCTCGGTCAGCGCGTCCACCGTCAGGTCCGCTTGGACCATCTCACCCATCAGCCGCAGCAGCGAGCTCGAAATCTCCTCCGGCGGCACGTTCCGCCAGTACCGAAGCCGCCCGTGCACCCGTGAAATCAACTGACGCATCACCATCAGCCGCGACGACTCCAGCATCACCCGCCGCGTCGCCGGAGCGAAATCCGCCCGCGCCTCACGGGCCAGGCTCACAAAACTCACCACCCGCGCGCGGATAAACCCGGGCACCTCGTCAAACGTGGCCAGGGTCCGCTCCATCTGGTAAGTCGCCTGCTCCGGAACCAGCACGATCTGCCACGGCCCCGAAAGCGGCGAGCCGCGAAGGCCGCGCGACACGGCTTCAATACAGAAACGGGTCTTGCCCGTCCCGGCCCGTCCCAGCACGAATTGCATTCGGCCCATGGTGATGATCCTGCGTCCGATAATCCTTGCGGTGGGCCGATTATAACCGGTAGGGCGGGCGCGTGGAACCCTTTATTAACAAAAGTTAGCCATTCCCCGCCACGTCCCTATCTGACAGGCTACCGCACGTCCCGCTTGATCGCTCCGCCGAACCGCTGGATCACGCTCCGCTGGGTCACGTTCTGCGGCACGTGCGTTCCGAAATTGCCGTAGCGGTACCGCACGGTCGGCACCTCCGTCGGCGGAGTGAGCCGATCGACGAAGAATTCCGGCAGCCAGTTCAACGCCGCCGCCCGGGCCTGCTGGTTCAGGAACATCTGCGGCAGGTCGCTGGTCATCAGCCCCAAAGCCTGCGTCAGCCCAAGGTTGCCCGTCGGACTCGCCGCCGTCAGGCCTCCCGAGTTCTCCGCATAGAACGCCGTCTCCACGCTCGTGACGCCGAACGGATCGGTCAGCGAGACCATCCGCTCCAGCATGGCCGTCCGCACCCACATCTGAAGGGCCTGCGTCACGTACTGGCCCGGCTGAAGGCCCACCCGCCGGCCCGTCACCAGATCCATCACCCGCACCAGGCCGTCGTTGTCCAGGGCGATGTTGTATCGGCCCGTGGCCGGGTCGTAACTCATTTCCATGCCCCAGGTTCCCTCGCGGGTCAGCACCGCCGCCGGACAGGCGATCTGGAAGTCGCTGCGGGTCTTCTCCTCGATGATCCCCGCCCGCACGGTCCCTCGTCGCAGGAACAGGCTGGTCTTTTCGGTATCGCCCAGGAGCGCCAATTCGGCGATCGCCACCCGCGTGTACGCCCGAACCTCCAGAATGGCTGTGGTGTGCAGCTTGATCGTCACCGCGCTCCGCGGGCCGGTGCGGATTTCCGCCGGGGGTTTTAAGACGTCGCCCTTTTTGGCGTCCTGCCATTTGCCCCCTTCGGTCTGGCGGTACTTGACGATTCCCGTGGTCTCCAGAATGGTCGCCCGCACCTCCGCCGCCGGCTGCGACGCCGGCGCGGGTGCCGGCGTCTGGCCCATTGCCGCCCCCGCCGCCACGGCCGCGATCACCGCCGCTATCGTCATCGTCTTCATGGGCCTGTCTCCGATCTTGGTCCGCTGGTTCGGCATCCCCTAGCATAACAACCAGCGGAAACTACTGCAAATCCCCTGCCATGCCCCAAATTATGCTATATGCTTATATAATGCTACTAAGGCTGCTGATTTTGGGGCTTTTCACCCAACTGTACCTCGTTTTCCGGGGTGTATCGCCCGGTTTCCAGCATGAAATTGTCCACTTTCCCCAGCGTGGCGATCAGCTCCGGGCCGCTGACGTAGCCGTAGTCCACCCCCTCCTGCACCAGGTTGCGGTACAACAGCTCGCGGTAGGCGTAGCGCCGCTCGCCCAGGCCCCACGAGCCGAACAGCACCATATTTACCCCGCCTCGCAGGCCCATCGCCTGGTAGAGCATGTACGACAGTGTGCCCCGGTCGATCCACTCCTCCGGGCAGATCGCCCACGCCGGGCGGACCACCCCTCGCTCAGCCAAAAATGCGTAGTTCTGCGAAAAATCGGTTCCCGCCGCCTGCGGGTCGATGAACATGGCCACCGCCCGCACGGCTTGGCCGAAACTGCACTTGGCCTGGCCGGCCATGCAGTCGATAAAGTCCAGTTCATCAGCGGTCTCGCACGGATTGGCCTGCGCCGTCGCCGGCTGGGTGACCGGCGCCGGGTTCGCCGCGTTCATCTGGCTGCAGCCGCCAGCGCCGATTGCCAGAACCAGCCCCGCCAAAGCCCATCGGTATCTGTTCATGGTCCGGCCCGCCATCAGAAACTCCAGGTCAACCCGGTCAGGAAGAACGTCCGCGTCGTCCGGTCCGCGAACGCATCGCCGGGGAAAAACACCCCATACCGCAACGTCCACGACAGGTCGCTGGTGAACCGCCAGTTCAGGTAGTAGTCCATTTCCCAGCCGAGGTATCCGTCCTGCACGTTGGCCAGACTGTCCGAAATCGCCGCATCCTCATGGTGCTTGTGATAGAGGAACCAGTCGGTACCCAGCTCCAACTGCCGGAGCCACTCCGCCTCGCGGGCCAGCGGGAAAAACGACGCCCCCGCCCGCCAGATGTGGACATTGCTCAGATCCGGAGCCAGGGCCAGACCCGTATTGCGGTAGCCGAAGGCGTTAAAGCCCGTGTCCCGGGTGAACGCGGCGTTGCCGCCCGTGGCGTCCGACGGGCTCAGAACCCGGTCCGGATCGCCGCTGGCGAACATGTACTCCAGCGAAAACTGCGGGTGCGTCGGGCTCGGCGGCAGGTAGTCGATCTCGAAATCCCAGCCGTAGGCGCAGATGTCGTTGCGGTTGAGGAACTGGTTGTGCCCGTAGCTCTTGCCCCGCTCGTAGACGAATTCGCCCAGATACCGCCAGTAAGGGGCCAGTTCGCCGCTGCTGCCCAGGCCCAGGTACTCCGAGTCATACCGCCACTGCTGGAGGTAGACCAGCGGGTTGCCGTCGTCCTGGCGATCCTTCTGCCATATATAGTAGAGGAAAGGCTCGTGTTTCTCGAACCCGTGGTACTTGGCCTGCACCCCGTAGAAGTAGCGCCAGCTCTGCCAGTGGTACGGCCGCGTGCGGTCCAGATTGTCCCAACTGTGGATCGTCCGCCCGAACAGCCCGTCGATCTCCAGGTCGCCGATCCGGCCCGCCACCTGCACCGCGTCCAGCGGAAGCGACAGCGCATACCCGGTTCCCCACATCACGTACTCGCGGCCGACCTTGGTGGCCAGGCCCACCGGCAGATCCACCTCGCTGTGCTTCCGCAGGAACCGCGCGATATCGAGCTGATACCAGCCGCGATCGAGGTTCGGCCCTTCCAGGTCATCCTCGTTGCCGTCCAGGCTGTCGCCGTGGTTGAAGTCGTTGTACGAAAGCCGCATACGGGCGTAGGCCTGGTGGATACCCTCATCCGCGTTCAGCGAACCCCACAGCCGGAAGTCCTCGCGCCGAAGCGTCCGCGACGAGTCGATCCCGTCGTCGAACAAAAACGCATACCCCGTCAGCCACGCACCCCAGTCGAACAGCACCTCCTGCTCGGCCGGCAGCGTCGTCTCGAGCTCCTGCCGTATCCGCTCCTCCACCTGTCGCTGCTGGTTCAGAAAACTCTCGGTGACGTTCTGAGCGATCGCGGGAGCGGCCAAGCCCAACCATAGCCCAAGGGCCTCCGCCGCCATCAGGAGGCCGGCAATCCGCGTGTACCTCATCCGATTTCCGCCTTCCACTCTGCCGTCAGAATCCACAGGCCATCGTCCGCTTATAATCCTTTAATCTCCCAACCTTTGCAACCAGAATCTTCGCCGCCTTCACCCGCACCGGTCCGCGAAAACTGAACTTTCAAGACGTGACCCCAGTCACACCAGTCACATCCGCCGAATGGGTCGCCCCAACGGGGCGAAGGGGTGTAGCCAGGGGCGCGAGCCCCTGGAATCCGTATCGCACGGCCGGTGAGCCCCAGCGGGGCGACACTCTTTCCGCCGCCCCTTCGGCACCAGGGGCTTTCGCCCCTTTGAGCTAATCCGGATGGGCATGGGGAGCTTCATACTTATAGGTACCTGATGCGGGACGTTGCGGTTATGATACAATGTCCGGTGCGATTGGAGTGCGGTTGAAAGATAAGGATGGATCGACGATGAGGTTTGGTTTCGCAAAGAGTGACATTACGCCGCGGCTTGGGGTCGAGTTGTCGGGGTTTGGGCCGTTCTTGCACCGTTACGCCCGCGCGGTCCGCGACCGCCTCTGGGCCCGGGCGATGGCGGTGGCCGATGGTGAGCGAATTCTTATTCTGATCAGTTGCGACCTGGTCGGGCTGTCCACCAAGCGGATCGAGCGGGTCCGCCAGATCATCCAGTCCCAAACCGGCATTCCGGCGCAAGACATCATGGTCCACTGCACGCACACCCACAGCGGCCCGAACGCCACGGAGCTGACCGGCTGGGGTGAGCCGGACCTTCCTTACCTGGAGGTTCTGCCCGGGCGGATCGCCGAGGCCGCGGTCGCCGCCAAGGATCGTCTGACCGAGGGTGTGCTTTCGTACGCGACGGCGCCCTGCGAAGGGATCGGCCTGAACCGCGAATACGACCGCGACGCCCCGCCGTTGGACGAGGTGCTCCGGGACGACTGGCGTCCGGCCAAGCCGGAGTTGACCGACACCGTCTGTCACGTCCTGAAGGTGGAGGCCGCCGCCAAGCGTCTCCTGGGCTTCGCCGCCTATTTCGGCTGTCATCCGGTCGTCTGCTGCCAGGAGACCCATGCCATTCACGGCGACTACGCCGGCGTGGCGATGGGCGGGCTCGAACGCGAGTTTCCAGGTTCCGTGGGCCTGTTCCTTCAGGGCGCGCAAGGGGATGTCAACTCGTGCGTCGTCCACAAACCCGAGCCCGAGTCCCTGCTGGCCCTGGACGTCATCGCGGCCCGATTCGCCAACAGCGTCCGTCAGGGACTTGCAGCGGCAGAGCCGCTCGCGCAAGGCGGCCTTCGCTCCGCCCAAAAGCAGATCCGGTTCTCCCGGACCCGCAAGTCGGCTGACGAACTGCGGAAGATGTTGGCGGAGCAGGAAGGCTTCCTGCACGCCGCCGGCGCGTCGGACACGGCTTTCGAGGTCCGCATGGCCGCCGTGCACGCGGTGGCCTTTCGCAAGCTGCTGCAGAGAATGCGAAACGGCGAGGACCTCTGCCCGCCGTCGGAGCTGCAGGGCTTTCGGATCGGCCCGGTCGCCCTGCTGGGCGCCCCGTTCGAGATATTCCAAACCATCAAGAACGACGTGGTCGGCGCCGCTCGCTCCCGCGTGCCTCTGGTGTTGGGCCTGACCAACGGATGCCACGGCTACGCCCCTGACCGCACCGCCGCCGGGCGCGGCGGCTACGCCGCTGACACCGTCCCGATCATCCTCGGCCAGATGCCCTTCGCCAACATCCACGACGAACTGGTCGAGGCACTGCTGGACATGGATGCGGAGTTGGCGGGATAGAAGGCCGGTAGAAACGGAGTCCAAGCCCGACTCAGGGGCACCCAAAATTAAACTTTCAAGACCTGACCCCATGGGGTCAGGTCTTGAAAGTTTAATTTTCGCGCCGGCGTACTATCTCCCTGCGGCCGGCCGTCTCCCACCGTCTCGCGGATGTGCGCCAGGCCTGACGGAGGGACGGCATATAATGTATCATGGAAAGCGCGCCCGACGGGCGGCTGAACGTTTTGGAATCTCCGGGTAAAGGAGGCTGACATGCGACGGTACTGGTCAATGCTGGGGATCGTGGGGCCGATGCTCTTCGCCTTGTGCGTGTTCACCGCCGGCTGCGGCGATGACCGTGATTCCGATCGGGACATGCGCCGCGCCCCCGAAAAACACAGGCCCGTCGTGCGCGATCATGACCGGCATGGCGATCATGACCGTGACAAGGACCGGCGTTACGACCGCGATCGGGACCGGCACGATGACCGCGACAAGGATCGTCACGATGACCGGGATCGCAAGCGCTACGGCGACTATGACAAGGATCGTCATGACGACCGGGATAGGAACCGGCACGACGACCACGACCGCGATCATCGCGACGGCCGCGACCGCGACGACAATCACGACCGGGATTAGCGATAGAACCGCCGCCGGCGCCGATGCCCGGTGAGCTTCGTGCCGTGATCGCGGCGTCCGTCAGCGGCGATGCGCCCTCTGGATCCCTTCTCGGCTGTTGTGGCCTGGCGCACCTTCGCGGACGGCGTCAGGGGGTTCCGCTTAACTAAACTTTCAAGACCTGACCCCATGGGGTCAGGTCTTGAAAGTTTAGTTTGCGCCGGAGCGCCAGGTTTCCGCAGCCGGCCGTCTCCCGGCCGATCTGGCATTCCATGCGACGGCGATGCCGCAGCCAGAAACCATGAAACATTTCTCACCGGCGGCGGTTGTGTATGATAGAGGGCATGCGCTGGAGGCGACAGGTTGGCTTGGATATCGGATGACGAGTTGATGCTGATGTTCGCCGACGGGAGCGTCGAGGCCTTCGAGACGCTCTTCGAGCGGCATCGCGGGTCGGTCTACCGGTTCGCCCGGTCGGTGCTCGCCGATCCGAGCGCCGCGGAAGAGGTCCTCCAGGACGTGTTCCTCGCGATCGTCCGCTCAGCCAAGCGTTACGAGCCCAAGGGCCTCTTCAAGGCGTACCTGATGCGAATCACGCGAAACACGTGCCTGACGCGGCTTGAGGGCGAGCGGCTGCGACGCGAAATGGCGGCCCAGTTCGGCCGGATGGAAGAGCCGCAAACCGCCGCCGCCGATCGGGGCGATGATGACCGGTTGGCGGCTGTGCGCCGGGCGCTGCGCCGCCTGCCGGACCGCCAGCGCGAAGCGGTCATGCTCCACGCCTTCGAACAGATGACCTATCAGCAGATCGCCGACGTCCTCGATACGCCGATCAACACGGTCAAGACGCTGATCCACCGCGGCCGCGCCGCCCTCGCCGAGCGGCTTAACGGCCAATCCACGGAGAACGACGATGGAGTGTAATATCGACTATGAAACCCTGGCCGCCTACGTCGCGGGCGACCTGGACGAACAACGGGTGGCCGCCCTCGACGCCCACGTCCTCGACTGCCGCGAGTGCAGCCGCCGCCTCCGCGCCCTGGAGCGAAGCGACCGGGCCCTGGCCGAGTTGGCCCGCACCGAGCCGGATTCGCAGACGGTCCTGAAGGTCCGACGGGCCCTGGCCAATGAGCTTCGGCCGACGCAGCGCTCAGCCGTGATGACGCTGGACCAGGTGGCTGAGTTCCTGCAAATCTCGCGGACCGAACTCGAGCCGCTGATCGACGAACTGCCCGCCTTCGACCTGGGCGGCCTGGTCCGCGTCCGCCGCGAAAAACTCCTGGCCTGGATCGACGAACGCGAGCGGCGTTTTCTGCGAAGCCGCCTGCACAACGACATGGCCAAACCGCCAAGAGAGGAGGCCTCCGATGTTTGAGCGATTCACCGATCGCGCCCGCAAGGTCATGGCCCTGGCCAACCAGGAGGCCCAGGACTTTCGTCACGAGTACATCGGCACTGAACACATCCTGCTGGCGATCGCCAAGGACGGAACCGGCGTCGCCGCGGCTGTGCTGGAGCACGTCGATCTGAACTACGACAGGATCAGACCGATGATCGAGTCGATGGTCAAACCGGGACCTGACGAGGTCGCGCCGGGCAAGCTTCACGAGACGCCTCGCGCCAAGACCGCGGTCAAACAGGCGATCGCCGCCGCCCGCGAACTCGGCGACAACTACGTCGGCGCCGAGCACCTGCTGCTCGGACTGCTCCGCGTGCCCGAATCGGTCGCGGCCCAGGTCCTGGTCAATCTCGGCTTGGACTTCGAGACGGCGCGGCGCGAAGTGCTGAGCCGCCAGAGCGGCGCTTGCGAACAGGAGGAGATCGAAGGCCAGCTCGCCGAAGCCCCGCCGGTCGCGCGGCTCCAGAAGCTCATCTTCGAAGAGGCGGTCGCCAGAGGAGCCAGCGACATCCACTTCGATCCGAAATCCGACCGCGTCCGCGTCCGCCTGCGAATCGACGGCGTCCTGCACGACCGCGACCAGCTTCCCACCGCCGTCTACGGCGAGTTCCTCAAGCCGATCAAGACGATGGCCGGCATGAACCCCGCCGAGACCCGACTTGCCCAGGACGGCCGAATGAGCATGACCATCGGCGGCCAGCGCTGCGACTTTCGCGTCGCCGTCGTTCCCACCATCCACGGCGAACGAACGGTCGTCCGAATTCTGCGCCCGGTTCTCGCAACCGATCTGCTCGGCCTCGACCGGATCGCCGTTGGCGAAGACCTCGCGACAATCCGCCGTCTGACGGCGCTGCCGCACGGCTTGGTCATCTGCTCCGGACCCGTCGGCAGCGGCAAGACCACGCTGCTCTACGCAATGCTCCGCGAAGTCGACGCCCAGAAGTGCTCGGTGGTCACCATCGAAGACCCGGTCGAGTTCGTCTTCCCGGATTTCGCGCAGATCCAGTACGACGTCCAATCCGGCCTGACCTTCGCCCGCGCCCTGCGCTCCGTTTTGCGCCAGGATCCGGACGTCGTCATGGTGGGCGAAATCCGCGACCTCGAGACGATGGAGCTCTGCGTCCAGTTGGCCCTGACCGGACACCTACTGCTGACCACGCTGCACGCGCCGGCGGCGATCGACGCGGTGCGGCGGATCCTCGACCTGGGCATCGAGCCGCACCTGGTCAACTCGGCCCTCTCAGCCGTCGTCGCCCAGCGCCTGGTCCGCCGCCTCTGCCCCGATTGCCGCACACCGATCGACCCGCCCGCCGACTCCCTGCCGCCGGAGGCAGCGGGCATCCTCGATCGGCTGGATGACGTCCAGTTCTGCCAGGCGACCGGCTGCGACGCCTGCCAGGGCATGGGCTATCGCGGCCGCGCCGCCATTCACGAAATTCTCGTCCCGGACGAACGCTTCCGCCGCGCCGTCACCGAGAACGCCGGCGACGCCGTCCTCACCCAGGCCGCCCGCGCCGCCGGGACCAAGTCGCTCCTGGCCAGCGGTATCGAAAAAGCCGCCCACGGCGTGACCACCGTCGAGGAAGTTTTGCGCGTCACCGGAGTAAAGGACCTCTAGACCCGCCGCCTCGGCGGTCTCCCTTCGACCTGCGCAGCCGTCGCCGGCCGTCCCGCCGATTTTACACTGCCCACCACCGCGGGCGATGTGGTACACTATACCCTCAGTTTTTCCTGCGAGCGGTCGTCTTGCCGGGAGAGGTCTTTTCACTGTCGATTGCCATTGTAGCGGGTTGACGAATGCCGGCTGAACCGTTGAACAACCGGGTCGATGAGGAACTGGAGTCGGAAAGCCCGCGCGAATTCGGGCCGACCGAACTGCTGGTCCGCCGGCCGATCTGGGCCGACATCATGGTCCTGGTCTCGCTCGGGGCGATCTTCTACATGATCGTCCAGGTGGGCGAGGAATTCACCGGTCCGCGGGTCACGACGCAGATCGACCTGAGCCCGTCCGCCCTGCCCAAGTACATGATGTTCTCGGTCTTTCGCGGCTTTGCCGCCTATGCGCTCTCGCTGATCTTCACCCTCGTCTACGGCTACGTCGCCGCCCGCAACCGCCGGGCCGAGCGGGTCATGGTCCCGCTGCTCGACGTCCTCCAGAGCGTGCCGGTGCTCACCTTCATGCCCGGCCTGATGCTGGCGTTCTCCGCCCTGTTTCCCCGCAGCAACATCGGCTTGGAGCTGGTCTCGATCATCCTGATCTTCACCGGCCAGGTCTGGAACATGACCTTCAGTTTCTACCACTCGCTCCAAGCCATTCCTCGCGAGCTCTACGACGCCGCCCGCGTCTACCGCTTCAGTTGGCTCCGCCGGTTCACCCGGGTCGAGCTGCCCTTCGCGGCGTTGCCGCTGGCCTGGAACAGCATGGTCGGCATGGCCGGCGGATGGTTCTTCCTGACCATCTGCGAGTCCTTCCGCCTCGGCGAGATGGACTTCCGGCTGCCGGGCATCGGGTCGTATATGACCACCGCGATCGGCGTCCGCGACTTTCGGGCGATGACCTACGGCGTGCTTGCCATGACACTGGCCATCATCGTGATCGACCGGCTGATCTGGCGGCCGGTCCTCGCCTGGGCCCAGAAGTTCAAGTACGAGGAAACCGCCCCGGAAGAGCCCGCCGGCTCGCTGGTGCTCGATCTGCTGCGGGCCTCGCGGGTCAACGAGCTGGCCCTCCGCGCCGCGGGCGGACTCGAGCGGGTCGGCTACGCCGCCCGCCGCTACACCCGCACCATCGAGGACGACCTGGCCCCGCGCCTCCGCGTTGCCGAGCGCATCGGCTTTTACCTGCTCAAAGCCGTCTACCTGGCGGCCGCGGCGGCGGCGATCGTGGCGGTGCTCTGGGGGGCCTGGCTGCTGCTGGGGCTGGTGGCCAAGGTTACCCTCGCCGACTGGCTGCTCATCGGCCGCGGAGCGGGCCTGAGCCTCCTGCGGGTGGTCGCAGCCCTCGTGCTGGCCACCGCCTGGACCGTCCCGGTCGGCATCCTGATCGGCACCAACCCGCGTCTCTGCGCCAGAATGCAGTCGGTCATCCAGGTGGTCGCCTCATTCCCCGCCCCCATGCTCTATCCGCTGGTGCTGCTGGGTCTCCAATGGGCGGGCATCGCCCTGGGCGTCGGCTCCATCTTCCTGCTGATGCTCGGCACCCAGTGGTACATCCTCTTTAACGCCATCGCCGGCTCGATGGGCATTCCCGAGGAGCTGCGCGAGGCCTCCCGAATCTACAAGATCCGCGGCCGGCAACTCTGGAATCGGCTCTATCTGCCCGCCGTGCTGACCTCACTGGTCACCGGGTGGATCGCCGCCGCCGGCGGGGCCTGGAACGCCACCATCGTCGCCGAATATGTCCCGCTCGGCGATACCATCTTTGCCACCGAGGGTCTGGGAGCTATCATTAGTATGGCGACGTCGCAAAAGCAGTTTCACATCCTGGCCGCCAGCGCCATGACCATGGCCCTGCTGGTCGTGATGATCAACCGCTTCGTCTGGCGGCGGATCTTCACCTTCGCCGTCGAACGCTACAGCCTCAGCCAGTAGAACGGGTGCGGAAACCGGGGCACAACGGAAAGAGAACCGACATGCATGCCAAACACGGCAACGGATTGATTACCGAGCTTCGTGGAGTCAGCAAGGAGTTCGTCCTGCCCGGCGGACGCGAACTGAGGGTCCTGGAGCACATCAACCTCCAGGTCCGCGAGAGCGAGGTGGTCGCCCTGCTCGGACCCTCCGGATCGGGCAAGTCCACGCTCCTGCGCATCCTCGCCGGCCTGATCGCCCCGAGCACCGGTCAGGTCTTCTATCGCGACAAACCGCTGCAGGGCCTCAATCCCGCCGTCTCGGTGGTCTTCCAGAATGTCGGCCTGTTTCCGTGGCTGACCGTCGAGGAGAACATCGCCGAGGTCGCCAAGAGCATCGGCCTGCGCGGCGATCAGCGCCGCGAGCGGGTCGAAAAGGTCATCGACCTGATCGGCCTCGAGGGCTTCGAGGAACTCTACCCGCGCGAGCTGTCGGGCGGCATGAAACAGCGGGTCGGCATCGCCCGGGCCCTCGTCGTCGAACCCGAGATCCTCTGCCTCGACGAACCCTTCAGCCAGCTCGACGCCCTCACCGCTGAGAGCCTCCGGGCCGAACTGATCGGACCCTGGCTCGAGGAGGAACGCAACCCCAAGTCCATCTTCATCGTCAGCCACGACATCAAGGAAGTGGTCGCCCTGGCCACCCGGATCGTCATCATGGGCGGACACCCCGGCCGCGTCCTCTCGATGGTCGAAAACCCCGTCGAGTACCCGCGCGACTTCCGCGACCCAGCGCTGGCCCGGCTCCAGGAACGGATCCACGACCTGCTGACCGCCAAGATCATGCCCGACGAGGAGCCGCGCATGGTCGCCGTGCCCGGCCGCGAGGAGCCCGTCGAGATCGAAGCCATCCCGCCCGTCGACACCAACGAGATCATCGGCCTGCTCGAAATGCTCGAGGACCGCGGCGGCGAGGTCAACATCTTCTCCTTCGCCAACGAACTGGGCCTCGAGTTCGGCCAGGCCATCAGCGTGGCCAAGGCCGCTGAGATGCTCGACTTCGTCGACACCCCGCGCCAGCGAGTCCTGCTCATGCCGCTCGGACGCGAGTTCCTCAAAGCCGACGTCAACGAACGCAAGGCGATCTGGGGACGCCAGTCCCTCCGCATCCGACTCTTCCAGATCTTCAAGAACATGGTCGAACTCGCCTCGCCCGAAGGCATCCCGGAGGAAACCGTGCTCGACGAGATCTCCATGCTCCTGCCCACCGAGAACGCCGAGGACATCTTCGAATTCCTCACCTCGTGGGGCCAGTACGGCGAGCTGTTCCGCTACGACCCGGAAGACGAAGCCCTCGTCCCCTTCGAAACCCCCGAAGAGGCCGAGGAGCGGGAGCGCGAGGAACGGGAAGAACGCGAGAAAGAAGAAGAATCGACCACCTGAGCGGATACGTCTGACCTTGCGGCAGCCGGCACAACTTCGGAGGAATCGTATGGACCAGGCAGCGGTAGACCAGTGGCTGGATGATTTCCTGGAACGCCTGCAAACCCTGTTCGGCCCGCGCCTCGCTTTCGTCGCCCATCACGGCAGTTGGGCCCGCGGCGAGGCCCGGCCCGACAGCGACATCGACGCGTTCGTGATCGTCGATCGCATCGACGATCGGGATCTGGCCGACTACCGCGAACTGCTCGCCTCGATGCCGTACACCGCCGAGCATCAGGTCAGCACCTTCTTCGGTTCGGCCTCCGAGCTTCGCCAGTGGCCGCGGCACGAGCAGAGCCAGTGCTGGTTCGGCCGCCGCGTGCTTCACGGACAACTCGACGGGCTGGTCGATCCGCCCACGCCGCGGGACTACCTCGAAGACGTTCGCCTCAAAGCCGCCGCCAACCTTCATATCGCCCGGCACTACCTGCTCCACCCGCACGACCTGGCCGCCGTCATCCGCCGTCCGCCGTATCCGTTCAAGGAATGCTGCTACGCCCTTCAGTCGTGGATGCTCCTGACCGAAGGCAAATACTGCGCCACCAAGGCCGACCTGCTGGCTGCCCTGCCCGACCCGCAGGACCGCGAATTGGTCCAGGTCGTGATGGACTGGCACTCCCTCCAGACCGACCGCGAAGCCCGCCCGCAATACTACCTGGAACTCCTCGAACGATGGTGCCGCGCCATGCTCCAGCGCGTCTCGCTCCAGAAGCCGCCCAACCAAGACAGATAAAGGAACGCCGGCCGGCCGAAGAACCGGTCAAGTCCCTCAGCCGGATTGCCGACAAATAAAAATCGGGAAAATATGCTTGACAGTTACTCCCGTTGGATGTAGATTGCCGATAGCGTATTTTATGTAGGAGTTTTTTCGTGGTCCAGTTCAGGGCGGACATGCCGAGACAAGCCAGCGACGCCAAAGCTTACCAGGTAAGCGGCCTGTCGCTCCGCTGCGCGCTCGGCCATGTCGCGATGCCGCGGACGAGCGTCGTCGCGATTTGGCTGAACGGAAGGGAGGCGGCGCCCTAGAAGGACCTGAAAATCGCCCGATCGAGTTTTCAAGCCTTCTGGGGCCAAAAGCCCGGAAGGCTTTTTTGTTGTCCGTACAGGTGTAGGGGCGTTTCCAGTCTCGACAAGGGACCATCTTGCGAGCCCGTGGGAGGTGCGCGCCATGTTGACGAATGCCATGAACAACGACGCTGTGAAGGTCCGGGAGATCGCCTGGCGGCCGGAAGACCCAGCCGTCCAGGAAATCCTGCTCGCCTACTACCGCCACAAGCTCTTCGGCACGCCCGAACAGGCCGAAGCGGTGGTGCAGCGCGTCCTGGCCGTCACCGGCATCCGCCGGCCGGCGGCCGTCCTCGACGTCGGATGCGGCCTGGGCTATCACGCCGCCGCGTTCGCCCGCCGGGGCTTCCGCGTCACCGCGATCGATCCCGGCGAGAAATACATCGCGCTGGCCCGCGGCCGCGCCGAGGACCTCAACCTGCACATCGACTTCCGCGTCGGCCGGATCGTCGATCTGCCGGAGCTCGAGACCTATCGGCTGGCCTGGGCCGGAGCGTTCAGCCCGGGCCGCATGAGCTTCGCCGAGCTGCGCGGAGCGTTCCGCAAGGTCCACAACGCGCTGGAGCCCGGCGGCCTGTTCGTCGGCACCGTCGCGGGCATGCGCCGCCGGCCTGTCGGCTGGAAGTCGCGGACCTGGGGCGAACTGCCCGACGGCTACGTGATGACCGAAAAGCGCCAGGACGCCGAGCGCCACTACGAGACCTGCTGGTTCGTCCGGCCCGGCTGCGAGATTGTGACCAAGCTGGTCGAGGTCGAACGGCTCTGCGGTCCTGGCGAAGTCCTGCGGGCGCTGGTCGAAGCGGGTTTGACCGAGGTGGAGACCTACGCGAGCATGTTCGCCACCTCGCTCTCACAGATCGGCGACCGCTTCGCCTTCGTCTGCCGACGGCCGCAGCCGGCGTGCTGCCCGCGTCCGCTGATCGGCGGCCCAACCGGCGTCGCCGAATCCGGCTGAGCGAACCGATCGATGTGAACGGTACGGCGGGTGATCTCCCGGTGAGAACTTGGACTTCACCCGCCATTCGGCCTGCCGCCCGATGGCAGCATGATGGAGGCATCTGATGGGCAGTCAGTACGATGCATTCGCCGAGGACTACGACCGCTGGCTCTTCTCCGATGAGCGGTTGACCGGCGAGCCGCAGCTCAAGGAACTTGGGTCGAGACTCAAGCGCCTGGGATCGCGTCCGCAGGTTCTCGATTGCGCCTGCGGCACGGGCGTCCTCGTCTGGGCCCTGGCCAGGCACGGCTATGCCGTCTGCGGCAGCGACGAGAGCCGCGGCATGCGATCGGTCCTCAAGCCGGGCGGTATGCTGATCCTGGACACGCGAAACTGGGAGAAGTACCGTAAGGACCGGGTGCGGTTCGAGAGCTTCTCCTCGCCGCGCGTCCGTGACGGGATTCGCTGTATCGTGTTGTACGTGCGAACGACGCCGGAGAGTTGGTCCGACCCGCACCTGACCGAGGTCGTGTTCATACTGGAACAGGACGGCCGCGTCTCCCAGCGGAGCTATCCGATCGTCTACTGGCCGTTTCGGTACGCGGACCTGATCGCGAGAATCCGCGCCGCCGGATTCGACGCCGTAGAGAGCGACCATAGCGAGAACCAGGACGGCTACGTCGTGGAGGCCCGGGCACATCCGTAGCAACAGCGAACCATTGGAGTACCGTGATGAATCAAGAGAACGTGTGGCATGAAGATGATGAGTTCTGGGACTTGTTCGCCGCGTCGATGTTCACGCCCAGGAAATGGGAGGAGGCGGTCGAGGAGGTCGATCACCTCGCCAGACTCCTGGACCTCGCGCCGGGCGCCGCGGTCTGCGACCTGGCTTGCGGGCCCGGACGCCACAGCATCGCCCTGGCGCGGCAAGGCTACGCGACCACCGGCGTGGACCGGACCGCATCGTATCTCGCCGCCGCCGGCGACAAGGCTCAGGCTGAGGGTCTGCACGTCGAGTTCGTCCAGGCCGACATGCGGACCTTCCGCCGGCCCGAGGCGTTCGACGCCGTGATCAACATGCTCACCGCGTTCGGCTATTTCGAGGATCCCGACGACGACCGCCGGGTGGCGGAAAACGTCCACCGCTCGCTGCGGCCGGGCGGGGCGTTCCTGCTCGACGTGGCGGGCAAGGAGTGGGTGGCCCGCATCTTTCAGCCGCGCGACTGGTCGCGCCTCGACGACGGCACGATCTTTCTGGCTGAGCGGAAGGTCCTGAAGAACTGGTCGTGGATGTGGAACCGCTGGATGCTGTTCAAGGACGGGCGGTGGTTCGAGAAGGAGCTCTCGCACCGGATTTACTCAGCCGTTGAGCTCGAGACGCTGCTCCGCCAGGCGGGTTTCGCTCGCGTGGACATCTACGGCCACATCAGCGGCGAACCCTACGACCACCAGGCCAAACGCCTGATCGCGGTGGCGAGAAAGGCTTCCTGAACGGCCAAAAGGCAAGCGAAGGTGGAGTCCGTCATGACAATCGATTTCGAATGCGAAAAAACCTGGTGGGACGCCAAGGCGTCCCGGGAGGAAAACGACACCGGCGCCGAGCCGATCAACCGGGCCCTGCGCTGGCGTGAGATCGAGCGCCGTCTGGACGGCGTCCGGACGATCCTCGACGGCGGCGGCGGAACCGGACGGTTCTCGATCCCGCTGGCCAAGCGCGGGTACGCGGTGACGCACCTGGACCTTTCGCCCGCGATGCTCGATTTGGCGCGGACCAAGGCCGAGGGTCTGAGCAACATCGCGTTCGTCGAAGGCAACGCCGCCGACCTGTCGCGCTATGCCGACCGGTCGTTCGATCTGGTGCTGGCCACCGACGGAGCCGTCTCGTTCTGCGGGCCGGAGGCTCAGAACGCTTTGGGCGAATGTGCCCGCGTGACCGGCGGCACGCTGATCGCGACGGTCTTCCACCGGGCCAAGCTGATCGCCCAGTGGGTTGACTGCAGCGTCCAGGCGACCGGCCGGCTGTTGCCCGCCGTCTACGCGATGGCCGACCGCGGCGAGTGGCGGCAGGACCAGTTCGCCGAGAACGGTCTGCTGACCACGAAGAACACTCACGGCCGAATGGCCCCGATCAAGGCGTTCCTGCCGGATGAGTTGCGGACGGTTCTGGAGCAGGCGGGCTTGGAGGTGGTGCGAGTCGGTGGACTCGGCTCGCTGACGCATCTGTGCGAGAAGGAAACGATCGAACGCGTCTTGCGCGACGAAGCTCTGCTGGCTGAGTTCATCGAGCTCTGCGACCGCTACGACCATGAGGTCCTTCCCGACGGTCCGGGGGTTCGCGAGCGGTGCGGCCTGATCGCTGTGGCCAAGCGACCGGCACGGGTCTGATGAAAACCGTGGAGCACAATGATGTTGTTGGATAGCATACAAGTTGTGGAAAAGACATACGGCACCCCTGAACTGGAATGGAATCGTCTGGAGCGCCGGCGGATGGAGTACGCGGTGACGCTGCGGGCGCTGGAGGAGCATCTTCCCGCCGCGCCGGCCGACGTGGTCGATATCGGCGGCGGGCCGGGACGGTACGCGATCGAGTTGGCGCGGCGCGGGTACCGGGTGACGCTGGCCGACCTGTCCAAGCCGTCTGTGGACTTTGCCCGGCGCAAGGCGATTGAGGTCGGCGCGCCACTGGCGGATTGCGTGAAGGCCAACGCGATCGATATGCCGTGCTTTGCGTTGGAGAGTTTCGACGCGGTGCTGCTGATGGGGCCGCTGTACCACCTGATCGACCCGGGCCATCGGCTGCGGGCGGTCAGGGAGGCCTACCGGATCGTCAAGCACGGCGGCGTGATCGTGGCGGCGTTTCTTGGTCCGTACCGCGCCCACATCAACGCAGTTGCCAATACCCCGCGGTACATCGTGGATGATCGCAATGAGTCCGAGATGATCCTGAGTACCGGCATACACCGGGTGAAGAACCCCGGCACGGGCTTTCCCGATGCCTGGTTCGCCCATCCGAGCCAGATCGAGCCGTTGATGGCCGAGGGCGGCTTCAGACAGGTCGCTCTGCTCAGTTGCGAGGGACTGACGACCGAAAGGGACGACCAGTTCAACCTTCTCGACCCGGCGGTCTGGCAGGCCTGGGTCGAGCTGAACTACCGCGTCGGACACGATCCGGCTTTGCACGGAGCGGCCCAGCATCTGCTCTACGTGGGCGGAAAGGAATGACCATGACACGCACAACCGACACGCAACACCTTTCGGTGCTGGAGAACTACTGGAACGGCCGGGCCGATCGCGAAGCCGGGCGCGAAGGGGTCGATCCGCGCAAGCGGGTCCACACCGACCTGCTGTGGCGGGAGATCTGGCGGTGCGTCGGCGGGCGCGAGCGGCTGACCATCCTCGATGCCGGCGGCGGGACCGGGCGGTTCTCGATCGGCCTGGCCGAGGCTGGGCACCACGTGGTGCACCTGGACATCTCGGGCAAGATGCTCACCGAGGCCCGACGGCGCAGCCGCCACGTCCAGACCATGCGGTTCGTTCAGGGCAGCATCACGAGTCTGGGCGTGTTCGAGGACAACGCCTTCGACATGGTGCTGTGCCTCGACGCGCCGCTGTCGTTCTGCCACGATCGCTACGAGCAGGCCCTGGGCGAACTGGTCCGCGTGTGCCGCTCGACGCTCGTACTCAACGTGTTCAGCCGCCTGGCCATCGTGCCGCTGGGCGTGCCGTTCGACGTGAAGCACTACCGGCGGCTCAACACCGTCCATCAGGTTTTCGATACCGGCACGCTTGAAGTCACCGAAGAGTTGCGGCGTCTTCAGCCGAGCATCATGCCGAGCTGGCACGCGTTCATGCCGGACGAGCTGGCTGCGATGCTCGAAGACGAGGGCTGCCGGCCGGTCCGCGCCTCAGCCCCCGGAGCACTGGCGTGCCTGGTCGAGCCGGAGACGCTGCGGGAGATCCTCGACGAGCCGGACCTCTACGAGGAGTACCTGGAGTTCGAGGAGCGTTACGACGCCAGCCCGTTCGTGCGGGGCATCGCGTGTCCCGGCGGCAGCGGCCTGCTCGTGACGGCTCAGAAAGCAAACGGAACCCGCTGACGCTTTGGTCCGCGCGTCGGCGTCATGCGACAGAGATATCGCCATGAACATTATGGAGATGACCATCGACGACTACGACGAGACGATCGCCCTGTGGCGGGCGGCGTCGGGCGCGGGCTGGTCGAGACGGCTTTGTCCGCCCTGCGTGAGACCGGCATCGGCAAGTGCCACATCATGGTGTTCGCGGACAATCGCGCCGGCAGCGCGTTCTGGCGGCGCATCGGCTGGTCGCTTCGCGACGACCTGCGTTTCATGTCGAAGATGATCGAGGAACCGATGCTCGGTCTGGCGTAGGGCGGGTGGTTCTGCGGCAACGCCGCAGGTTCACCCGCCACGAGAAAGCAAAGCAAGGAGAACGATTATGATACAGCAACCCGCGTGGCAGTTTGATGAGTTGAGTCAGGTTGGGGTCGATTATGCCGATCCGGCCGAGGTGGCGGCGTATGAGGAGCGGCATCGGCGATTTCGCGATCTGGACGGCGAAAACCGCCGGTTGATCGAGCGGCTCGGATTGAGCGGGCAAGAGACGCTGATCGATATCGGGTCGGGCACCGGGCTGTTCATCCTGGCGGCGGCGCCGCACTGCGCGAAGATTCACGCGGTGGATGTTTCGGAGGCGATGCTGGCGTTCGCGCAGGGGCGGGCGAAGGCGGCTGGGGTCGGCAACATCGCGTTTCATCGCGGCGGGTTCCTGACCTACGAGCATGCGGGCGAGCCGGCGGATGTGATTGTGACGGCAGCGGCATTGCACCACCTGCCGGACTTCTGGAAGCAGGTGGGCTTGAACCGGTTGGCCGCGATGCTGAAGCCCGGCGGGCGGCTGTACGTCAAGGACGTGGTCTGGTCGTTCGACCCGGCTGGATACCGAGCGTTTTTTGACGGCTGGCTCGCCGATACGCCGGCGGTGCGGGACCAGGCGCTGGTGCACGCCCGCCAGGAATTCAGCACGACGGCGTGGATCATGGAAGGCCTACTCGAACGGGCGGGGCTGACGATCGAGAGCGTCGAGCACCACGGTGGCTTCATGGCGGAGTACTTCTGTCGACGGCGGGAGTAGCGACCCGCCGCTGCGGGTCGGCTGGACACGGTAGTTGGCATCGTGCGACTTCCCTTTGTGGAGGGCACGGAACAGGCGGAGCACGCGGAAAGCGCGGTTTGGAGAGGCGGGCTTTGGAGAGACCGTGGAGGCCTGTTGGCCGGCGCGGGTTGGTTGTACGTTTTGTACAATTGGCGCGGTCTTGTACAAAACCGCGGTTGCGGTGTAAACTTCGGCGGCGGCGTGGGATGCGCGGGTTTTGTACAAATCGTAAGATTTGTCGCGGCCCGCCTCGTTCCCGCCGGAGCGTCAAGCGGGTCAGAAGATCGGAGGCGTATTGAGTTGTCAAGCGTCACTGGTCGACGCACGGGGGAGCGGAGGCTTCGCCCGCACAATAAAGATACCACATGAATTTGGGAGCTCGGAACACGGGTTTTTGGGCCGGCAACAGGATCGCATAGGGATTTCCATAGAGACTTGCGAGACCAATGCGGAATGAATGGAGAGTCCGCCGAGGGCGGCGGACCCACATGGAGCCGCCGACAAGACAGGAGAAAGGCGATGGTGGAGTTGCGGACTGAACGGCTGGTGCTTCGCGAGTGGCGTGAGGGCGATTTCGAGGCGGTGCATGCGTACGCCACGGACCCGCAGACCGTGCGTTTCATGGCGTTCGGGCCGAACACGGAGGAGCAGACGCGGGAGTTTCTGGTTCGTCAGATCGAACGGCAGGGTCAGGATCCGCGGACGGACTACGGGCTGGCGATGACGCTGCGGGAAGGCGGCCGGCTGATCGGCGGCTGCGGGATCTATCTGCGCGAGCGGGAGGGGGCGTCGATGGGGTACATGCTTCGCCGCGACTGCTGGAATCGCGGGTACGCCACCGAGGCGGCCAGGGCGCTGCTGGGTTTGGGGTTTGAGCAGCTTGGACTGCACCGCATCATCGCCAAGTGCGACACCGGGAACGGAGCGTCGGCGCGGGTGATGGAGAAGATCGGCATGCGGCGTGAGGGGCACTTCCGGCAGTCCGATCTGGTGCGCGGCGAATGGCGCGACGAGTATCTCTATGCGATGCTCGAGTCCGAGTGGCGGGAGAAGCACGATGGCCAATGAGAATCTGCAGCTCGTCGAGCTTTCGGTTAGGCACCGGGACGCGTTGCTGGCGATGGTCAAGGAATATCACGACCAGGGTGATCCGCGGCACGGCGGGGTTTTGGAGGACGTTGACGCATACATCCGGCGGCAGCAGGACAACTCCGCTGGGCGGACTCTCGACGAAGGCATCGTGCCGCAGACGACGTACGTTCTGGTCAGCGACGGGGCGCTATTGGGCACGGCGCGGCTGCGGCACGCGCTGGTTGAAAGCCTGAAGATCGAAGACGGCCACATCGGCTACGACATCCGGCCGTCGCAGCGGCGAAAGGGGTACGGGACGGCCATTCTTCGTCTGGTCCTGGCGGAGGCCCGCAAGCTCGGCCTGGACCGCGTGCTGGTGACCTGCGACATCGACAACGTCGGTTCGGGCAAGATCATCCGCGCCAACGGCGGCGTGTTCGACCGCGAGACCATCTCGCCGCGCTCCGGCAAGCGGGTCTCGCTGTATTGGATCGACCTGTCCGCGCGGGTTGCCGAGGGCGAGATCATCATCCGCGACGCGACGCTGGAGGACATTCCGGGCATGGTCGCCGTGCGGATCGCCACGTGGCGGACGACTTACGTCGGGATCGTACCGGACCACGTGCTGGACGAGCAGTCGCAGGAGAAGATCGAGGCCCGGTGGCGGCAGTGGCATCTGGAGATGAAGCCGGATGACGTGACGCTGGTGGCGGAGGATAACGGGACGGTCGTCGGTTTCGCCAAGGGCGGGGCCCACTGGGGTGACGTGCCCGGTTACGACGGGCGGCTCGGCGGGTTGTACATTCTCAAGTCGCACCAGCGTCGCGGGTTGGGCCGGCGGCTGGTGGCGGCGTTTGCCAAGCGGCTTGCCGCCCGCGGCTGTCGTTCGCTGGCGATCTGGGTGTTGGCCCGGAATCCGTCGCGCGGCTTTTACGAGCGTCTCGGCGGGACGCCGGTTGCGGAGCAGCCGATCGATATCGGCGGTGTGGCATTGCCCGAGGTGGCCTACGGCTGGCCGGATATTTCGGTGCTGTTCCAGGCGAAGTGAGCGTCCCAGCCGCGCGAGCTCAGCCGAACCTGTTCGTATTGGGAGACAATTGAGCGATGAAAGAAGCCTTCGTGGTAAACGCTCCGGTCGGCTTCGACTGGCGCGGTTGGATCGAGCGCTGGGACCGCATGCAGGAGCGGTACATTCCGTTTCGCGGCGAGCGGATGACGTTGATGGTGGAGTTGATCCGCCGGACGCAGGAGACGCCGAAGCGGGTGGTCGATCTGGGGTGCGGACCGGGTTCGCTGATGCACGCGATTCTTGAAGCGCTGCCGGACACCCAGGTGATCGGCGTCGACTTCGATCCGACTCTGCTGGGCCTGGCCCGCAAGCGATTGGAGGCGTTCGGGCAACGGGTCGCACTGCTGCAGGCCGATTTGAGGAGTCCGCATTGGTCTGACCGGATCGACGGGCCGTGCGGGGCCGTGGTCTCGGCCACCTCGCTTCACTGGCTCAGCGAATCGCAGTTGGCTTCGTTGTACGGGCGGATCGGCCGGCTGCTTATTCCGGGCGGCATTTTTCTGAACGCCGATCACGTCGGCAGCGTCATCCCAGCCGTTCAGCGGTTCTGGGGCGACCGGCGGTCCGCGATGCTCGACCGGGCCGATCCGAACGTCGACGACTGGAAGGGATTCTGGCGGCGCGTCGGCGAGGCGCTCGGCCTTGACACCGACGCTCTTCACCGCGAGATTATTGGCGATTGGTCCGGCGTCGAGGAAGGCCTGCCGCTTTCGTGGCATTTCGAACGGCTTGGCGAGTCCGGATTCGGCGCGGTCGACTGTTTCTGGCGGTCGGGCGGCGACGCGATTTACGGCGGCCTGCGCGGCGATGGGTAGGGCGGGTGGTTCTCGCCGGAGGCGAGGTTCACCCGCCGTTTGACTTGTTGAGGAATCGAACATGGTCTTCGTTCCCGACCGGCAGTACATCGTTTACGAGACCGCGCATTGGCGGGTGAATCATCGGGTGGATACGGCGTATCCCGGCTACCTGATGGCGGCGCCGCGCGATCCGCGGGCTGGGAGTCTGCCGGACCTGGGGCCGGATGCGCTGTCGGAGCTTGGGCCGCTGCTGGCGTGGATCAGCCGCGTCATCGAGACCACGCTGCAGCCCCGACACCTCTATCTCGGCCGGTTCGGCCATCAGAGCGGCCATAACCTGCACTTTCACATCATTCCCATCTACGACTGGACGATCCGGCTTTACCATTCAGACCCGCGATACCGGATGCTCAAGCAGTTCTATCGCGACGCTGACGGCGACGACAGCCCGGACGGAGCCGACCTGACGCTGTTTGTGTGGCGGGAGTGCTGCGAAGGCGGGAAACCGCTGCCGCCCGAAGCGCCGTCGGTGGCTCGGACGGTTGAAACTCTCAGAGAGGCCTTCGCTGCGGAGCGCCGGGCTTGAAAACAACCTGACGGGTCGTTATGTTGTCGTGACGGGCTGAATCGACCGACGACTTTTGCGCGAGGCGAGATGATCAAGGGCGTTTTTTTTGATTTGTACGGCACGTTGCTGGTGATGGACAACCCGGCTGAGGGGTGGGAACGGTGGCTCGATCGGCTGTATGACCAGGCGCGGCGGTGCGGATACCGCCGATCCCGCGACGAACTTGCGCAGCGGTGCGAGGGTCTGTTCACGCGGCCGGAGCCGGCGGCGAACGACGGGTTGACCATCTACGAGTCGCGCATCGCAGCGTTGTACGGCGAGCTGGGCCTGCGCCCGGCGCCGGATGACGTGCGGGCCGCGGCTGAGGCCACGGTCAACGCGTGGAACGATCGGTTGCGGCTCGATGAGGATACGCGCGAGGTGCTTTCGCGGCTTGGCGAGCGCCGCCGGTTGGCGTTGATTACCAATTTCGATCATCCGCCGTTTATCCCGACGGTTTTGGCGCGGATGGGCCTCGACGGGTTCTTCGAGCACGTGACGATCTCGGGGCAGGTGGGCGTCAAGAAGCCCGATCCGCGGATTTTCGCTCCGGCGCTTGGCGCGACGGGGCTTTCGCCGGACGAGGTGGTCTACGTCGGCGACAGCGTCGAGGACGTGGAAGGGGCGGTGGCGGCGGGGATTGCGCCGATCCGGATCGAGCGCGGCGGCGTGGACCGCAGCGGGGTGATCCGCGACTACCGGCCGGACCGGACGGCCCAGCAGCTCGCCGACGAATACGCGACCGATCAGCCGGCCCGGACGATCGCGAGTTTGAGCGAGTTGGTAAGCGTCGTTGATGAACTGCGTATCAAATGATCGGTGTTCTGACGATCCGGACGCTACTCGCGACAGAATGGTGCGTCGGGACGACGCACCCTACAATCGTGGAGGCCTGTCATGGCCGATGGGAATCTCAAGCGTTACGAGCTGTTCGGCTGGGACTATCCGCTGGTCAACGCTTTGAGCGATCAGGAGGTCGGTTGGTATCGCGGTTACGCCGAGCGGACGGGCGGGCCGGTTTTGGGGCTGGCGTGCGGGACGGGGCGGTTGTTGTGCCGTCTGGCAGAGGCGGGTTTCGAGGCGGTCGGGCTCGATATCACGGAGCGGATGCTCGATCTGGCCCGCGGGTTCGCAGCCGAACTGGACGAGGCCGCGCGGAAGCGAATGACGCTGATCCGCGGCGACATGGCTGAGTTCGATCTGGGCCGGCAGTTCGGCCTGATCACCGTCGCCGACAATTCGTTTCGCGAACTGGCGACGCGCGAGCAGCACCTCGCATGCCTCCGCTGCGTGCGGCGGCACCTTCGCGATGACGGCATCTTCTTGATGACCGAACGGCGGTTTCAGGCGCATCTGTATCCGGGCGGCCGGCGCGAGTTCGGCTGGAGCGAGCCGACGGTCGATCCGCGCAGCGGGTGCCTGGTCTCGCGGCGGGGCGAGTTGCGTCTCGTAAAGGATGGCACGTGGATATCCGGCGCGTTCCACTATAGAATAACCGCATCCGACGGATCGGAGCGGATCGAGCGTTGCCCGATCGAGAGTCCGATCCTTTTGGTCGAGGATTACCATCGGCTTTTCTCCGAGGCGGGTTTGTCGGCGGAGTTGCACGTCGGCTACGAGCATCGTTCGGACGACGGCCAGGATCCGATCCTCTGTTTTGTCGCCAGGTAGCCTCCGGTACGAACGACGCCGTTACGAGGACAGCTCATGTCTCAGCCTGCGGGGAACATCGAACCGCCCGCGGTTACGCACAGCCGGTTGGTTAAGGACCTGAGCGCGCTGGGCGTGGCTCGCGGGCAGCTTGTCATGCTCCACGCTTCAGTGAAGTCCATCGGTTGGGTCGTCGGCGGCCCTGATGTGGTCCTTTCGGCCCTGTTCGAGGTTCTGGGTCCCGAGGGCACGCTGATGATGGTGGTCGGCTGGGAAGACAGCACCTACGAGATGGATGAGTGGCCCGCTGAGAAGCGACAGGCCTATCACGACGAGTGCCCTGCGTTCGATCCCTCGCGGTCGCGGGCGTGTCGCAACATGAGCATCCTGACCGAGTATCTGCGCACGTGGCCGGGGGCCCGTCGCAGCGGACATCCCGACTGTTCGTACGCCGCGGTCGGTCCGCTGGCCGAGTGGATCGTCCGCGATCATCCGCTGCAGTACGGTCACGGCGTTGGTTCTCCACTGGCCAAGCTGTGCGAGGCCGGCGGTTCGGTGCTGCTGCTCGGCTCGCCGCTGGTTCACGTCACGTTGCTGCATTACGCTGAGTGCCTGGCCGACGTTCCCGGCAAGCGGGTGGTCCGGTATCGAGCGCCCGTTCTTCGCGACGGCCGCCGCGTGTGGGTTGAACTGGAGGAGTACGACACCTGCAACGGCATCGTCGGTTCCTCGGACCAGTACTTCCCGGCCATCATGGAGGCCTACCTCACCGTCGGACACGGCCGATCCGGACTGGTCGGCCACGGCCGATCTTATCTCTTTCATGCTCCACACCTGACACGTTTTGCCGTAGAATGGATGGAACGGCACCTGCGGGGAAAAGCTCCCGCGGTGTAGGACGGGCGGTCGCGCCGCCCGAAACAGACAAAATCACAACGGTGGGCTGTGCCCACGTACAGGTGAAACCATGACCGAACAATTCTCATACGAAAAGGCCGGGGTCAGCATCGAAACGGCGGATGCGGCGAAGCGGCGGATGGCGGCGAGCATGCAGTCGGCCGATCCGCGGGTGCTGAATCGGCTCGGACCGTTCGCGTCGCTGTTCGCAGCGGATTTTCCCGAGTGCCGCGAGCCGGTGCTCGTGTTGAAGATGGAGGAGCCGGGCTCGAAGCAGAAGCTCGCGTTCCAGCACGGCCGCGTGCGGTCGATCGCGTACGACCTGATCCATCACCTGATCGACGATATCATCGTGATGGGGGCGGCGCCGCTGGCGGTGCTCGACACGATCATCTGCGGCAAGCTCGAACCGCGGCAGGTGACCGACATGGTCGACGCGATGGCTGAGGCGTGCCGGTTGCAGGGCTGCAGCCTCGTGGGCGGCGAGACGTCGGAGCAGCCGGGCGTGATCGACGCGGGCCTCTATGTGCTGGCGGCGGCGATCGTGGGCGTGGTGGATCGCTCTAGAATCATCGACGGCTCGAAGATCGCCGAGGGCGATACCGTCATGGCCGTGGCGTCCAACGGCCTGCACACCAACGGCTATTCGCTGGTCCGGGCGCTGCTGGCCAAGGATCATCACCTGGCCGAGCGGCGGGTCGGCGACGAGAGTTTTCTCGACGCGATCCTGCGGCCGCACACCTGCTACTATCAGCCGTTCCGGGGCCTGTTCGGCAACGACGGCCTGCACGGCCTCGCCCACATCACCGGCGGCGGGATCGAGGGGAATCTCAACCGCGTCATGCCCGACGGGCTCGGCGCGCGGATCGACCTGGGACAGATCCGCATCCTCGACGTGTTCAAGGTCATTCGCGAAGCCGGCGCGGTGAGCGACGCCGACATGCGGCGGACGTTCAACCTCGGCGTCGGCATGACGATGGTCGTCGCGCCCGACGCCGTCGAGTCGATCCGCTGGCACCTGGAAGGCTTTGACCTGGCGGCGTATCCGATCGGTCGGATCGAACGGCGCGAGGCGAAGGTCGTTTTTGACGGAGCGCTCAACTGGCAGCGTCCGTGAGGAAGAGGCGCGATGCCGGCCGACGCGGTTGGGATTCTCGATGCCTTCTTCTCCCGATATCTCGGCTGCGATCTTGGCGGCACTGCATCCGGCGAGACGTGTATCGTCGCCTCGCCGCGGCGATTTGCCGCTGAGGTTGGTTACGGGCCGATCTTCGCGATCTGGATCCTGATGACCCGCGGACGCTGTGGGGCCTCACTCCAACAGCCGCTGGCCGCCGAGGCGAAGCGCATTCTGGGCGATGACGGTGTGGGTTCGACTCTCGATCGCGAATGCCGGTCCGCGCTGACCGAACTGGTCTGCCGGGCCGTCGGTCGCAGGGACGTCACCGCGGTCAGCGGGCCGATCCTTTTCTGCACGCGCGAGTCGCTACGTCCGCAATCGCTCCACCCATGCCGGCGGGTCGGACCCGGCGACGTGCCCGCACTGGTCCGCGCCGGTCTGCACAACGACTCGCTGGCCGAGGCCATCGACGCCGGTTTCTGTTTCGCTGCGTGGTCCGGCGGCGAGGTTGCGTGTGTCGCCGCGACCAATCCCATCGACGCCGTTCGCGCCGCCGACGGCGTCGCGGATATCGGGATTAACACCGCAGCCGCCCACCGCCGCCAAGGTTTTGGCAAGACCGCGCTGTCGGCCCTCACCGCCGCGCTGCTCGAAGCCGGCTGCGTTCCCGTGTACGCCGCCTCGGACCACAACGAGCCTTCCATCCGCACCGCGACGTCGGTAGGATACGTCCAGTACGCGTGGCAGTTCAGGGTTCAAGTCGCTCGTCAGGGTGGTTGCCGATCATGACGCCCGATCCGTCGCCGCATATCGACCGCGAAACCGCCACCGCGATCGTTCGCGATCACGTCGATCGCGGGCTTGGCGTGGTGGACATCCGCCCGCTGCACGGCGGCATGATCAACCGCGTCGAGCAGTGGTTCACCGACGGCGAACCGGCGAGCCTCGTGGCCAAGATCACAGAGGAGTCCGACCATCGGGACTTTCGCGATGAGGCGGCGGCGCTGGCGTGGTATCGCCGCAACACGCAGTTCCCGGTTCCCGCACCGTACGCCTGCGTATCGGATGAACGGTATTTCCGCGGCACGGTGCTGCTGATGGAGACGCTGGCCGGGCGGCACCTGGGCGAGGCGCGGCTCAGCGCCGAAGGCATGCGTCGCGTCCAACTCCAGCTTGCCGGGCACGTGGCCGATCTGCATCGGCACAAACAGCCGACCTACGGCAGCGCTCTGTCCAATGCGCCCGGCTTTACGAGTTGGCTCGACTGTTTCGGCCCGATGATCGAGAGGAACCTGCACCGCGCGGCGCCGCGTCTGGACGACCGCACGCGGCAAATCGCCGGGCGGCTGATCCGCGAGCTGGACGGCTGGCTGCCGGAGTTCGGCGCTCCGACGCTCGTGCACGGCGACCTGTGGTCGGCCAACATCATGGTCGACGACGCCGATCCGGATCAGCCGACGATCACGGGCTTTATCGACGGCACAGCCGCGTTCTGCGAGGTCGAGTCCGAACTGGCGTACCTGCTGGTGTTCCAGACCGCCGACGAGACGTTCTTTCGCGAGTACCGTCGCCGCCATCCGATTCGCGAGGGTTTCGACCGCCGCTGCCGCGTCTACTGGCTCAACACGATGCTGATCCACGTGTGGCTCTTCGGCGACTCGTACCTGCCGCGGTGCCGGCGGTTCGCCCGGGAAATCGAGCGGCTGTCCTCCTAGAATTGACAAAACCGTCATGGGAACCGAGTTTTGAGCGAGATCAAGGGCATTACGTTCGATTTCTATTACACGCTGGCCCACTACTGGTCCGGCCGGAACCGCGGCGCCCGCTGGCAGGAGCACCTGGCCACCCACAAGCTCGCCGCCGACCCGTGGCACGACGAGATGCTCTACCGCGTCTTCCACTTCTACGCCGACGTCTACCATCCCAGCATGGCCGACGACCAGAAGCGGTTCTTCTGGAAGGAATTCACCCGCCGGCTCTTCGCCGCCTGCCGGGTCCGGGTCCAGACGCCTTCCGAGTTCCTTCGCCACGTCGAGCCCGTCCGCGAGATATTCGGTTCGTCCTGCCTGGCCCTCTATGAGGAGGCGCCGGGCGTCCTGGAGGAACTGGCCGACCGCGGCTACCGGATGGCGATCATCTCGAACTGGCACCGCGGGTTGTCCTACTTCTGCCAGGAGCTGGGCATCCTGGACTACTTCGACGCGGTCGTCGCCTCGGACGAGGTCGGCGCGGTCAAGCCGGACCGGCGCATCTTCGACGAGGCCAGCAAGCGTCTGAGCCTGCGGCCCGAACAGATCGTCCACGTCGGCGATAACCACGTGGACGACCTGCAGGGGGCTGAGGCGGCTGGGTTCGCCGCCGTCCTGCTGGTCCGCGAGCATCATCCCAATTTCGGGCGGATCAAGGCGTGCAAAAACCTCATCGAGTTTCAGGAGACCCTTGACAGCCGGCCGCCGGCTGGTAAGTAATGACCAACGCGATCGGACGGACCGGCCGTCCCCGCCAACGTGATCCGAAACCGAGGCCCCCAATGACCCGCCGAGAACTCGTCAAAGCCGCCATCGCCCACCATCCGACCCCGCGCGTGCCCTACGTGATTGACCTGTGTCCCGACGCCTGGGAGGCCCTGGCCCCTCTGGCGGACGGCTGCACAGCGGAGGAGTTCATTGACAACGACGTGCGCGACTTTCTTATTCCCTGGTGGAACTGGCACGAGTTGGGGTCCGACTGGTCCGGTCCCGATACGCCCACCAGCCCCGCCAGAGTCATCGGCTACGGCAGTTACGAGCAGTTCGTCGATGAGATCAAACGGGCCGCCGACCAGTGCGACAAGTACTTCCTGGTTCGCATTTATGGCAGTCACTTCGAGAAGGCGTACTTTTCGCGCGGCATCGAGAATTTCCTGGCCGACATGGCGGGCGACCCGCCATTCGCCCGCCGGTTGCTGCAGGGCATCATCGACCGCAACATGGTGATGATCGAGAATATCATCGGCCTGCCCGAGATCGACGGGATCCTGCTCGGAAGCGACTGGGGCTCGCAGATGGGCCTGCTGATGGCGCCGGACGTCTGGCAGGAGATGATCCGGCCGGGCGAACAGCGGGAGTACGACCTGATCCACGCCTGGGGCAAGGACGTCTGGATCCACTCCTGCGGCAACATTGAGCCGATCATTCCGTCGCTGATCGAGATGGGCGTGCAGGTGCTCAACCCCGTTCAGCCGGAGGCCATGGACCTTGCCAGGCTCAAGCGCAGCTACGGCGAGAAGCTGACCTTCTGGGGCGGGATCAGCACGCAGCAGACCCTGCCCTACGGCACGCCCGACCAGGTGCGGGCCGAGGCCCGCGCCGTGCGCGAGCTGATGGCTGAGGGCGGCGGCTACGTCTTCTCACCCGCCCAGTCCATCCAGGGCGACGTGCCCGTGGAGAACATGCTGGCCCTGCTCGAGGTGGCCAGAGAGACCCGTTAAGCGAAACCGCCAATGGATACGCGCTATCAGCCGGTCGATGACGGCTATCGGATCGTCGGCAGCACGAGCATCTTCAATCGCACCCTCTACGGCGGTCACGCGCAGGACGACCTGCCCGAGCGCTATTTCACCTTCGCCGGCGATGCGCCGATGGTCATGGGCGCGATCACCGACTGGCGCAAGCGGCCCGACTGCAGCGACGCCAAGTGCGGGACGTTCATGGCCGGCGTGGCGGCCACGCCGGGAGTCCGCGTGCCGGTCTTTTACTATCAGGGCGAGCGCGACGGCGACCGCTACGGCCAGTGGTTCCACGAATCGCCGGGCACGATCAGCACCTACCGCAACGGCTGGACCGAGCACCAGGTGCGGCCGTTTTTTCAGTGTTTTCCGCGCGTCGAGGCGCTGATCGAGGTCCTGCCGCTCCAGGAGCACGCGGGATTTCTCGTGCGGCTGAAGGTCTCGACCGACCAGCACGTGCACCTGGCGATGGGTTTCGGCGGGGTCACGGATTTCCTGGGCCGCTTGGAGTTTCCGTACGTCAAGGCCCGCTGCTTCGGCCCGAAGGACTGCGAGGGCAATCGCGTGGAGCTTGGCGAAAACCGGGCGCTGATTTGCGGGCCGGACGGCGCGGCCATCGAGTCGCGGATGTGGATTGGGGCGTCGTTTCCCGTCGAGGTCTCGCTGGGCGATCCGAAGCTGGTGGATGAGGGCGTCGGGCCGTTCCTGAGCCCGGACGCCGATCCGGACCCGCGGTCGCCGATGGTCCGCATGAGCTGCCCGCTGATGCCGGGCCAGACGCTCGACGGCTTTGTGGTGGTCCTGCGGAACGTCGAAGAGCAGGTTCTGGATCGCTACCTGTCCAGCAGCGACCCAGCCGTCGAGATCAAGCACGCGATCTGGCGCAAGCATGAGGTCATCAAGATTGAAACGCCCGACCGCATGCTCGACCTGACCGTGCCGTCCGCGGTGGTCGCGCTGGATGCCTGCTGGCATCAGAATACGTTCTGTCACGGGGCCTATGCGTGGCACTGCCCGTACATGGGCTGGCGCAACTGGTACGGCCCGACCGCGATCGGCTGGCACGATCGGGTCGCCGCCGCCATCCGCGCGCACGCCGCCACTCAGGTCCGTCCGGACGAAGTCAATGGTCCGGAGCACGTGGTTCAGACGGAAGGCGACTACAACCACCTCGAGAACAGCCACGGCTACATTCCCGAAATCCCGGACGGCCGGCGCGGCATCTTCTACAACATGCAGGAGGTCTACGTCGATCACGTCCTGCACTACCTGGAGCGCACCGGCGACCTGGCCCTGGCCCGCGAGGTGTTTCCGGTGATCGCCGACGTGCTCGACTGGGAACAGCGGATTCTGGACTCGGACGACGACGGGCTCTACGAGAACAAGCTCAACACGTGGATTTCCGACGCCCATTCGTACAACGGCGCCGGCTGCGCCCAGTCCAGCGCGTACAACTACCGGGCCAACCGCACGATGGCGCTCCTGGCCGAGATGCTCGGGCGCGACGCCGCACCGTTCGCCGCACGCGCCGAGAAGATTTGCGAAGCCGTCTTCGAGAAGCTCTGGCAGGCGGACCGCGGCATCCTCGCCGAGTACGTCGATACGCTCGGCCACCGCCTGGTCCATCCATCGCCCGAACTGGCCACGATCTACCACGCGATCGAGGCGGGCCTGGTCGATCCGTTCCAGGCCCACACCATGCTGCGCTTCACGCACACCGACCTGCGCAACGAGCGGACAGGCCCGCGCGGCGGGCGGCTCGTCTGGTCGTCCAACTGGTATCCGCAGAACTACTCGAGCTGCGGCCTTTACACCGCCGAGAATCTGCACCTGGCCTGGGCGTGCTTCCAAGCCGGTCAGCCGGCCCAGGCGTGGCCGATCCTGGCCGCCGTCGCCGACACCCATTTCATGGGCGACAACCCGGGCATGGCGTGCCATTGCCTCACGCCCAGCGGCTATGCCGACTCGGCCCAGGATTTCACCGAGATCATGAGCCTGCACCTGCGGACGATCGTCGAAGGGCTCTTCGGCCTGCGGTGCGACCTGCTGCGCCGGCGCATCGAGATCGCTCCCGGATTCCCCGACGACTGGAAACACGCCCGGCTGAAGGTTAGGGACGTCGAACTGACCTACCGGCGCCAGGGCCGGACAGAGACGCTGACGGTCCGCTCGGCGCTCGCCGCCCGGCGGATCATCCGCCTGCCGCTGCGGGCGACCGCGCTGGAGTCGGTGCGAATCAACGGATCATCCGTCGAGTACCGGATCGAGCCGGGCATCGGCCGGTCGCTGCTGGTCGTCGAGAGTGACACGACAGAGGAACTCACCCTGACCGTCCGCCACGGCGGCAAGCGTTCGCCGTCGCTGACCTCGCCGCGCCAGGTGACGCGCGGCAACGCCTTGGCCATCAAGGTCGCCCGCGGCCGAGCCACCGAACTGCTCGACCCGACCGGATGCCTGCACGACCAGCGGATCGAGGCGGACGCCGTCAACGCCTCAGCCGCCAGCCGTCCCGGCCATCACACCGCGTTCGTCCGCGTCCAGGCCGACCGATACGACGCGTGGCTGCCCGTCGATTTCGAAATCCTCGACAAGCGCCAAGCCCGCCGAAAATCGCCGATAGGCAGATTCGAGCCGATCGACCTCGCCGACTGTTTCAACGTCGCCCTGGCTGAGATCCACGATCTGGACTATTGCCACCCGCGCCCGGAGACCTTCTCGATCATGACCCGCGGGAACGGCCGGTTCATCTGGGACTGGAACCAGGGCGGCTATCAGAAGGTAGTGATCGACGACTCGACACTCCGCCGGTGCGGCGGAACCTTCACCACCGCCTCCGGCATTCCGTTCCTCACGGCGGCCGACGGACCCAACGCCGCGTGCGTCTCGATCTGGGACAACTTTCCCGAGCAACTGACCGTCCCGCTGTCAGGCAAGGGCACGGAACTGGCGGTGCTGCTGATCGGCGTGACCAACCCGATGCAGGCCCACGTCGAGAACGCCCGCCTCGACGTCCGGTACGCCGACGACGCGGTCGAGCAAGTGTCACTGGTCAACCCGGTCAACTTCGACGACTGGCTCGTGGCTGCGGTCCAGAGGGAAAACGAGACCGTCTACTTCAGCCGCACCAATCACGCCATCGTCCAGCGCATCGCGCTCGATCCGGCCAAGCCGCTGGCGTCGCTGACCGTCCGCGCCGTGGCCAATGAAGTGGTCGTCGGACTCCTGGGACTTGCCATCCGCCGGAAAAAGTGAGAGGATAGACCACCATGAACGGCAACGGCTATTCGGCACTCCCGTACTTCCGCCGGCGATTCGACGCGGTCGCCCGCCGGTCTGCCTTCTCCGCCGGCAGCGCGGACCAGTGCAAGGCCTGGCAGCGGACCCTGCGGCGAAAGCTCAAGCAGCTCACCGGCTACGAAACCATGCAGCCGACCGACCCGCAGCCGCAGATCACCGAACAGATCGAACTCGATGACTGCTTTCGCCAGCACGTCGAGATCCGCACCGAACCCGGCGTGGTCATGACCCTCTACGTACTCGTTCCCAAAACCGGCTCGGCCCCCTGGCCCGCCGTCATCGCCACCCACGGTCACGCCAGCGGCGGCAAAGCCGCCGTCGCCGGCGACCGCACGCATCCGGAGGTCGCCCGCACCATCGACGAGCACAACTACGACTACGGCCGGCAGTTCGTCCGACAGGGCCTGATCGTCTTCTGCCCCGACGCCCGCGGTTTCGGCGAGCGCCAGGAGCCCGCCGTCGCCAACGAAGGCGTCCTGGCCTCTTCATGCCGGCACCTCAACAGCATGGCCTACCCGCTCGGCCAGACCGTCACCGGCATGTGGACCTGGGACCTGCATCGCCTGGTCGATTACATCCGAACCCGGCCGGACTGCCGCGGGACTCGGATCGGCTGCGCCGGCCTTTCCGGTGGCGGGCTTCAGACGCTCTGGGCCGCCGCCCTCGATCCACGGATCGGCTGCGCCGTGGTCAGCGGCTATTTCTACGGCTACAAGCAGTCGTTGCTCGACATGTACCAGTGCTCGTGCAACTACGTGCCGCACCTCTACGAATACGTGGATATGGGCGACATCGCCGCCCTGATCGCCCCGCGCCCGCTGCTGATCGAGACCGGCGACAGCGACCCGCTCAACGGGGCGGGCGGCCTGCGGAACGTCCAGCCGCAGGTGGCCATCGCCCGCAAGGCCTACCGCCTGCTCGGGGCCCAACGCCAGCTCAAACACCACGTTTTCCCCGGCCCCCATCGCTGGTGCGGACAGCAGGCGTTGCCCTGGATGAAGGAACATCTGGCCTGAGCACGGCGAAGCCGAACGCTGGGCCAACGCGAATAAGCGACGTTTCAGGTGAATAATTCGCCATTGGTTTCGTCTAGACCAATGTAACAAGGGTCAGAAACCCTGGCAGTGGAGGATCGGACGATGTTCGATAATCTGTCGGATATGACCGTGCTGGAGAAGATTTACGCCTTTACCGCCCTGATCGGAGGCATCGCCTTCGCCATCCGGCTGGTGATGCAGTTCGTCGGGGCGTTCGGCGACGTCGGCGATCTGGATCTGGATCCCGGCGACGGGGGCTTCGAGGTGCACGACGCCGACACCGACATGAGCTTCAAGCTGTTGTCGATCCAGGGACTTACGGCGTTCTTCCTGATGTTCGGGCTGGTGGGGTTGGCCCTGTTGCGGGCCAGCCACGTCAGCGAGGGATGGTCGCTGGTCGGCGCGGTGATCGCCGGCCTGGGCATGGTCTGGCTGTTGAGCCAGATGTTCAAGCAGGCCAAGAAGTTACAATCCAGCGGGACCATCAATCCCCAGCGGGCGGTCGGCGAGCAGGGGACGGTGTACCTCTCGATCGCCGCCGGCGAGACCGGCAAGGTCCAGATCCGCGTCCAGGGCCGGCTGAGGATCATGAATGCCGTTGCGGAGAATCACGAGCAGATCGCTACCGGCGAGCAGGTCCGCGTCGTGCGGGTCCTGCCCGGCAGTATTTTGGTAGTGGACAAAACCAACTAGTATTCATAAGGAGCAAGACGATGGATATGGGAACCTGGGCCATCATTATTGGCGTTGCCCTACTCATCTTGTTTTCGATGGGAATGTTCCTGGCCTCGCGCTACAAGCGGTGCCCCTCGGACCGGATTCTGGTGATCTACGGCAAGGTGGGCGGGGCCCAGTCGTCGCGGTGCATCCACGGCGGCGGCACGTTCGTCTGGCCGCTGATCCAGGATTACGCGTACATGAGCCTGACGCCTATGACCATTGGCATTCCGCTCCAGAACGCGCTGTCGATGCAGAACATCCGCATCAACGTGCCGAGCACGTTCACCGTCGGCGTCAGCACCGACGCCGAGACCATGGCCAACGCGGCGGAGCGCCTGTTGCGGCTCGGCTCGCGCGAGATCGAGGACATGGCCAAGGAGATCATCTTCGGCCAGTTGCGTCTGACCGTGGCCTCGCTGACCATCGAGCAGATCAACCAGGACCGCGAGAGTTTCCTGACGTCCATCCGCAAGAACGTCGAACCGGAGCTCAACAAGATCGGGTTGTACCTGATCAACGTCAACATCACCGACATCACCGACAGCTCGGACTATATCGAGAGCATCGGCAAGAAGGCGGCGGCCGAGGCGATCAACCAGGCCAAGATCGACGTGGCCGTGCAGGAGAAGCTCGGCTCGATCGGCGAAGCCGAAGCCGTACGCGAGAAGGAAATCCGGGTGGCGGAGAATCTGGCCCAGGCCGACAAGGGCAAGAAGAAGGCCGACGCGGACCGGCGCGTGTTCGTCCAGCAGCAGGAGACCACCGCCACGATCGGCGAGGCCGAGGCCAACCGGGAAAAGGAAATCCGCGTCGCTGAGAACGTGGCCCAGTCGGAGAAGGGCAAAAAGAAGGCCGAAGCCGACCGCCGCGTGTTCGTCCAGGCCCAGGAGGCCGAGGCGGTCTCGGGCGAGAACAAGGCCAAAGCCGACATCGCCGACGCCGAAGCGCTGCTGGCGGTCAAGCAGGCGGCCGCCCTCCAGCAGGCCGAGGTCGCCAAGCGCGAAGCCCAGGTCGAGATCCAGAAGGCCCAGTACAAAGCCGAGCAGGAACGGTTGACCGCGGAAGAGGTGGTCAAGAAGGAGATCGAAAAGCGCAAGATCGAAATCGCCGCCGAGGCCGAAGCCGAGCGCATCCGCCGCGAGGCCAAGGGTAACGCGGACGCGATTTTGATGAAGTACGAAGCCGAGGCTGAGGGTATCCGCAAGGTGCTCGACAGCAAGGCGGCCGGTTACGAGTCGCTGGTCAGGAGTTGCGACGGCGACGCCCGCGCCGCGGCCACGCTGCTGATGATCGAAAAGATCGAGGAGATCGTCAGCCGTCAGGTCGAAGCGATCAGCAACCTCAAGATCGACAAGATCACCGTCTGGGACGGCGGCGGCAACGGCGACGGGTCGTCAACCTCGAACTTCATCTCGAGCCTGATCCGGAGCCTGCCGCCGCTGCACGACGTGGCCGAGATGGCAGGCGTGGATCTGCCCAAGTTCCTCGGCGAGATGGCCGACCGCACCGCGGCCAAGCCGCACGCCTCGCGCCTGACCGACATCGAGGAAAACCAGGACCGGACCGAGCTGTAGCGGACAACTTGCGGGAGTGACCCGATGAACAACCAGACCATTTCCACCCCAGGCCCGGCCAGGCCTGGCCTTTCGGGTACGATGAAAGTGCTGATCGGCTGCGGCGTCGGCTGCCTGGTGATGATCGTCCTCCTGGTCGTGCTTCTGATCGTCCTCTACAAGGTCGGCATGAGCTACTACAACGAGTGGGTCGACGAGTTCGCCGAGCAGGGCTATCGCCAGGTGATGGGCCAGACCATCGAAGTGACCGATCCGGTGACGGAAAAGACCCTGTTCACCGCGCAGATGGTCAAGCTGATCGCCGACAGCCAGACCGACGTGGCGATCATCGCCCAAGGGGCCGAAGTGCACGGCCGCATCGAGGGCGATCTGCACTTCCGCGGCCAGGCGATCACCATCGAACCGAACGCCGTTATCGAGGGCGACCTCGAGGTGCAGGCCCAGGCGGTGGTCATCCACGGCCGGGTGCTCGGGCAGATCACCGGGTCCTATCAGGCGATCGAGGACAACCGGCCGACCACGGCGACCGCGCCGGCGACGCAGCCGGCATCGCCGTAGCATCCGCCGTTTGACGCGCGAACACCGACAACCGGGGCGGACCCTTCCGCCCCGGTTTCGCATTGGGCCGGTCGGCGAAATATGCTTGCCTCCCGCGGCCCGTCGCCGCAGAATCCCCTGCAATTCCAGCAACCAGGATACAAAGGAACGACCAGCATGAACTTCAAGGAGCGTTTCAACGCGACGATGCACTATCAGCCGGTGGATCGGGTTCCGCTGATGGACTTTGGATTCTGGAACGAAACGATCCCTGAGTGGGAAGCGCAGGGTCTGCCGGCGGAGCTGGCGAAATGGGGCGGCGGCAACCGCTGGGACATCACCAAGTGGATGGGCATGGACGGCGGCTGGAACACCTACGGACCCGTGGGCATGATGCCCGCGATGGAGACGCAGGTCATCGAGGAGACGGCGGAGTACGTGGTCTACCGCGACTCGACCGGCGTGCTGCTCAAGGAGAGCCGGACCTCGCGGAGCATTCCGCTCTACCTCGACTGGCTGCTCAAGGACCGGGCGACGTGGGAAGAGCATTTCAAGTGGCGGTTCGATCCGGACATGCCGGAGCGGCGAAAGGCCATTGCCGAGACGATCGAGGCGGTGGATCGTGATGGAAAGGGTTCCGATCCGCTGTGCCTGAACATCGGCAGTCGTTACGGCTGGATCCGCAACTTCATGGGCGCCGAGAACGTCTCGCTGCTGCTGTACGACGATCCAGCCCTTTTCGAGGAGATGGTGGCGACGATCGGCGATTGCATCTATGCCGTCTGCCGGCGGATACTGGAAGGCGGGGCGAAGTTCGACTTCGCCGGCGGCTGGGAGGACATGTGCTACAACGCCGGCCCGCTGATCTCGCCGACGCACTTCAAGCAGTACCTGGTGCCGCAGTATCAGCGGATCTGCGACCTGTGCCGCTCGCACGGGATCGACGTGATCTGGACCGACTGCGACGGCAAGATCGACGACCTGATTCCGCTGTGGCTGGGGGCCGGGCTCAACTGCATGTTCCCGCTGGAGATCGGCACGTGGGGCGCCGATCCGATCAAGTACCGCCGGCAGTACGGCAAGGAACTGCTCATCATCGGCGGATTCGATAAGCACATCCTGGCCCAGGGCCCGCGCCAGATCGAAGCCGAAATCGTCCGCCTCAAGCCACTCGTCGATGAGGGCGGCTACATCCCGCTGTGCGACCACCGCGTGCCGCCGGACGTGAGCCTGGCCAACTACCTGCACTACGTCCGCGAGGCCAAGGAAATCTGGTGCGCCAACCGCAACGTCGGTCCGACGCCGAACGTCGCCTGAGCCGGCGCGCCGTGTCCGCAAAAACGGCAGCGGCCAGTCGGACGACACGGCGGAAGCTGCCGCACGTAAAATGGAGAGACAACGATGGTGATGTTGGTGTCCGGCCTCGCGCTCGCGATCGGGTCCGTGGGAGTCTTCCTCTGCGTCGACGGGTCGGCGGGTGGCGCACCCACCACCCGTCCAGCCGATCGGTTTCTGCACGACTTTGCCAGCAACGACGGGAAACACCCAAACGGTTTGGACGACCGGGCGGACGATACCGCTGCGATGCGCAAAGCTTTGTCCGCCGGTCCGGGCGTCGTTCGCATCGGTCCGGGCTTTTACCGGTTCGGTGAGGTGACGGTTCCGGAAGGGGTCACGGTGCAGGGATCGGGGCCGGGAACCGTGGTACGAGGCGGCGGATTCAAACAGATCTTCCGGCAAGAGAAGGTCGCCCACTGGGCCATTCGCGATCTTGTCCTCGACGGCGAAGCCCCCGGCAACTGGAAGGGGCGAAAGGATGAGGGGCGGTCGGGCATTCTGTGCGAAGGGTGCTCGCATTTCGAGATCGTGGGCGTGACGGTTCGCAATGTCAACGGGGCGGGAATCCAACTGCTCCGGATCGGCGGAGCGGGCGAGGGTTGGGGCAGCGGTTCGAACCTGCATCGGATCACCGCCGTCGGGAACTACGCCGGGGTCCGGTTCGACTTTCGGGCGGAGTACATCAACGCATCCCAGTTAAGCTGCCAGAACAACGTCGTCGGGTGCATCGTGCATGCCGGAAACGCCAAGATCACCTGCTCGAATTTCACGAGCAACCTCGACGGACTCGTCATTGAGGACAAGGAGAACGGCTCGCACGGGGTGATTGCCGATTGCCTGGTCAACCACAACGACCGCTACGCCCTGCTTGGGCGGGGAATTCGGAATGGGATGGTCGTCAGCAACTGCTGTTTCTTCTGCGGGACAATCCGCTTGGAGGATTGCGTCGGCGTCGGCATCACGTCGGGAATCATCAACGCAGCCATGGAGATCACAGGAACCGGCACCAACCGCATCGCGGGAAACTACATCATCCCAGCCGAACTCGGCTTCGAATTCTCTCCCGCCACCCTCGTGCGGGACAACTTCACCGACCAAGGGCCGTGGGATCGGAACACGATGACCGAACGGGGAGACTGACGCAATCCGTCGGTGGCACGGGTCGCGACTCGCTTTACAGGCTCACTGGGCGGTCTGCGTGGTCGGGGCTGAGGTGGTGGTTGGGGCTGTGGCCGGTATCGTCGCGGGGAGAGTCGTGGTGATCGGCGGGCGGGTGTACTCGAGCTTTTCGCGGACCCGCTCGATGAACTGCGGCTCCAGGTCGATCTCGTCGTAGTCGGCGGCGGTTTCGAGGGCCTGCCGCCAGAAGTGGAGGGCCTCCTCGGTTTTGCCTCTTGCGGCCAGGATGTCGGCCAGATGCTCGACGATCACCGGGTCCGCGTCGAGATGCCGCAGCGAGTCGGCGCCGCCGATGTAGCCCAGCAGCACGGTCATCGGCTGCTTCATTTTGGCCAGCGCCATCCGCGCCGCCTGCTCGGCCTGTTCCAGATCGCCCTTTCGGTACAGCGCCCAAGCCAAACTATCGAGATACGCGTAGCTGCCCGGCTCGCCCGCCAGGGCCTGGCGGATCAACTCCTCGCCACGGTCCAGGTCGCGGCCGGCGTCCACCAGCGTATAGCCCAGCGAGTTGTTCGCCCACGGCGTATCGGGCTCAGCCGCGATGATTCCTTCCAGCAGTTCGATCGCCTTATCCGTCTCGCGCGAGGCGAAGTAGACCCGCACCAACATCTGCTGCCACTCCCGCTGGGCCTCGGTCGCCTTGAGCTGATCCAGCACGAACCGCTCGGCCCGGTCGAACTGCCCAGCCAGCAGCAACACCCGCACCAGGCGGAACTGGAAATCCATCCGGTGCGGCGACTCCTCGGGATACTCCGAAAGGTGCTCGAGGATGAAAAGCTCAGCCTCCTCGAAACGCTCGGCCTCCTGCAGCACGTAGACCAGGCTCAGAGCCCGGGCGAAACGCTCCAGCCCGCCCGACGAATTCCATCGCGCCCGCGCCAAGTTCGCCGCCTTCTCAAACTCTTCCGCCGTGACGTACACCGGGAGCTTGAGCCCGGTGATCAGTTCGCGTTCCTGCGGGTCGGTGCTCTGGTCGAGCCATCCGTCGATGCGGGCCAGCGCCTCCGCCAACCTGCCGCTGCGAACCAGCGCGGCGATCAGCCCGGTCCGCCACTGCCGCTGATTGCCCGGATCGTCGGCCAAGAGGGCCTCGAACTGCTCGATCGCCTCCGGATAGCGATTCTCGGTCAGGTACGCCGCCGCCAGCAGCCGGCGCAGCGCCTGCCGCGTGCCGGCCTCCGATCCGTCCATCCAGCCGCGGATCAGGGCCGCCGCCCCGTCCAAATCGTTCTGCCCGAGCTTGGCCGTGACGATCTGCTCCTGGACGCCCAGCCGCTGCTGGTCGTCCTCTTCCTGCGCCAATTGCTCCATCAGGATCGCGATCGCCCGATCGAAATCCAGCGTCTCCAGGTATATCCCGGCCAACGCGGTGCGGAACGCCGTCCGGCTCGGCCAGTCGCTCAGCAGTTGCATCCACGTCCGCTCCGACTCGGCGTACTCCATCAGCCGCCGCTGGGCCAGCGCCTTGGTCCAGAGAATCCGCTGATAGTCCCGCGGCATCAGCGCCGTCGACGGGCCCGTCAGCTCGTCCGCGATCCGGATCGCCTCGCGGTAGTCGCCGTTCTGGTACGTCAGGTCCGCCAGCTCGATCCGGGCCAGGCCCGGACGTCCCGTCTTGCCGATCAACTCGCCCAACGCCGTCCGGTAGGCCTGCGCGTCCTCGTTGCGGCGGTACTCGAGCTTGGCCCGCAGCAGTTGACAGTACCCGTCGTCGCCGAACCGCTGACGGTACTGGTCGAGGATCTGCTCAGCCGTGTCCAGATCGTTGCTCTGGAGCATGATCTGGACCAGCTCAGCCAGCGAATCCCGACCCAGGAACTTGCCCTCCAGCGCGTTCTTGAAGATCGCCACCGCCGGCGTCGCCTGTCCACGCTTGATGTACAGCTCCGCCAGCGCCAATGCGATCTGGTCCGAGCGCGGGCTCAACTCCACCGCCTGCTCCAGCGCCTCCTGCGCCTCAGCCATCCGGTCGAGCTCCGCCAACGCCACGCCGCGAATGTACAGCAGCCCAGCCGTCGCCTCGTTGGCCTCCAAAGCCCGGTCGATCAACTCCGCCGCCTCGCGCCACCGCCGGTCCAGCAGCAGCATCTGACCGTGGGCCAGGTAGCCGGGCACAAACCGCGGAGCGAGACTCCACGATCGGCGATACAACTCCGCCGCCTTCAGCCGCCGCCCCTGAACCTGGGCCACGATCCCCCGCAAATACGTCCGCGCGTATTCACGATCCGGATCGACTTCAAGCCGGTCCACCGCCTCCGCCAGCGGCTCGATCTCCGACGGCGCCAGCCACTCGGTCAGCGCGCCGGGCCCCGTCCCGCCGTACCCGCCCGCCGCCAGCGCCGCCACCAGCAGTTCGGCGCAGCGGTCAAGCTGGTTCAACTCGCGATAGCACCGCACCGCCAGGCGCAGCACCGTGCTGTCGCTGGGATCCACCGCGATCAGCTTTTCCAACAATCCCGCCGCCTGCGTCCACATCCCGCCCTCGATCATCTGCCGGGCCAGGCTGAGCCCCACGTGCAGATTCTCCGGCGTGGCCTGGTAGACCTTCATCAGATGATCGCTCCAGCCGCCGTCCGGATACAGCTCGCGGTAGAGGCCGACGATGTTCTCGTCGATCACCTGCTCGGTCGCCAGCTCGTCCAGCCGCCGCCGCGCCTCGTCGATCCGGCCCGCCTGCTGCTCGCAGCGGACCAGCCCGATCTGCGCCCGCGACCGCACCGCCGGAAACCGCAGCGCCTTCTCATAAAACTCCCGCGCCTCATCCGGCTGATCGAGCCGGCAGAGAAACTCCGCCACCAGCAGGTGCAGGCTCGGACGGTACAGAAGGTGAAGCTGCCGCAGACGCGGATCCTCCGGCGGCGAACTGTCGAAATCCTCCAGATAGACCAGCAGCGGCTCGTAGATCTCCACCGCCGCCCGCGGATAGTTCCGGCTCGCCAGCGCCTGGCCCAGCAGGAACCGCGCCATCAGCGCGTTGGTCGAACGCGCCTCACCGCTCGCCTGGGCCCAGACCACCGCCTGGTACAGATGCCGCGCTGCGGGCAGAAACTCGTTGTCCCGAAGCAGCATGCTGCCGATCACGAAATGACCCAGCACGTCCCGCGGATCGAGCTGCAGCAGAATCTCAGCCTGTTCGCGGGCCAGCGTGTGCTGCCCCTGCTCCAGGTACGTCTCGGTCAACAGCCGACGCGCGGGAAGGTGGTTGGCGCTGAGCTCCAGCGCCCGGTTCAGGTGCTCGACCGCCTCCTCGAACTCCCGGCCGACCAGCGCCCGGCGGGCCTCCATGTAGGCCAGCGTCGCCTCGCCGTCCATCGGCCCGGCGCCCGCCGGCTGCGTCGCCGCCGCCGCGACCGGCGAACCCAACAACTCCTCGACCGAGATCGTCTCCGATCCCGGCCCGTCCGGCGCCGCCGACGGCTGCGTGCTCATCGGCTTCATCTGGCAGCCCGCCGCGGCGACCAGCGTCACGCAGGCCGCCGCCAGCACCCCGAACCTCGGCAGACGCACCCGGTGGATGGTCACGGAATCACCTTGTTCAGCGGATAGGTTATGATGCCGCTCGCCCCCGCCTCCTTCAGCTTCGGCACCAGGTCTCGCTCCGTTCGTTCCTCAAGAATCACCTCGATCGCCGACCAGCCCTTCTCCGCCAGCGAGCTGATCGTCGGCGACTTCTCCGCCGGCAGCAGCGCCAGCACCCGCTCCAGCGACTCCTGCGGCACGTTCATCTTCAGCCCCACCTTCTCCGACGCGTCGATCGCGCCCTTGACCAGCAGGGCCACCGCCTCGATCTTCCTGCGCTTCCACGGATCGTTCCACGCGCTGCGGTTCGCGATCATCCGCGTGGTCGACTGGAGCAGTTCGGCCACGATCCGCAGGTTGTTGGCCCGCAGGCTCGAACCGGTCTCCGTCACGTCCACGATCCCGTCCAGCAGCCGGGCCTTGACCTCCGTCGCGCCCCACGAAAACTCCACCCGCACGTTCACCCCGCGGTCCGCGAAGTACTTGCGCGTCGTGTTCACCAGCTCCGTGGCGATGATCCCGCCGGCCAGATCCTCGACCCGCGTGACCTCCGACTCCAGCGGCACCGCCAGCACCCACCGCACCGGACGCCGCGTCGCCTTCGAATACTCCAGCTCGCAGACCTCCACCACGTTCGAGCCGTTCTCGCAGATCCAGTCGTAGCCCGTGATCCCCACGTCCACCACGCCGTCCTCGACATACCGCGACATCTCCTGGGCGCGGAACATGATGCACTCGAGCTCCGGATCGTCCACGCTCGGAAAGTAGCTCCGCGAGCCGGTCGAAATGTTAAACCCGGCCCGGCGGAACAGGTCGAACGTCGAGTCCTGCAGGCTGCCCTTGGGCAGGCCGATCTTCACCTTCTTCGATTCATCTACCTTGCCGTCCATCGTCGTTGTCTGACCCTCCAGCATGCGTGTTCGCCTGGCATTCAAACCGCCCTCGTCGCGCCGTCACTTGCGGCTTCGCGGGGCGGTCGTTTTCTTCCTGGCCGTCGCGGCCGTCTTCGCCGTCTTGCTCTTGGCGGCCGTCTTCTTGACCGCTTTGGCCTTCGGTTTGGCCGGCGGCGCGGCGCTCTCCGACGCCGCCTTCACCAGCAGATAGAACTCGCGGACTTCCGCCGCCTTGAGCTGCCGCTCCACGTAGTGCTGGGCCTCGGCCGCCGCCACCTCCTCCGGCAGCACCTCCGCCACCTTCAGATAGTCCAGCATCTGCTGATCCACCGGAAACACCGGCACGCCGAAACTCAGCAGCAGCATCGCCTTGCGGGCGTGGTCCGGGCACTCCGGAATCGTCTCGAACGTCGCCAGCAGGGCCGACTGCTGCTGCTCCCGCAGGCCGCTTAAGTCCATCGTGTCGAACTTGTTGAACAGCCAGCTCAACGAGCCGACGATCGCCTGCGCCTTCTCCGGCGCACCCTTGACGTTCGGCTCGAGCAGGTCGGCCAGTTCGGCCGCCGGCGTCACCCGCAGCTCGTTGAAGTCGATCATCTCCTCCAGCAGGCCGTGCAGGGCGCCGCGGGCCCGGCGCGTGTTGGCGTCGGTGGCCAGAATGCTCAGGATCAACTGCTCCGCCGGGTCCGTCAGACCCTCATCCGGCACAGCGCCCGACTCCCGTCGCAACCGGTTGAACAACGTCCGCATCCGCTTGGCGAATTGACTGGGGATTCTCATCGCGCCGTTCCCGTTTACCTGGATTCCTGGGGGTTGGCCTCCGGGTCCTCCGGAGGCGGCTGGTCGGGAAACTCCTCCTGCTCCTGACGGTCCGCAAGCTCGGCCATTGTCTTGTCGATCAACTGAATCGTCTCGAATCCCTTCTTGAGCGACTGGTCCAGGTGAAACCGCGCGGTCGGACACGTCCGCGTCCGAAGCTTCCGCGCCACCAGCGACTGCAGATGCCCGTGCGCACGGTCCACCGCCTTCATGTAGGCCTTCTGCTGACCCTCAGTTCCCATCACGGATATGTAGACATCGGCGTACGACAGATCCGGCGACAGCTCCACCCGCGTCACGCTCGCCAACCGCTCCAACCGAGGGTCCGACAGCTTGTTCTGCAACGCGTCGCTCACCACGAGCCGGATCTGCGAGGCCAATCGCTTCAGCCCGATGCTCGACATTCGCTCACCTATATCAGATCTATCTGGTAGTCCACCAGCGACGCGCCGCGAAAGCCGCGCAGCCGCTCCACCACCCGGTCCAGGCTCGACCGCACAAACTCGCCGTCGTTGCCCACCAGGCTCACGCCCAGCACCGCCTTGCGGTGCCGGTCCAGCGCGTCGATCTCCGCGATCGAGACGTTGAAGTCGTGGGCGATCCGGTCCTTGATCGACTTGACCACCCGACGCTTGTCCTTCAGCGTCATCGCGTCGTGCACGATCAACTCCACCTGCAATACGCCGACGACCAGGCTCGGCACGGCCGTCTCCTTGTTCGTCCTAGCTCGAACCGGCCGACTGCAGCTTCCGCGCCACCTCGACCATCTCGTACGCCTCGATCACGTCGCCTTCCTTCAGGTCGTCGAACCCGGCGATCTTCATGCCGCACTCGAGGCCCTGACGCACCTCGCGAACGTCGTCCTTGAAGCGCTTCAGCGACTCGAGACTCGCGTCCTCCCGCACGATCACGTTCTGGCGAATCACGCGGATCTTCGCCGACCGCTCGATCTGGCCGTCGTTGACCAGACAGCCCGCGATCGTGCCCACCCGCGACACCTTGAACACTTCCTTGATCGTCGCCCGGCCCTTGACCGTCTGCTGGTACGTCGGCTCCAGCAGGCCCTCGATCGCCTGCGAGATCTCCTCGATCAGGTGGTAGATCACCGTGTACGTCTTGATCTGAACGTCCAGCTCGTGCGCCTTGCCCCGCGCCGCGTCGTCGGCCACCACGCCGAAACCGATCACGATCGCCTCCGACGCCTCGGCCAGCAGCACGTCGCCCTCGGTGATCCCGCCGGTGCCCACGTGCAGGATCCGCACGTGCACCTCGTCGGTGCTCAGCTCCTCCAGCTTGGTCCGCAGCACGTCCACCGAACCCTGGGCGTCCGCCCGCACGATGATGTTGAGCTGCTTGACCTGGCCCGCCTCGACCTGCTGGAAGATGTTCTCCAGCGTCACCTTCGGACGGGTCATCCACGTGTTCTGCTGATCCTCCTGGCGCTTCTCCTCGGCGATCCCCTTGGCCGTCTGCAGGTCCGCCACGCCGTAGAAGTGCTCGCCGGCGTCCGGCACCTCGTCCAGGCCCAGAATCTCGACCGGAGTGGCCGGACCCGCCGACTGGATCGACTTGCCCAGGTCGTTGAAGATCGCCCGCACCCGGCCGAAGCCGCGGCCCGCCGCGATCACGTCGCCGACCTTCAGCGTCCCTTCCCGGATCATCACGTCGGCCACCGGGCCGCGGGTCAGGTCCTGACGCGCCTCGATCACCACGCCCGCCGCCGGCCCGTCCGGATCCGCCTTCAGGTCCAGCAGCTCCGATAGCGTATAGAGGTGCTCGATCAGGGAGTCCATCCCTTCGCCGGTCACCGCGCTGGTCTTGATCACGTCCGTCTCGCCGCCCCATTCCGACGGGGCCAACTGGTGCTCGGCGAGCTGCCCGTAGATCCGGTTGAAGTCCGCGTTCGGCAGGTCCACCTTGTTCAGCGCCACCACGATCGGCACCTCGGCCGCCTTCGCGTGGCTGATCGCCTCGACCGTCTGCGGCATCACCCCGTCATCCGCCGCCACCACCAGCACCACGATGTCCGTCATCTGCGCCCCGCGGGCCCGCAGCGCCGTAAACGCCTCGTGGCCCGGGGTGTCCAGGAACACCACCGCCCGACCGTCGTGCTCGTAACGGTACGCGCCGATGTGCTGCGTGATCCCGCCCGCTTCGCCCTGGGCCACCCGCGCGTGACGCAGACGGTCCAGCAGCGACGTTTTGCCGTGGTCCACGTGGCCCAGGAACGTCACGATCGGAGGACGCGGCTTCACATTCGTCCGCTCCCGCTGCTCGAACTGATAGACCAGCTCCTCGTAGCGGCTCTTCTGACGCACCACCTCGACCTCCAGCTCGAAGGCCAGGGCCAGCATCTCCGCCTGCTCGCCCGTGATCGCCTGGTTGATCGTCGCCGGAAGGCCCAGCTCCATGAGCTTGGGGAACAGCCGGTTGAACGGAAGACCCGTCGCCGCGCAGAAATCTTTCAGAATCATCGGATCGGTTACCTGAATTTTGGTCGGTTTCGCTTCCCGCTGACGGCCGCCCACCTTGCGGGTCTCGGTCTTGCGGACCATCTGCGGATGATCCGCAGCCGCCGCCAGACGCTGGCTCCGCTCCAGCAGGTCCTTGTCCCGCCACTCGCGAATCTGCTCGACCGCGTCGCCAACCCGACCGCGGCGAGGATGGAAACGGCTCTTGGCCTTTTTCTTGGCCGCCTCGTCTTCCGCCGGCGCCTCGCCCGCCCGGCCCGGCCGACGCGGCCCGCGGCCCGTGCTCGGCAGCGACGTCTCGACCGGACCGCCCGACGACGACGGGGGCCGCGGCGGACCTTGACGTGCCGGACCCGGACGGCGAACCACCTCCGGCTTGTCCATCCGAACCACCCGCGGGCCCTGCAGCACCGCCGGCGCCGGAACGTGCGCCTGACCGACCGGCTTGACCGGCTCGCGCGGCTTCTCGGGCTCGGCCTCCGCCACCGGCGCCGCTTCCGCCGGCGCCTCCGCTTCAACCGCCTCAGCCGACGCCTCGATCGGTTCCGCTTCCGCTGCGGGTGCTTCCTCCGCCGGCGCCGCCTCCGCTTCGACTTCGACCGCCGCCTCCGGATCGGCCGGCGCCTCGGCTTCCGCCGCCTCCGTCGGCGCCGCCTCGACCTCCGCCTCCGGAGCTTCTTCCGCCGCCGACG
>Ga0209612_1000251_pt1 | contig 60399 bp, 56 predicted proteins | sample BioC12SIPDNA_FD_185746 | JGI IMG/M metagenome (GOLD analysis project Ga0209612, IMG submission 185746) | Anaerobic biogas reactor microbial communites from Washington, USA - Biogas_R1_B C12 SIP DNA (SPAdes) (version 2) | ecosystem: Engineered > Bioreactor > Anaerobic > Unclassified | place...
TACACACTTACCCGACCGGTCGGTCGGCAACGCGCAGAGGAGGTTCCCCCCGGCGGCGTGTGCTTCTGCGATCTGGATCTGGTGCAGGATGAAGTCCAGATCGTTCGCGTTGAGATAGAACGGTGGATCCTCCTCGATGGCCGCCGCCGCCGTCGTGCTGTTCAGCGCGACAAGGGGAACGGTGAGCGCCGCCGTGAGGAGTCCGGCTACAAGACGTCGCACGCGCGATGGCGTGTGATGTGAGGCCTGTGACATCGGTGTTTCGCCCTTTCCTTCGGCACAGGCCCGCCGCCTGTGCCCGAAACGCCACCTCGGGCCCACCGCACTCTCTCTCGTGAACGGTCACGAAAGAGCACGCACACAGCGAGCACCAAGATGATTGCGCCCGACTATTCCGGCCCTCGGGTCACCGGTCAACGACTGGAGGCGCAGATCAACCGAACGGACGACATCGTGTGATCGAGCATCGCCTTGTGGACCAGATGCGCGGGTCTGTGTGCATCCGTGACGGCTATGGGCGCTCGTACGTCGGGGTCGTGATGAACTGATCGCGGTGACCTATCCAGACGGCGCGGAACTGCGTCTCGAGGTCACTCAGATCGGTGGTCTCATCGCAGCCGACAGTGAGCGAGTAGTCGAGGGTGACGCCGGGCTTCTGCGCCATCCCGGTGAAGTACGTCGACCTCGATCCGGTCACCAGCGTTCCGTCGTGGGTGTCCACCGTGCTCGTGGCCTCGGGGGAGAAGGCCACGTCCCGCACCTCCATCAGGGTGCACTCGTCATCGAGGAGCGTGACTTCGTAGGACAGGCGACACTGCACGTACATCTCGCCGTCCGCGGCGTGCGGAAGCTGTTCATCGAACGAAGCCGCCTGGTACTCGGTGGCCTCTGGGAAGACGTTCAGGACGTGCTGGGGGTCAGCGCCCGGACAGTGGGCCGGGTCCGCCGGCGGGAGCTTCGAAGCCTCGCCGGGGGGAGCGAATCGGCTCAGTGACGCCGCCACATCGACCGGCGGCTGCGGGACGAGCCCGTTGTCACCTGATTGCTCATCGGACGTCGCCTCCGAGCCGCCCGTCGCCCCTTCCATGCCCTGGCTCGCCGGGTCATCGACGCCTGCGCCGCTATCGCTCGAGGAGCAGGCTGCTGCGGCGATCACGCTCAGCGCGACGACCCCCGCCGAGAGCCCGCGTCCGAGCCGACCCCTCCACCGCGGGCGCTGCATCGATGGTCCGATCCGCATACTCGTGCCTTCCCCTCATGTCCTTGAGCGCTGTGTCCAGTTGCGTCAGAGTCAGCCACCCTACCGGCGACCCCACAAAGCGAGGCGGTTCAGCCCTGCAGGACTTCGCAGATCTCCTCGTTCCTCGCCGATCGGCTGAATCACTCGCGGAGGACCCTGCAGATCTCCTCGTATGCGTCTGCCCCGAGAGCGACCAGCCGCACCTCGTCGACGGATACGTCGGTGTGGGCGATGGTGTCCACCGCCGTGCGGATGGCCAGCTCCCGTGGCCAGCCGTAGATGCCCGCCCCGATCAGTGGAAAGGCGACGGTTCGGGCGCCGAGCTCGTCGGCGACCTCGAGGCTGCGTCGGTAGCACGACGCGAGGAGCGAGGGGTCGCGCTCTCCGGCCCGGTAGTTCGGCCCCACGGTATGGATCACCCAGCGGGCGGGCAGGTTTCCGGCTGTCGTCCAGCCGGCGTCGCCGGTTGCGAGGCCGCGCGGGAACCGGGCGATGCAGTCCTGCAGGACGGCCGGCCCACCCCTGCGGTGGATCGCCCCGTCCACCCCTCCGCCGCCGCGCATGGCGCGGTTGGCGGCATTGACGACGGCATCGACGACCTGGGTCGTGATGTCACCTTCCACAGCGAAAAGGTGCGTCATGAGCTCAAGTCTGGCTGACCGGGCGGTATTACGCCCCACTCCTTGTATACGCAGTCGTATGCGGTGCCAGGCGTGCGCCCGACTCACCGACCCTCACACGTGCGCAGCAGCCACATATATAAGGAGTAACTTCACGGCCGCCGAGCCGGCCGGTCACCCCACTCGCTCGACAGACCTGACCACGCGAGATCGGTGAGCAGTGCGGCAAGCTGCTCGCGGGTGACGCCGGACTCCCCGGCGCCACGGGTGAGCCAGTCATCGGCAGCGGAGCGGACCATTCCGACGATCCCGTGCGCCCACACCCGCGATCGCACCGGGTCCGGTGTGATGCCGGTGTCGAGGAGGACGCTGATCTGCTCGGCAATGTGCCTGGTTACCGGTGCGCTGGGATCTCCCGTCGAGGTCTCGAGGATCGGCGCGGCCACGATGAAGCGGTAGATCTCCGGATCGTGCTCCACCTGCCTCAGGTAGGCGTCGATCGCGGCCGCGATGAGCGCACGCCCCTCGGCGTGCCCGCCGGCGCGACCATCACCCTGACCACCGTCCGCATCGCCGGCTGCCGAGATGACATCCCGCATGATCGTGCGGTCGACGCGGTCGGCGACGGCCGCATACAGTCCGGCGCGGTCCGTGAAGTGCCGGTAGAAGACGGTCTTGGACGTGCCGGCGGCGGCGGCGATGCCGTCCATGCCCACCGTGGCGCCGTGGGTGCGGATGGCTCGCATGGTCGCGTCGACGAGCTCCTCGCGGCGAGCGGCACGGTGCTTCTCCCAGCGCCGGCTGCGCCCGTCGGGTGTGGTGGCACTCACGCCGACGACGTTAGCAGGTACTTCCGGTACCTGATATTTTCGGAGGTAGCCCACGCTCTCGACCAAGGAGTCCCCATGTCCCGAACCGCTCGCAAGGTCGCCGTGCTCGGCGGCAACCGGATCCCCTTCGCCCGCCAGGCGGGCCCCTACGCCCGGGCCTCCAACCAGGACATGCTCACCGCGAGCCTCGAGGGTCTGGTCGCGCGCTTCGGTCTCGCGGGGGAGCGCCTCGGTGAGGTCGCGGCCGGAGCGGTGGTCAAGCACAGCCGGGACTTCAACCTCACCCGGGAGACCGTGCTCGGCTCCAGCCTCGACGCGCACACCCCGGCATGCGACCTGCAGCAGGCCTGCGGCACCGGCCTGCAGGCGGCGATCTACATCGCCAACAAGATCGCCCTGGGCCAGATCGACTCCGGCGTCGCCGGTGGCGTCGACACCTCCTCCGACGCCCCGCTCGTCGTGAGCGAGCGGCTGCGCAAGACACTCCTCGCAGCGACCTTCGCCAAGAGCGCTGCCGCCCGCGTCAAGGCACTGACGGCTATCCGCCCGGGTGACCTCGTCCCCGCGCAGCCGCAGAACACCGAGCCGCGCACGGGTCTGTCGATGGGTGACCACATGGCCATCACGGCGAAGAAGTGGGGCATCACCCGCGAGGCCCAGGACGAGCTCGCGATGCGCAGCCACCAGAACCTCGCCAAGGCCTACGAGGCCGGCTTCTTCGACGACCTCATGACGGGGTACCTCGGCCTGGACCGCGACCAGAACCTGCGGCCCGACTCCTCGATGGAGAAGCTGGGATCGCTCAAGCCGGCCTTCGGCAAGGGCGACCCGGACGCGACGATGACCGCAGGCAACTCGACGCCGCTGACGGACGGTGCCTCCACCGTGCTGCTCGCCACCGAGGAGTGGGCGGCCGAGCACGGCCTGACCGTGCAGGCCTACTTCGTCGACGCCGAGACCGCGGCCGTCGACTACGTCCACGGGGACGAGGGTCTGCTCATGGCGCCTGCGTATGCGGTGCCGCGCCTCCTCGCGCGAAACGGCCTGGCCCTGCAGGACTTCGACTATTACGAGATCCACGAGGCCTTCGCAGCGACCGTGCTTGCCACCCTGGCCGCGTGGGAGGACCCCGAGTTCTGCCGCGAGCGGCTGGGCCTGGACGCTCCGCTCGGATCGATCGACCGCGACAAGCTCAACGTCAACGGCTCCTCGCTGGCAGCCGGGCACCCCTTCGCTGCGACCGGCGGACGCATCCTGGCCACCCTGGCCAAGATGCTGCACGCGAAGGGTCCGGGCAGCCGTGGCCTGATCTCCATCTGCGCCGCCGGCGGCCAGGGAGTCGTCGCCATCGTCGAGGGCGCCTGACGCAGTCTTCTCGCGGGTGACCGCCCGTGAGCCCCAACTCCATAACCACTGGTCGATCACCACTCGTGGCCGACGACTCGTCCCTCACGAGTCGTCGACGACGACCCGACCGTCGAGAAGAGAAGAAGACCCATGTCTGACACCTACACATCGTTCGTCAACTCGCAGGTCGGCGGGAAGCTGGCCGGCGCGCTGGGGCTGCCGAAGCCGACCGAGCTGCGGCGCTACGAGCCCGGAGCTCCCCTCGTGACCGGTCCGGTCCTCCTCGGTGGCCACGGCGCGGCCCCGCTCGCCGTCAAGATCGGCGAGATCCTCAAGGCCGAGAACATCCAGGTCGTCTCTGAGGCCGACGGGCACCGGCTCGGCGCCGTCATCGTCGACCTCACCGAGGTCCGCACCCCGCAGGACCTCGAGACCGCGCGGGCCGTCCTCGCCCCCGGACTGAAGGCCCTGGGACGTCACGGCCGCGTCATCCTCCTCGGCCGTCCGCCGTACGAGGGCGAAGGAGCAGGTCCCGACGGCTACGCCCTCGGAGCGGCCCGCCGGGCGCTCGAGGGGATCACCCGCTCCGTCGGCAAGGAGATGCGAGGCGGAGGCACCGCCAACCTCGTCCACGTCGCCGAGGGCGCCGAGGAGGCCATCGAGTCGACGATCCGGTTCCTGCTCTCGGGACGGTCCGCATACGTCTCCGGCCAGGTCCTCACCGTCGGCGCGACCGGCGTCACGAGCGCGCCTCTGCCGACCTCCTGGGAGCGGCCGCTCGACGGCAAGGTCGTCGTCGTCACCGGTGCGGCCCGAGGCATCGGGGCCGCCATCGCACAGGTCATGGCGCGTGATGGCGCCCAGGTGGTCTGCGTCGACATCCCGGCCGCGGGCGACGCGCTCGCCAAGGTCGCGAACCGGATCAGCGGCACCGCCCTCCAGCTCGACGTCACCGCCCCCGACGCCGGAGAGCGGATCGTCGAGCACTGTGCCCGCTTCGGCGGCATTGACGTCGTGGTCCACAACGCCGGCATCACCCGCGACAAGCTGCTCGTCAACACCGACGAGGCCCGCTGGGCCTCAGTGCTCGACGTGAACCTCAACTCCATCCTGAAGATGAACGAGGCGCTCCTCGGCGAGGGCGGGATCCGGGACGGCGGACACATCGTCCTCGTCTCCTCGATCGCGGGCATCTCCGGCAACCGGGGTCAGGCGAACTATGCGGCGTCCAAGGCCGGGGTCATCGGCCTGGTCCACACGATGGCGCACGACGAGGCTCTCATCAGCCGGGGCATCACCGTCAACGCCGTGGCCCCCGGGTTCATCGAGACCGAGATGACGGCCAAGATCCCGTTCGCCACCCGCGAGCTCGGCCGGCGCCTGAACTCGCTCTCCCAGGGTGGACTGCCCGTCGACGTCGCCGAGACGATCGCGTACTTCAGCCAGGACGCCAGCGCGGCTGTGAGCGGCAACGTGGTGCGCGTCTGCGGCCAGGGTCTGATGGGAGCCTGACCGGTGAGCACATCACACACCGGTGCTGCGCAGGCCGGTACTGAGCCCCTCGAGGACGGCCGGACTGTCGAGACGCTGTCCGGCTCGCCCTCGCTGGCGACGACCTTCGTCAAGGCGGTCGTGACTGGGTTCGGCAAGAGCGGAGGGGGCGACCTTCCGCAGACTGCTCTCGAGCTCGCCGTGTCGGTCGACCGGGACCACCTCGCGACCTATCAGCAGGTCTGCGGCTGGGACGTCAGTGACGTTCTGCCGCATACCTATCCGCACGTGCTCGGCTTCCCACTGCAGGCGACCCTCATGGCGCGCTCGGACTTCCCGCTGCCACTGGCCGGTCTCGTGCACATCGAGAACACCATCACCGTCCACCGGAAGCTGACTGCTGACGACGCGCTCACCATCACGGTCCACGCGGAGCGCAAGCGTCCGCACGCCAAGGGCACCGTCGTCGACCTCGTGACTGAGGTCGACTCGGCGGGGGAGCGCGTCTGGGAGGGTCGTTCGACCTACCTGGCCCGGGGACGCTCCAACCCCGAGGCGGAGGTGAGTCGTGGACCGGACCTGCCCGTGGGTGCCCCCGCTGCGCGCTGGTCACTGCCCGAGGGTCTCGGTCGCACGTATGCCTCGGTGAGTGGCGACGTCAACCCGATCCACCTCCACCTGCTCACGGCCAAGGCACTGGGCTTCCCCCGGGCGATCGCCCACGGGATGTGGACGTATGCGCGTGTCCTGGCCGCTCTCGGCCCGGTCGCGTCGGGGCCGTCGACCACCTCGCAGGTCTGGTTCCGCAAGCCGGTGCTGCTGCCGAGCCGGGTCGAGCTCGTGGTGGACAAGTCGGGTGACCCGATCGTCGCCGGACTGCGTGCTGCCAAGAAGCCGGAAGTCGAGCACCTCGTCCTCACGCTCGAGCACTGATCCCCACCGGGTAGGACCGCGAATCCTGTTGCCGCGCAGGGACTGTCGTCACAGTCCTTGCGCGGGCAGCTAGGGCCCCCGACTACAACCGGCGCAGCTCGTCACAGACCCTGCGCGAGCCGGTAGTACGCCTGGTTCCACCGCAGCTCGTGCTGGAAGCCTCGCACGGTGGTCGCCTCGTCGATGACGAGCAGCTCGGTCCGGGCGATCTCGGCGAAGTCCCGGAACACCTCGATCCCGACGGCCGTCGTCATGACCGTGTGGTGGGCAGCGCCGGCGGCCAGCCAGCAGGCGGCGCTCGTGGCGAAGTCCGGCTGCGGCTTCCAGATCGCCCGACCCACCGGAAGCTTCGGCAGGTCGGGGGCGACGACGTTCTCGACGACGTTCGCGGTGAGCCGGAACCGGTCGCGCATGTCGCTCAGGGCGACAACGAGGGCCGGTCCGGGGTCGGCGGTGAAGACGAGCCGGACCGGATCGTCCTTGCCGCCGATCGCGAGCGGATGGACCTCGAGTCGGGGGGTCGACGTGGTCAGGCCGGGGGAGACCTCGAGCATGTGAGCCCCGAGGATGCGCTCGTTGCCTGGGACGAGGTCGTAGGTGTAGTCCTCCATGAGGCTCGCTCCGCCAGGGAGGCCCTGCCCCATGACACTCGCGACGCGCACCAGGAGAGCCGTCTTCCAGTCGCCCTCCGCGCCGAAGCCGTAGCCTTCGGCCATCAGGCGCTGGACGGCCAGCCCAGGGAGCTGCCTGAGGGTGCCGAGGTCCTCGAACGACGTTGTGAATGCGCCGAATCCGCCCTCCTGGAGGAAGGACCTCAGGCCGAGCTCGATCGCCGCTCCATCCCGAAGCGACTGGTGCCGTTCACCTCCGCGCCGCAGCTCGCTCGCGACGTCGTAGAGGTCCTCGTACTCGGCAACCAGGGAGTCGACGTCCGCATCCGGGACATCGTCGACGGCAGCGGCGAGCTCGTTCACGCCCCAGGTGTTGACCTGCACCCCGAAGCGCAGCTCGGCCTCGGTCTTGTCACCCTCGGTGACCGCCACATACCGCATGTTGTCGCCGAAGCGGGCGAGCTTGAGCGTGCGAGCGGCCTGCCAGCCGGCCGCGGCACGCTGCCAGTCCTCGACGTGTTGGCGCACGGTCGGGTTCGACACGTGCCCGACGACGGTCTTCCGGGCCACCCCGAGCCGGCTCTGGATGTAGCCGAACTCGCGGTCGCCATGGGCCGCCTGATTGAGGTTCATGAAGTCGAAATCGATGTCCGCCCAGGGGATCTCGAGGTTGGCCTGGGTGTGCAGGTGCAGTAGCGGCTTGCGCAGCGCGTCCAGCCCGGCGATCCACATCTTGGCCGGGCTGAAGGTGTGCATCCAGGCGATGACGCCGATGACCGAGTCGTCGGCGTTGGCCGCCAGGGCGAGGCGGCGGATGCCATCGGGCTCGATGAGCACCGGCTTCCACTCCACGCGCACGGGGAGTCCGGCAAGTCCCTCGGCGACGGCCTGGGACTGCTCGGCCACCTGGCGCAGGGTCTCGTCCCCGTAGAGCGACTGGCTCCCGGTCACGAACCAGACGGTGTGGGTGCCCAGCGAGGTGGACAGTGCGGTGCTGCTCATGAGGTGTCCTTCGGGGTGCTCGGGAGGGTGTGCACGGCGGCGGCCTGGGCCGGGAGCGCCTGTTGATAGCGCTGGAGGTATGCGCGGAATCCCGCGATGTCTTCCGGCTGCGGATCGACGACGCTGAGCTTGGCTGAGGCGAAGACGTGCCGGTCGAGCCACTCAGGGAGACCCAGCTCGTCGGATCGGCGCAGGTAGGCCGCGAGGACGGCCATACCCCAGGCCCCGCCCTCTGCGGCGACGTCCCCGACGGCCACTGGGACCTCCAGCGCGCCGGCCAGGAAGCGTTGGGCGACACCGGCGGTGTGGAACATGCCGCCATGCGCGAACAGCCTCTCGAGAGAGACGCCCTCGCTCGCAAGCAGCCGCATCCCCAGCGCCAGGGTCGCGAACACGCCGAAGAGCTGCGCGCGCATGAGGTTCGCCAGCGTGAAGGGGCTGTCCGGCATGCGCACCAGGAGCGGTCGCCCCTCGGACAGGCCAGCGATCGGCTCACCTGCGATGAAGTTGTATGCGACGAGCCCCCCGGCGTCGGCCTCACCGACGAGCGCCTCCCGGAAGAGCACGTCGTAGGCGGTCCCGTGGTCCACGTCCGAGCTGGCGGCACGGGCGAACTGGACGAACACCTCGACCCACGAGGCGAGCTCACTCGCTCCGTTGTTGCAGTGCACCATGGCAACCGGGCTGCCGACCGGCGTGGTGACGATGTCGATCTCTGGATGCGCGGTGCCAAGAGGCTCATCGAGCACCACCATCGCGAAGATGCTCGTCCCCGCGCTGACATTGCCCGTGCGTGGGCTGATCGAGTTGGTCGCGACCATGCCCGTCCCGGCGTCACCCTCGGGTGGGCAGAGCGGCACGCCGGGCTGGAGTGCTCCGGTGGGGTCCAGGAATCGTGCTCCCTCCGCGGTGAGCGTTCCAGCAGGAGCACCCGCAGGCAGGACCTCGGGGAGGAGATCGAGCAGCGGCCCCGGAAGCCGGTCGCCGACCAGCGAGTCGTACTGGGCGAGCATGTGCTGGTCGTAGCCTCCGGTCGCCGGGTCGATCGGGAACATGCCCGAGGCATCCCCCACACCCAGGACGGCTCGACCCGTGAGCCGCTCGTGGACGTACCCGGCGAGGGTGGTGATCCGGTGGACGCGGGACACGTGGTCCTCGTCGTCCAGCACGGCCTGGTGGAGGTGCGCGATCGACCAGCGCAGCGGGATGTTCACGCCGAGCAGCCCGCTGAGCTCCGCGGCCGCCAGGCCCGTCGTCGTGTCGCGCCAGGTGCGGAACGGCGTGAGCAGCCGACCCCCGTCGTCGAAGGCGAGGTAGCCGTGCATCATCGCCGAGATGCCCAGGGAGCCCAGAGTGCTCGGTCGCACGCCATGGCGCACCTGCGCGTCCGCCGCGACTGCCGCATACGCCCCCTGGAGCCCTGCCTCGATCTCGTCGAGCGAGTACGTCCAGTGACCGTCCTCATAGCGACTGGCCCACTCGTGGGACCCGGTGGCGAGCACCGTGGCGTCGTCCTCGGCGATGAGACACGCCTTGATGCGTGTCGAGCCGAGCTCGATGCCCAGGGCCGTGCGGCCCGTCGTGATCGCGTCAGCAGCGTTCATCGCCGTGGGTCCTCGGCCTGGCCGTACACGTTCTGGTACCGGTCGTAGAGGGCGTCGATCGCGTCCTGGGGGATGGGCACGAGGGGACCGGCCTGCGCCGCGACGTGCACGGTCCGGGCGACGTCCTCGACCATGACCGCGGCCTTGACGGCGTCCTTCGGGTTCACGCCGATCGTGAACGGACCGTGGTTGCGCATCAGCACCGCCCTGGACCGGTGACCCGTGAGGGTCTCCACGATGCCGCGGCCGATCGAGTCGTCACCGATGATGGCGAACGGTCCGACGGGGATCGGCCCGCCGAACTCATCGGCCATGGCGGTGATGACGCACGGGATCTCCTCGCTCCGGGCGGACCAGGCCACCGCATACGTCGAGTGGGTGTGCACGACCCCCCCGACCCACGGCATGTGTCGGTAGACGTAGGCATGTGCGGCCGTGTCCGAGGACGGTGACCGCTCACTCCCCGGTGAACCGGGGACCACGGTCCCGTCGAGCTCGCAGAGGATCATGCTCTCCGGGGTGAGCTCGTCGTAGGACACCCCGCTCGGCTTGATGACGAACAGGTCGGCGCCCGGCACCCGGCCGGAGACGTTCCCGGCCGTCCAGGCCACCAGGCCGTACCGCACGAGCTCGGCGTGCAGGGCCGCCACCTCCGAGCGGACCTCGTCGACCGCTTCCTCGATCGAGGCGTTCAGGTGAGTCATCGTTCTCGTCCCTTCCGGGCCAGGACCCGTTGCACGAGCACGAACACGAGCAGCACGGCCCCAGTGATGATGGTCAGGTACTGGGGATCGATCGTGCCGTCCTTGGTGATGATCAGGCGCATGACCTGGAGCACCATGACGCCGATGACCGAGCCGAGGACATACCCGGCACCACCGGTCAGGAGGGTGCCCCCGATGACCACGGCTGCGATCGCATCGAGCTCCCAGCCGAGGCCCGTGACGTTGCGCGCCGATCCCTGGACGCTCGCCGTGTAGACCACCGCCGCCAGACCGGAGCACGCCCCGGACATGATGTAGATCCAGATCCGGGTCCTGGCCACCGGCAGTCCCATGAGCTGGGCAGAGGCGGCGGACTCGCCGATTCCGTAGACGGTGCGGCCCATCCGGGTGCGGTGCATGAAGAACACCGCGCCGACCACGACGAGGACCGCGATGACGAGTCCGGGCGTGACGGTGAAGTCGTTGACCTTGGGCCCGTCGTAGAGCTTCCACTTCGTGGCCAGCCAGCCGAACGGAGAGTCCTCGGGTGCCCGCACCACGTCGGTCGTCAACATCGAGGCCAGACCTCGGGCCAGGAACATCATGGCCAGCGTCGCGATGAAGGGTTGGACGTTGAAGGTCTGCACCATCACACCGGCGACCAGACCGAACAGGGCACCGAGGGCCACCATGATGAGCAGGCCCAGCCATCCGTTGACCCCTGTGCCCATGATCATGACTCCGGCGACCGAGCTGAAGGCGACTACCGCGCCGACCGAGAGGTCGATGCCGGCAGAGATGATCACGATGGTCATGCCGACGGCGAGGATGAGCATGGGCGCTGCACCGACGAGGAGGTCGGACATGGTCCCGGCGTGGAAGACGCGGCCGTAGGCGACCTGCGCGTAGATGAGCATCCCGAGCAGCAGCGCCAAGGCGATCAGCGTGGGCAGGAACCCCTGGCCGCGCTGCCACAGGCGGGCCAGGCCCGCGCCCCGTGACTCCTGCGCCTCGGGCTCCTTCGGTGTGGGGGTAGGAGCGTCGGTGACGGTGGGGGAGGCCGTCATGCCAGAGCCTCCTGCGACTCGAGCTCTGCGGTGGGTGTCGACGGCGTGGTCGGCGACTTCGTGCGTCGCTTGAGGAGACTCCGGACCCGGTCGGACTGCAGCAGCACGAGAATGATGATGACGACGCCCTTGAAGGCCGGTGTCGCGGCCGACGGCACACCGAGGAAGACCACGGTCTTGTTGAGGGTCGCGATGAGCAGGGCGCCGGCGGTCGAGCCGAGGATGGAGAACTTCCCGCCCGCCAGGGAGGTCCCGCCGATGACCACGGCCAGGATGGCGTCGAGCTCCATCAGGTTGCCCGTACTCGATGGGTTGACGGTCATCACCTCGGCGACGGTGAACAGCCCGCCGATCGCCGCGAGGACGGCGGCCAGGGCGTAGACCGCGATGAGGATGGGACGAGGGCGGATTCCGGCGAGGCGGCTGGCGTGCGGGTTGATGCCGATCGACTCGATCATGAGCCCGAGAGCCGTTCGTCTCATCAGCAGTGCGACGAGCACCACGATGCCGATCGCCAGGACGAAGCCGGTCGGTATCCCGAGGATCTGGCCGGTCGCGAGCTGGTTGAACGGTCCGTTGCGGGCATTAGTGTTCTGGCCGCCGGTGATCACCCGCGCGATCCCGCGCGCAGCCATCATCATCACGAGCGTGGTGATGAAGGGCTGCAGGCCGACCACCGCGACGAGAATGCCGTTGACCGTCCCGAGAACGAAGGCCAGCAGCAGCGCCAGTCCTATCGCCGTGAGCATGGCGGTGACCGAGCTGGGCTGGTTGATCGAGCTGAGCGTCTGCATGGCGACGGCGCCGCCGATGGCCATCATCGACCCGACGGAGAGGTCGATGCCCTCCGTCGCGATGACGAACGTCATGCCCAGCGAGATCATGATGATCGGCGCCGAGATGCGCAGGATGTCGAGCAGGTTGCCGGACATCATCCCCGTGGTCTGATTCGTCCCGATGGCCAGGTAGCCGGGGTCCTTGATCGTGTTGACGGCCAGGAGCACCACGATGGCGAGGAGCGCACCGAACCATGGGGTGCGCAGGGCGGCCTTGAACCGGTTCACGAGTCCCTCCCGTCGGAGGCGGAGTCCGCGTTCGTGGTGTCAGTGGTCGTGGTGTCAGTGGTCGTGGAGTCCGAGCTCGCCAGCTCCTGCGCCGCCTGCTCGGCGAGCTCCTCGGACTCGGCCGCGATGATCGACACGACGCTCTGGGCGCTCACCTCGGGCCCGTTGACGACCTCACCGATCTTCCGATGGTCCTTCAGGATCACGATGCGCTCGGACAGGCGGACGACCTCCTCGAGCTCCGAGGAGATGAACACCACGCCCATGCCTCCTTCGGCGAGCTCGGCGACGGTCTCCTGGATGTCGGCCTTGGCGCCGACGTCGATCCCCCGGGTGGGCTCATCGAGCAGGAGAAGGTCGGGTCCGGTCGCGAGCCAGCGTCCCAGAAGCACCTTCTGCTGATTGCCGCCCGAGAGGAGCCCGATCGGGCGGTCGGGGTCATTGGGCCGCACACCGAAGCGCTGCATGTAGGTCTGAACGAGCTTGTCGACCTCCTTCGCCGGCACCCGCCGCATCCAGCCTCGGCGGGCCTGCAGTGCGAGCATGATGTTCTCCCTCACGCTGAGGTCCGCGACGATGCCGTCGTCCCGGCGGTTCTCGGTCGAGTAGGCAATGCCGTGGGCGAGCCCGGCCACAGGCGAGCCGATCCCGGCCTTCTCGCCCTTCACCGTGATCGCACCGGAGTCGGCCTTGTCCGCCCCGGCCAGGAGCCGCGCGAGCTCGGTGCGCCCGGACCCGAGCAGGCCGGCGAAGCCGACGACCTCACCGGCGTGGACCTCGACATCGGTCGGATCGATCGCACCCTTGCGACCCAGCCCGGCGGCTGCGAGGAGAGGGGTCGTGCTCCGGTCCCGCATGTCCTTCTGCCGGGTGGAGCCGAGCGCCTTGAGGGACTCGAAGTCCTTGCCGATCATCTTCGAGATCAGCTGGGTCCGGTCGAGATCCTGCACCAGGAACTCACCGACGAGCTGACCGTTGCGCAACACCGTGATCCGGTCGGCGATGGCGTAGACCTGGTCCAGGAAGTGGGAGATGAAGAGGATGGCGACGCCCTGGTCGCGAAGTCGCCGGACGACGCCGAAGAGGACCTCGACCTCGTTGGCGTCCAGGCTCGACGTCGGCTCGTCGAGGATGAGGACCTTGGAGTCGGTGACCATCGCCCGACTGATGGCGACCAGCTGCTGCATCGCGATCGAGAGCGAGGAGAGGGGGGCACGTGGGTCGAGGTGGCCGAGCTCCATCCGGGCGAGCACCGTGCGTGCCTCGGCGTGGGTCCTACGCCAGTCGATCCCGGCCCAGCCGCGCACCTCGTGGCCGAGCATGACGTTCTCGCCGACACTGAGGTTCGGACAGAGGTTGATCTCCTGGTAGACGGTGGAGATCCCGGCCTCCTGTGCGGAGGCCGTCCCGGTGAGGTGACGCTCCCGACCGTCGATGAGGATCGATCCGGAGTCGATCTCGTAGACGCCGGTTAGTGCCTTGATCAGCGTGGACTTGCCGGCACCGTTCTCTCCCATCAGGGCGTGGACCTCGCCGGGCAGCAGCCGGAAGCTGACCCGGTCCAGCGCCTTCACCCCGGGGAAGGTGATCGAGACATCCTTGACCTCGACGATGGGATGTGACCCGGCCGCGACGCTGGGACTGGATTTGGTCATCGTTTGAGGCACCTCACCTACGGGGCGCGGGGGCCGCCGGGCTTCGGCGACCCCCGCACCGACTGTGTCGTCGGACAGCTCTCGCGTCAGAAGCCGAGGCCGTTGTCCAACGCAGCCTGACCGGCCTCGGGGGAGTCGAACGCGTCACCCGGGACGATGATGACCGGGTCGACGGACTCGCCGGCGAGGGCCTTCCTCACGGCATCGATCGCGAGGTCGCCGAAGAACGGGTTGTACTGGGCGACGAAGCTCAGGTCGCCGGCCGCGAGGGCCTCGAGGGCTCCGGTGGTGCCGTCGATCGTGGCGATCTTGACGTCCTCACCGGGGGTGAGACCGGCCTCGCGGACGGCCAGTGCCGCACCGATGCCCATCTCGTCGTTCTGGGCGAAGATGAAGTCGATCGCGTTGTTGTTGGCGCGCAGGACGGTCTCGGTGACCGACTTGCCCTCCTCCGCGCTCCAGTTGGCGGTCTGGGCCCCGACCTTGTTCCAGCCCGACGCGCCCGAGATGGCCTCTTCGAAGCCCTCGTTGCGCTCGTTCACCACGGACAGACCGGGAACGCCCTCGAGCACGTAGTAGTCGGCGCCGTCGGGGAAGACCGAGAGGGCCCACTCGCCCACCTGGGCGGCCACGTTCACATTGTCGGGGGCGATGCGGGTCACGTAGAGGTCCGGGCTGGAGTCGACACCGCGGTCGAGCAGGATGACCGGGATCTCCGCCTCCTTCGCGAGCTCGAGGGAGGCGTCCCATCCGGAGGCCTCGGTCGCGGTGAGCAGGATGACGTCGACCTCGTCGTTGACGAACTGGGCGAAGGCGTCCAGCTGGGAGCGCTGGTCGGTCGGGCTGCTGGCAGGGGCGTACTTCAGCTCGAGGTCGGACTCGGCTCCGAAGGCGTCGCGAATCGCCTTCTCGTGCGCGTCGCGCCAGCCGCCCTCGGGTCCGACTGCGACGTAGCCGACGGTGATCGTCTCGCCGCCGGTGGCACCGTCGGTGCCGTTGTCAGCTGTGTCGGAGTCGCCGCCGCCGCAGGCGGCGAGGCCGAGGGCGAGCACTCCGGCCGCGATACCGCCGACCAGGCTTCTCGCGCGCTTCAGGTGTGACATGTGATCTCCTCCTTGAGACTCCTTCGACCTCCGTCGAAGGAAGAAGCCCGGGGCTGCCTGGATGGGCTCGCCGTGCGGTTGATGCCGCTACTGTGCGCGCTAACATTTCGCCCCGCAAGGCCCCTCGATCACTTCGTTATGAAAGTGTTACCGCGAACAGCGACGGTCGGGGCGAAGGCGCTCCTCCCGTCCGGGGATGAGTCCCCCGACCGCGCCGCGAGGAGAGCGCGTTGAGGTGGGGGGACCGTGCCGTCGTGGCCGGTGCGCGAGGTCGGCGACGGGGAGGTCAGCGACGCGGCGGAGCGGTGGACTCCCGCACGATGAGGGTGGGCTGGATCATCTCGTGCTCTGTGCCCTCGTCGCCCTCGATGGCCTCGATGATCAGCCGGAGCGTCAGCGCGCCGAGCTCGGCGAAGTCCTGGCGGACGGTCGTCAGTGGGGGAAGGAAGTGCCGGGCATCGGGCAGGTCGTCGAAGCCGACGACGCTGATGTCCTCCGGCACCCTGATGCCCCGCTCGGTGAGGCCGTGGATCAGGCCCAGCGCCATCTGGTCGTTCGCCGCGAACACCGCAGTGGCGTCGCCGAGGTCGTGGAACCGGCCGACCTCGTAGCCGAAGTCGGAGGTCCAGTCCCCGATGGTCGGGGGAATGGCCTCGAGGCCGGCAGCGATGAGCTCCTCACGCCACGACTGCTCGCGAGCCCTGGCGTCGAACCAGTCGAGGGGGCCGGCGATGTGGAGGATCCGGCGGTGCCCGAGCTCGATGAGGTGAGACGTGGCGAGCCGGGCGCCGGCGTGCTGGTCGACCGCAGCGGTGTGCATGTGCGGGTCCGGCTCGGCCTTGACGACGAGGGTCGGCAGGCCGGTCGCGTGCTTGCGCAGCACGTCCAGGGAGGACAGGCGTGGGGCGATGACGCAGAGGGCATCCACGCCCTGGGTGACCAGGTCGACCACTCCGGCGTCGATCCCGCTCTCCTCGTCGGGCGACATGGAGAACGAGCTGATCGCGTAGCCCGCGGTGCGTGCCGCGCTCTCCAGGGCCCGAAGGGTGCTGTTCGGGCCGTACTGCACGGGGGTGTCGACGAGGACGCCAATGCGCATGGCGCGGTTCGTCGCCAGGGCGCGCGCGATGGAGCTCGGGGTGTAGCTCAGCTCATCGATCGCGGCCTTGACCCGCTCACGGGTCGACTCACGAATATTGGGGTGGCCGTTGAGAACTCGCGAGACCGTCATGTGCGACACCCCGGCCCGCTCTGCGACGTCGTAGATGCTGGGCCGCTGCCGCCGGGGTCGTGCCGAACTGGACAACGCGTTCACCTCACCTCTCGGGCCGTGCGTTGACGTTAGCGCTCACGCTGCGGCGTCAGTGTATGCCAGCGCACCTGCGCGCACCCGCCACCGACTCAGCAGCGCGGGGACACGCGGACGGCACACACGAGACTCGGGCCTCGACAATGTGTGAGCAAAGCGTCGCCATGACGACCCTTTGATCACAGCTTGGCCCGCGGCTGCGCGACAGCAACGCGGGGACAGAGCGAGAGGTCGGTGTCGGCTCTCAGGCCTCGTCACTGAGACCGAAGGTGCGCTGGTAGTGCCTCAGCTCGCGCTCCAACGAGTCGACGATCGTCTCCGCCATCCGGAATCCATGACCCTCGCCGGGGTAGATGACGAGCTCGACATGCTTGCCCGCAGCCGCCATGGCATCGGCCACCTGCTGGGACTGGGCCGCCGGGACGACCATGTCGTCGGCCCCCTGGAGGAGCAGCAGCTCGCCGTGCAGGGAAGCCAGGTGGGTGAGCGGAGAGCGCTCCCGATAGACGCTCTCTCCCTCAGGCCAGGGTGCGACGAGCCCGACGGTGTACTGAGACTCGAACTTGTGGTCCTCCGACAGCAGGCCGGAAAGGTCGCTTACTCCGAAATAACTTGTGCCCGCAGCGAATACATCGCTCGTGGTCATGGCGCGCAGGACGGTGTACCCACCCGCCGACCCGCCGGTGATGGCCAGCCGTCGGGCGTCGACGAGGCCGGCCTCGACGAGCGACGCCGCCCCGGTGACGGTGTCGTCGATGTCCACGACACCCCACTGGCCCTTGAGGCGATCCCGGTACTCGCGGCCATACCCCGTGCTCCCGCCATAGTTGACGTCGAGCACGGCGAACCCGCGGGTAGTCCAGAACTGGGTGGCCAGCGCATACGAGGCCTCGGCCCGGGCGGTCGGCCCGCCATGGACGCGGACGATGAGCGGAGGAAGCTCGCGGTCGGGTGCGGAGAACTCCGGGTTGCGGGGTCGGTAGAGAATGCCGTGGACGACCAGGCCGTCGGAGTTCTGCCAGCTCCACACCTCCGGAAGCGAGACATAGTCCGGATCGGGTCTCTGCGGGGAGGACGCCGCGATGACTCGACGCCCTCCGTGGACCGGACCTCGCACGACCTCCGGCATGCGGTCCGCAAGGAGGCGACGGAAGGCCACCTCCGTTCCGCCGGCCTGCAGGCTGTCGAACACCGTCCCCTCGTCATCGACCGGGGTGAGGCTGCCGGCCGCGGGATCGAGGATGCCGAGTCGGGCGGTCTCACCCGCATACCACCTGATGAGTGCCGTTCCGTCGGGCCGAAGCGCGTAGTCGATCTGCCCCAGCGTCCACTGCGGGGTCGCGAGGTCGGCGGCAAGCGAGTGAGCCGGTCCGGTGGTGTCGCCGTCGTGGCGGTGCAGGTTCCAGTACCCGCTCACGTCAGAGACGAACCACAGGGTGCCGTCGGGGCCGAAGCGCGGCTGGACGACGGAGATCCCGTCCCCGCCGGCGATCTGCCGCACGTGCTCGACCCCGTCATGGACCAGGTCCGCGACGAGCAGCCTCGTCGAGTCCCACGGCATGTTGGGGTGGTCCCAGGCGACCCAGGCGATCTGGGTCCCGTCGGGGGAGACGGCCGGCCGGGAGACGAAGTCCGACCCGCTCGCGATGACGAGTCCGGTGTCCTCGTTCGTCCCGTCCACGTCGAGCCGCACCAGCTCGTTGGTCGGTTCGCCCTCACCGCGATGGTCCTCGCGCACGGCGTAGACATGCCGCTCGTGGACGACGAGCCCGCCGTAGCGCACCATGGCCTGCGGGGTGATCGGCGTCGGCTGCAACGGCGTCGGGGACTCGTGGGTAGAGATCCGGTGGAGCCGGCCGGTCCAGAAGTCGGAGAAGACGAGGAAGCCGTCCCCGATCGCGTATGCGCCGCCCCCGTACTCGTGGACCCTCGAGCGGACGTTCCACGGCTCCTCGAGGACGGTATGCGTCTGGCCGGTGTGGGCGTCATGGCGCACCAGGGCGGTGCGCCCCTTCTCCCACGGTCGGGACTCGAGCCACCACGTGTGCGGGCCGTCGATGCGGACCTCGTCGATCCGTGTCTGCCCGACGGTGAGCGACTCGGGGGTGATGGGGGATGTCCAGGTGCCGTAGGAGGCGGTGCGCATGCCTCCACCTTGGCACGAGCGCGTGAGCCGGGCGCGGCATAGCCTGGTGAGATGGCAGACACGTTGTCTCGTACCCAGGCACAGGAGGGCGCCCCCGGTTGGCGGCTGCTGCTCGGGCGGCTGATGCTGTCGGTGCGGTTCCCCGACTTCGCTCATGCCCTCGCCTTCGTCAACGCGGTCAGTGACCTCGCGGAGCTGCACCAGCATCATCCGGAGATCGACCTGAGATGGGGTCGGGTCGTGCTCGCCGTCGCGAGCCACGACGTCGGAGGGATCACCGAACGGGACCTCCAGTTCACCAGTGGTGTCGACGAATTCGTGGCGGAGCACGGTGGGACGGTCGAGCATCCTCGCCTCACCGAGCTCGAGATCGCGATCGACACCACGGACGCAGCGCGGATCCGACCGTTCTGGAAGGCGGTCCTCAAGCTCACCGAGGAGGGCGACGCTCTTGTAGACCCGGACCGGCGGCTGCCCTCGGTGTGGTTCCAGCCACTCGACGAGCCACGCGGTGTGCGGAACCGGATCCACCTCGATGTCACCGTCGCCCACGACGAGGCGCAGGCCAGGGTCGATGCAGCACTCTCCGCCGGCGGCACGCTCGTGTCGGACGTGCAGGCGCCTGCCTTCTGGGTCCTCGCGGACGCGGACGGGAACGAGGCGTGCGTCTCGACGTGGCAGGGCAGGGACGAGTGACCCCCGAGGAGGCAGCGGACACCGCCGACCCGCAGGTCGACGACGACTCGCTCCACGACAACTCGTTGAACTACGACTCGCTGGACACGGACAGCCAGGTCGCGCTCCTCCGTCCCGTCGCCGAGAGCGGGGCCCGCGCCTTCGGGATCGACCCGGTCTCGGTGGACCTCGTCCTGCACGGGTTCAACTCGACCTTCCGCGTGGACGGCGCGGGCGGAGTCACGGTGGCCGTCCGCGTCCACACCAACTCGTTCTCCACCCCGGCTCACATCCACGCCCACACTGCGTGGATGCGCGACCTGGCGCGCGACACCAGCATCCGCCTCCCTGTCCCGCTCCTGACACCCGAGGGCGAGAGCGTCACCGAGGTCGACGGTCGGCTCGTCACGGCCGCGACCTGGTTGGAGGGCGACGACGTGGACACACTCGATCGGGCCCAGGGTCGGGAGCTGGGGCGCATCATGGCGCGGTTGCACGAGCATGCACGGGGATGGACCATCCCCGAGGGCGGGTCCCTCACCACCTATGACGACCCGTTGCTCGGGGACGAGAACCGGCTGACGCGCGCCTATGCCGACCGGCCCGAGGATCGTGCCCTCATCGAGTGGGCCTTCGACCGCTGCTCGGCGGCGATGACAGCGGCGGCCGAGGCCGAACCGGCCATCGTCATCCACGCGGACCTGCACGGTGGGAACCTGAAGTGGCACGAGGGGGAGATGTCCGTCTTCGACTTCGACGACTGCGGTCTGGGGGTTCGGGCGTTCGACCTCGCGATCTCGACCTTCTATCGGCGCGGGGGTGACGCAGCGGTCGAGGAAGCGGTTCGGCAGGGGTACTCCGAGGTCCTCGACCTCCCGGAGCTCCCCGACGAGGTCTTCGAGGGGATGGTGGCCTCCCGTCAGCTGCTCCTCGCCAACGACCTGCTGCGCTCGAGCAACACGGAGCTAAGGGAGATGGCGATCGAGTACCTCGACCGGACCGTCCAGCGGCTCCAGCGGTGGTGGGACACCGGTCGCTTCACGCTCTAGACGACCGCAGCGCTCGGCTCAGGGGGCCGTCATTCGCTGGGACCAGCCATCGGAGGTCGGCCGGCCGCCGGGCGACAGCTCAGACGTCGCCCTGATGGTGCAGGAGATCGTGCAGGAGATAGACCGCGAAGGTGGCCACCGTGAACTGCGAGCCGTTCGAGCGGGTCCCGCGTCGGTCCCACTGCTCGCCCGACACCTCGTCGAAGGCGCCGGCCAGCGCTTCGGCGGCCGACGCATACTCCTCGGCGACCCGGGCCGGATCCTGCTCGCCATAGGCGCCCTCGACCGCAGCGGTATCCTGATCCCAGTTCGCGAACCGTGCGTCATCCACGGTGAGCATGAGAGACAGCCGCTCGGCGAAGAGGTGGCAGACGTCGCGGACGTGGCAGCCGTACTCCAGGGGCGACCAGGTCGTCGGCCGCGGTCGTCGGCGCACGTCGGGACGGCTGAGGACGCCCGTCCAGAACGGGATCGTCTCGCGGATGAGACTGCCGGTGGTGGTGACGTCGAGGCCCGGGTCGAAGCCGCACTCGGGACAGCCGTCGGTGATGACGACCGTCCAGTCCTTGTCGTCCGGGGGGATCTCGGTGGGCTCCATGCAAACCGATTCTTCCAGTCCGCGCCGGGTGACTACCCTTGACCACGGGTATGCGCGCATACCCGGCCCACCCCACTCACCTCGAGGAGAACCCGAGCATGTCCGCCCAGATCACCGTCCATGTCGCCGGCAGCGAGCGATCGGTGCCGTCGGGGACGACTGCCGGCGACCTCTTCGAGGGGCAGCGGGAGATCATCGTCGCCCGGGTGGGTGGCCAGCTCGTCGACCTGAGCCACGTGCTCCAGGACGGCGACACCGTCGAGCCGGTGACCATCGACAGTGAGGATGGCCTCAACGTGCTGCGGCACTCCTGCGCACACGTCCTCGCCCAGGCGGTCCAGCAGGTGCACCCGGACGCCAAGCTCGGCATTGGCCCACCGATCCGCGACGGCTTTTACTACGACTTCGACGTAAAGGAGCCCTTCACCCCGGAGGACCTCAAGGCGCTCGAGAAGGTGATGCAGCGCATCATCAACGAGGGTCAGACCTTCGTGCGCCGCGAGGTGTCCGACGAGGAGGCGCTGCGCGAGCTCGCGCACGAGCCGTACAAGTGCGAGCTCATCGGCCTTAAGGGAGGCGCGTCCGAGGACGCGGCCGAGGGTGCGAGTGTCGAGGTCGGCGGCTCCCAGCTGACCATCTATGACAACGTGCGCCGCGACGGCAGCGTGGCCTGGGGCGACCTTTGCCGGGGCCCGCACATCCCGAGCACCAAGCTGCTCGGCAACGCCTTTAAGGTCATGCGCAGTGCTGCTGCGTACTGGCGTGGGGACCAGGCCAACCAGCAGCTGCAGCGGATCTACGGCACCGCGTGGCCGACCAAGGCGGAGCTGACCGACTACCTCAACCGGCTCGCCGAGGCCGAGAAGCGCGACCACCGTAAGCTCGGTATCGAGCTCGACCTGTTCTCGTTCCCGGACGAGATCGGCTCGGGGCTGGCCGTCTTCCACCCCAAGGGCGGTGTGCTCAAGCGCGAGATGGAGGACTACGTCCGGCGTCGGCACATCGAGGAGGGCTTCCAGTACGTCGGCACCCCGCACGTGTCGAAAGAGGGTCTCTTCCACACCTCCGGGCACCTGCCGTACTACGCGGACACGATGTTCCCGCCCATGCAGTTCGAGGGCGCTGACTACTACCTCAAGGCCATGAACTGCCCGATGCACAACCTGATCTACCGCTCGCGCGGTCGCTCCTACCGCGAGCTGCCGATGCGGTTGTTCGAGTTCGGCTCGGTCTACCGGTACGAGAAATCGGGAGTCGTGCACGGGCTCACCAGGGTCCGCGGGATGACCCAGGACGACAGCCACTCGTACGTGACCCGTGAGCAGGCGGGCGACGAGATCAGGCACCTGCTGGACTTCGTCCTCGGGCTGCTGCGCGACTTCGGCCTCGACGACTTCTACCTCGAGCTCTCGACCCGGGACGACAAGCGCAAGGACAAGTTCGTCGGCTCCGACGAGGAGTGGGCCGAGGCGACCCGGGTGCTCGAGGAAGCCTGCACCGAGTCCGGGCTCCAGCTCGTGCCCGACCCCGGCGGCGCCGCGTTCTACGGGCCGAAGGTGTCGGTCCAGGTCAAGGACGCCATCGGCCGGACCTGGCAGCTCTCGACGATCCAGTACGACTTCAACCAGCCCGAAGGCTTCGGTCTCGAGTACCAGGCCGCGGACGGCACGAGGCAGCGCCCCGTCATGATCCACTCGGCGAAGTTCGGGTCGATCGAGCGGTTCATCGGGGTGCTCACCGAGCACTACGCCGGTGCGTTCCCCGTCTGGCTCTCGCCGGTCCAGGTTCTTGGCGTCCCGGTCGCGGAGGAGTTCCAGCCCTACCTCAAGGGGGTGCTCGACCGGCTCGCCGCCGAGGGGATCCGCGTCGAGCTGGACGCCTCGGACGACCGCTTCCCCAAGAAGATCCGCAACGCGAGCAAGTCCAAGGTGCCCTACATCCTCATCGCCGGCGGCGAGGACCAAGGTGCTGGGACCATCTCGTTCCGGTACCGCGACGGATCCCAGGAGAACGGCGTGGCCATCGAGGACGCGATCGCCAAGATCCGCACCGCGATCGACACCAAGGCGCAGGTCTAGCGTCCTCGCTCACCGCCGGCCACGGTCTGACACGTGGTCCGGTCGGTCGACCCCTGCTCCGTGGTTTGACACGTGCTCCCTGGTTCGACACATAGTCCTTCGTTCGACACATGCTCCCTCGTTCGACACATGCTCCCTCGTTCGACCGCAATTGCGGTCGAAAAGCGGGGCAGAGGTCGAGCCACGGAGCAAAGGTCGAGCCACGGAGTAGGAGTCAAACCGCGGAGTAAGGGTCGAACGACGGATGTCCTGTCGACCCGCGATGGGACGAGCCCGGGCGGGACCAGGACTAGGCTAGGCGGGCCAGTGCTCCACGAGCTGGCGGCGCACGTCCTCGAGGAGCATCGGGATCGCCTTGGTCTGGGCGATGATCGGGAGGAAGTTCGTGTCCCCGCTCCAGCGCGGCACGATGTGCTGGTGGAGGTGGGCGGCGACTCCGGCGCCTGCTGCCTCACCCTGGTTCATGCCGATGTTGAAGCCGGCCGGCTGAGAGCTGGACCGTAGCGCATGCAGTCCGGCCTTGGTGAGAGCCGTGAACTCAACGGTCTCCTCGTCGGTGAGATCCACATACAGGGAGACGTGCCGGTAGGGGCAGACGAGGACGTGGCCTGCGTTGTAGGGGAACAGATTCATCACGACGTAGCAGTGCTCGCCGCGGTGGACGATGAGACCCTCCTCGTCCGACTTCGTCGGCGCCATACAGAACGGGCAGCCATCTCCGGCCTGAGGGGTGGGTCGCTCGCCCTTGATGTAGGCGATCCGGTGCGGTGTCCACAGCCGCTCGTAGCCGTCTGCCACCCCGACGAGGTCGCCGACCTCGGGCCCCGGCGGCGTGGGGGAGTGACTCATGCGTTCGATCCTACGCAGTGGCGGCTAGGCTGACGGCGTCATGCTGAACAAGTACGCGCGCGCCTTCGTCACGAAGCTGCTCACTCCGATCGCCCGTCTCCTCGCGAAGCTGGGCATCAGTCCTGACGTGGTGACCACGGTGGGCACGCTCGGCGTGTGCTTCGGTGCACTCGGCTTCTACCCGCGAGGGGAGTTCCTCGTCGGCACCCTGGTCATCACCGCCTTCGTCTTCTTCGACACCCTCGACGGGACGATGGCGCGGATGAGCAACCGCTCCACACGGTGGGGCGCCTTCCTCGACAGCACGCTCGACCGGATCTCGGACGCCTCGATCTTCGGGGGACTCGTCCTCTGGTACGCCGGCAGCGGGGCGAACGCCATCATGGCGGGGCTCGCCCTGGCGTGCCTCATCCTCGGCATGGTGGTCTCGTATGCGCGGGCCCGGGCCGAGGGCCTCGGCATGACCGCGAACGTCGGCATCGCGGAGCGGGCCGAGCGCCTCGTCGTCGTTCTTGTGGCGACCGGGTTCGTGGGCCTCGGGATGCCCGAGATCGTCCTCAAGGTGGTCCTGGCCCTCCTCGCCGTGGCGAGCCTGGTCACCGTCGTCCAGCGGATGCTCGAGGTGCGCCGCCAGGCCCTTGCCGACCGGCTGTGAGCGCACTGGCCGGGAAGGCTCGGGACACGCTGACGGTCGGAGGATTCCGCCTCGGCGCCCTGGCCGTCCGGCGGATGCCGGAGCGGGCCGCATACCGGCTCTTCGAGCGGGTCGCCGACGAGCTCGTCCGGCGCGATGTCAAGGCTGTGCAGCGGATGCGGGACAACTATGCGGTCGTCCGCCCCGAACTGGGCAAGCCAGAGCTCGAGGACCTCGTCCAGGCCGGTGTCCGCTCCTATATGCGCTACTGGTGTGAGGCGTTCCGCCTGCCGACCTTCGGACCCGACACCCTCGTGCGGGCGACCCGGCTGGTCGGCGACGAACCGGTCAGGAACGCGCTCGCTCAAGGCCGCCCGGTCATCGCCTTCCTCGGGCACATGGGCAACTGGGACATGGCGGGCGCCTGGTGCACCCGGCACCTCGGCCCGGTCGTCACCGTCGCGGAGCGGCTGAAGCCCGAGCAGGTGTTCGAGGACTTCCTCGCCTTCCGCGAGAGCCTCGGCATGACGATCATCCCGCTCACCGGAAGCGGCGATGTCTTCCACCGCCTCGTGGAGGCGGCCAAGGGGCCCAACGTCATCCCGCTCCTCGCCGACCGCGACCTCACGAGGAAGGGCATCGAGGTCGACTTCGCCGGCGACCGGGCGCGGGTGGCTGTCGGCCCGGCCGCCCTCGCATACGACTCCGGCAACGTCGTCTACCCGGTCTCGATCCGGTACGAGCGGGCGCCGGACGGCCCTGGCGGCTGGCGCTCTGTCATCACGTTCCACGACGCGGTGAGCGCACCAGAGGGTGAGGCGAGGCACCGTGCCATCCGCACGATGGCCGAGGAGTGCGCGCGCGTCCTCGGGCAGGCGGTCACCGAGTACACCGAGGACTGGCACATGATGCAGCGCGTCTTCGTGCGCCACCTGGATCCGGAACGGGTGAAGCCGTCGTGAGGGTCGGGCTGGTCTGTCCCTATGACTTCGAGGTCCCCGGCGGCGTGCAGTACCACGTGCGGGATCTGGCCGAGCACCTCATCGGTCAGGGTCACCATGTCGAGGTCATCGCCCCGGGCGACGAGGACGCAGCCGGCCCCGACTACCTCACCCTCTGTGGGCGGGCGGTACCGGTGCGCTACAACGGATCGGTCGCCCGGCTCGCGTTCGGTCCGGTCACGAGCTCGCGGGTGACGCGCTGGCTCGAGCAGGGGGACTTCGACGTCGTCCACATCCATGAGCCGCTCAGCCCGAGTGTGTCGGTGCTGGCGCTGCTTGCCGCAGAGGCACCCGTCGTGGCCACGTTCCACGCCTCGAGCCTGCGACTCCGGGCGATGCAGGCCGCCTATCCGCTCGTCCGCCCGCTCCTCGAGAAGATCATCGGACGGATCGCGGTCTCCGAAGCGGCCCGTCGCACGGTCACCACCCACCTCGGGGGCGACGCGGTCATCATCCCGAACGGCGTGGAGGTGGACGACTTCGCCCACGCCACGCCACGACCAGAGTGGCAGGGGACCGAGGAGGCACCGACGGTGGCGTTCCTGGGCCGGATCGACGAGCCGCGCAAGGGGCTGCCGGTGCTGAGCACCGCCATGGAGGAGGTCCTGCGGCAGCGGCCGGGGACGAGGCTTCTCATCGCGGGTCCCGGCGACGTGGAGGCCGCTCGCGACCGGATGTCGCCTGAGGTCGCTGCAGCATCCACCTTCCTCGGGATGGTGAGCGACGAGGAGAAGGCGGCCATGCTCGCCAGCGTGGACGCCTACATCGCACCGCACATCGGGGGAGAGAGCTTCGGGATCGTCCTCGTCGAGGCCATGGCGGCCGGCGCCCCCGTCATCGCCAGCGACCTGCCGGCCTTCACCGCCGTCCTCGACGGCGAGGCCAACGGGCGGCTCTTCACGACCGGTGACGCGCAGGCCTGCGCACGGACCATCCTCGACGTGCTCGGTGACCCGGCCCAACGCGCTCGGCTTCGTGCCGCGGGCCAGGCCCGCGCCCGGCACTACGACTGGTCGGTCGTCGCCGCCCAGATCACCGCCGTGTACGAGACGGTCATCATGACCGCGGACGTGGCCGCCACCGTCGAGGAGCCGGGCCTGTGGTCGCGGGTCGTCCGGCCCCGCAAGCGCACCGGAGAGGCAGGCGCATAGCGGTGGAGACGCTCACCTGGATCACCCTCGCCGTCATCGCCCTCGTCCTCGTGGCGTGGTACCTCACCTACTCAGCGGCGCGGCTGGACCGGCTGCACGCGAAGGTCGAAGGCGCCCTCGCCGCACTCGACGCCCAGCTCGTGCGGCGGGCCGAGGCGGCGCTGGAGCTGGGCGCCAGCGGGTTCCTCGATCCGGCGACTTCGCTGCTCCTCGTCGACGTCGCCTCGACGTGCCTGGACAGGACCGCGGAGCGGGACGAGGACGGGCACCTGCGCCTCGTCGGCCTCGCGGAGCGCGAGAGCGCCGAGTCCGACCTCACCGATGCTCTCAACGCCGCTCTGACCGACCAGACTCTGGCCGAGCTGCGTATGCGTGGGGGCGCCATGGCGGAGGAGCTCATCGACCGCATCGCGGCCGCGGGTCTGCGGGTGCAGATTGCGCGCCGCTTCCACAACCAGGCGGTCACCGAGGTGCAGCGGGTGCGGCGCAAGCGTGTCGTGCGGGCGTTCCGGCTCGCGGGGTATGCGCCGCTCCCGGAGACCGTGGAGTTCAACGACGAGCTGACGTTCACGGGTTGAGCAGCGGCTCGCTCGGGGTGATGCGGTCCGGCCAGTGCGACCTACACTGCGGGGTATGACCGCAGAGCAGATCAGTTCGACGCCCTCCGACGCCCCCTCCGGCGCCGACTCAGCACCCGCCGCCCACATCGGGACGAGCCGGGTGAAGCGGGGCATGGCCGACATGCTCAAGGGCGGCGTCATCATGGACGTCGTCACCCCCGAGCAGGCGAAGATCGCCGAGGACGCCGGCGCCGTGGCGGTCATGGCCCTGGAACGGGTCCCGGCCGACATCCGCGCCGAGGGTGGCGTGTCGCGGATGAGCGACCCGGACATGATCGACGGCATCATCAACGCGGTGTCAATCCCAGTCATGGCCAAGGCCCGCATCGGTCACTTCGTCGAGGCGCAGGTCCTCCAGAGCCTCGGCGTGGACTACATCGACGAGTCCGAGGTGCTCACCCCCGCCGACTACGAGCACCACATCGACAAGTGGGCGTTCACCGTCCCCTTCGTCTGTGGCGCCACCAACCTCGGCGAGGCCCTGCGTCGGATCACCGAGGGAGCAGCGATGATCCGATCCAAGGGCGAGGCCGGCACCGGCGACGTCTCCAACGCCACCACGCACATGCGCAGCATCCGCGGGCAGATCCGTCGGCTGCAGAGCCTGGCCGAGGACGAGCTCTACGTCGCGGCCAAGGAGCTCCAGGCGCCCTACGAGCTCGTCCGTGAGGTGGCGGAGACCGGCAAGCTGCCGGTGGTGCTCTTCACCGCAGGCGGCATCGCCACCCCGGCCGACGCGGCGATGATGATGCAGCTGGGGGCCGAGGGTGTCTTCGTCGGCTCCGGCATCTTCAAGTCCGGCAACCCGGCCCACCGGGCCGAGGCGATCGTGAAGGCGACGACGTTCTACGACGACCCCGACGTCATCGCCAAGGTGTCGAGGGGCCTCGGCGAGGCGATGGTCGGCATCAGCGTCGAGTCCATCCCGGCGCCGCACCGCCTCGCCGAGCGCGGCTGGTGAGCACGACCCCGGTCATCGGGGTCCTCGCCGTCCAGGGCGATGTCGTCGAGCACGTCCGCGCCCTCGATGCGGTGGGCGCAAGTCCTCGGACCGTCCGGCGCCCGAGTGAGCTCGAGGGCCTCGACGGACTGGTCATTCCCGGTGGGGAGTCGACCGTCATGGACAAGCTGGTCCGGGCCTTCGACCTGCGCACTCCACTGCGGGCGGCGATCCGTGACGGTCTGCCGGTGTACGGGACGTGCGCCGGGATGATCATGCTCGCCGACCGGATCCTCGACGGAGCAGCCGGCCAGCAGACGCTCGGCGGGATCGACATCACCGTCCGCCGGAACGCGTTCGGCCGTCAGATCGACTCCTTCGAGACCGACCTCGTCCTCGACGTCCTCGGTCCTGAACCGCTGCGCGCCGTCTTCATCCGGGCCCCGTGGGTCGAGGAGTCGGGTCCGGGGGTGAGCGTGCTGGCCAGCGTGGTGAGGGAAGGGAGGGAGCACCCGGTCGTCGTGCGGCAGGGGAACCTGCTCGCGACGTCCTTCCACCCCGAGGTGACCGGCGACCGCCGCGTCCACGCGCACTTCGTCCGGGACATCGTCGGCGGCTCACGCTGAGGTCGGCCGCCCCACAGCCCGGATCCGCGCGGGACCTCGGACGCCGGCTGGCGACCATCAGAGCGGGTAGACCTGCCCCGCCGCGCAGGTAGGATCGTCAACCGTTGCAGAGCGTGCCGAGCGTCCGGACCAAGTCTCCGGTGGACGACCGTTTCACGCACACCCCCGAGCGCGAGAAGGTAGGTAGCCGATGGCCGGCCACTCCAAGTGGGCGACGACCAAGCACAAGAAGGCCGCCCAGGACGCGAAGCGCGGCAAGCTCTTCGCCAAGCTGATCAAGAACATCGAGGTCGCGGCCCGCACCGGGGGTGCCGACCCTTCGGGCAACCCGACCCTCTTCGATGCGATCCAGAAGGCCAAGAAGGCCTCGGTCCCCAACGACAACATCGACCGTGCCGTCAAGCGCGGCTCCGGGAACGAGGCCGGAGCGGCCAACTACGAGCCGATCACCTACGAGGGCTATGCGCCCGGCGGTGTCGCCCTGCTCATCGAGTGCCTCACCGACAACCGCAACCGCGCCGCGGCCGAGGTCCGGACGGCCCTGACCCGCAACGGTGGGAGCCTCGCCGACCCGGGTTCGGTCTCGTACCTCTTCAACCGCAAGGGGGTCGTCATCGTCCCCAAGTCGGCGGCTCCGGAGGAGGACGCCCTCCTCGAGGTGGTGCTCGAGGCCGGCGCGGAAGAGGTCAATGACAACGGCGACACCTGGGAGATCGTCTCGGAGGCCAGCGACGTCGTCGGCGTGCGCACGGCCCTCCAGGCCGCCGGCATCGACTACGACTCGGCCGAGGCCGCCTGGGTACCCAGCCTCCAGGTGCCGCTCGACCTCGACGGGGCCCGGAAGATGATCCGGGTCATCGACGCGCTCGAGGACTCCGACGACGTACAGAACGTCTACGCGAACGGCGACATCCCCGACGACGTGCTCACCGAGCTCGAGGACGACGAGGACTAGGGCCCGCTGACTGGAGCGCACCTCACCTGACCACGCGCGTGTTGGTCCCGGGGTTCGTCCCCCAGCCGGGCTAGCGTGGCTCCGAACAGGTGTTCTAGCGGTCGTCCGGTTCGCCTGTCGGATCGAGTACTCGTCGGTGCCTCATCGCGGGAGCTGCACTCCAGCGCCTCACGCGTAAATGCACCACGTCGAGTGCTCCTGATAGCGAAGGTGGTCTCGAGCTCGTGGGTGTCCTCCCTATGCGTGTCCTGGGAGTCGATCCCGGCCTGACCCGGTGCGGTCTCGGGATCGTCGACGCCCGGCCGGGCCGCGCCACCATGGTGGCTGTCGGCGTGGTGCGCACCCCGAGCGACGCAGAGCCGGGGGAGCGGTTGCTGTATCTCGAGGAGCAGCTCACCACGTGGCTGGAGCGGTTCCAGCCTGAGCGGGTGGCGATCGAGCGGGTCTTCGCCGACGTCAACGTCGCCTCGGTGATGACCACGGCGCACGCCAGCGCCATCGCCATCCTGGTCGCCGCGAGGGCCGGCTTGCCGATCGCCTTCCACACCCCGACGGAGGTCAAGGCGGCAGTGACCGGCTCAGGCCGTGCCGACAAGGCTCAGGTGACCTCCATGGTGCAGCGCATCCTGGGGCTGGCCGAGCCGCCCAGGCCCGCAGATGCGGCCGACGCCCTCGCCCTGGCGGTATGCCATGCCTGGCGAGGCGCAGCGGCGGACCGGCTGCAGGCGCTCGCCACGACTCAGGCCGGCGCGCTACCCGCCATAAGCGGGCGGCTCTCGACCTCCCGCGCCGGGGGTCGGTCATGATCGCATCGCTCTCCGGTGTCGTCGAGCACGTCGGACTCGACCGCGTCGTCGTGGTCGTCGGGGGAGTGGGCATGCTCGTGCACACGACGCCGGCGACCGCTGCGGGGTGCCGCGCCGGAGCGGAGGCGCACCTCTCGACGACGCTCGTCGTCCGCGAGGACTCCCTCACGCTCTTCGGCTTCGCCAGTGCCGATGAGCGCGACATGTTCGAGACGGTCCAGAGCGTCTCCGGCGTGGGGCCGAGGATCGCGCTGGCGATGTTGTCCGTCATGGGGCCCGGGGACCTTCGTCGCGCGCTCGCCGACGGGGATGCGAGAACCCTGACGACAGTGCCCGGCATCGGACCGAAGTCGGCGCAACGTCTCGTGCTCGAGCTCAAGGACAAGGTCGGTGCCATCCCGAGCCCCGCCGCAGCCGGCACGACCGCTCCCGCACGGCGCGGGTGGGAGGATCAGGTCGAGGAGGCCCTGACCGGCCTCGGCTACTCCGCCAAGCAGGCCGCCGACGCGGTGGCTGCTGTCGCCGCGGCGAATCCGGACGAGAAGGACATCTCGACGCTCCTGCGTCTGGCGCTGCGAGGGCTGCGACGGTGAGCGGCTTCAGTAACGAGATCCGGGGCGCTGAGGGGTTCGGTACGGAGCAGTCCGGCATGGATGAGTCCGGAGTGGATGAGTTCGGACTGGATGAGTTCGGCATGGATGAGTTCGGAGTGGAGGAGTCAGGCACGAACCGGACCGGCACTGCGGGGCTCAGCATGGACGGCATCAACATGGATGGCACCAGCATGGACGGGGCCGGCGCGGACCGGACCAGTGACCCGTCTCCGGCCTTCGACGGGACGACCACGCGGGTGATGGACCCCGGTGCCTCGACCGTCTCCGGGGAGGACGAGCGCACCATCGAGGTGGCCCTGCGCCCGAAGCGACTGGTGGACTTCCCGGGCCAGCCGCGGGTGCGCGACCAGCTCGGTCTGGTGCTTCTCGCCGCCAAGCAGCGGGGCGCCGCACCGGATCACGTCCTGCTCTCCGGGCCCCCAGGACTGGGCAAGACGACTCTCGCGATGATCGTCGCCGCGGAGCTGGAGCGACCCATCCGCGTGACCAGTGGCCCGGCAATCCAGCATGCCGGGGACCTCGCCTCCATCCTGTCCTCCCTCGACGAGGGTGAGGTGCTCTTCCTCGACGAGATCCACCGGATGAGTCGAGCCGCCGAGGAGATGCTCTACCTGGCGATGGAGGACTTCCGGGTCGACGTCATCGTGGGCAAGGGCCCCGGCGCGACCGCCATACCCCTCGACCTGCCGCCCTTCACCGTCGTCGGAGCGACCACCCGTGCGGGACTGCTCCCGGCGCCGCTGCGGGACCGCTTCGGGTTCACCGGCCACCTCGACTACTACGACGTGGCCGACCTGACGACCATCCTGCGCCGATCCGCCGGCCTGCTGGACGTGCGGGCCCACGACGACGCGATCGTCGAGATCGCCCGGCGCTCGCGAGGGACACCACGGATCGCGAACCGGTTGCTGCGTCGCGTGCGTGACTACGCCCAGGTCCACCACGCTCCAGGGCACCGGGTCACGCGGGCCGATGCGCGCGAGGCGCTGACCCTCTTCGACGTCGACGAGCTCGGCCTCGATCGGCTCGACCGGGCGGTGCTGGGCGCACTCTGTCACCGCTTCGCCGGCGGTCCGGTCGGGCTGTCGACGCTCGCGATCGCCGTGGGGGAGGAGACAGACACCGTCGAGACCGTCGCCGAGCCCTTCCTCGTGCGGGAAGGATTCATGGCACGCAGCCCGAGGGGCCGGGTCGCTACGGCGCTCGCCTTCACCCACCTGGGCCTGCAACCTCCACTGACGCTCGCGGGCGGTGCGCCGCTGCCCGGAACCACCTCGCCCACCCTTCCGTTCGGTGAGGAGAGCCCGGACCCGCCGGTGACTCGACTCGGTTCATAGCCGACGGTGCCCTAGACTGCGGCGTTGGCCCCCTTTTCGCTGGTCCGCGCCCGCGCGCCCTCAGGACCCACGCCCAGAGAGACCCCGTATGAACGACGGCTCCACCGCCGGATACCTCATCCTGCTGCTCCCGCTGCTGCTGCTGGCCTTCCTCGTGTTCTCGAACACCCGTCGGCGGCGTCAGCTCGAGGAGTTCCAGGCCTCGATCGGCGTCGGTGACGAGGTCGTCACGACCGCGGGGATCTTCGGCACCATCGTCGCGATCGACTCGGGCATCGCTCACCTCGAGGTGGCCAAAGGGGTCGTCATCCGCATCGACCGGCGCGCTATCGGAATGCGGGCCGCCGACCGACCCGAGCCCAAGGCATAGCGGCCAGTGGCCGACGTCATCCTTCCCATAGCCCCCAATCGCTAGAGCAGGCATCCGCACAGCATGTCAACACAGACAACTCACGCACGTCCCGGCCGCGTCCTGGTCGGGCTGGCGGCGTTCTTCGTCGTTCTCCTCGTCACGCTCCTGGCCGGAAGCCGGTGGGGGGACGCCCAGCTGACCCCACGGCTCGGCCTCGACCTCGAGGGGGGCACCCAGCTCGTCCTCACGCCGGTCAGTGACACCGATCAGGAGATCAGCCAGGACCAGCTCGACCAGGCGCGCGACATCATCTCCCAGCGCGCCGACGCCGGTGGCATCGCCGGTGCCGAGGTGACGACGCAGGGCGGACGCAACATCGTCGTGAGCATGCCCGGTGTCCCATCGCAGGAGACCGAGGACGCGATCCGCCGGTCGTCGCAGCTGCAGTTCCGTCCCGTGCTCTATGTCGAGCAGATCGGCTTGCCGCAGGTTCCGAGCATCCCCACGCCTGCGCCGACCGGCGAGCCCACCGGTGACGCGACGGAGACCGCAACCCCCACTGCGTCACCTACGGAGACGGCTCAGGCATCGCCGACCGCCGACCAGGGGCCGATCCCGCGAGGTTTCGAGGCCACGACGCCCCCTGACCCGTCGAGCACGGCGACCGAGAGCCCGAGCGAGGCACCTACCGCTCCGGCCACCGAGACTCCTGAGCCGACCAGCCCGACCGACTTGAACTGGATCACCGAGGAGCTCTTCGCCGAGTTCCAGGCGCTGACGTGCGGCCAGGACGACGAGGCCGCCCAGGCCGAGCAGCCCGCGGACGTCGCTGTCGTGGCGTGCCGTGACACGGGAACCGAGAAGTACATCCTCGGTCCGGTCGTCGTCGACGGAAGCGGTATCGCGGACGCGAGCGCCGGCTACCAGGCGGGTCCCCAGGGCCAGCCGACCAACATCGTCGAGATCGCCCTGGAGCTGACCAGCGATGCGCGCCAGGTCTACGGCGAGATCAGCAGCGAGATGGTGCAGCTGCCGACGCCGCGCAACCAGCTCGCCGCAGTGCTCGACCGTCAGGTCATCGTGGCGCCGTACTTCCAGTCGGCCATCCTCGACGGCCGCGCCTCGATCACCGGCGCCTTCACGATCGAGGAGGCCCGCACGCTGGCCCAGCAGCTGAAGTTCGGCGCCCTGCCGCTGTCCTTCCAGCTCGAGACGCGCGACCAGATCAGCCCACTTCTCGGCGGTGAGCAGCTTCGCAAGGGGCTGCTCGCCGGCCTGATCGGCATGCTGCTCGTCTTCGGGTATGCGCTGTTCCAGTACCGACTCCTCGGGTTCGTCGCGATCGGGTCCCTCATCCTGGCCGGGGTGCTGACCTACCTCGTCGTGACTCTGCTCGGCTGGCGGTACAACTACCGACTGGACATGGCGGGCGTCACAGGTCTGATCGTGGCCGTCGGTATCACCGCGGACTCCTTCATCGTCTTCTTCGAACGTATTCGGGACGAGGTCCGGGACGGCCGCACCATCCGCAGCGCCGTCGACGCCGGCTGGGAGCGGGCCTCGCGCACGATCCTCGCCGGTGACGCGGTGACTATGCTCGCGGCCCTGGTCCTGTGGATCATGGCCACCTCCAACGTCCGAGGCTTCGCCTTCACCCTGGGCCTGACGACGATCATCGACGTCATCATCGTCTTCTTCTTCACCAAGCCGATGATGCAGCTGCTCGTGCGCCGCCCGTTCTTCGGCGAGGGCCACCGGCTCTCCGGGCTCAACCCGCAGCTGCTCGGCGCCCGCAACCCCAAGTACGCCGGCCGCGGACGCGTGCGCGGCCCCGTCTTCGAGGAGAAGGTGTCCTCATGAGCCGCCTGTCCCAGTTCGGCAACGACCTCTACACCGGCCGGCGGACCATCCGCTTCGTCGAGAACAGCAAGCGCTTCCTCATCATCTCCATCGTCCTGGTGCTCCTCGCCGGCATCGGCCTGGCTGTCCGCGGTCTGACCCTCGACATGCAGTTCCGTGGCGGGTCGGAGTTCCGGGTGAGCACGACCCAGACGGAGAGCTTCGAGGTACGGGCCCGGGACGCCGTTCGGAGCGTCGTCCCCAACCAGGCCGTCAACGTCACGCGGATCGGCTCGAGCACCGTGCGCGTGCAGACCGAGCTCCTCGACGACATCCAGACCAACGAGGTCCGCGAGGCGCTCGCGCAGGAGTTCGGGGTCGATGGTGACGCCGTGTCCGGCTCCTTCGTCGGTCCCTCGTGGGGCAAGAGCGTGTCCAACAACGCCCTGAAGGCCCTCGTCTGGTTCGTCGTGCTGGTCTCCATCCTCATGGCGGCCTACTTCCGGACGTGGAAGATGGCCGTCGCCGCCCTCGTGGCGCTCGTCCACGACGTCTTCATCACCGTGGGGATCTTCGCGCTCAGCGGCTTCGAGGTCTCGCCAGCCACGGTCATCGGCTTCCTCACCATCCTGGGCTACTCGCTCTACGACAACGTCGTCGTCTTCGACAAGGTCCGGGAGAACACAGCGGCCGCCTTCGCCAGCGGCCGGGTGACGTATGCGCAGGCTGCCAACCGTGCGGTCAACCAGACGCTCATCCGCTCGCTCAACACGTCCGTGACGACCCTGCTGCCCGTGGGGGCACTCCTCGTCGTCGGACTGTTCTTCCTCGGCCCAGGCACTCTGCTCGACCTGGCCCTCGCCCTCTTCATCGGCATCGCCGTGGGCGCCTACTCGTCGATCATCATCGCCACCCCGCTGCTCGTCTGGCTGCGGCGCAAGGACGAGGACGTCGTGGCACTCGAGAAGAAGGCGCTGCGCTACCAGAACGCCCGAGCCAAGGAGGCCGCCGCCGCCAAGCAGGACCTGGTCCTCGTCGACGGGCAGGCGGTTACCGCCGACGGCTCCCTCGAGGACGAGAAGGTCGACGTCGGCAGCGGGACCCGGGCGGCGGAGTCGGCCACGGTGACGGGCCGAGCGGTTCACAAGTACGCGCAGACCGGCCCGCGCAACCAGCCCAAGCGGCAGCCGAAGTCGAAGCGGTAGTCGAGCGAGAGGTCGAGAGACGCCATGAAGGATCTCGCTGAGGTCGTCGCAACCCACATCGTCGACGTGCCGGACTTCCCTATGGTCGGTGTGACGTTCAAGGACATCACCCCCTTGCTCCAGGCCCCTGACGCCTTCCGGGCCGTGATCGACGGGATCGCCGACGCATACCGCGGCTCGGTCGACACCGTCGCGGGGATCGAGTCGCGCGGATTCCTCTTCGGAGCGGCGCTGGCCTACTCGCTCGAGGTCCCGCTGGTGCTCGTCCGCAAGGCGGGCAAGCTCCCGCGCGAGACCCACGGCGTCTCCTACGACCTCGAGTACGGCAGCGCGACGATTGAGATCCATCAGGACGCCATCGTCGAAGGGGCCAGGGTGCTCCTCATCGACGATGTGCTCGCGACTGGCGGTACGGCCGCGGCTGCGGCCAGTCTCGTCGAGCAGGCCGGGGGGTCGGTGGCCGACATCGTCGTCATCCTCGAGCTGAGCTTCCTCGGGGGTCGCAGGCTGCTGGCGGACCGGGGCGTCACCCCGCTCCTCACCGTCTAGAGTCAGCTCCCGCACCCTCACGCCACGCTCGGCACACCGCTGGGGCGGTCGTCGCCAGGGGTATCCAGTTCGCTGGACTACCATTTCGCTATGGCGGAAGAGCTGAGCACGAGCGCTGGTGCAAGCGCGTGGGCCCGTTCGGGCCTGGCGCGCTTCGTCGGCCCGCGCCTGCCCGCCAACCCGGTGCTGCAGCCGCTGCTCTCCACCGTCAAGGCCACCCACCCCAAGGCCGACCTCGCCGTCATCGAGCGGGCGTATGCGGTGGCCGACGAGGCGCACCAGGGACAGCTCCGCAAGAGCGGCGATCCCTACATCACCCACCCGCTGTCCGTGGCGACGATCCTCGCCGAGCTCGGGATGCAGCCGGCGACCATCGCCGCGGCCCTGCTCCATGACACGGTCGAGGACACGTCCTACAGCATGGAACAGCTCACCGAGGACTTCGGTGAGGAGATCGCCATGCTCGTCGACGGGGTGACCAAGCTCGACAAGGTCAAGTACGGCGAGGCGGCCCAGGCCGAGACGGTCCGCAAGATGGTCGTCGCCATGGCCCGCGACATCCGGGTGCTCTTCATCAAGCTGGCGGACCGCCTGCACAATGCACGCACGTGGAAGTACGTCTCGCCCGCATCGGCGCAGCGCAAGGCGCGGGAGACCCTCGAGATCTATGCGCCGCTGGCCCACCGGCTCGGCATGAACACCATCAAGTGGGAGCTGGAGGACCTGTCCTTCCAGACCCTCTACCCCAAGGTCTACGACGAGATCGTGCGGCTCGTGGCGGACGCCGCCCCGGCCAGGGACGAGTACCTCGGGGTCGTGCGGGCCCAGGTGCTCGAGGAGCTCACGAAGGCCAAGATCAAGGCTCAGGTGACGGGTCGGCCGAAGCACTACTACTCGGTCTACCAGAAGATGATCGTGGGGGAGCGGGAGTTCAAGGACATCTACGACCTCGTGGCCGTGCGGGTCCTCGTCGACTCGGTCCGCGACTGCTATGCGGCACTCGGCGCCCTGCACGCGCGCTGGCACCCGGTGCCGGGGCGGTTCAAGGACTACATCGCGATGCCCAAGTTCAACATGTACGAGTCGTTGCACACGACCGTCATCGGACCGGGCGGCAAGGCCGTCGAGATCCAGATCCGTACCCACGCGATGCACCGTCGCGCGGAGTACGGCATCGCGGCCCACTGGAAGTACAAGGAGAGCGGCCGTTCCGGCTCCTCACGCGGACGAGCACCGAGCCGCACCCAGGACGAGTCCGGGCCGCTGGGGGACATGGGCTGGATCCGCCAGCTCCTCGACTGGCAGCGCGAGACCGAGGATCCGGACGAGTTCCTCGACTCGCTGCGCTTCGAGATCAAGACCGCCGAGGTCTACGTCTTCACTCCCAAGGGTCGCGTGATCGCGCTGCCGGCCGGGTCGACGCCGGTGGACTTCGCGTATGCGGTGCACACCGAGGTCGGACACCGGTGCGTGGGCGGCAAGGTCAATGGTCGGCTGGTGCCGCTGGAGTCCAAGCTCAACCACGGTGACACCGTCGAGATCCTCACGTCCAAGGCCGAGGGGGCGGGGCCGTCCCGGGACTGGCTGAACTTCGTCAAGTCGCCGCGGGCGCGGAACAAGATCCGGCAGTGGTTCACCAAGGAACGCCGCGAGGAGATGATCGAGAGCGGTCGCGAGTCGATCGCCCGCTACCTGCGCAAGCAGAACCTCCCGCTCCAGCGACTCATGACGGTCGACAGTCTGACCGCGGTCGCGGCCGATCTGCGCTACCAGGACATCGAGTCGCTCTTCGCCGCCATCGGTGAGGGGCACATCTCCGCTCAGGCCGTCGTCACCAGGCTCCTGCACTCCATGGGGGGCGAGGAGGGCGCGGAGGAGGATCTGGCCGAGGCGACGATGCCCTCCGAGGTGCCGACCCGTCGCCGCCGGGCCGGGGATCCCGGCGTCGTCGTCAAGGGCGCCACGGACGTATGGGTCAAGCTCGCGCGGTGCTGCACTCCCGTGCCTGGTGACGCCATCCTCGGGTTCATCACCCGGGGAGAGGGGGTCTCGGTGCACCGCGAGGACTGCACCAACGCGGCCACCCTACGCTCGCAGCCCGAACGACTCATCGAGGTGTCGTGGGCGCCGACCGCCGGCACGGTGTTCCTCGTTCAGATGCAGGTCGAGGCCCTCGACCGCAACGGACTCCTCTCCGACATGACCCGCGCGCTCTCGGAGAACGGCGTGAACATCCTGTCGGCCTCGGTGTCGACGAACCGGGAGCGGCTCGCCATCTCGAAGTTCACCTTCGAGATGGGCGACGCGAGCCACCTCAGCCATGTGCTGAAGGCGGTGCGGAAGATCGACGGGGTGTACGACGCATACCGGATCACCGGGAAGAGCCGCGCTCCGAAGGCAAAGGCGACCCAGACGTCCCCGGCGAGTTCCAAGGGTGCGGAGGATCGGACCGACCGTAGCGGCCCACCAGCACGTGCGCTCAGCGCCGGGCAGGATGCCAGAGACGATGACGGGAAGAACCGCGAGGGCACGGACCAGGACCTCGTGACGGATCAGACCGAGGACGTCACCGATCCCGTCGCGCGTTGACGAACGGCGCCGCACTCAGCGGCGCCGTTCGTCAGCGAGACAGCCGGACTTGAGCGAAGAAGGATGAGCGTCAGCTGAACTCAGCCAGCCCGGCACGGGCCTGGTCGAGCCACGCCTGGCGTGCCTGCAGCGCCGCCTCGGCTTCCTTGATCTTCTTGTCGTTGCCCTTCTCGCGGGCGGCGGCCAGATCCTGCTCGAGGCCGGCGACCGCCTTCTCGAGCTGGTCGACGAGGCTCTGGGCGCGCGCCCGCGCCTCCGGGTTGGAGGAGGACCACTTCTTGTCCTCCGCCTCACGGACCGCCTGCTCGACGCGTCGCAGCGCCTTCTCCGTGCGCTCGATGTCGCTGCGGGGGACCTTGCCGGCCTTCTCCCAGCGCTCCTGGATGGAGCGCAGGGCGTTCTTGGTGGCGGCCAGGTCGGTGATCGGGAGCAGCGCGTTCGCCTCGGCGATGAGCTCCTCCTTGACGGCGAGGTTGGCCTGGAACTCCTGGTCCTGGGCGGCTGCGACCTCGTCCTTGGCGTTGAAGAAGGCGTCCTGGGCAGCCTTGAACCGGTTCCACAGGGCGTCGTCGTCAGCGCGTCCGGCTCGGCCCGCGGCGCGCCAGCGGTCCATGAGGCGCTTGAACTCCCGTGCGGTGGGGCCCCAGTCCTTGCTCGTCGCGAGCTGCTCGGCCTCCTTCACGAGGCGCTCCTTGAGTGCCTTGGCCTCCGCCTGGACGGTCTCCAGCTCGGCGAAGTGAGCCCGACGGGCTTTGTCGAAGGCCGTCCTGGCGGCACTGAAGCGCTGCCACAGCTCGGTCTCCACCGGTTTGTCGAGCTTGACCGAGCTGCGCTGGTGGGCCTTCCACTCCTCGAAGATGGCCCGCAGCTCCTCACCACTGCGCTTCCACTGGACCTTGGCGGGGTCCTGGGCGGCGATGGCCTCGGCGCGTGCCACGAGCGCCTCGCGCTCACTGGCGGCAGCGGCCTTGGCAGCCGCGCGCTGCGCGGTCTCCTCCTCACGCCGGGTCTCGATCGCGGTGGCGATGCCGTCCAGCTTGCGCTGCAGCGCCTCGAGGTCACCGACGAAGGCCGGCTCGGTCATCTGCTCGGCGAGGTGAGCGAGCTGCTCGGCCGCATCCTTGGCCGTGAGCTCCGGCGAGCTCTTGAGGCGCTGCTCGAGCAGCTCGGCCATGGCGAACACCTCGTCGTACTTGCGCGCGAAGTACTGCAGGGCCTCCTCGGGTGAGGCGCCGGGGTAGGAACCCACGGCGCGCTCCTCCTCCCCGCTGACGACGAAGACGGTGCCGTCCTCCGCGACCCGCCCGAAGCGGGCCGACTCCGAGTGGTCCGGCGTCGTCGGCAGGGGAGCGGCAGCAGGGCGGACCGCTGCGATGCGCTTGGCCAGCGCGGCCGGGCTCGGCGCAACCGGCCGAGGTGCGGCGGGTGCAGGAGCCGGCGCCTCAGCGGGTGCGGAGTCGGCCTGAACCGGTTCGGACGCAGCCGGCTCGTCGACGGCCGGCTCGTGGACAACGACTGGTTCCTCGGTCGCGGCAGGTGCCTCGCCGGCTGCGGGCTCTTCTGCCGGGGCCTCGTCCTCGGCTGCGGCCGGTGCCTCGCCGGCTGCGGGCTCTTCGGCAGGGGCCTGGTCCTCGGCTGCTGCAGGTGGGTCGGCCGTCTCCTCGACAGCAGGCGGCTCCTCGACGGCCGGCTCGACCGAGTCGACCGCCTCGACAGGCTCCACCGCTTCCACGGCCTCGACCGCGTCGGTTGGCTGCACGCTCTCGACCGGCTCCACCGCCTCGGTCGGCTGCACCGACTCCACGGGCTCCACCGCCTCGATGGGTTCCACCGTGCCCGCGGGCTCAGTGCCGTCGACGGCCGCTGGGACGTCGACGGGCTCGGTGGCGTCGGGCGTGGGGGTCTCGTTGCTCACGTCGGACCTTCTACTTCTCGGAAACAGCAACCGACAGGATGCTGAGGGGCAGGGCTGGGTAACCGTCGGTGCCGCCGCCGTAGACACCACCGGCGACGATCTGGTCGACGATCTCCATGCCGGATGTGACGTTACCGAAGATCGTGTAGCCGCCGTCCTCCGGAGGCCACTCCGAGTCCTGGGCGACGATGAAGAACTGCGAGCCGGTGCCGGTCTCGAGGTCCCAGGTCCGGGCCATGGCGAGCGTCCCGCGGGGATACAGACCGTCCTCCGGGACGTACTCGACGCCGTACCCGTAGCCCGGGCCGCCTCCGCCCGTCCCGGTCGGGTCGCCGCACTGCACGACGACGTTGAGGCTGTTGAGCAGCCGGTGGCAGGGCGAGGCGTCGTAGTAGCCCTCCTCGGCCAGCGCGATGAACGAGGCCACCGCCTGAGGTGCACGCTCACCGTCGAGCTCGAGGACGACGTCGCCGCAGTTCGTGGTCACGACCGCCTCGAACGTCTTGCCCTCTGCCGTGGCGGCATCGGGCAGCTCGAGCTGGAGCGCCTCGCTGGGCACCGGAGGAGGCTCAGTGCAGTTCTCCGGGAGCTCCACGCTCTCGGGGGTGCTCTCCGGGGATGCGGTCGTGGCGGCCGTCGGTGTCGTGGAGGCCGGGTCCGGGCCCAGCGCCTTGCTCAGCAGCACGATGGCTGCGACGAGGGCGAGGACGATGACGACGATGACTGCCGTGATCATGTTCCGGCGCCGCTCGGCCTGCTTGGCAGCGGCGGCCTGCTGGAGGCGCGCCGCCCGGCGCTTCTTGCGGGCGCGCACCTGTTCCTTGCTTGGCTTGCCTTTGGGAGTGGACACAAGCGCCCATCCTAGGCCGACTAGGCTGTCCTGGTGCTGACCATTGCCTTCCCCGCCGCAGCGTTCGCGACGAACTGTTATGTCATCGCGACCTCCGCGGGGGAGGAGTGCGTCATCGTCGACCCCGGCATCGGGGTCGAGGACCGTCTCGCCGAGGTCCTGGCCCAGCACCGACTGCGTCCCGCGGCTGTCCTCCTCACGCACGGGCACCTGGACCACGTCTACTCGGTGACTCCGGTCTGCGGGAGCGACACGGCCGCCTACATCCACAGCGACGACCGCTACCGGCTCGCCGACCCGCTCGCGACTCTCGACCGGGGACTGCTCGCGATGCTCGAGCAGCAGTTCGGTCGGTCTGCGACCTGGACCGAGCCGTCGACCGTCGTCGAGATCACCGACCGCCAGAGGTTGAGCATCGCAGGACTGCAGCTCGAGGTGCTCCACGCCCCCGGTCACACCGAGGGCTCGGCCATGTTCCGGCTGCCCACGGTGCCTGAGGGCCTGGGGGACGACCACGGCCTCACGGGCACGCTCATCTCGGGTGATGTCCTCTTCGCCGGCTCGATCGGCCGCACCGACCTCCCCGGCGGGAGCCACGAGGCCATGCTCCGGTCCCTGCGCGACGTCGTCCTCCCTCTGCCCGATCCCACACTCGTGCTCACCGGCCACGGCCCGGCGACGACCATCGGGCGCGAGCGTGAGGTCAACCCGTACCTCCACAACCTCTAGGCCGAGCTGGCTGGGCCCGGACAAGTGCGCTCGAACGCCCCAGTCGCTCGGCCGGACCACTACTCACACGCGAACCAGAACAGACAAGCCCCCGAACAGACCAGCCCCGAACAGACCAGGCTCCTGAACAGACCAGGCTCCTGAACAGATCAAGGAGGCGCCGCATACCCATGGCGACGAAGGTGACCCCGCTCTCCGGCTTCCCGGAGCTGCTCCCGGCCGAGCGGCTCCTGGAGCTGCATTTCCTTGACACCATCCGGGAGGTGTTCGAGCTGCACGGCTTCACCCCGATCGAGACCCGTGCCGTGGAGCCGGTCGAGCGCCTGCTCGGGCAGGGCGGGGACGCCGACAAGGAGATCTACGGGCTGCGACGCCTGGCAGCCGACGACGAGGACAAGGGAGCCGAGCTCGGGCTGCACTTCGACCTCACCGTCCCGTTCGCCCGCTACGTCCTCGAGCACGCCGGCAAGCTCGACTTCCCGTTCCGGCGCTACCAGATCCAGAAGGTCTGGCGGGGCGAGCGGCCGCAGCAGGGGCGGTTCCGCGAGTTCACGCAGGCCGATATCGACGTCGTCGACGTCGGTGCCCTTGCACCTCACTTCGAGGCGGAGATGCCGCTCGTCATCGCCGAGGTGTTCTCCCGCCTGCCGGTGGGCGAGTTCCACATCCAGGTGAACAACCGCAAGATCACCGAGGGCTTCTACCGGGGTCTCGGGCTCACCGACAACGCGGGGACGCTGCGGATCGTGGACAAGCTCGACAAGATCGGTGCTGCGAACGTGCGCGCCCTCCTCGTCGAGTCGGGCGCCACGGAGGAGCAGGCGGCCGGGTGCCTCGCGCTGGCGGAGATCCGGTCGGATGACACCTCGTTCGTCGACCAGGTGCGCGCTCTCGGGGTCGACCACCCGGTCCTGGACGAGGGTCTGGCCGAGCTCGCGGCCGTCATCGAGACCGGACGCTCCGTGGCTCCCGGGGTGCTCGTCGCTGACCTGCGGATCGCTCGTGGCCTCGACTACTACACCGGGACCGTCTACGAGACCCAGCTCGTCGGCGGCGAGGCGTGGGGCTCGGTCTGCTCCGGTGGGCGCTACGACTCCCTCGCCTCGGACGGGCGGACGACGTACCCGGGGGTGGGGATCTCGATCGGGGTGTCCCGCCTCGTCCACCTGCTCATCGACAACCGGGGCCTCACGACCTCGAGGCGCACGCCGGCTGCGGTGCTCGTCGCGGTGACCGACGAGGAGAGCCGCCCGCACTCCACGGCTGTCGCGACGGCGCTGCGGGCGCGTGGCATCCCGTGCGAGGTGGCGCCGAAGGCGGACCGGTTCGGCAAGCAGATCAGGTATGCGGACCGCCGGGGCATCCCTTACGTCTGGTTCCCCGGTGGTCGGGACGACTCGGGAGAGCGACCCGACCAGGTCAAGGACATCCGCTCCGGTGAGCAGGTGGAGGCGGATCCCTCGACCTGGGTCTGTCCGGACGCCGACCTGCGACCGGCCGTGGTGACGCTTACGCGCTGACCTGTCCTTGCTCAGCTGCAGCAGCCGCAGGGCGCTCAGCCTTCTGCCGCGATGAGCGATCCCAGGTGGTCGCCGAGCTGACGGGCCCGGTCGAGCTGGCCCTCCACCAGCGGTCCGTCCGTGTCCTCGACGAGGAAGTTCGTGGCCGGGTGGAGGATGCGGAATCCCTTCTTGCGCAGCCTTTTCTGCATGGCCTTCGCGGCCGAGCCGGGAAGCGCGGGTCGGGCCACCTTCGTGTCGAAGGTCGCCGCGGGAGGGGAGCCGGTGGACGCCGGAAGGCTCTCCAGCCACTCGCGGACCCCGATGCCCTGGCTCACGACGGGCTCCGGGGCCTTCGTCACGGCCTCCTCGCGGGTGCTCTCCCGACTCATGCTGAAGGTATGCGTCGGGCCACCGATGACGAGTAGCTCTCCCTCCCCGATGGCGGGCGGCGCGGAGCCTACCTCCACGGTCTCGACGTCGAGGTGGAGCCGCAGGCCCTCTGCAATGGCTCGGGCCACCTCCTGGGTGTTGCCGAACATCGACTCGTAGATCACGATCGCCTTCATGACCACTCCTTTGCCACTTCCCATCGTCTCGCTCGAGGCACGGGGAGGACAGGCATTGTGAGGAAAGACGCTGCCCGATTCTGGCCGGGTCGGGGACTGACTAGCATTACGGGTGCGGACGACGCGATGCCATCCGGCTCGTAGCCGCGCCCCTGCCCGGAAAGGACGCCGTCATGTCGGACGAACTGCTCATCGTGGGAATGGATGGGTCGGAGCGATCGCATGACGCGTTGCGCTTCGCGCTGGAGGAGGCGCGCCTGCGGAATGCCACGGTCGAGGTCATCACGACCTGGAGCGAGGACCAGGGGGTGGATGCCTTAGAGAAGGCGCAGCGGATTCAGGCGGACGCCAAGGAAGCCGTTCTCGCGGACCATGAGGGCGACCCGCCGGTGAACTTCCGCGTGGTCGAGGGCCGACCCGAGCACGTGCTCGTCGACGCCTCTGCGCGGGCCACGTTGCTCGTCGTCGGTGCGCACGGGGTGCACTCCATCCGGCACGCAGCTCTCGGCTCGATCAGTGAGTACACCGCGCGACTCGCCTACTGCCCTGTCGTCGTCATTCCTGCCCCGGCGCCGGACCAGACCCTCTGACCTGACACGCCATACCTGCCTGGACGTAGGAAGCCACGGCTCACACCCGCCGGCGCAGGCTCACGGCGCCGGCAGGCTCAATCCGGCATCCGCGAGCTCGAGAGCGGCCAGCTCCCTGATGACCTGCGGGTCGCCGCGTCGCCAGGCGCCGGCGGGGTCGTCGCTGATGCGCGCCAGGGCCGTCATGGGCCGACGGGTCAGGGCCCGCAGCGCGAAGAGGTCGACGTCGGCCTGCGAGTCGATGAGCCGTTGCACAGTGGTCGCCTGACGGATCCAGCGCAGTCGCAGGGCCAACCAGACCGCGCCGACGACGATGATCGGGATGAGGGCCGTCGCGAGCGCGGACACGAGTGCCAGACGCTCGACGGCCGAGACCAGTCCCGCTCCTGCGTCCGCGATGTCGCCGCCCACCGTGGAGACCTCCCGCAGTGGTGTCGCGAGCCGGTCCTCGACGAGGGGGAGGTCGTCGACCTTGTCACCCGCTCCGAGCATCCGGTCGCGGAACGAGCCGCCGGCGTCCTCCAGACGTCGACCGGGTGCCGCGAGCCTCATTGTCGTGCTGTGGACGCCTCGGGCCAGCATGATCCAGAGGATCACCCACAGGACCATGAACGCATCGGCGAGGATCTGTCGCCGGCGACGGTACGGGAGGTCGGCGTAGAGCTTCACAGCGCGGGAGCCGGACGCAGCGGGGGCGCGCCCATCGGGAGTCATCACAGGCCCAAGTCCACCACGGACCGACCTCCCGGATGGCTAGACTCGCACACGGTGACCGACGCCCAACGGCGGGCTCGGTCGTGGTGCCCCACGCGGGCCGGACCGAAGGGACGAGCGAGCAGATGAAGGTCGGAGTTCCCCGCGAGGTCAAGGACAGCGAGTTCAGGGTCGGCATCACTCCCGTCGGGGTCCACGAGCTCGTGGCGCGGGGACACGAGGTGCTCATCGAGCGCGGTGCGGGGGAGGGATCCGCGATCACCGACGACGACTACACCGCTGTCGGCGCCACGATCCTCGACAACGCCGACGACGTGTGGAGCGAGGCCGATCTGCTGGTGAAGGTCAAGGAGCCGATCGCCGAGGAGTACCACCGGCTCAGGGAGGACCTCACGCTCTTCACCTACCTCCACCTCGCCGCGGACGAGCCGCTCACGACGGAGCTGCTCGAGCGAAGGACGACGTCGATCGCCTATGAGCTGGTGCAGCTGCCGGACGGCACGCTGCCCCTGCTCTACCCCATGTCGGAGGTCGCCGGGTGCATCGCTCCCCAGGTGGGGGCGCACGTGATGATGAAGACGCACGGCGGCTCCGGCCTCATGATGGGCGGCGTCGCCGGGGTGCCGCGGGCGAAGGTCGTCGTCATCGGAGCGGGGGTCGCGGGGGCGAACGCGGCACACATCGCGATGGGGATGGGCGCCGACGTCACGGTCCTCGACACCGACCTCGCCAAGCTCCGCGAGAGCTACTGGCGCCACGACAACCGGGTCCGTCAGCTCGCCTCGTCCGCGATGACGTTGCGCGAGCAGGTGCTCGAGGCCGACCTCGTCATCGGCACGGTCCTCATCCCCGGTGCCCGGGCGCCGAAGCTCGTCACCGACGAGATGGTCTCCCAGATGAAGCCCGGGTCGGTCCTCGTCGACGTGTCCATCGACCAGGGTGGCTGCTTCGAGGGCTCCCGCCCGACGACGCACCACGACCCGACCTTCCAGGTGCACCAGTCGACGTTCTACTGCGTGGCCAACATGCCCGGGGTCGTCCCGCGGACGTCGACGTGGGCGCTCACGAACTCGACCCTCCCGTACCTCCTCAAGCTGGCCGACCACGGTTGGGCCGACGCGATGCGCGCCGACCCGAACCTGGCACACGCCCTGAGCACCCAGGCCGGGCAGCTCACCAGCCCGCCCGTGGGCGAGGCGTTCGGCATGGACTCGCTCACCCCCGAGCAGGTGCTCAGCTGAGCGTCCGCACCCCCCTGCAGCGCGCCATCGACGACTGGCTCACCCATCTCGACATCGAGCGCGGACTGGCGGCGCATACCCTCGCGGCCTATCGGCGTGACCTGGCGCGGTACCGCGACTACGTCCACGGGCAGGGGATCACGACCCCGGGGGAGGTGACCGAGGACGTGGTCGCCGGCTTCCTCCGGCACCTGCGCACCGGGGACGCCGACCACCGGCCGCTCGCAGCCTCGTCCGCTGCCCGGACGCTCGTGGCGGTCCGGGGGCTGCACAAATTCCTTGCCTCCGAGGGGGAGACGAGCCACGACCCGGCGCAGGCGGTCGCCCCTCCGGCGCCGCCGAGCCGGCTTCCGAAGGCGATTTCGGTGTCCGAGGTCGAGCGACTCCTCGACGCGTCCTCGGTGGGGGACCCGCCCGTGACCCTTCGGGACCGTGCGCTGCTCGAGGTGCTCTACGGCGCGGGGCTGCGGATCTCCGAGGCGGTCGGACTCGACCTCGACGACCTCGACCTCGGCGATGGCGGCCGTAGCGGCGACGGCAACCAAGCCAGGGACGCCGTCGTGCGGGTCATCGGCAAGGGCAGCAAGCAGCGACTCGTCCCGCTCGGGTCGTATGCGGTGCGCGCCATCACCGACTACCTCGTCCGGGCCCGCCCCGAGCTGGCTGCCCGGGGGCGGGGGACGCCGGCACTCTTCCTCAACCTGCGTGGCCGCCGCCTGTCGAGGCAGTCTGCGTGGGCGATCATCCAGGCCGCAGCCGGGCGAGCCGGTCTCGAGCACGTCTCACCGCATACCCTCAGGCACTCGTTCGCCACCCACCTGCTGGACGGGGGAGCGGACGTGCGTGTCGTGCAGGAGCTGCTCGGCCATGCATCGGTGACGACGACGCAGATCTACACCCTCGTCACCGTCCAGCAGCTGCGCGAGGTCTATGCCCAGACTCACCCACGGGCGCGCTGATCGTTACGCTGAACGGGTGGGGTGCGCTGATAAGGTCGGGGACGATCAGCGCGAGGCTGACCGCAACAGGCTGGGAGAGGACCTAGTGGCATTCGAGGAGACCACCGAGCAGCAGTCGGGCACGTCGAGCTCCGCCCACGACAGACTGCCCGGCACCGAGAGCGCCGCGAACGGCACGGTAGGGCCCACTGGTCGCCCCCTGCCGCACTTCCCCGTCCCTGAGCCGCTGTCCGCGCACGGACCGGCGCGCATCATCGCGATGTGCAACCAGAAGGGCGGCGTCGGCAAGACGACCTCGACCATCAACCTCGGCGCGGCCCTGGCTGAGTACGGCCGCAAGGTACTCATGGTCGACTTCGACCCCCAGGGTGCCCTCTCGGTCGGGCTCGGGGTGCGCGCCCACGAGCTCGACGTCACCGTCTACAACCTGCTCGTCGAGCGCGGCATCGACGTGCACGACGTCATCCAGAAGACGACCGTGCCGAACGTCGACATCCTGCCCGCGAACATCGACCTCTCGGCGGCCGAGGTGCAGCTCGTCGGCGAGGTCGCCCGCGAGCAGATCCTGGCCCGTGTGCTCCGTCCGGTCCTCGACGACTACGACGTCATCCTCATCGACTGCCAGCCCTCGCTCGGGCTCCTCACCGTCAACGCCCTCACCGCGGCGCACGGCGTGATCATCCCGCTCGAGTGCGAGTTCTTCGCGATGCGTGGCGTGGCGCTGCTCGTGGAGACGATCGAGAAGATCACCGACCGGCTCAACCCCCGTCTGCAGGTCGACGGGATCCTCGCAACGATGTACGACGGGCGCACCCTGCACTCCCGGGAGGTCGTGAAGTCGGTCGTCGATCACTTCGGCGAGCAGGTGTTCCACACCGTGATCTCCCGGACGGTGAAGTTCCCCGACGCCACCCTCGCGGCCGAGCCCATCACGACGTATGCGTCGACCCACTCAGGGGCGGACGCCTACCGGCAGCTGGCCCGAGAGCTCATTGCCCGTGGCGGAGCAGCCTGAGCTCATCACCCCTGGCGGGGTGATCACACGCAGATCACCGGAGCAGACCTTCGAGGTGCACCTCGATGTCTACTCTGGTCCGTTCGACCTGCTCCTCGGCCTCATCGCCAAGCACAAGCTCGACATCACCGAGATCGCGCTCGCGGCCGTCACCGACGAGTTCATCGCCCACATCCGGGCCCAGCAGGCGGCGGACGCGGAGTGGGACCTCGGGCAGGCGTCCGAGTTCCTCCTCATCGCGGCGACCCTGCTCGATCTCAAGGCCGCGCGACTCCTGCCTCAGCGGGGTCCCGAGGACGACGAGGACCTCGCGCTCATCGAGGCCCGGGACCTGCTCTTTGCGCGGCTCCTGCAGTACCGCGCCTTCAAGGACATCGCGCGCACGTTCGGCGAGCGGATGTCGACCGTGGGTCGGATGACACCGCGTCAGGCGGGCATGGAGCCGCACTTCGCCCGGCTGCTGCCGGAGCTCATCATGACGATCACGCCCGAGCAGTTGGCGATGATCGCCGCCCGGGCCCTCACCCCGAAGCCGACGCCCACCGTCGGGCTGGACCACCTGCACGCTCCCGCGGTGAGCGTCCGGGAGCAGGCGCGGCTCATCGGCTCGCGTCTGCGCCGGGATCGGGTCGCCTCGTTCCGCTCGCTCGTCCAGGACGCGGAGAGCACCCTCGTGATCGTCGCCCGGTTCCTGGCCGTCCTCGAGCTGTTCCGCGACGCCCAGGTCGCCTTCGACCAGGTCGAGGCGCTCGGGGAGCTGACGGTGCGCTGGACCGGGAGCGACCAGGGGGACATCGACGTCGGTGACGAGTTCGACGAGGAGCTCGTCTCCTCGGAGCAACCCGGCGGATCCGATGAGGTCAGCGGGGGACCGGGGACCGGGTCGCGGGGCACGGGGTCGCCGAGTGGTGACGTGGCTGGCGCGTCGACCGATGGATCGATGAACATGGCAGGACCAGGACGAGTCGAGGACGTGGACGCAGATGAGTGAGCAGGACCCGGCCGCGCCGGCCGCGGAGGTCGACGAGCCCGTGCAGGCGGTGACCGACACCGAAGCGCTGGACCCGGAGTCGGAAGGAGTCGAGCGCGAGGGAGTCGAGCCCCAGGGCAGCGACCAGGTCGCTTTCGACATCCACGCCTTCCCCGGCGGGGCCAAGAGTGCTCTCGAGGCCGTCCTCATGGTCGTCGACGAGCCGATCACCGAGATCGCCCTCGCGACGGCGGTGGAGCTGCCGGTCGAGGACGTCCGCGAGGTCCTCACCGAGCTGGAGGAGGAGTATGCGGCCGACCAGCGAGGCTTCACCCTCCGGCAGGTGGGTGGCGGCTGGCGGATGTACTCGCGCAGCGACTACGCCCCGGTGGTCGAGAAGTTCCTCCTCGAGGGCCAGCAGGCCCGGCTGACGCAGGCGAGCCTGGAGACGCTGGCGGTCATCGCATACCGTCAGCCCATCTCGAGGTCCCGCGTGAGCGCGGTCAGGGGCGTGAACGTCGACGGTGTCGTGCGCACCCTGCTCTCCCGAGGACTCATCGAAGAGGTCGGCACCGATGGCGAGCACGGTGCCGTCCTGTACGGCACGACGACGTACTTCCTCGAGCGGCTCGGACTCGGCACCCTGGACGACCTGCCTGCGCTGGCGCCCTACCTGCCGGAGATTGACGTGCTCGACGAGATCGCAGAGGTAGGACGAGGATGACACCCCCACGCAAGCGTTCAGGAGACGCCAGGCCCACCAAGGGAGGCCAGGGCCGGCCCACCCGGCGCGGTCCGCAGTCCCGGACGAGCCGGTCGGCGTCCGGGTCGACCAAGCGGTCCCAGCCGACGAGGATGCCCGCCGCGAGCGCTACCCCGGACGTGGACGTGCACGACCCGAACGGGGTGCGGCTGCAGAAGCTCCTCGCCGGGGCAGGAGTCGGCTCCCGGCGTCAGTGCGAGCAGCTCATCGCCGACGGCCGTGTCGCGGTGGACGGCGTCGTCGTCACCGAGCTGGGAGTGCGGATCGATCCCAGACGCCAAGTGGTCCACGTCGACGGCGAGCGGGTCGTGCTCGACGAGTCGCGGGTCTACCTCGCCTTCAACAAGCCGCGTGGGGTCGTGACGTCGATGGACGACGAGCTGGGCCGCGCCGACATCTCCGACTACCTCCAGGGGCGCACCGAGCGGCTGTTCCACGTCGGCCGTCTCGACGCCGACACCGAGGGCCTGCTGCTCCTCACGAACGACGGCGATCTCGCCCACCGGCTGCAGCACCCCCGCTACGGCGTGCTGAAGACCTACCTCGCGCAGATCCCAGGCCCGGTGCCCAGGGACCTCGGGAAGCGCCTGCGGGAAGGCGTCGAGCTCGAGGACGGTCCCGCAGCCGTCGACTCGTTCCGCATCGTCGACTCCCAGCCGGGCAAGGCGCTCGTCGAGCTCGTCCTGCACGAGGGTCGCAAGCACATCGTCCGCCGCATGCTGGCGGAGGTGGGTCACCCGGTCATCTCGCTCGTGCGCACCCAGGTCGGTCCGATCCGGCTCGGCGACACGCGCCCGGGCCGGTGGCGCGCGCTCTCCTCCGCCGAGGTCGGCGCTCTGTATGCCGCGGCGGGCATGTGAGATGTCCGACCTGAGCACATCGGTCCCGACCCGGGTCCACGTCATCGGCACCGGCCTGATCGGCGGCAGCGTGGGTCTCGCGCTACGCGCCCGAGGTTTCTCCGTGTCGTTGGAGGACCTCTCGCCCACCTCGGCCGCCCTCGCCCGGGATCTCGGGGCGGGGGATTTGCCGGCGGAGCCGGTCGACCCGGCGACCGTGGACATCGTCGTGGTCGCGACTCCGCCGGACGTCACGGCGGACGTTGTCGTCCTGGCCCAGCAGAGGTATGCGTCGGCCACCGTCACCGACGTGGCGTCGGTCAAGCAGATCATCGTCGACGAGGTGCGGCAGCGTGGCGGGGATCTCAGCCGCTTCGTGGGTGGGCACCCGATGGCAGGCCGGGAGCGCAGCGGCGCCATCTCGGCACGGGCGGACCTGTTCGAGGGGCGCACCTGGGTGCTCACCCCGTCGGACGAGACGACTGAGGCGGCGCTTGCCGCTGTGCGACGGCTGGCCGAGGCCACCGGCGCTGCCGTCGTCATCCTGGGTGCGGCCGAGCACGACGCGGCGGTCGCCGCGGTCAGCCACGTTCCCCAGATCGCCGCCTCAGTGGTGGCCGCCCGGCTCGAGGAGCTCTCCGAGACCTCAGTCGGGCTCGCGGGGCAGGGGCTCCGGGACGTCACCCGGATCGCGGCGAGTGACCCGGGGCTGTGGACCCAGATCCTGGTCGGCAACGCTCCGGCGGTCCGGGATGTCCTGGCCGAGGTGATCGAGGACCTCCGGGCGCTCGAGCGCGCACTCAGTGACATCGCCCGGGACGGAGCCCACGACATCGGCGCCCCCGGCTCACGCGCAGTGATCGCGGGGCGCATCGCAGCGGGGAACGCCGGCCACGCCCGGATCCCGGGGAAGCACGGGCAGGCGCCCACCGCATACGGCTCTGTGATCGTGCTCGTGCCGGACGAGCCCGGCCAGCTCGGCCGGCTCTTCAACGACGTCGGCGAGGCCGGGGTCAACATCGAGGACCTGCGGCTCGACCACGCACAGGGCCAGCCCTTCGGCCTGGCCGAGATCTTCGTCGTGCCGGCCGCGCTCAAGCATCTCGTCGAGTCACTCACCGGCCGTGGATGGAGGCTGCATTCATGACCCCTGCGAGCGAGTCGCAGGCCCCTCTCGTCATCGCGATCGACGGGCCGTCCGGATCCGGGAAGTCGAGTGTGTCGCGTGCGGCGGCCAAGGCGCTCGGCATCGGATACCTCGACACGGGCGCGATGTACCGAGCGGTGACCTGGTGGTGCCTCGACCAGGGCGTCGACCTGGAGGATGCGGAGGCTGTGGTCCGCGCGGCGCGTGAGATGCCGCTCACGATGGGCACCGATCCGGCCGCGCCGTGGGTGGAGGTCGACGGTCGACGCATCGACGCCGAGATCCGGACCACGGACATCTCCTCGGTCGTGTCGAAGGTCGCCACGAATCTCGACGTGCGCAGCGAGCTGCGCCGTCGCCAGCGTGAGCTCATGGCAGGGATCGCCGAGCGGACCGGGGGAGTGATCGCAGAGGGCCGTGACATCACGACCGTGGTCGCCCCGGACGCGACCGTGCGCATTCTGCTCACCGCCTCGGAGGAGGCCCGGCTGCGCCGCCGCTCGGCGGAGCTGCACGGTGAGGCCTCACAGACGACGATCGCGGCGACCAGGGACCAGATCGTGCGCCGTGACCGCGACGACTCGACCGTCTCGACGTTCCACGAGGCAGCCGACGGAGTCATGCTCCTCGACACCTCCGACCTGGACTTCGACCAGAGCGTGCAGGCAGTGCTCGACATCGTCGCTGCGGCGACGGCGGAGTCGCGGTGAGCGCCGGCCGCCAGGACGTCGAACCACCCGCGGAGTGGCGGAGCAGGTGGTTCCGGCGGATCACCCGGCCGATCCTCGCAGGGCTCTACGACACCCGGGTGTACAACCGGGAACGGCTTCCGGCCTCCGGCCCAGTGCTCGCCGTCGTCAACCACATCGGATTCCTCGATGGACCCTTCGCGTTCGCGTACCTCCCGAGGCCCGGGCACTTCCTTGTGTTGGACAAGACGTTCAACGGGGTGATGGGCAATGTGCTGACCTGGTCGGGGCAGATCCCGATCAACCAGGACCGCGGCGACCGCACGGCCCTGGCTCGCGGGCTCGAGGTACTGAGGCGCGGCGGACTCCTCGGAATCTTCCCCGAGGGCGGCCGGGGTCGCGGGGACCTCGCGACCGCAGGGAAGGGTGCAGCGTGGCTCGCGCTGCAGTCCGACGCCACCGTGGTACCCGTCGCCCTGCTCGGGACCCGGTACACCGGTGACCTGGCCGACTCCTGGCCCCGGCTGCGGTCTCCGCTCGTCCTCGATCTCGGCGAACCCCTCACGATCGAACCGATCGCCGGGGTGCCGAACCGGGTCCGGCTCGACCGCGCGACGGAGGAGATCCGGACCCGACTGGCCGACCAGGTGGCGGCGTCGTCGGAGCGGCACGGCATCCCCCTGCCCACCGACATCCCGCCCGATCTCATCCCCTGACGCGTCGCGGGTGGTCAAGTGCGGCTGTCCCGTACGCGACAATGGGGGGATGACTGACACCGACCGGACCGAGGACCCTGTCGGCATCGACCCCGACGATGCCGACATCGAGCGCGCCCTGCGCGCCGGTCTGGATGACTTCGACCTCACCGAGGACGACCGCGCCATCCTCGACCCGACCTTCGAGCCGGAGGCCGAGCCGAGCGGAGCCGCGCTGCCTGTCGTGGCGGTCGTCGGCCGGCCGAACGTCGGCAAGTCGACCCTGGTCAACCGCATCATCGGCCGCCGGGAGGCCGTCGTCGAGGACGTCCCAGGCGTCACCCGTGACCGGGTGGCCTACTCCGCCGAGTGGTCCGGCCGGCGCTTCACCCTGCTCGACACCGGTGGGTGGGTCGTGGATGCGACCGGGATCCACCTGCGCGTCGCCGAGCAGGCCGAGGTGGCGATCGAGATGGCGGACGTCGTCCTGTTCGTCGTCGACGCCATCGTCGGAGCCACGGACGATGACGAGGCGGTCGTGCGGCTGCTGCGTCGCTCCGGCAAGCCGGTCGTCCTCGTGGCGAACAAGGTGGACGACCAGCGCTTCGAGGCCGACGCCGCTGCGCTGTGGAACCTAGGTCTCGGTCAGCCGTGGCCGGTCTCGGCGCTGCACGGCCGGGGGAGCGGAGACATGCTCGACGCGATCCTCGACGTGCTGCCCGAGGTGTCGGCACACGGGGGCGTCAATCTCGAGGGTGGGCCGCGTCGGGTCGCTCTCGTCGGGCGCCCCAACGTCGGCAAGTCCTCGCTGCTCAACAAGCTCGCGGGCTCTGAGCGGGTCGTCGTCGACAATGTCGCTGGGACCACGCGGGACCCGGTCGACGAGCTCATCGAGCTCGGCGGCAGGACCTGGCGCTTCGTCGACACCGCGGGCATCCGACGTCGTGCCCACCAGGCCCGCGGCGCCGACTTCTATGCCTCGCTGCGCACTGTGGCCGCTCTGGAGAAGGCCGAGGTCGCCGTCGTCCTCATCGACGCGGGGGAGCCGATCGCAGAGCAGGACATCCGCGTTGTGCAGCAGGTCATCGACTCCGGGCGGGCCGTGGTCATCGCCTACAACAAGTGGGACACCACCGACGAGGAGCGCCGCTACTACCTGGAGCGGGAGATCGAGCGCGAGCTGGTCCAGGTGCCCTGGGCCCCCCGCGTGAACATCTCGGCCAAGACGGGCCGTCACGTGGAGAAGCTCGTGCCGGCCATCGAGAAGGCCCTGGAGTCCTGGGACACCCGCATCCCGACGGCACGGCTCAACGCTCTCCTCGGCGAGATCGTGGCCGCCCACCCGCACCCGGTGCGTGGAGGCAAGCAGCCGCGGATCCTCTTCGCCACGCAGGCTTCGACCCGCCCACCCCGGTTCGTCCTCTTCGCCTCGGGCTTCCTCGAGGCCGGCTACCGACGCTTCATCGAGCGCCGGCTGCGCGAGACATTTGGCTTCGAGGGCACCCCCATCGAGATCTCGGTGAGGGTGCGGGAGAAGCGCCGTCGCTGATCGGTATGCCGATTGTGTTGAGGCGGCAGCGGTGCGATATGGTGACGGCGCTCTCCTGGTGAGAGCAGCCACGGGCTGTGGCGCAGTTTGGTAGCGCACTTGACTGGGGGTCAAGGGGTCGCAGGTTCAAATCCTGTCAGCCCGACCGGTGTTTATGCAGGTCACAGAGGTACAGGGACGCAGGTCGACGTAGACGAATATCACGCGTGCACTAGCGCATTCCTGCCGGCTCACGGATGTGGATACTTCGCCGGTGGGGGCGCATATCGTCGACGTGGCTAAGCGGCGCCCTCGCGGTCCCGCCGGACTGGACCGGCCCAGGCCGCCCGCTGCTGGGGGTTCCCACGCGGAGAGGCCGCCCGGGGCCGGTTGCCGGAAGCCCAGCAGCGCCCGCGATCCTCGCAAGCGCATCCGTTTCCACGATCGCCGGAGGGGCTGAAACGGTCGTGGGGGAGCCACAGGGTGGCGAGTTGTGCGAGCTCGACGCGGGGCTGTCCGTCGGGCCAAGACACGGTCCCTCTCGGGCAGAGTGGTTCAAGACACTGCAGGCCGCGTTGCTTGCGCCACCACAACTGCACCGCCTACCCGCTGGCGTCCAGGTCCTTGACCCGCACCACAGGTCGGTCCTTGACCCGGCTGGGGATCACCCCGCACGCCGGGCAGGCTGCTTCGCTCTCGCGACCGCTCAAAGTCGGAGAGCCGACAAGGCTCGTGCAGGAACCTGGCTCTGCCGTGGTGCGTCTGAGCGGCGTGGGATATTTGGGTGCGGTCGTGCGGGGAGCGGTCGTCATTGCCTGTGCCGTGTCCGTCTCGGCTTGCGGGCAGTCGCAGACAACCACCTGGATGGGTGAGCAGCCTAGGGATTCGGTCTCGATCGGTGACGGGGATGCGGTTCCGGACCTGGCTGCGGCCGCGGACGCGCTGGGTCTTGCCATGATCTCGCTGGCGGAGGGGAACGTGGTGACCTCGCCCGCGGGCGCGCAGGTGGTGCTGGCGATGGTGGGGGAGGGCGCAGCTGGGCCTGCAGCAACATCACTGGATGCCTTGCTGGGCGCCTCCGGGCAGCGCCGAACGGATGCCGTCAACGCCTTGCTTGCCGACCTGGCACGGCTGGACGGAGATCCCCGGCTGGCGGCCCAGGACGACCTTCCCGAGCGGACTCTTGTCCACCTGGCCAACCAGGTCACGGTTGACGACCGGACCCGGATCACCCCGTCGTATCTGGACCGACTCTCGACTGGCTACGGAGCCGGGATCACGGGCACAGACCTGAGCTCGGATCAGGGCAAGAAGGTTCTGGACGAGTGGGTGCGACGGGAGAGTGGTGGCCTGGTCAAGGAGTCGGCCATCGAGCCGGCCCCCGACCTACGGCTGGTTTGGCAGAACGCGCTCGTGATCGCGGCACGGTGGCAGCAGCCGTTCGACCCCGTGCTGACCTCGGATGAGTCGTTCACCCTGGCCGACGGGCAAGCCGTGCCGAGCCCGATGATGCGCCAGAGCGTCGGTGCCTGTTACGCCGAGCACCACGGCTGGAGGGCGGTGCGCCTGCCCTATGACGGCGGGGACCTGGTCGCAGACATGATGCTGCCCCCGCCCGGACATGGGCCTACCGATCTGAACCACGAGGGGCTCCTCGACCTCACGCGGGGCCTGGACTGTGGGGAGGCCGTCACCGATGTTCAGCTGTACTTGCCCGTGCTGGACCTGAACACCCGGCTGAACCTGCTACCCCTGCTGGAACAGGTCATCCCGGGTCTCCTGACTCCAGGCGGGCTGCCAGCGATCAGCTCCGCCGAGCAGTTGTCTGTGAGCCAGGCTGTGCAGCAAGGCGTACTCAGAGTTGACGAAGAAGGCACCGTGGCTGCGGTGGTCACGGAAGTCGGTGCCGCAGGCTCCGCCGCCGCAGCAGAAACACCGATCGCTCTCACCTTCGATCGGCCCTACCTCGTACGGATCGCCACCACATCAACCCAGTGGCCGCTCGTCCTCGCCCGCGTCGACGACCCACGCGCATACCGCCCTTGATGGGAAGGCTGACTCACGCCGCCCTCAGTGAAGGCCTCGTGACTCAGTCGGCCGGCGCCCAGGGGTCGGTGATGCTGCGCAGCATAGTCAGGGCCTCTCGCAGCGCTGACATTCGGTCGCTGCCGAGGTGGGCCCGCCACTCCTGCTCGATCCGGCGCTCTTCGGCCTGGGCCGCCGGGAGGCAGGCCAGGGCCCGTTCGGCCAGACGCGCGAGTCGGGCGCGCCCGTCGCTGGGGTCCGGGACCCGCTCGACGTAGCCCGCAGCCTGCAGGCGGTCGACAAGCGCGGTGGCAGTCTGCCTCGCGATCTGGGCGCGCTCCGCGAGCACGGAAAGGCGGGTCCCCTCAGGGTCGACCCCTGCGACGATCCGGGACTGGGCCAGCGTCAGGTCGGTGTAGCCCGCAGCCTGGACGGCCGCGAAGATGCGATTCTCGGCCTCTCTGGCAGCGATCGCCATCAGGAGCGGAGTGGGGAGTTCACGCGACATCGTCACCTCTTGACACCAGATCAAGTCATCCTATGATCGAACTAAATCGGTTCGATCATAAGACTAAGGCGGTCTGGTCGGCACTCCCACCACGCGGGTGGAAGGGACGGCCTTCTTCGGACGGTCCTCAACGCCATCCCACGCGGCTCGGGGGCGTGCGAGATCTTCGACGCGGCCCTGCTGCTGGCGCGCACGACCACTTCTACGAACTCAAACGACCCCGCACTAGCCCACCGGTCTCACGTGAGTCGGGCACAGAGAAAGGGACCGCGATGGATCAGGATCGGCTCTGGGAGATGATCGACGGCCGGCGACAATACACCGCCGACCTGCTCGATGGGCTCTCCGAAGACGAGTGGGACCAACCCTCGCTGTGTGAGGGCTGGACCGTGCGACACGTCGCTGCCCACCTCACCCTGCAGCAACAGGGCATCGGAGACCTGGTCGGGATGCTGGTGCGCCACCCCACGGTGCTGCGTCGACCCACGCTGAACGGTCTGATCCACAACTCGGCGATCGTGCAGTCGCGCCTCCCTCGTCACGAGATCACCTCGCGGATCCGCGCGATGATCGGGTCGCGTCGACACAACGCCGGGGTGTCGCCGCGCGAGACCCACACCGACATCCTGCTGCACGGCCAGGACATCGCCCTGCCGCTGGGCAAGGAGCTCCCCCTCGAGCCGGGGGAGGCCGCGGCAGCCGCGGACCGACTCTGGCGGCTCCGGTCTTCCCCCGTCTCTGTCGTCTACCGCAAGCTCCCTCTCACGGGGCACCGACTCATCGCAGACGACGTGGACTGGCAGGTCGGGGAGGGGACCGAGGTGCGCGGCCCGATCCTCGCGCTGCTCCTCGCCCTGGGCGGACGCACCGTCCTGAGCGACCAGCTCCGCGGCCCAGGAGCCGACGCCCTACGCAACGTCTGATCCCACGTCCGTGAGTGCAACGGCACCATGTGGGTGCAGGGTCGCGCGGGGTGGGCACCTGACAACTGCGGTCGACGTTGTCACCCGCCCAGGAGCCGGTAGAAGGCCAGTACCGCTCCTAGTCCACGATCGCGGTCATCCGGATCGAGACCAGGAGACCGGGAATGTCGACCCCGAGCCTGGCTACCTACCGAGCGGGTGGCTCCGACGGAAACCACTGCGCGTACTCCTCGTTCAGGCCGGCGAAGTCGGATGAGTGCGTCAACAGCACCCCCACCTCCACCACGTCGTCCAGGCCGGCTCCGCCTGCACGCAGAATGGCATGGCAGTTCTTGAAGGCCTGCCGGGTCTGCTCCTGGATCGTGGCTCCCGCGAACGAGTTGGTGGTCGGGTCGATGCCGACGGTGCCCGACACGAAGATGCTGTTGCCCGCACGAACGCCCTGACTGTAGAGCGGCGAGCTCGGCGCATCAGCGCTGGTGATGATCTGCCGTGGCATGGTGGTTCCTCTCGTTGCCCGGATGATCGTTGCTCAAGAGTCTCAGACGGACACGGTGCGTACCACTGCGCAGAGGCGTCGTCTGCCGAGGTCCCTCGCGAGGGGAGGCCTGGCTCGCTAGGCTGCGATCAGCTCAGCAGGCTGCTGGGCCCGCTGTCGGCCCACACCACCCCGGCTGCGCAAGGGGGCTCGCTGGGCCCTGGAAGGGGCAGGCACATGACGAAGACGGGGGCGGCACGCCTGAGCGCCGGGACCATCCTTCTCACACTCGTGCTCATAGGGTGCGCCGGAGGTGGAAGTGACGACGCAAAGGCCGCTGCGGCGATTGCCCAGGGCATGCTGTCGAGCGACGACAGCGGATTCACGATCGATGAGAGCCAGGCCGATTGCGTGGGCGAAGGGTTCGTGGATCAGATCGGTGTTGACCGGCTACAGCAGTACGGCTTCCTCACCGAAAGCCTCGAATCCGCTGCGGACGACATGGAGTCAACGCAGATGGATGAGAGCGATGCCGACAACGCGGCCCGGGTGTTCATCGA
>Ga0209612_1000254_pt1 | contig 60010 bp, 58 predicted proteins | sample BioC12SIPDNA_FD_185746 | JGI IMG/M metagenome (GOLD analysis project Ga0209612, IMG submission 185746) | Anaerobic biogas reactor microbial communites from Washington, USA - Biogas_R1_B C12 SIP DNA (SPAdes) (version 2) | ecosystem: Engineered > Bioreactor > Anaerobic > Unclassified | place...
TCGGGCGGCGACAGACGAGACATCCTCGCCACGGTGATAGGAAGAGACAATCGCTTCGGGATCGTCAGCCGCCAGCTTCTGCATACACCCCGTCTCATCGGGTGTCAAGTAATTATGAGATCCTACACAACGCCGGGACTCCGGGCCGTCCCGCCCGGACCCGCCCCACCCAGGCACGCCCCCCGTCCGTACCCAGCGCTCGGCCTCGGCCCCGTCCTGCGTTTCGCCACGGGGGGAGATGGTGCGCCCCGGGACCAGCAGGGGTAAATACGATGTGACGCGACCACCCCGATGGGAGAACCGCCCGTGCCGCCGCTGATCGACTTTCTCAGCCCCCTCCACCACGGCGTCTGGGAGGTGACCGTCCCCAAGAGGGACGTCACCGAGCCGCTCATCCCTCCCTGGAAGCCGTCGCCGGTCAACGTCCCCTCCCCCGGGACGATCGCCAGCTACCGAAACGGCCAGTACCACGCGCACGAGACCGGCGACGACTACCGGGTGCACCTGGACCGCTACGACCCCAAGAGCCACCCGGTCATGCACCTGGTCTCCGACGCCCCCCTCGCCCTGATGCTGGTCGAGACCATGGTGACCCTGGTGGTCACAGCGAAAGATGCCCGGAGCCGTGACCCCGCCGCGCGGCTCCTCGACCTCCGCATCTCTGCCTGGATGCGGCTCGCCCTCGGCGGACTGGTCCTCGCGCTCGGGACGGTGATGCTCCTGCTCGCGCTCGGCACCCCGGGGATCCTCTTCAGGGCGATCATCCCCGCGCTCGTGGTCGCCGCCGGGCTCCTGATGCTCGCGAACGGCGGGCGGCTGCATGTCGGGGGCGGATCGGGAACGCGACAGATCACCGGCGGGCTCGCCCTCGTCGCCGGCGGGATGCTCATGTCCCGCTTCTGGCAGTTCTACCTGGTACTCATCCTGGTCCTGCTGGCGACGTGGAGCCTCTCGAGCGCGGCCGTGATGCTCTACAGTGTCGTCCGGGAGCGGGGCCGGGTCCCACAGGGGCTCGTCTTCACGACCGTCATCGGGCTCGCCTCGCTTCTCCTGGGCGCGATGGTCTTCACCAACCCGACCCGGCTGATTGGGGTGCTGGTCCTCCTCCTTGCCGTCATCGCCCTCCTTGTCGGGGCGCTCCTGGTGGTCGACGGCATCGGCATGCGGCACGCGTCGGGGCTGATCGGCGCGGAAGAGACCGGGGTGCCGCCCTCAGCCGGCGCCTAGGCGAGCCTCGCAGGCCCGGCAGAGCATCTTCCGCTTCCGGTCGAGCTCGTCGAGCGACCGGGGCGCGAACATCACGCACTCGGGCTCGGGGCAGTGCTCGAGCCCGACGAGGTGGCCGATCTCGTGCGCCCCCTCCTTCGCGATCCGGTCGACCAGGGCGTCGTCCGAGGGCTCGCGGCCGTACCAGCCGTTCTGGAGCCGGACAGTCGAGACGACCGCCGTTCCACGCTGCGGACGGGCCAGGCCGAAGACCGCCTCGCCTCCCGGCGCGACGATCTCGTCCGGCACCACGAGCAGAATCGGGCCGTGCAGCCCTTCCCGCCGCCTCACCGCCTCGAGGCAGGTGAGCAGGGAGGAGGCGCTGTACTCTCGCCGAAGCGGGTCGAAGCCGGTCAGCAGCAGCCCGTTCGTCTCGACAAGGTCGCCCTCGATCCCGAGGATCCCCTCGATCCGGCGCTGCACCGGGCGCTGGAGCCCGGCGGGCGAGCGGTGATCCCAATAGAGGGCGAAGCGCATACTCTTCTGTGTGACGGGCGAGAGGATTAAACGGATCGAACGGGCGGTCGGGACCTGGATCGGCTCGCACTACCGCGACGCGGTCGAGGTCGGGATCGGCTCGAACACGACTGCGGCCGTGACCGCGTCCGCCGCGGGGTGCCGGGTCCGTGCCGTCGACCTGCGGCCCTGTGCCACCGCCGCGGTTCCGTTCGCGCGCGACGACGTCTTCGCCCCCGACCTGGCACTCTACCGCGGCGCGGACCTCGTCTACGCCGTCCGGCCGGGGATCGAGATGGTGCCCGCGCTGGTCGAGCTCGCCCGGGCGGTGGGCTGCGACCTGGTCGTCTGCCACCTGGGCGATGAGTGCTGGCAGGACGGCGGCGAGCGGATCGACGCTGACGGCGTCCGGCTCCACCGCTACCACCGCGGTTCTTCAGAACAGGGTTGACTGGGACGGATGGGTCTCGGGCGGCGGCGGGGGGGCGCTCCCGTCCTCCCGCTCTTTCGCCGGGCGCCGGCGCGGCTTCTCGGCCCGATCGGCCTCGCGGCGCTCCTTCGCGAGCCGCGCGACCGTCCCGTTCGCCAGCTCCCGGTCGTCCAGGAGGAGCCCGAGCTCGTCGGCGTCCAGGTCGAGCGCCCGCGCGACCGGGACGGGGTCGATCGCGGCGAGACGCCGCGCCGCCTCCAGGTAGTACTCCCGCAGGTCGGCCCGGGAGACGCCCATCCAGGCCCCGAGCTTCCGAAAGAGCGACGCCCGTGCAGACCTGCGCCGCCTGGCCTGGGCCATCCAGCGCCACCGCCCCGGCGACGAGAGCCGGCTCCGGACCCCTGCGCCGCCGGCGGCGGCAGCCGTCCCGAGCACCGCGAGCGCGGTCGCGTAGCGCCAGAGGGTGTAGTGCTGCCTCCGGAACGTCCGTGCGATCGCGAGGTCGGCCGCCGCCAGCGCGGGGTAGGCATCGCACCGGGCCTCCTGCGGGAGCTGGGAGAGCGCCTCCTCGAGCCAGGCGACGATCGCGTCCGGCCTGTCGTCGACCTCCCACGCGAGGGCCATCAGCTCCCGGTCGGGCCGATCGCGGAGGACCGCCCCCACGAGCTCGAAGATCGTCGCCCGCTCGTCTTTCTGCGAGGTCGCGATCGCCTCCCCGTCCAGGGACGACCGCCCGATCGCGGCCGCCTGGAGCATCGTGACGGCGGCGCGCAGGTCTCCGCCGGCGCTCTCGGCGACGAGCCGGAGGGTGTCCTCGTCGCACGAGAGCCCCTCCTCCCGGCAGATCTCGCGGAGGCGCGGGACGATCGAGCGGGCGGCCAGCGCGCGGAACTGGACGGGTTCGGTCCGTGAGCGCAGCTCGGCGGGAACCCCGTAGAGGTCGTTGGCGATCAGCAGCACCGGCTGGCGCGCGGACTGGACCAGGTCCGCGATCGCCCGCGCCCCGCCCTTGTCGGCGGTCCCGTGGAGGTTGTCCGCCTCGTCGATCAGGACCAGCCGCCTCCCGCCTCCGAAGAGGCTGCCGGTCATGGCCGACTGCCCCGCGATCCGCTCTATCGCCGCCCTCGTACGCTGGTCCGAGGCGTTCAGTTCGACCACCTCCCAGCCCATGTCGCCGGCGAGCGCCAGCGCGGACGAGGTCTTGCCCGTGCCCGGTTTCCCGTAGACCAGGAGCGGGCGGTCGCCAGGCTCCCAGCCCGAGGCCCACGCGACCATCTGCCGAACCGCGGGCCCGTTGCCGACGATCTCGTCGAGACGCCGCGGTCGGTACCGCTCGGTCCAGTCCATCACTACTGATCAGGCCGGACATCAAATAAATTATCAGCGATGAGGCAGTACCCTTTAGAACAGGAAGGTCGCCAGCGTGGAAGGATCGCAGCCGACAGCATTCATCGCAGAACGGATACGGGCCTACGAGGGTGTGCGTCGGAAGCACGCCATCGGCGACCTGGTCAGGGCGTTCACGACCGACTCGCCGGACGTCCTGGCGGACTTCGGCGAGGACGCCGCCGTGATTCGGAACGGGGAGAACGCCCTGCTGCTAGCGGCGGACGGGATCTGGTCCCGCCTGATGGAGGCGGACCCGTACTGGGCGGGCTACTGCGCCGTGCTCGTGAACATCCACGACATCGCGGCGATGGGCGGGCGTCCTCTTGCGATGGTGGACGTCCTCTCGATCGCCGACCGGGCCATCTGCGACCAAGTCCTCACGGGGATGCGGGAGGCCTCGAACCAGTTCGGCGTCCCGATCGTCGGCGGCCACCTCCACCCCGACACCCCTTACTCGGTGATCGACGTCGCGATCCTTGGGGTGGCGCGGCTCGACGCGGTGATCTACAGCCACACGGCGCGGGAGGGGGACGCCGTGATCGCGGCCATCGACCTGGACGGCCGGGTCCATCCCTCCTGTATCCTGAACTGGGACTCGGTCACAATGAAGCCGGACCGGGTGGTGCGCGACCAGATCGACTGCCTCCGCGGGCTCGGGGAGGCGGGGCTGGTCTCGGCCGGCAAGGATATTTCGAACCCCGGGCTGGTCGGGACGCTCGGGATGCTCCTGGAGGTCTCGGGCCTCGGGGCCGAGATCGATGTCGACCGGATCCCCGTCCCCGACCTGGAGGCCCACGGGATCACGTTCGACCACTGGGTCCGGATGTACCCCGGGATGGGCTTCGTCCTCACGGCCGACCCCGCGTCGACCCCCGAGGTCTGCTCGCGGTTCGAGGCGGTCGGGATGACCGCCCGGGAGATCGGGCGGGTCGACAGCTCCCGGCGGCTCTCGCTCGTCGGCAAGGACGGCGAGGCGACGGTCTTCGATCTGGCCGACAACGGGATCATGTGCCTCAAGGGCCGGGGCGACGGGCCGTGATCCTGGGGATCGGCGTCGCGAGCGGGGCCGACCTCGAGACGGCCCGGCGGGGCGCCGACGACCTCCCCCCGGGCGTCCTCGTCCGCTACTACTGCCCCGCGGGCGTCGCCCACGACGACGCGCCGTCGTGCGCCTGTTCCGGGGATCCGGCCGCGGCCCTGGTCGGGGACCTGGTCGGGGAGAGGATCGATGGCGCCGTGCGCGGCACCCTCCCCGCGAACCGGACCCTCCGGCTCCTCCGGGAGGCGACCGGGGTCGGGCACCTGGAGCGGGTCGCCCTCATGGAGACCCGGGACGGCCGGCGCTTCCTGCTCGCGCCGGTCGGCGTCGACGAGGGCTGGACGGTGGCCGAGAAGGTCTCGCTCATCGGTCGCGGGCGGGAGCTCGCCCGGCTCTGCGGCCTTCCCGCCGACGTGGGCGTCCTCTCCGGCGGGCGGCTCGGGGATATCGGGCGCCACCCGGCCGTGGACCGGTCGATGGCGGATGCCGAGCTCGCCGCCCGGCTGGGCGACGGGGTCCACTGCGAGATTCTGATCGAGGAGGCGGTCGGGCGGTGCGGACTCGTGATCGCGCCCGACGGGATCTCGGGTAACCTGGTCTTCAGGACCCTGGCGTACATCGGCGGCGGATTCGGACACGGCGCGCCCGTTACCAATATCCGGCCGGTCTTCGTCGATACTTCGCGCGCCTCTCCCGGGTTCGGCCGGGCGCTCGTGCTCGCCGCACGCCTCGTCGGGTCCAGGTCCGGGCGATTTCCGGCGCCCGATTGAAAATCGGGAACCGGGTAATCCCGGTTTCGCTTTTAATGCCGGAGAGGCCCGCGATCCCGGTATGCATCGAAATCCCCCGGCTATTGGGGGATCTGAGCACGATCCGGAGGGATAATCTCGAAATATTTAAATCTCCTCTCACGGATCTCTCTTCCGAGGTTGAACAGCGTTATGGCTGATTTACCGATTGCTGCAGTTGTCCGTATTGCCAAGAAGAGCGGCGCCGAGCGCGTCGGCTCCGACGCGGCGGGTGCGATCGTCGAGAAGGCCGAGGCCTACATCGGCTCACTGACCAAGGAGGCCAACCGCCTCGCCCAGCACGCGGGTCGAAAGACGATCAAGGAAGAGGACGTCGAGCTGGCGGCGAAGTCCGCCTGAATCCCGGTTCCCCCCCTCTTTTTCAGAAGACTCCCTTTGTGCTCGGGACGCTCTCGTCCCCCGGTTCCTGCGCTACGGCGCTCCGCAGCGCGACTCCGAACGCCTTGAAGACGGCCTCGGCCCGGTGGTGGTCGTTCCTCCCGTACGCCTGGACGTGGGCCGTGATCCCGGCCTGGTGGCAGAGGGACTCGAAGAAATGTTCCACGAGCGTCGTGTCGATGCCCCCGACCGTCTCCGCGGCGAAGGGAACGTCGAAGACCAGGAACGGCCGGCCCCCGCAGTCGAGAGACACCGTGGCGAGCGCCTCGTCCATCGGCACGGACGCAGACGCGAACCGCCGGATCCCGCGCCCCTCGCCCAGGGCGCGGGCGAGCGCCCGCCCGAGCACGATCCCGACGTCCTCGACCGTGTGGTGCGCGTCCACGTCCAGGTCCCCCGAGGCCTCGACCTCCAGGTCGAAACGGCCGTGCCGGGCGAAGGCGGTGAGCATGTGGTCCAGGAACGGAAGGCCGGTCCTGAGGCCGACCTTCCCGGTCCCGTCCAGATCGATCGCGACGCGGACGGCGGTCTCGGTCGTGGACCGGCGCTGCTCCGCCCGCCTCACGCAACCGCCTCCAGCGCCTCTGCGAGCGTGATCCGGCCGGCGTAGAGGGCCGAGCCGAGGACCGCGCCGCCGGCCCCGAGGTCCCTGAGGAGGGCCAGGTCAGCGGCGGAGGAGACACCGCCCGCGACCACCACGGGGCACGGGACGGACTCGATCAGCGCGCGGACGGGTTCGGGGTCGATCCCCTGCTGGAGCCCCTCGACCCCGACGTTGGTGTAGAGGAGCGAGCCGGCCCCCATCTCGACGAAGACCTCGGCCCAGCGGAGGTAGTTGCCCCGCGTCTCGCGCCAGCCGGCCACCGCGATCTCGCTCCCCCGCGCGTCCACGCCCGCCATCACCCGCTCGGGGCCGTATTCGCGCGAGAGCCAGCGGATCGCGTCGGGGTTCTCGACCGCGTGCGTCCCCAGGATGACGCGAAAGACCCCCGCGTCGAGCCAGCCCGCCGCGTCCTCGAGCGACCGAATGCCGCCGCCGAGCTCGACCGAGACCCCCGTCTCGGCCACGAGCCGCCGGACGACCCCGGCGTTCGCCCGGGCCTCGCCGAAGGCCCCGTCCAGGTTGATCACGTGGAGCCAGCGGGCCCCCTCGTCGCACCAGCGCAGGGCGCAGGCGAGGGGATCGCCGTACCCGGTCGCTTGCGAGCGCTCGCCCTGCACGAGCTGGACGCACTCGCCGCCCATCACGTCCACTGCCGGAAGGACCTCCATTGGGATCAGCGGATCATTCGTTCTATGGATATAACAAGGATGTCCTTTGCGCCCGGGGCGAGGGGGAGACAGTCGAGGCGATGGCGGTCGACATGGCCGGCACATTGAGGAGGATGGTGGTGCCCTCCCAATTACGGTCCCGACGTGTCGGTCCTCGCTCCGTCTCCCCACCAGGCTGGGTCGATGAAAGGGGGATGATGGTGCCATTCGCGCCGGGGCCCTGCCCGGGCGGCAGCGACAGGCCTGGCGTGCGACCCTCCGTTCCCTTCCGTACCGACCCCCCCGGGCAGCTCCCCGGTTCCCGCCGTCAGCGCGCCATCTGGTCCATCGCAGCGGTGACCGCCAGGACGAGTGCGTCGTTCTGCCCGGGGGCGATCTCCACGCCATAGGTGTCCCGGATCCGGAACCACCGCTTGGAGACCTCGGCGACCTTCTCGTTCCCACTCTCGATGTGGTACTCGTGGTCAAGGATGTTGCCCTGGATGGTCCAGTCCTCGCCTCCGGCAACGTTCACCGTCCACCGGTCCCGGAGGGGCGAGATGAGGGCCTTCTTGATCGTTGCCGCCGTACCGCCGCCGGCGTTCTCGATCTCCATGGTGTCCTTGATCCTGAGCATCCGCTCCTGGATGCTGAAGAGATCCCGTCCGGTGGCATCCTGGAGGACCAGGGTATTGCGCACGCGGAGCGCTTTTCCGTCCACCTTGAAGGCTCTATTCCCGGTGTTATCCTCGATCCAGAAGTCGTCCTCGATATCGACGAGCTTCTCTCTCATCCGGTACTTGTGGCCACCCTCGCCCTCGCCTTTGCGACCGAGCAGCCCCCCTCGTTGTTCTCTCCGTCCGAGAATGGTATCGACCTCCTGTTGCCAGCAGGCTTATCTCCTCGTTTCGAGGGCAGATTCCCCTCATCCATTCACGTATTTATATGTTCCGAATTTATATTGACTGCCAGGCAGCGGCCCTCGTGTGTGCGGTCGGGGCGCAGATGGGCTGCCCATTTCAGATATACCGCACCGAATGCCGAAGAGCCGATCAGGCGCGGTCCGCCTGACCCCCTAACAGGCCCGGGAGCGGGATCTCGGCACGGCTCAAGAGATGCCGGGTCACGACGGCCCCGCGCTGGAGCGGGCCGTCGTGGCCATGGTCGTGGTCGGTCAGTATGCACGAGGGGCAGGGTTTCAGGCGGGATAGCCCCTACAACCGTTTCGCGAGTGGGGCCCGGGACGCGTCGAGATACAGCGCCGAACGATACATCGCTCGCTATGCCGATGCGTCCGGATCCCCGTCGTCGGCGTCGTGCAGCACGAGGTGGCTGTTGACGGCGAGCGAGCCCGGGAATGGCTCGTCTTCGAAGAGACCCTTCGCGACGAGGTCGTCGAGGGTCTCCCGGTACTCTCTCTCCATCTCAGCCTGTTTCCGCTCCCGATCACCGGGGATATTCGGGTTATACCCGCCCATCGAGCAGAGCTCGGGCAGACCGATGAACTCGCCGTCATCGTAGATCCGGCCATGGTCATCGCCCATCCGGTGGTAGGCGTAGTACTCGAGATACTACCGGCCGTCCTCCTCGTCGAAGACATAGTAGAGTCGGCCGCTGCGAGCGTAGGGCATCGATCCCTTTCGGCGTTCGCGCGGGTTCACCTCGGGCAGGCGCACATCAAAACTCGATAACTCCCTGATGAACGTCTCCTGTGCACGCTCCAGCGACGGCTTGCTGTCTGTCATTACCGGGTGTCGCCTACTGTTCATGAATCTTGGCGTCCCGAGGCATCCCTGTCTCGGGTGCCCGCGGGACGCTTCGTCTCGAGGACCATTCCGTGGCCAACGGATAGGGAGAGACCAGCCCGCGGCATGCGGATCCGGCATGAGCGCGCAGGACCTTTACCCGGGGGTTTCAGACTGGCCTTGTTGATGGACTGCGCTCAGCAGCGTTCTCCTCTCACAGTGGGGAACGAGCTCCGTCGGACTCCTCTACGGCGAGGAAGAGACGGCCGCGAGACTGCCGGAGAAGAGATGAGGGTCGGGGCGGACTACCGCCCCACGCTGGACTCCAGGCCCGTAACCGTACTAACTCGCCCTGAACTGGGTCCACTCCCCGGCGAGTCGCCCGTCCTTGAACCGGAACAACGAGATCGCCCTGAACTGGACCTTCTGGCCCGTCGGTGGAATTCCCATCATCTCACCGGTGAGCGTGCCCGTGGCGGCCCAGCGTGCCGCCACCTCGTCGCCCTCCGCGATCATGTCCTCAATGACCATTTTGAGATCGGGTGCTGCCGTGCGGTACATATTCACGAGCGCGCGGAATCCCTCTTTTCCCGGCGGGATGCCCGGCGGGTCGTACACCTGGTAATCATCCGCCACCAGCTCGTCGATGGCCTGGAGGTCGCCCCTGTTCATAAACTCCTCGAAAACACGCCTGACGGCTTCCTTGTTCTCCTCGGTCGACATGGTCTTCCTCTCTGGCATCACACCTTTCACGGATTGAAGAACGGGTAAGGACGCGATGTCGAGCGAGTATCAGTCGATATAAAAAAAATATTATGTATTGTATTCTATTGATTATTGTGATATTTCCTCACAGCCTCCGGGGTCGTTCGCCTCGGAAGAGGTTGAGGGTCGTCGGCACCGTCGCCCCGGCGGATACTTCCCCGGCGCCCGCCGTCTCCCCGTGACGATCAGCGGATCATCCGCTCGATGGATATCACGAGGATGTCCTTTGCCCCGGCACGCTTGAGACGCGGGATCAGGCCGTAGACCTCGGTCTCGGCCACCACGGCGTGGACGGCGACCGCGTCGTCCCGCGAGGCCACCGGCATCACTGTCGGCCCGCCGAGGCCCGGGAGGACCTCCTCGACCTCGGCCAGGTGCGCCCGGTCCACGTTCATCATCAGGTAGCATTGCCCCCGGGCCAGGACCACGCTCTCGAGCGCCATCACCAGCTCGCCGATCTTACCCGCTTTCTCCCGCACCGCGGCCGGGTTGCCTATCAGGCGCGTCGACGATCTGAGGACCTCCGCCACTACCCGGAGCCGGTTTGTGCGAAGCGTCGTGCCCGAGCTCGAGAGGTCCAGGATGGCGTCCGCGATCCCGAGATGGGGCGCGAGCTCGCAGGCCCCGGCCACGGGCACGAGCTCGACCGCGACGCCCGCATCGGCGAAGTAACGCGCCGCCAGGTTCGGGAACTCGGTCGCGACACGCGCGCCTGCAAGGTCCTCCGGGGCCCGCACGCCCGACTCCTCGAGGACGGCGAGCACGAGGGTCGCCCTCCCTATGTTGAGGTCGAGCAGGTCCTCGACCCGGACACCCCGCTCCTCCACCATGTCGAAGCCCGTGATCCCCAGGTCCGCCGCGCCGGAGGCGACGTAGGCGGGGATGTCGATCGGCCGAGCGAACAGGAGCTCGACCCCCGGGTCGAGGGTCCTGGCGAAGAGCCGGCGGTCCCCGCTCCCGGTGACGTGCAGCCCGCTCCTCTCGAGCAGGTCCATGATCGGATCGGCGATCCGCCCCTTGTTCGGGACCGCCAGCCGGACCCCGTCAGAACGTCGTGTACTCTCCACTGATGACCTTCTCGGTGACGCAGGTGATCTCATCGAGCTCCCCGTCGACGATCTCCTCGAGCGAACGCCGGACCTTGTCGAACGCAACCCCGGCGCGGGGCAGCACCTGGACGGAGGCGACGAGCGGGTGGTCGATCGGGTGGCCGATCTGAGAGAGAAGCCTGACATAGCACTCCTCGATCCCGTCGACCTGCTCCACGCAGGCGTTCGCGATCTGGGAGGAGAGAATGTTGTAGATCTTCCCGATGTGGTTGATCGGGTTCTTGCCCGAGGTGGCCTCCATCGACATCGGCCGGTTCGGCGTGATCAGCCCGTTCGCCCGGTTGCCGCGCCCCACGGAACCGTCATCGCCCATCTCCGCCGAGGTCCCGGTCACGGTGAGAAAGACCGAGCAGTTCTCCAGGCTGTCGGCCGTGTTGACGTGGGCCTCGCAGGCCCGGGAGGTGTACCGGCGGCAGAGGGCCTCGATCTCCTCCTTCATGAATGCCTTCGTATCCATGTACTCGTCGAGCCCGGCGCAGTGGCGGTCGACCATCGCGCAGCCGATCGTGAGAGTGATCCGGTCGCCGTCCCGCAGCCCCATCACCTTGACGTCCTGGCCGATCATGTGTCGGCGCTTCGAGAGGTCCTCGTCGATGTACCGGCTCACCTCGCGGACGATCGTCTCGGTCTCGGAGAAGGGGGCGTGCCCGACGCCGAACGAGGTGTCGTTCGCGCGGGGCACGTGCGAGTCGCAGGGCCGGAAGACGTCCTGGAGGTCGGTCGAGCCGACGCCGATCCGGCAGTCGACGATCAGGTCCCGCTCGTGGTCGAGGTGCGGGATGGTCCGCCGCAGGTGGTCGTGCGCGGCCTCGACCGCTATCGCGTCGGTCGGGAAGGTGATCCCCTCGAACTCCTTGGTGGCCCGGCCCACGAGCAGGACGTAGATCGGCCGGATGACGCGCCCGCCGCCGAATTTCGGCCGGGACTCGCCCGCGACGATCTCGCCCTGGTCGGTATTGTGGTGGAGGTAGGCGCCGGCCTCCTCCATGTAGGCGCGGCAGAGCGCGCGACTGATCGACTCGGCGATCCCGTCGGCGATGCTGTCGGGATGGCCGATCCCCTTGCGCTCAACCAGTTCGATACGCTGCTGCTCCAGCGGGACCTGGTTCAGGGCCTCGACACGAATGTTCCTGCTCATGAGATCCCTCAGCGGCCGCGGCGGCCGACGGGCCGGCGCGGCTGGTGATCATTAGAGATCTGCACGCAACCGATTAATAATATGGGAAGGGGAGCTCAACCGGTCCTCTCGAACGGAACCCGGACGCCGCAGGCGTCGCGGGTGTGGCGCCCGAGCTCGCTGCGCGCGACGATCGGGCCGGGAAAGACCGGGCCGTCGCGGCAGACGCAGAGCCCGTCCGGGTCGATGGCGCACGACCCGCAGACCCCGACCCCGCACTTCATGTAGCGGTGGAGCGAGAAGAACGCCCGCCCGAGCGCCCCGGCCCTCGCGAGCCGCTCCAGGACCGCAGCCATCATCGGCTCTGGCCCGCAGACGCAGATCGCCGTGTAGTCGCCGGGGTCGACCTCGTCGAGCAGGTCCGCGACGTAGCCCGGGAGCCCGGCCGTCCCGTCGTCGGTGGCGAGCCGCAGGTCCGTCCCGGCGGCGAGCCTCTCCCGGAACGGGAGCTCGGCTGCCGTCCGGGCCCCCAGGAGGAACGTCTTCACCCGCCCGGTCGCGGCAAGCGGCAGGAGCGGGGCGGCGCCGATGCCGCCCGCGATCGCGAGCAGGTCGTCCCCCGGGGGGAACCCCCTCCCGAACGGCCCCCGCAGCCCGATCCGGGCCGCGGGACGCATGTCCGCGAGCGCGGCGGTCGCGTCTCCGACCCGCTGGACGGAGATCGAGTCGGCGGAGGAGAGCGCCATCGGGATCTCGTCGACCCCCGGGACCCACACCATCACGAACTGGCCGGGGTCGAACCGGAAAACCCGGTCCAGGTGAAGGGTCACGACCGACGGGGTCTCTTCCACGACCTCCCGGACCGTGACGACCGCTTGGTCACGCATGGGCGCACCCCACGATCTCGGCGGGATCGAGCCCGCCGTCCGAGTAGAGTGCGGCCCCGATCGACGCGAAGATCCCAGGGTCGTCGAGGACTGCCGATCCTACCTGGACCGCCGCGGCACCGGCCATCAGCATCTCGATCACGTCGGAAGCGCTCGAGACCCCGCCGCAGCCGATGACCGGGACCGAGACCGCCTCGTAGAGATCGTAGACGCACCGGACAGCGATGGGGAAGATCGCCCGGCCGGAGAGCCCCCCGTGGCGGTTCCCCAGGACCGGCCGGCGGAGCCCGGTCGAGATTCGCATCGCCCGGACCGTGTTGATGGCGACGAGGGCCGATGCCCCGCCCCGTTCCGCCGCCCGGCCGATCGCCGCGATGTCGGTGACGTTCGGGGTCAGCTTCACCCAGACCGGGGTCCCGAGGCCGGCCACGGCCCGGGTGCACTCCTCGACCAGCGCCGGATCGGAGCCGAGCGCGGCCCCGTACCCCTCCGCGTGGGGGCAGGAGAGGTTCAGCTCCAGCCCGGCCACGCGCCCGGCGAACCAGGATGCGACCTCGCGGAACTCCCCCGGCGACCCCCCGAAGATAGAGGCGACCACGGGCCGGCCTGCGACGACCGGGATCTCGTCCAGGAACGCCCGCGACGGGTTGGGGAGCCCCATCGCGTTCAGGATGCCGTCATGGAGCGGGACCAGGCAAGGTCCCGGGTGGCCGGGCGAGGGAACAGGCCCGATCGACTTCGTGACCACCCCGCCGGCTCCGTTCCGGAGCTGCCGGGCGAGCGAGGCGCCTGTCGTGCCGAGGATGCCGGCAGCGAGGACCAGGTGGTTGTCGAGCAGAACGCCGCCAGCCTCGACGGGCCCGGGCCGGATCGTCAGCATGCAGGAGTAGCGTCGCCCCGTGGACTCATCAGGGTTGCCCCGTTCCCCCCGTCCCCGCATTTGAATAGGCACGGGGTCTAAAAAGTACCCGCAATGACCAGGCTATGCGTGATGGGGGCGGGGCGGATCGGCGGAGAGGTGGCGTTCCTGGCGGCGGCGACCGGCCTCGTCGACGAGCTCGTGCTCCACGACGCGATCGAGCCGTTCCTCCACGCGCAGGTTCTCGACCTCCTCCACACCGGCCTCGACCTGTGGGTCACGACCGATCTCTCCGAGGCGGTCTCGGCCGACATCGGCGTCTTCGCCGCCGGCTCGCCTCGGAACCCGAACATCAAGTCCCGGGCCGACCTGCTGGCCGCGAACCTGCCCGTGGCCGACGAGTGCGTCCGCGTCCTCTCCCGGTTCCCGGGGGTCCTGGTCGCGATCACCAACCCGTCCGACGCGAACGCCTACTACATTACACGCCGATCGGGGTTCGACCGGGGGCGGGTGCTGGGCTTCGGCGGGCAGCTCGACTCCGCGCGGTTCGAGATCGCGCTCAGGGAGCGGGGGCTTTCCAGCGGCGGCACGGTCCTGGGCGAGCACGGCGACCACCAGGTCCCGGTCTTCTCCCGCTCCGCGCCGGACACCCCCGAGCCGGTGCGCGAGGAGATCCTGGCCGGGCTCAGGCGGGCCTCGATCCCCGTGATGCAGGGCAAGGGCGGCACGGTCTTCGGCCCCGCCGTCCACATCGTCAACCTCCTCCGGGCGGTCGCGGAGGACCAGCGGCGCGTCCTCCCCGTCTCGGTCGCGCTCGAGGGGGAGTACGGAATCGAGGGCTGCAGCCTGGCGGTCCCGGCTGAGGTGGGGCGCGAGGGCGCCCGACGGATCGAGGAGTGGGACCTCGACCCCTGGGAAGCTGGGAAGATGGCAAAGGCGGCGACGTTCGAGCGCTCCCTCTGCGACTGGCTGCCGATCTAGGGGCCATGGCGGGCAACTGGATCGAGTGCACGATCGCGCAGGTCGAGTACTCGGCCGGGCCGGCCGGGACGACGGTCCACGTCTTCGGCCGGGACGCTGGCCGGAACCCGGTGCACGTCCGGGTGACCGGGTTCCGCCCCTACTTCTACGTCCCCGAGGGCGAGGCGGAGGCGGCGGTCTCGACGGGGATGCTGGAGCTCGAGCCCGGGACGACCTACTCGTCGATCCGGGGCGAGCCCCTCCGGCGACTCTGCACAACCCGCCCGGCCGACGTCCGGGACCTCCGCGCGGGCTACCGTCACCACGAGGCCGATATCCCGTTCACGACCCGCTTTCTGATCGACGCGGGGCTCTACGGCGGGATCCGCGTTCCGCGCGAGGAGGTCGAGTTCTCAGAGGTGGAACCCTCCGACCTCGACGTCCCCGCCCGGATCTGCTTCATCGACATCGAGTGCGAGGACGAGCGCGGCTTTCCCGACCCGGACCGCGACCAGGTGATCTGCATCACCTGCCACGACTCGTACGACGACCACTACACCTCGTTCCTGCTCCGGCCGATCGACGGGGTGGCGGTCGATCCCGGCGGGATCGCCTCCGGGCTCACGAACGCCTGCGTCCGGTCAGACAACCACACCCTCTGCGTCTACGACTCCGAGGTCGGGCTCTTCGCCGGGCTCGCGGAGTACGTCCAGCGGACCGATCCCGACATCGTCTCGGGCTGGAACGTGGCCGAGTTCGATATCCCCTATATCGTCGACCGGATGCTCCGGCTCGGTCTCCAGCCCACCGAGGCGCTCGCGCGCCTGCCGGGTTCCGGCGGGCGCAACCCGCTCCGGGGCCGGGTTATCTTCGACCTGCTCGGGGCGTACAAGAAGGTCCACGTCCAGAAGCGCGAGTCCTACCGGCTCGACGCCATCGCGCAGCTCGAGCTCGGCGAGACCAAGGTCCGGTACACGGGCACGATCTCGGGCCTCTGGCGGCAGAACCCGGGCCTCCTGGTCGAGTACAACATCAAGGACGTCGAGCTCTGCGCCGCGCTGAACCGGAAGGACTCAATCGTCGAGTTCTACCGCGAGATCGCCCGGTACGTCGGCTGCCCGCTCGACCGCTCGTTCAACTCGAGCCAGGTGGTCGACGTCTACATCCTCAGGAAGGCCTTCGGACGGTTCGTCCTCCCGTCGAAGGGGGCAGTGGTGGCCGAGGAGTTCGAGGGGGCGACCGTCTTTGAGCCTTCGCGGGGGGTGCGCGAGAACGTGGTGGTCCTGGATCTCAAGTCGCTCTACCCGATGGCGATGATGACCATCAACGCCTCGCCCGAGACCAAGGACCCGCAGGGTGAGCTCCGGGCCCCGAACGGGGTCCGTTTCCGCGCGGAGCCGGACGGTTTGACGCGCGCCATCATCGCCGAGCTCCTGGCCGAGCGGGACGAGCGGAAGCGGCTCCGGGAGACCTTCCCGTTCGGCTCACCCGAGTACCACCTGCTGGACCTGCAGCAGAACGTGATCAAGGTCATCATGAACTCGTACTACGGGGTCTCGGGCTACGTCCGGTTCAGGCTCTATGACCGCGAGATCGGGTCGGCAGTCACCTCGGTAGGCCGGGCGATCATCGAGCACACCCGGGCTGTGATCGAGAACCTGGGCTACCGCGTCCTCTACGGCGACACCGATTCGTGCATGATCGGGATGCCACCGATGGACCGCGACGCGACGATCGCAGCGGCCCGAGCGATCGAGCAGGCGCTCAACGAGTCCTACGGGGCATTCGCCCGCGAAACCCTGAACGCGGACCGTCACTTCTTCTCGATCAAGTTCGAGAAGATCTACCGGCGGTTCTTCCAGGCCGGCCGGAAGAAGCGGTACGCCGGCCACCTGGTCTGGAAAGAGGGCCAGGACGTCGACGAGATCGACGTGGTCGGGTTCGAGCTACGCCGCTCGGACTCGCCGGCGATCACGAAAGAGGTCCAGGGCCGGGTGATGGAGATGATCCTCCGCGGCGAGGGGTACGACGCCGTCCGGGACTACCTGGGACGGGTCATCACGCGCTACCGCGCCGGCGGGTTCTCGCTCGACGAGGTCGGGATCCCCGGCGGGATCGGGAAGGCGCTTGACGCCTACGCCACGGACGACGCCCACATACGGGGCGCGAAATACGCGAACGCACACCTGGGCACATCGTTCGGCCGGGGCTCAAAGCCGAAGCGGGTCTACATCCGGTCGGTGAACGGGAAGTACCCGAAGACCGACGTGGTGGCGTTCGAGTACGAGGACCAGGTCCCCCCCGAGTTCACTGTGGACTGGGAGACGATGCTCGAGAAGACGCTCAGGCAGCCGATATCGCGGATCATCGAGGCCCTAGGGTGGGATTGGGCTGACGTCGACCCCTCGAGGACGAACCTCTCGCAGTGGGGCTTCTGAACGCCACGGCGGAGCGGCGGCGGACGGCCCGGGTATCGAGGCGCCGCGCCGGGAGTGGGGCGAGAGACGACCCGTTCTGCCCTGGCTCCCGCCGTCCCTGCGACCGCGCCCGGGGGTGAGGGAACGTCTCCCCTCCCGGACGGGACGCCGACGCCTCCCCCTGCCGGCTGTATTCCGGCGTGACCGGATCGGCGGGGGGAGACGTTTCGTGTCCCGGTTTCCGGTCTCCCTGCAGCGTTCCCTGCGGGAATCGGGGGTCCGGTACGGGCCGCCGTCAGGGGACCGGGGGGCCACAGGCCCTGCGGCGCTCCCGGTTGGTTGGATGATGGTCGGCGCATCAATCCGACACGTATAATCGTGCCGCCGGTGAAGCCTTTCTGGAGAATTTCATGCACCCATCACTCCGTTTCTGCCTGGTCCTGCTGCTCGCGACGGCCGCCGTGCTCGCAGGCTGCTCGGCCCCGACGACGGACGCCACACCGACCACGACCGCTCCCACGACCGCGTCCCCCCCCACCCAGGCAGGGAGGCTGACGCTGCTGACCGAGGAGTACCCGCCCCTCAACTACGAGGAGGACGGGGAGGTCTTCGGGATCGCGGTCGACCTCCTCGACGAGACCCTCACGCGGTTCGGCACCGGCCAGTCGATAGAGGAGGTCCGGTTCCTGCCCTGGCCCGAGGCCTACAACCGGACCCTGATCGAGACCGACACGGTCCTCTTCGCGACCGAGCGCCTGCCCGAACGGGAAGCCCTCTTCAAGTGGGGGGGGCCGATCTACCCCGAGCGGGCGGTCCTCTACGGTCTCCGCGAGCGGAACATCACCGTCGCCTCCGCGTCCGACCTGCAGCACTACCGGATCGCGGCGGTCCGCCACGACGCAGCCCTCCAGAAGCTCCTCGACCTCGGCGTCCCAGCGTCCGGGGTCCGGACCACGGACGACCAGGCCGACCTGGTGGCCTGGCTCTATGATGGCGAGGTCGACCTGATCGCCTACGGAGAGGTGCCCGGACGGTGGCTCGCCCTCCGGGCGGCAGAGAACCCGCACCGGATGACGCCGGTCTTCACGCTCGCCGAGTACCAGACGTACTTTGCCTTCAACCGCAACACCTCGGAAGAGACCGTGGCGCGGTTCCAGACCGCGCTGGACCGGCTCTCGGTCGACCGCGGGATCGACAACCTGACGGTCCGCGACCGGATCATCCGCCAGTACATCCCGCCGGTCGCCCTCGCACGGACAGCGTTCCTGACCGAGGAGTACCCGCCCCTGAACACGGCTGCGAACGGCACGGTCGAGGGGATCGCGCCGGACCTTCTCAGAGCCGCCGCCGGACGCGTGAACCTGACGCTCCGCGAGGACCAGGTCCGGCTCACGACCTGGACCGAGGCCTACCGCACAGCGCTCGAGCAGAACGAGACGATGGTCTTCTCGACGGCGCGGACTCCGGACCGCGAGGACCTCTTCCAGTGGGCCGGCCCCATCGCCCGGCTCCAGTACGTGGTACTCGCCGAACGGGACCGGGAGATCTCCCCCGACGACCTCGCCCGGCACCGGATCGCGACCGTCCTCGACGACACGTCAGCGACCTTCCTCCGCGACGCCGGCGTCCCCGACGCCGCCATCGTCTACGAGACCCGCCCGGATGCCCTCGTCGACGCAGTGCGGGACGGGAGGGCGGACGCGATTGCCTACCCGCTGATCACGGCCCGGACGCTCCTCGCGAAGGCCGGTATCGACCCCAACCGGTTCGAGGTCGTCCGGACCCTCGGTGAGCACGATCTGTACTACGCCTTCAACCGGAACGTCTCCCCAATCGTGGTGCGGGCGATCAACATGAGCATCGCCGAGCTGAAGGACGGGAAGGACGAGTACGGGGTCGCGCCGTACGAACGGATCCTCTACCGGCACGTCGGGGTCGAGTGCTCCTCGGGAGCCTCGAATCTGACCGGCGCAATGGCGGTCGTCAACCTCACGGCGGAAAGGGTGGCCTCGGACGCCGCCGGAACCTTCCGGGAGATTGACGAGGGCCGGCCCCCGTTCCGGGACCCGGCCGACCCCGAGGTCTACGCCTTCGTGTACGATACGAACCTGACCATGGTCGCCCACCCTAACCCGCAGATCGTCGGGATGGACCTGGCCGACCGCGTCGACGTGACCGGCAAACCGTTCCGGAACGAGATCCGGGAGACCGCGAAGACGAAGGGGTCGGGCTGGGTCGACTACGTCTACGTGAACATCGACGAGAGCCGCCTCTCGGAGAAGACGACCTACTGCCGGCTGGTGACGGGCAGCGACAGGAGGGAGTATATCGTCTGCGCGGGCACGTTCCGGGACTGCGGTACCTGAGGGGGTCCCCCTGCTTCCTCCCGGGCCGTTTTTTTCGACCCGGGACTCGACAGGCGCGCGTTGAAGGTGCGGACCGGCCGGACCCGACGGATTGTCGCGATGGCGCCTCGCAAGAGGCACCATCCGTCGCCGGTTCCAGCCCGGGATTACCGCTAGCCGTTCCAGAGCCACTCGCCGACGAGCCGCGTCCAGCTCGCGACGTGGCCGTCGATGTACCCGGGCGCCGCCGCACTCGCACGGTTCGCGAGGGTTAGCCCGTGTCCTCTGATTGATGTGCGCCTCGAAGGGCACCCCGTTCTCCACGAAACGCAGCAGGTACTCCAGCGAGCCCGAGACGGGTGCGATCACGTCCTCGAAAGTGTGCCAGAGGAAGGTCGGCGGGGTTCCGGACGTCACCGTCTCGATCGGCCTCGGCTCGAAGAGACGCATGGGCGCGTCGGGTTCGCGGGGCTCCGGGCCGATCCGGGCGAGCTCGAGCCGGCGTCCCTGCAGGTCGAGGGCGGGATAGCAGAGGAACACCGCTTGATCCTGTCGGCGAAGGCGTTGCCGGCGAGCGCGGCGAGGTGCCCGCCGGCAGAGAAGCCGCAGAGGCAGACCCTTGACGGGTCCACGTGCCACTCCCCGGCCCGTTCCCGAACGATCTCGATCGCCGTCATCACCTCGCCGAGCAGCAGGTCCCCGGTGTCCCGGGGTTCCTGGCGCACGTGCCGTACTCGAGCACGAAGGCGGCGCAGTCCAGGCCGTTGAACATCCGCGCCGCCGTCGAGCCTCGCCCAGTGAGGTGAAGGCGTATCCCCCGCCCGGGAGCACGATCACGGCAGGGTGGAGCCGGCCGGCCTCGAAGACCGGGCACGGAAACGGCGCCATGGTCGCGGTCATCGAGACCCGCACCGGGGCTTCGCTCCCCACGTTCCCCGCCCGCCCGGCGACCGTGCCGGGATCGGGGATCACCGTCGTGTTCGTGTCCGCCATGGTTCTCGTCCGCCGGCGCAGGTGTACCGCGGGGGTGAGAATAACCTGCCAGTGCAGGGAGCCCCCGGAGGGGTTGTCTCTCCCGGTTCCCCCCCCGTGTCCATCCCCGGGGCGTCTCCGCGAGGATAGGAAGGTCTTTCGGACGGAAACGCGAGCGTCCGCGGGGCGGGACTGCCGGGAAGGGGAACCGGGGGCGCCCATCCATGCCCGTTCCGGCGACCCGGCACACCGGACCAGGTGCATCAGCAGTCCCCGGAGCGTCTGTCCGGGAGGCAGTCCAGGGGGGTTGAACGGGTCCTGCCGATCCAGGTGATCCCGGAATCCCCCCCTGCCATGACCCGGCGAGCAGGAACCCTGCGGATCCCCGGGACGCCATCTCCGGAGTGTCCGGGCGGGCGGCGGTCCACCGGAGGGTTTCCGGAGCCTGCTGGCCCATGAGATCCACCCGCATCCGTGCGCCCCCCTTTTAAGAAGCACAGGGGTCGCCGATCCCCCAGCATCTCCGGAGGACGGGGGCCGGAGCCGGTGGTCAGGCGGGGGCTCCGGGTCACTGGTCACGGCCTCACATCACGGCACGGGGACGTGCCCGTGTACGATGCCGGTGGCGGGCATGGGTGCGGGTGCACGGACGGGGCCCGGTGCCGGGCGGTGGATCCGCCGCCGTCGCGACACGCTTGACGGCGCCGGCTCGCTGCGAGCGGCGCCGTGAGACAGTCGCGGAGAGCGGGCCGGAATACCACGCCGGCCATCGTTGCCGCGACCGCCGCGGGACGCGGCACACGCGGCGCTCCGTCTGCAACCCGGGCGAGTCCATCCTCAGAGAGGCCCGGTCATGCGTTCCGCGGTGTGGTGGACGGGGACCCCTCCCTACCGGTTCGACGCCCCCTTCTGGCCGGATGGACCGTAGACGACCAGGCCGTCGGGGACGTCGGCCACGAGGACGGAAGAACCGAACCGCGCGAGGCGGGCGGCAAGCCAGAGGTCGCCGGCGGAACCGGCCGTGTTGAAGACGACGGGCCCGATCACCCAGGGAAGAAGGGTGGGGAAAGCGGCCGACAGCCCCAGGAGCGCGCCATCGATCAGCACGAGCGGGGCGAGCAGGCCGAGAAGGGCCGTGTCTCTCCCGTGGGGCCGGTCCGCGCCCGTCGAGAGAACCGGCATCCCGTGAAGGATCGCCGCGTCGAAACGGGGTCTCGTTCCCGATAAAAGGAAGACGAGCCCGTGGACCGCCTCGTGGAGAAAGACCACCCCGACCGTGCCGGCGAGGACGGCCAGGAGCGGAAGAAGCCCGGCCGGGCTGATCGAGATCGAGGTGATCCTGGCGGCCAGGAGGAGAACCGCAAGCACCGAGAGAGCCAGGAGGACCGAGAAGACCTGGATCCGGACGGAGCGGCCTGGAGTGATGAGGATCGCGGCGATCTCGTTGTATCCGGGGGGCAGGCGGGCTCCGGGAACCACAGGACTGGTGAGCCGAGAGACCCCTTAAAGGTAGGAGAGCCCGGGCGTCCCCCCGTTGGGCACGGCGAGATGTCCGGGGTCGTAATCTTCGTTCCGCCACGAGCGGGCGCGATAGCCCGGGTCCCCCCGCCCGGTCACACGGGGGGGTCGACCGGGGCGGTCGCACCCCGGGACGCTACCGTCTACCGCGAACGACCTGAGAGGCGCGAACGAGGTGGGCCGGCGCGCGGTGGTCTTCACCTCTTTCGCCGTGACCGGTTTCCGGGCGACAACGGCACCCCGGGCACGACCCCCCCTCCACGAGACCCTTTCCCGGTCGACGGGCTGCCGGAGCAGGCGCCGCCGGCGCCCCCCGCGGCATCCAACGCCCGCCGTCAGGCCCGGGAGCGCGGTCGCCAGCTGCTGCTGCTGCTGCTGCTGCTGCTGCTCGCCCTTCAGACGACGGTCGGCGTCGGAGAGGACAACCGGGCCGGGGCCCGTGAGGGATGTCCGGGCTTGCCAGCCCGGGACCGTGCCGGAACGGCTTTACAGGGAACGACTCCCTGCGAGCCGCTTCTGCCTGATCCGACCCGGATATTGCCCGTCATCATTGCCGTGCAACGTCGAAGTGCAAATTACTATTAACATACCCGTGAGAGGGAGTTACGTCGAAAGACAGCAGACAGAGAGGAGGGAGAGAGGATGCAGATCGCTGAACTCAAGCAGGAGTGCGGGTATGTCGAGTACGGGAACTTCTGCGACAGCAGGGGGCTCTACGTGGAGGCGCTGGACGCCTACGACCGTGCCCTGACGATCTTCCCCGATGACGCGGACGCACTGTTCGACAAGGGGGAGACTCTGGTGAAGGTCGGGAGAGAGCAGGAAGCCACGGCCTACTTCACGCAGGCCATGCAGCTCTACCTCGGGGTGTAGGGCCGCAACACGGAGGACGGCCCGGGGAAGGGCCGTTCCCCCCGCTCTTTTTTCGGGTGTTCGTCGGCCTCGCCGGCTCACCGCCAGCGCCGACCGGCTGCGATCTCCCGGAGGATCCGGTTGTATTCCCGGGTCCGTGCATCCACCAGGCCGGCGAGCGCCTCCATCACCCGGTCCCGGTCCTCGAGCCAAGCGACGAGCCCCGACGTCTCCCTCCCCCGGGCCGCCGCGGCACCGAGCCGGGCCTGCTGCCGCCGGTCGTCCTCCGCGATCGCCTCGAGGAGGGCCGCTGCCACGGGCGCCCTCGCCTCGATCGCTTCGAGGAGGGCAGGCGTATCACGGCGGTGGGTGGCCTCTGCGATCGCCTCGTCGACACGCTCCAGCTCCCCGATGCAGGCGAGGAGCCCGTCGGTGCCGGTCACGCCGGCCCCCCTCCGGGGAAGGATCCGGGCATCGCCACGAGCTGGCCGGGCATCGGTAATAACGCTGCTGGTCCCCGTTCGTCCCAGGTTCGGTCCCTGGTTCTCCCCCTCCTGTCGCACCGCCGCCCGGCCAGGAGCGCCGGGGGCCGCGGGCCGGGCATGAGATATACCACGGGACGAGGTGTTTGAGGTCCTGACCGGCCGCCGGCGCGGAGAAACCGTCTTCTTCCGGGGCGGGGAGCCACCTGTGAGGGATGGAGTTCTTCGACGAGGTCTACCGGGGTGCCCCCACGTGGGATATCCATAGGGCGCAGCGGGAGTACGTGGCGCTCGAGGAGTCCGGGAAGATCGCCGGCGACGTGCTGGACGTGGGGTCCGGGACGGGCGAGAATGCCCTCTTCCTGGCGGGCCGCGGTCACGTCGTCTGGGGCATCGACAGGGCGCCGCGGGCTATCGCGATCGCCCGGGAGAGGGAGCCGGAGCGGGGCTGCGCCGTGCCGTTCCCGGTCCGGGACGCCCTCAATCTTCACTGGCTCGACCGGACCTTCGGCACCGTCATCGACTCCGGGCTGTTCCACGTCCTCGGCGACTTCGAGTGCCCCCCTTACGTCCGGAGCTTCTCCCGGGTCCTGAGGCCCGGCGGGCGGTGCTTCATGCTCGCCTTCAGCGACCTCGAGCCGGGAGAGTTCAGCCTCCCCCGCCGGGTGGCGTCGGGGGAGGTCAGGGAGTCGTTCTCCATCGGGTGGCGCATCGACCCGATCCGGCCCGCGGTCTTCGAGAGCCGGATCCGGCCGGAGGGTTCCCTGGCCTGGCTCTCGGCGCTCACCCGGGTTTGACGTCTCCGGGGGGGGTCAGGTCCGCGAGGAGAGATCGAGCCGCCCGGGTCCGGGATCACCTCCGACGGGGACCGACCCCTGTCATATCCTCGACGCGTACGGGGATTCCCGGCCGGATCGAGACCCGGAGAGACCGACGCCGGCGGCCGGGCAAGGTACTGGCCCGACCTCGCCCCGAGATGGTAACGCGGCGCGGAACGCAGGGATGACCTCCGACTCCGGGCCTTCGGCAGCACCTCCCATCGATCGCCGCCGGGGGCCCGGGCTTTCGACTGTCGCCCCTCCCGGCGCCGGTCGGATCGTCCCGGCCCCCGGGGTCCGTCGACCCCGCTGTAGACGTTTCTGACAACACGAGCAGGCGACTGCCCGGGGAGCGGAACGTGACGATCGAAGGTTGCCGGAGGCAACCGCCGATCTACGCCAGCCTGGCCTGTTCCGCGACCATGGCGCCCTCTGCAAGCGCCGCGCCGAGTCCAACGAGTGCCTGGGGGTTGATGAAGGCGTTGGCGAGGAGAACCCCGTGCTGTTGCTGGGCCAGGTCTTTCAGCCTCTTGGCATACAGGTGCTCGAGGAGCACAAAGCCGGCCGCCGTTCCCCTGGGGATCCCCTCGGCGATCTCCCTGATCTGGTCCTGGCTGAGTCCGTACTCTTTCTGGGCGGCGATCTGCGCCCCCATCTCGGCCCCGGCGTGCGCCCCCTGCTCGCCCGTCGCACCGAAACCGATCAGGGCCCCGACCCCCGCGGCCAGTTTGACCCGGTCAGCATCGGGCAGCTGGGTCATCTGGACGGAGCCGATGGTCCCGTTCGGGTCCTTCACGATTCCCAGGAGCCCGATCACCCTGATGATCCCCGCTTCGCTGAGCGTGAACAGCTCCTCTAGCAGGGCGCCCTTCAGCTTCTCGGGTTCCAGAAACCCGACCGCAACCAGGGATATCGGTCCAAAATCTGCCATTGCATTCATTCCTCCTGATGCAAGCCATCTATTCCAGCCTGCTGTTTAAATGATTTCCGTTTTTATCCTGGCATTATTATTGTAACCGCTTACGACATTCTTCCGCCGACCCTTCCCAAAAAAATTCCCCGGGGCCACCCGGCGGGGCTCCGGGGCCGGTGACCGCTCGATTGGAGATCGGGAGGGAGAGCTTCCCGGTTGGCCCGTGTCCGGCCACCGACCGCGCAAGACGCCCCTCCACCGGTGGACCTGTGCGGGAACGGGGCCTCTCGCAGAGGCTCTGGCCCTCGCAAGGTCCTCTCCGCTCGGGTGCCCCCGGCTCACGGGGATGAACCGCAGGAAGCGGACACTGCCCTGGAAACCGGTCTCGCCGGCGATGCGGCAGCTCCCCGCCACGGACGCCTCCTCCAGGGCGCGGGGGTGTGTCTCGCCCCGGGCGCGGTTGCGAAGGAGAAACCCGCCCGGCTGGCGCGACACGTTCGGGGTGGTGCCGCCCCCGGAAATGACGAACCCGAAGCCGAACCGGTCGCACCAGGCGAGGCCCTGCGACTGGACTCCGTCGACCTCTACCAGGGGTGGCGCCTATCGGCTCCGCAATCGCCCGGGCCACCTCCTGCATGGCCACGCCATGATCGGGCCGGTGGACGACAACGACCTTCACGGCCCCGGTGTCCCGTCCACACGGTCCGTACCAGGGCCTCGCGGGTCGTGCCGTCGCGGTCCCCCGTGGCACGGTCGACGACGCCCCCCGGTCACTGTCGGGTCCCGGGGTCCGATCACTCTCCCGAAGGGGTCCGGGGAATCGGTTGCGGACCGCCTGGTGGGGCGCGGAGAAGGTGGAAGGCCGCTCCCCGGGGGTAATCGATCACGCGGCGAAGGACCGCGTCTCCTGGCGCGCCGTGTCCCGCCGGGGCGTCGCCGGGAGCGGAGTTGCCCCGGGCAACCCGGTGGCAGGGTCGGGGGCGACTGCGCCACGGGTATTTTTTTCAATCCGCCGGATGCCCTGCCGCCCTGCGGTGCCGGGCCGGAAGCGAACGTCCAGAAGCGCCCCGTATCGACGTCGGGGGGCAGTCTCGATCATCCCGGCGATACCCGTGTCGGGCTTCTTCCCCGAAAGCCGAGCCTGGAGGAACGGGCTGGAGGAGGGGAGCGAGGGGTGACGGATACCGTCACCGGCCCGTCCCCGGAGACGGGGGGCAGGGCCTCGGGCGGCGCTGCGTGCGCGATGCTCCGGTCAGCCACCACGGTGAGGGGTGACTCCCCGCCACGGCGAACGGGGGTGAGCGTGCCATGCTCGGCCGGGCAGTGTCCGCGCGGGGAACCGGGGGAGATGCGCCTGGAGGAAAGATGCCGCCCCTGCCGGCCGGCGGCACCCTCACTCCGAGCATGCCCTTGCATCCGGTCCCGGCCCGGGAGGGTTTATTGCTGCTCTTCGTGATGATCTAACGTGGACGTACGCGGAGGACCCCTGGCACGGTTCCGGTTGTTGTGCCTGGCGGTCGCACTTCTCGCGGCGCTGCTGCTGATCGCGCCCGGCGCGGGTCAGGTCGCAGCGCTATCCTGGCAGACAGAGATCGTGGACTCGGGGGGGGTCGGGTGGTACACGTCCCTCGCGCTGGACGGCGCCGGCAACCCGCGGATCAGCTATTTCGACGAGAAGAACGGGGACCTGAAGTACGCGTCGCACGACGGTTCGGGCTGGCGGACGGTGACGGTGGACGCGGAGGGAACCGTCGGGTGGTACACGTCCCTCGCGCTGGACGGCGCCGGCAACCCGCGGATCAGCTACCTCGACAGGACCAACAACGACCTGAAATATGCCTGGGCTGACGGTTCGGGCTGGCACGCCGAGACGGTGGACGCGGCGGGCATGGTCGGGTGGTACACGTCCCTCGCGCTGGACGGCGCCGGCAACCCGCGAATCAGCTACTTCGACGCGACGAACGACGACCTGAAGTACGCCTGGCGCGACGGCTCGGGCTGGCACGCCGAGACGGTGGACTCCAAGTACACGGTCGGATGGTTCACGTCCCTCGCCCTTGACGCCGCCGGGAATCCCCGGATCAGCTACCTGTACGAAGGGACAGACGACCTGAGGTACGCCTGGAACGACGGCTTGGGGTGGCGGATCGAGGTGGTGGACACGGAGGGCTACGTCGGGAAGTGCTCCTCGCTCGCGCTCGACGACGCCGGCAACCCCCACATCAGCTACTTCGACGACTCGGACGATACCAAAGACGATTTGAAGTACGCCCGGCGCGACGGCTCGGGCTGGCACATCGAGGTGGTGGACTCGGAGGGATGGGTCGGGTGGTACACGTCCATGGTGCTGGACGTTGCCGGCAACCCGCAGATCAGCTACTTCGACGACACGAACGACAGCCTGAAGTACGCCCGGCGCGACGGCTCGGGCTGGCAGACCGAGACGGTGGACGCGGACGGCGAGGTCGGAATGTGGACATCCCTCGCGATCGACGCTGCCGGCAGCCCCCGGATCAGTTACCTGGACCAGGGGAACGGCAACCTGAAATTCGCCGCCCCCTCTCTATCGCCGCCAGGCGTGGACCCGGTGCCCGGCGGGTCGGGGGCGCCGACCGACACGGACGGCGACGGGCTGTACGACGATGTCAACGGCAACGGACGGAGGGACTTCGGGGACATCCTTCTCTTCTTCGACCGGATGGAGTGGATCGCGAAAAACGGTCCACGGGCTGCGTTCGACTTCAACGGCAACGGCGTCATCGACTTCGGGGACACGATCCGGCTCTTCAACCTGCTCGGCGCTCCCCACATCACCCCGGCACCGTCCCCTGCAGAGACGATCGAGTCGCCGAACGGCACGACCCCGTCGCCCGTCCCGATCGTCGCCGGGTTCACCATGGACAGGTCAGCCGGTGAGGTTCCGCTCCCGGTCCGATTCACCTCGACCTCGACCGGCCCGTTCGACGAGCTCGCCTGGTCGATCGCGCGCGGCCCGGCCCCCGTCGCGTCCATGGCCGGCGCGACGCCGGAGTACCTGTTCCATGCCGCCGGGAACTACACGGTCGCCCTGACGGCCGTGAACGTCTCGACGGGCGAGTCCAGCTCGGTCTCCCGGTCTCTTTCGGTTCTGGCCCCGACCAGCGGTAACCAGCCGTACCCCTCGCCCCACCCGGTGCCCGGGAAGGTCGAGGCCGAGGACTACGACCTCGGCGGGTTCTCGGACACCACGGCGCCGAACGAGGGCGGGGCGTACCGCGTCGACGCGGTCGACATCGAGGTCGGCGCCAGCAACTACGACGTCGCCTGGACCCGGGCCGGCGAGCACCTGAACTACTCGGTGGACACGACGGCTGCCGGCGCGTTCACCCTCTCGCTGCGCGCATCGAACCCGGATACGGCCACGAAACCGGTCGCAGTGTACCTCGATGGTATCTATGCCGGGAGCGTCCCGGTCGGGTCGACCGGGGGCTGGCCGTCCTACCGGGAGTTCCCCGCGTCGTCCACGCTCTCTCTCCCGGCGGGCCGCTCCGTCGTAACCCTCGCGTTCGAGGGGGTCAGCCGGCTCAACCTCGACTGGCTGAGTCTCGAGCACGCCGGCCCCGTTCCGACTCCCACCCCGACCGCCACGGCGACTCCGGTCCCGACGGCCACCCCCACGGCAGCGCCAACCCCAACGGTCTCCGTTATCCCGACCCCGACCGTCACGACGACTCCGGTCACGACGGCGACCCCCACGATAGCGCCAACCCCAACGGTCTCCGTGACACCGACTCCCACGGCGGTTCCGACGCAGGGGTACTCGCTGAAGGTTACCGGCCTCGACCTGGTGAACGAACGGGTCTCGATCGCGAACACGGGCGGGGGAGGGATCGACCTCCAGGGGTGCACCCTCTCGAACGAGGGGGCGGCTCGCGTGTACACCTTCCCCCCGTTCATGCTCGGACCCGGGGCGACCGCGACCGTCCACTCGACCGGCGGCACGGATACCGCGACCGACCTCTACTGGGGCGCCGGGTCGGAGGTCTGGAACGACTTCCGCGATACGGCCACCCTGAAACGGCCGGACGGCACGGTCATCTCTTCGCTGACGAGGTACTTGAACCCCTGAGACCCTGCCGGCGACGCGCGCCGGGCCCCGGGTTCGCTCCGCCGGGCCGGCCAAAGAGACCGGCGAGTCTTCAACTCCCGTGCCGGAAACCGTCTCCCGCCCCTGGATCTGCGGGTGCGGCTCAACCTGGGGACCGGTGACGGGCTGGCGGGCGGATCACCGGAGCCCCCGGGCCGCTGACCGGTCCGACGGCGTGCGCGAGTCCTCCCCGTTCTTCCCGCGTTCGGGTGGTCCGCGGGAGTCTCTTCTCTCCTCGCTCGCTGCCCCGGACGAAGATGGGGCGGTCGTCGGCAACCCCGGGCCCGCACGCCGGTCCCGCCCCGGACGCGCCGGGGGATCCCAGACCCCCAGATGGAGGTCAACTCCGCCGGCCGATCCCCGGATGCCGGGCTTTACGATCGCACACGCGTCCGCGGGAAAGCGCTTACGATACCCGTCCACGGTCACCGGGAACGCCTGGAGATACTGCCGGGTCGACGACGGAGGCATCCGTCCTCGCCGTCCCGCCCGCCGTCAGGTGCCGGGCCGATCCGTCGTCTCCCCGGGGTCCCCCTCCCCTCTCTTCTTCATCGTCTGTGAGAGAGCGACCAGCCCGGCCGTGTCTCCCAGGCCCATCGTGTTGAGAACAGGCGCCGGGACGAGTACCAGGACGGCGTTGCTGCTCTTCAGGCCCTCGTACAGCATGTTCATGCCCCGGAGGTGGAGCGCGGTCGAGTTGTCGGAGTAGGTCCGGGCCGCCTCCTCGAAGGCCCGCGCGATCTGCCTCTCGGAGTCACCGAGGATGACCCGCGCCTGCCGCTCACGCTCCGCCTGTGCCTGCATCGACATCGCGTCCTGGAGCGCGGTGGGGATGACCACGTCGCGGATCTCCACGGAAAGGACGTCGATCCCCCACCCGTCGATCCTGCTCTGGATCGTCTTCTGGAGCTCCTGGTCGATGATCTCCCTGCCGGCCAGCATGTCCGCGAGCACGGTCTTGCCGATCACGTCCCTGAGCGCCGTCTGGGCCGCCAGGAGCACGGCCCCGCGGTAGTCCTCGACCTGGAGCGCAGCCTTCTCCACGTCGGTCACCTTCCAGAAGAGCACCGCGTCCACGTTCACCGGGACGGTGTCCATGGTGAGGGTCTGCTCGGCGGTGAACGAGGTCGTGATCACCCGCAGGTCGATCCTGTACGGGACAGTGTTGAGGAAGGGGACGATGAATACCAGTCCCGGGCCCCGCACACCGACGAACCTCCCGAGGTACAGCACGACGATCCGTTCCCACTGCTTGACGATCCTGATGCTCAGCGCGACGAGCGCGACGAGGATGGCCAGGATCAACAGGATGATCACTATCGTCACCGGGTTCATGCCTGCTCCGTCTCTCTTCGTGGCTAACAGGGGAGAGGCGCGTAAAATGATATCGAATGCTGCAACAATTGCATGGATGCCCGGCGGGGCGCTCCCCGGGGACGTCCGCCGGGTTCCGGCGGATTCGAGCGCGTGACCGGATCTCGGGGCGGACTGGCCCGTTCGCTCGGGAAAGGTATATCTCGCAGCTCGTCAGGTTATCAAGAAGAACGTGTTGGCGGATGACGCCATCGGGAGTGAACACAGGATGGGTCTATTAAATCGAATGGGAACCGTGATCAAGGCCAAGATGAACAAGCTGATCGGCAAGGCGGAGGATCCCAGGGAGACGCTCGACTACTCGTACGAGCGGCAGCTCGAACTGTTGCAGAACGTGAAGCGGGGCGTCGCGGACGTCGCGACCTCGAAGAAGCGGCTGCAGCTCCAGCGGGCGAAGCTTGTCGAGAACAGCTCGAAGCTCGAGACGCAGGCGCGCGAGGCGGTCCGGGTCGAGCGGGAGGACCTCGCCCGGCTCGCGCTCGAGCGCAGGAGCGCCATCGACTCCCAGGTCGCCACCCTCGACCAGGAGATCGCCGGGCTCGAGGCCGAGCAGCAGAAGCTGGTCGACGCCGAGCGGCGTCTGTCCACGAAGATCGAGGTCTTCAGGACCAAGAAAGAGACGATCAAGGCCCAGTACTCTGCTGCCGAGGCCCAGGTCAAGATCAGCGAGTCGGTCTCGGGGATCAGCGAGGAGATGGCCGACGTCGGGCTCTCCATCGAGCGGGCCGAGGAGAAGACCGAGGAGATGAAGGCCCGCTCGGCAGCCCTCGACGAGCTGATCGAGCAGGGCACGCTCGAGGACTTCACGGGGCGTGAGGACGCCGTCGAGCGGGAACTCGCGAAGATCGGGGCGCAGGGAGCGGTCGAGACCGAACTCGCCAGGCTGAAGGCGGAGGAGGGAAAATGATCATCAGGGTCATGGGCGAGGGGCAGTATCTCGTGGATAGCAGCCTCTTCGACGTCCTGAACGAGATCGACAACCGGATCGTCGAAGACGTGACGAAGGGAGACGGGCAGGCCTTCAGGCAGGGGCTCGACGACCTGATCGGGGAGATCCGCCGGGCGGGAAAACCGGTGGCCGAGACCGACCTGATCGAGTCCGATGTCATCGTCCCCCCGGCAAACCTGACCCTTGCCGAGGCGCGGGAAGTCTTCCAGGGGACCGGGGTCTTCCAGGACTGACGGCCCCGTGGCGGCGGGGGAGGCCTAGAGCGGGATCCCCCGCAGGGGGTACCACTCCTCCACCGAGGTCTCGATCGGGAGCTCCCGCTCGAGCATGGCGCGCAGACGGAACTCGCAGGCCGAGTCCCTGCCCTCGTCAACGGGCACGAAGGGATAGTAGCGTCCCCGCTTGAACGTGAAGATCCAGTAGGCCCGCCGGTTCCCGTCGAACGCGTACACGGCGCAGAGAAGGTACGGGCCGTAACCCCGTTCGATGAGGGTCTGGCTGATCAGGTGGATCCCCGCAACAAGGTCCTCGAAGTCGGGGTCCTCGAGGACCACCCAGGTGTACCGGTACTGGTCGGTTTCCAGCCGGTACGAGGTCCCTGTCTCTTCTCTGCCGAAGGCGAGCAGTTCCTCGATCTCGCCCCGGACCCTGGCGGCGCGGGCGGAGTCGATCGGCCGGAAGCAGAGGGCCGCGGACCCGGCGGGCTCGAGGCCGAGGGCGGCCTGCATGGTGACCCTCGCGGTCGCGATCGCGAAGAGGCGCTCCGTGTCCGCCTCGGGGATCCGCCCGGTGCCGAGCAGGGCGTCGAGCGCCTCCCGAAACCCCATCAGCCCATCTCCCGTTCGAGTCTCTCGAGCGCCGCGATCCGCGCCTCGACCGGCGGGTGCGAGTCGAGTATCCCGAGTATCGAGCCGCGCGAGGCGGCCGGGATGATGAAGAAGGCGTTCATCCCCTCGACCTCCCGGAGGTCCCGGGTCGGGACCCGCTCCATCAGCCCGCTGATCTTCGCGAGAGCCGAGGCGAGGTGAGAGGGCTGCCCGGTCAGGAGCGCCGACCCCCGGTCAGCCGAGAACTCGCGGTAGCGCGAGAGGGCCCGGATCAGCAGGAAGCTCGCGCCGTAGACGGCGCCAGCGACCAGCGCCACGATTACCAGGACCGCCCTGGGATCGATCTGCCCCCCTCCCCCGCCGCGGTATCCCCTTCCGCTGCCCCCCAGGGAGAGCCCGAACCGGAAGATGAAGAAGGCGGCGGTCGAGAGGAGGCCGGCGATGGTGATCACAACGACGTCGCGGTTCCTGACGTGGGAGAGCTCGTGGGCGAGAACGGCCTCGAGCTCGTCCCGGTTGAGCCGCTGCATGAGTCCCGTCGTGACCGCGATCACGGCGTTCTTCGGCGACCGGCCGGCCGCGAAGGCATTGGGGACGGTTGAGTCCACGACGGCGAGCCGCGGACGGGGGATCCCCGCAATCGCGGAGAGGCGCGTCATCGTCTCATGGAGTTGCGGGGCCTCGTCCTCGGCCAGCAGGCGGGCGCCCATCCCGGAGAGGACCAGGCGGTCGGAGAGGAAGTACTGGATCAGCAGGGCGCCGGCGACGATCACCAGCAGCATGACGGTCCCGACGCCGAGGTAGACCAGGAAGCCGACGAACGCCGCGTACACGACGCCGAGCATCGCGACTGTCCCGATCATCCTCGACTGCAACCCCCAGTCCCGCGGCCATCGCATCATCGCGCCCCTCCTCTCGACCCGGGGGATCCACGGTGCACCCGCCCTCCCTGCAGGACCGCCGTTCTCCGGGTGCATCCGGATTCCGGTATGATCAGAGAGTGGGCCGCAAGTATATAGATACCCGTCGGGGGGCGACGGCTCTCCCCCTGACACCCAGTCGGCGCTACCTCGCCGGCGGGCGTTCTCTTCGAAGGGGGCCTGCCGGCCCTTCCAGGGTTCCCCGCGCCTTGCGAGAGCGCGGTGGCCATGGGCCGTCTCTCGGCGGGACCGGCATTCTGATATCGAGAGGAATCCCTTTGTACCTGGGCCGTGGTAGTCTAGCCAGGTAAGGCGGCAGCCTTGAAAGCTGCTGGGACTTCGTCCCTCGCCCGTTCAAATCGGGCCCACGGCGTTTCTGTTCGCGTTCGCTTCGACCGGGTCTCGGTATAACTGCGCGAAGGCCGGTCCGCCCACTGCGTCCTGCTGCCCGGACAGGTCTGCCGGCACCCTTCCAGCCGTGTCCCCAGGGGTCCCGGGGTGGAACCGCCGCCGCCCCTGCCCGATGGTATTTTTGAGCCTGCCGCCCATCTTGAGATCTGGGAGTGATCCACGTGAGAGGCGACCTTCACGATCTCGATCCCGACGGGCTGCGGGAGTACCTCGACTTTCTCCTCTGGCACTACCGGGTCGTCGACGCCTTCTGGTTCATAGAGACCGCGAACGCGTACGGCCAGGAGGCGGCAGAGGCCCTGAACGAGCGGGTCTGGGGACGGGTGGCCGGCATGGGCGCGCGCGACCTGCGTCGGCGCTTCGGGCTCACCCGGACAGGCCTCGCCGGATTCGTCGAGACCCTCCGTTTCTTCCCGTGGGCGGTGATCGTGGGCTACGAGATCGAGGAGTCCGGGGATCTCGTCGAGATCCGCGTCCCGTCGTGCCCGTCGCAGGAGGCCCGGCTCCGGCGGGGGCAGGGGGAGTATGTCTGCCGGGAAATGCACCGCGCAGAGTTCACCTCGATCGCGCGCGAGGTCGACCCGCGGATCCGGGTCGAGTGCGTCCACGCCCCGCCCGACCCCCATCCTCCCGGCGAGTACTGCCACTGGCGGTTTACGATGGCGGACGAGCCCGGCGGCGGGAGCGGGTGAACCGGCCGGGCCGCGCCCCGGGGCGGGAGCGTTTCAGCCTCCGTTCCCCGTTGCCTCGATCCGGGGGGAGGCGCCCGGATCGTCGTACGGCACCCGGAGGAGGGAGATGTCGAGGGGGGAGACCTGGAGCAGGGCGTACTCGGCCATGGTGGCGCCTCCCTCCCCGGGCCCGGCCTCCCCCACGCTTCCGGGGTTGACGAGCAGGAACGATCCCGCGGACCGGACGAAGGGGCGGTGGGTGTGCCCCGTGATCAGCACGTCGGCACCGGACGAGGTGGCGAGCCCGGCCACGACGTCGTCCGTGATCTCCCCGCCCTCCGCGGACGATAACCGGTGGACGACCAGGAACCGGGTGCCGCGGAGCGTGAACCGGCGCTCTCCCGGGAGCGACGCGAGGTGGGCGAGCCCTGCCGGGTTCATCGACGCGGCGATCCTGGCGGCCTCCTTGGGGCTCGCTCCGGCCTGCTTCCGGGAAGCCCGGACCACCCGCCGGTCCCATTCGCCCAGCACATCGACGGACCCGAGCGCGACCAGCCGGCGGACGACCCCGCCGGGATCGCCTCCCCACCCGACGGTGTCGCCGGCGTTGATGAACGCCTGCGCGCCCCGGGCGGCGGCGTCGCGGGCCACGGCATCGAGCGCGGGAAGGTTGCCGTGGACGTCGGAAAACAGCGCGATCCGGGCCGTCTCGGTCCCCTCAGCGATCCGGCGGAGCTTTTCGGTCGGCTGGCCGGCCTCGTCCCGGGCGCGCGCCAGCCGCTCTTCCAGGCGCTCGGCGAAGCGGTCGGCCTCGAGCTCCTTCCAGATCTCGAGGGCCGCCGCGTGGAGACGGGACCGTTCCTCGACCCGGTCGGCGTGGAACCGCCGTATCCCGGGTTCGATGAACCTGAGGAACCCTTCGTTCCCGAAGTACGCGACGACCCGTTCGCGCTCCTCCTCCAGGAACCGGGGCAGCTGCTCGATCCAGACGTCGCAGTCGTGCAGCTCCCCCAGGGCGTCCTGGAGACGCTTGAGCGCCTTGAGCTCCTGCCTGAGCCCGTCGTCGAAGAGGGGAGCGAAGATCTCGACGGTGTAGCGGAGGCGCTTCGCGGCGATCCGCATCGCGTGGTGCTCGGGCGCCCGCGCCGGGTCCGGGAGCGCCGGGGCGTATACCCGGAGTTCGTCGCAGCGGAGCGCGCCGTTGAGGTGCGCGGCTGCGTACACGGGGCCGGAGCGTGGCGAGGCCCCCTCCCTGCGCGCCCGTATCTCGAGCGTCCGGAGTCCGACGGCCATCTCCTCGAGCGTCCCCGAGGCCTCGAGCCTGTCGAGCGCCTCGAGCACGGCGGGCTGCAGGGCCGCGCGCCGCTGCTCCAGGCGGAGCAGCAGGCACTCGATTCCCTGGGGCGCGGGGACGTTCTCGTCAAGGCGCCCGGGTGCGCTGCCGGGGGTGGGGACGGGGGCCGGATCCCGGGCCAGGGCCAGCCTGCGCCTTCTCAGCCACGCCCTGAATCCGGCGAGACGGCCTGTCGGTACTGCGGGCGCCTGGTCCGGGGGGGAGTCGGTCCCGGCGCTGGCCCCGAGCCGCGTCCCGGAGAGCAGCGGGGCCGCCGACGGGATCCCCCCTCCCGTCCCGACGCCGGGGAGCCCGGAGGCCCAGGACGCGAGGAAGGCGAGCTGGACGTCGGCGTCCCGCGCATCGCCGAGCGCACGGGTGATCGCCCGGACCTCCCGGCGCCACCGCGCGACCTCCCTCCTCCTGCCGCACCCCTCGAAGAGCGGAAGCACTGCCCGGAGCCGGCGGCTCGCGACCCGCATCCGGTGGACGCACTCGATATCGCCGCCCGCCCGGATGCAGTCGACCTCGACACGGAGCTGGGGGAGGAGCTCGAGCATTCGCTGGGCGACGAAGAGGCAGTAGCCCGGGTCGTGCTGCGCGCCCGTCATCCTCGCCTCACCGCGCCTCACCGCGCCGCGCCTTGTCCCGGGCAGGGGTCCGCCGGGGGCACGGACCACTCCCCGCGGTGTTCGACCATCCAGGCCTGGGTGTCGAGCGACGCCTCTCCCTCCCGGGGCAGGACCCGCTCGTAGGTCCCGTCTGACAGGAGCCGGCGTGCCCCGGCCGTGTCGTCCAGGTGGACCAGCAGGATCTGCCGGACCACGGCGTCCCGGAGGAACGGATCCCGGACCGGAAAGAGCACCTCCACGCGGCGGTTCAGGTTCCGGGGCATCAGGTCCGCGGACCCGATCCAGACCTCCGCGTCGCCGCCGTTCCAGAAGCAGTAGACCCGCGCGTGCTCGAGGAACCGGCCGACGATCGAGGTGACCGTGATCCGGTCGCTGACGCCCGGGATCCCAGGCCGCAAACAGCAGATCCCCCGGACCTGGAGGTCGACCCTGACGCCGGCCTGCGAGGCCCGATACAGGGCCTCGATGCACTCCCGGTCGACGAGCGCATTCATCTTGAAGATGAGCCGCCCGTCGCCGTGCTCGCGGTGGCGCGCGATCTCGCGCTCGACCCGGTCGAGGAGACCCGCCCGCAGCGTCCCGGGCGCGACCAGGAGCTCCCGGTAGCGTTCGATCCGGGCGTAGCCGGTCAGGTAGTTGAAGAGGTCCGAGACGTCCGCGCCGATCCGGGGGTCCCGGGTCAGGAGGCCGATGTCGGTATAGATCCGGGCCGTCTGGGTGTTGTAGTTACCCGTGCCCAGGTGGACGTACCGGACGAGTCCCTGGCGCTCGCGCCGGACCACCAGGCAGACCTTGGCGTGGACCTTCATGTGGAGCAGGCCGTAGACGACGTGGACCCCGGCCTGCTCGAGCGCTCGCGCCCAGACGATGTTGTTCTCCTCGTCGAACCGCGCCTTGAGCTCGATCAGGGCGGTCACCTGCTTGCCGTTCTCGCGCGCCTCCATGAGCGCGTCCACGATCGGTGAGTTCGGGCCGACGCGGTAGAGGGTGATCTTGATCGCCAGGACGCCCGGATCGCGGGCCGCGTGCTGGAGGAACGAGAGTACCGGACCGAACGAGTCGTACGGGTGGTAGAGGAGGAGATCCTGCCGCTGCAGCGCGGCCCACGGGTCGCGTCCCGATGCGAGCTGGGCTGGGACGGCCGGAAGGAACGGGGGGTCGGTCAGCTTCGGGATGGAGAGTGCGGCGAGCTGGGCCAGGTCGGCCAGGCCGATCGGGGACTCCTGCCTTGAGACCTGCTCCGTCGCGATCCCGAGCTGCCGGGCGATGAACCGGCACCGTGCCTCCGGGATGGACCGGTCGACCTCGACCCGGACGGGGGCGCCAGTCCGCCGGAGCTCGACCGACTCCTCGACCGCGCTGAGCAGGTCGTCGGCCTCGTCCTCCGCGATCTCCAGGTCGGCGTTCCGAGTGACCCGGAAGGGGTAGGCGGCAACGACCTGGATGCCCGGGAAGAGGAGGTCCGCGTTCGCCGCGATCAGGTCCTCGAGGAAGACGAACTCGCGCCTCCCATCCCCTTCTGTTCGCGGGACCTCGACCAGCCGGGGGAGGGGGCCCACCGGGACCTTGAGCCGGGCGAACCGGTCCCCGCAGTCCGCGTCACGAACCTCGAACGCCAGGTTGAGCGAGAGGTTCGAGATGAACGGGAACGGGTGAGAGGTGTCGAACGCGAGCGGGGTGAGAGCGGGGAAGATCTCGGCCTCGAACTGCCTGCGGAGGGCGGAGCGGGTTGCGGGTCCGAGCTCCGCCACGGGACGGACGCCGATCCCCGCCCGGTCCAGGGCCGGGCGAAGGTCGTCGGCCCAGCACCGGTGCGCGACCTCGAGGAGCGGGTCGACCGCGGCCCGGACCGCGTCGAGCTGCTGCCGGGGGGACATTCCGTCGGGGGGGGTATCGACGACTCCCTCGGCCAGCTGCCTGCGGAGCCCGGCCACCCGGATCATCCAGAACTCGTCCAGGTTGCTGGCGAATATTGCGAGGAACTTCACCCGCTCCAGGAGCGGGTGGCGTGGGTCGAGGGCCTCGTCCAGGACGCGGCGGTTGAACTCGACCCAGCTCAGCTCCCGGTTGATGAACAGGCCCGGGCCGAGAGTCGCCCGGCCCGCTTCCCCCGCTTCCCCGGTCTCTCGCCTCTCTCCGATCATGCCCTCTCCCGGTGAAACGTCCGTCCTGCACCCCTGAGAAAGTTCCACCCCGGCCCCGCATATACCTGCCGCTCCCGCCCGCTCGCCCGCTCCCTGAAGCCGTTCCACGAGCCTGGCCGCGTGGGACCCGGCCCAGTAGAGCCTGCCGCAGTTCCCGCACGCTAGGACGTCGCCGGCAGAGACCCCGGCCGGGACGTACCCGGCGGCACGGACCTCGCCGGGAACAGACGGGCGGAGCGGGGTGTTGCAGCACGAGCAGCGGTCGAGCCGGAGCACCAGGTCGACCTGCCCGGCGCTGGCCAGGGCGGCCAGCTGGTCGAGCACGTCCTCCTCGGGGACGAGGAGCCCGCCGCGGCGGGCGAGCTCGCGGTCGCGCGTGAGCAGGACCCGCCCCTCCCCCTCTGCCAGGCGGAGGAGCTCCGTGTCCTCGCTTGGCCCGCCCGGCCCGAGCTCGGTCGCGGAGAGAGTGTCGTAGCCCATGAACCGGAGGTACCGGACGAGCGGCCCGAGCATCCGGTCCACGACGAACCGTGGCCGGTCAGCGGGGCCGGACGGATCGCACAACCGGGATCGCCTCGCCGCACTGCCGGCAGGAGCTGCCGTCGAGCCCACGGAGCCGGCCCTGTAACATGCTTCGCTCGATCAGCAGGTTCCCGCAGGCAGGGCACCAGGTGTTCTCGTTCCGATGACCCCCGACGTTCCCCAGGTACGGGAAGCGGAGCCCGAGTTCGAGGGCCCGCTCGTAGATCCGCTCGAGGGTCCGGACAGGGGTGGGTGCCCGGTCACGCATCCGGTAGTCGGGGTGGAACCGGGTGAAGTGCATCGGGGTGTCCGGCCCGAGCTCCTCGATGACCCAGCGGATCAGGGCATCGATCTCCGCTGGCGCGTCGTTCAGCCCCGGGATCACGAGCGTGACCGTCTCGACGTGCATGCCCGCCTCGTGCGCCCGCCTGGTCGCGGCGAGGACGGGGTCCAGGTGCGCCCCGCAGACCGTCCGGTAGAAGCCGTCGTCGAACGCCTTCAGGTCGACCCGGAACGCGTCGAGCACGGGGGCGAGGGCGTCGACGGCCTCCTCGGTCATGTAGCCGTTCGTGACCCAGACCGTCCCCAGGCCGGCGCCGTGGGCGATGCGGCCCGTGTCCAGTGAGTACTCGAACGACATGGTCGGCTCGTTGTAGGTCCAGGAGATGGAGGCGCAGCCGGATGCGACGGCCCGGTCGACCGCCTCTCCCGGTTCGAGCAGGGGGAGGGACTCGACGGCGTCCGCCGCGCGGGAGAGCTGCCAGTTCTGGCAGTGTTCACACGTGAAGTTGCACCCGACCGAGCCGAGCGAGTAGCAGAGCGTCCCGGGGAGGAAGTGGTTGAGCGGTTTCTTCTCGATAGGATCCACGTGCTCCGCGCTCACCCTGCCGTAGGAGGCCGACCAGAGGACGCCCTCGCGGTTCCGGCGGACGCCGCACCGTCCCGTCCGCCCCCCGGCGATCCGGCACCGATGGTTGCAGAGCCGGCAGTCCGCCGTCCCGTCGGGGTTCTTCGTGTAGAGCTGTGCCTCGTGCACGTGCGTCACCGATCTCCGGTGGCGCCGCTGCAATATTAATCCGTCCGTGCCCTGGTCCGCTGCTCTCGCTCCCTCGAGCGCCATCTGCCCGGGGGATCGTGACCCGGGGCAGGCCCGTATCCCCGGATGCACCGGGGAGGTCGTGCGGGACGGAAAGAACGGGACCTGGGCAGCTCAACAGGTATATCTGGTCGTCAGGGCCAATTAATGCGATAAATGACGCCTGCCGCGAAGGCGCCCAAAGAAACGGGCGTGACGACGATCGTGCTCTCTCTCGGGGGATCGGTCCTGATCCCGTCGCTCGAGTCGAACGAGCTGGCAGGGTACGCGGCGGTGCTCGCCGGGCTCGCAGAACGGCACCGGTGCTTCGTCGTGGTCGGCGGCGGCGGGGAGGCGCGCCGGTTCATCGGGGTCGGGCGCGACCTCGGGATCGACGAGGCGACCCTGGACGAGATCGGGATCCTGGTGACGCGCCTGAACGCCCGGCTCCTGGTCGCGGCCCTCGGGGATGCGGCGTACCCCGGCGTCCCCGAGACCTACGCCGCCGCGAAGGCGTGCGGGGTCGCGGGCCGGGTGGTCGTGATGGGCGGGGTCGCCCCCGGCCAGACCACGGACGCCGTCGCGGCCGTCCTGGCCGAGGAGGTCGGCGCGGACCTGCTCATCAACGCCACCTCGGTCCCCGGGGTCTTCACGGCCGACCCCAAGAAAGACCCGGCGGCGGTGCGGCACGGGACAATGACCCCTGGCGAGCTGCTCGCCCTGGTCGCGGGCGAGCGGATGGGGGCGGGGTCCAACACCGTGATCGACCTGGTCGCGGCCAAGATCGTCGAGCGCTCGGGCATCCCGATGGTGGTCCTGGACGGGCGCAGGCCTGAGACGGTGCGCGACGCGATCCTCACCGGGGTCTTCGAGGGAACGGTGATCGCGAAAGCGGCCTGTCGGCCCCTCCCGCTCTGACCCCGTTTCCGCCGGGGCCAACCCTTTTCCCCGTCCGGGCCCAACCTGAAATGCATCACGGGGTAGTAGGGTAGCCTGGTCCATCCTAGAGCGTTTGGGACGCTCTGACGGCAGTTCGAATCTGCCCTACCCCACTGTGAATCCGGAAGCCGACCGGTGCATGCAGGTCTTCGACGTCCTCGCGGCCGCCTATCCACGCGCCTGCGACCCCCAGGAGTTCTTCTCAAGCCCTTTTCAGGTGCTCGTCCTGACGATCCTCTCGGCCCAGACGACAGACGCACAGGTCTGGGCCCTCCGCGGGCCGCTCTTCCAGGCCTACCCGAGCCCGGAGGCGCTCGCGGAGGCCGACCCCTCCGACCTCGAGGCTGTTATCCGTCCGACCGGCTACTTCCGGGCGAAAGCCCGGCACCTGCTCGGGGCGAGCCGGCTCCTCGTCGACGAGTACGGCGGAGAGGTGCCCGCCACGATGGAGGATCTGGTGCGGCTGCCGGGGGTCGGGCGGAAGACCGCCAACATCGTGCTCTTCCACGCGTTCGGGAGGAACGAGGGAATCGCCGTGGACACCCACGTCCTCCGGCTCGCCCAGCGGCTCGGCCTCTCCTGCCACGTGGACCCGGTACGGGTCGAGCGGGACCTGATGGCCGGCCTTCCGCGGGCCCGGTGGGGACCGTTCACCGACCTCCTCATCGCGCACGGGCGGGCCGTCTGCACGGCCCGGAGGCCCCACTGCGATGTCTGCCTCCTCTCGGGACTCTGCCGGCACGCCCGCGAGGCCCGCCCCCCGCTCCCGCCCGGGACAGGGTGACCGCCGCGGCCCGCGGACACCCGCGGGGTCTCCCGGCAGGGCGGTCGGAACCTCATCCTTCATCTTTGATGCAGACAGACGTTGAAACGGATGTCGAGTCCGCCCGTCGAACTGATCGTCCTGATCATCGGCATCGCCCTGGTCTTCGATTTTACGAACGGGTTCCACGACTCTGCCAACTCGATCTCGACCGTCGTCTCCACCCGGGTCCTCTCTCCGAAGAAGGCGGTAGTATTCGCGGCGTTCTTCAACTTCGTGGCCGCGTTCGGCTTCGGCGTCGCGGTCGCTTCGACGATCAGCAAGACCATTAACCTGGCCATGGTCCCGACCGACACCATCCCCTTCATCGTGCTCGCGGCGCTGATCGGCGCGATCGGCTGGAACCTGATCACCTGGTATCTCGGGTTCCCCTCCTCGTCGTCGCACGCCCTGATCGGAGGGCTCGCCGGCGCCGGCATCTCGGCGGGAGGGGTGGCCGCGGTGAAACTCTCGACGGTCACTGTCGTGGCCCAGTTCATGGTGATCTCGCCGGTCATCGGGCTGATCGTCGGATTTTTCTTCATGGCCCTGGTGCTCCGGCTCACGAGGTCACACACCCGCGATAAGATGGACCACCACTTCCGGCGGCTCCAGCTCGTCTCGGCCGCGGCCTACAGCTTCAGCCACGGCACGAACGACGCGCAGAAGACGATGGGGATCATCACCCCCCTGCTCTTCAGCATCGGGTACTACGGCGCGGGGGCCGACCCGGGCCACCTCCCGGTGCCTGTCTGGGTGATACTCGCGGCGCACGTCGCGATCGCGCTCGGCACCCTCTCCGGCGGCTGGCGGATCGTGAAGACTTTGGGGTACAAGATCACCCGCCTCCGCCCGGTCCACGGTTTCGCGGCCGAGACGGTGAGCGCGGGGACGATCATCGGGATGTCGGTCGCCGGCATCCCGGTCAGCACCACCCACATCATCAGCACGGCGATCATGGGCGTGGGAAGCACCAAGGGGCCGGGCGCCGTCCGCTGGGGGATCGCCCGGAACATCATCGGCGCCTGGATCATGACCATCCCGGCAAGTGCCGCGATCGGGTTCGCCGCCTTCTGGCTGCTCTCCCCGTTCATCTGACCGCGGCGCCTTAGCCGGTCAGGAGTGCCGGATCACGATGTCGGAGATGATGTTCGCGACCATCTCGCACCGGTCGGTCGCGCGCTCGAGCTCCGAGTAGACGTCCTTGAGCTTCAGGATCCGGACCGGGTCGTTGGTCTTGAACAGGTCGGAGAGGGCGTGCCCCAGGACGTCGTCGGCCAGGTTTTCGATCCGGTTGATCTCGATCACCCGTTCCGCGATCTGTTTCCCGTTCGAGAGCTTCCGCAGCCCGCGGGTCGCCCCCTGCACCTCGACGGTCGAGAGCCGGATCAGCTTCGCGAGCTGCCGCATCACGTCGTCGGCCTCGTCCACGCCGTAGACGCGCATCATCTGGATCGAGCCCTCGATGCAGTCAAGGACGTCGTCGAGGACCGAGGCCAGGTGGGAGATCTCCTCGGGCTCGAGCGGGGTGATGAACGTCCGGTTCAGGTGGTTATAGATCCGGTGCGTCACCGTGTCGCCCGCGTGCTCGAGGTCCTTCATCTCCTGGCTGCACTCGGGGGGGTGCGCCCCGGACTCCATGAACCTGACGAGGAGGTCGGCGGCAGTGACCAGGATATCGGCCATCTCTTCAAACAGGTCGAAAAAGACCTGGTCCTGCGGGATCAACACCTCTCTCAGGCCCACGGGTGATCACACGCTATTGATCGCGATCGCATCTAAAACAGTCGGTGCAGGCCGGCGGCTCCGGATCTGCCGTGCAAACCCGTCAAGAATGAGGAACGAGTGGACCGAGCGGGAATTGAACCCGCGGCCTCTACCATGCCAAGGTAGCGATCTACCCCTGATCTATCGGCCCGCTGCCCTACCAATTTGTCTCTGCGAGCACTTAAGAATTCCCGAACCCCGCTCACCCGGCCATCGAAACCCTGATGGTCGGACCGGCTCCAGATCTCCGTGGTGAAGGGCATGGTCAGGGTGGGTGTGCACGTCTCGATCGCGGGCTCGATCGCGAAGGCCGTCGGCCGGGCGGAGGAATGCGGGTGCGACACGTTTCAGATCTTCTCGAGGAACCCGCGCGGCTGGGCCGTGAAGCCACTCGCTCCGGGGAATGTCGCGGCGTTCCGGGACGCGCTCGGGGCCTCCGGGATGGCGCCGGCGGTCGACCATATGCCCTACCTCCCGAACCTCGCGACGCCCCGGGACGAGGCTCACGCGCGGTCTGTCGAGGCCCTGGAGGGTGAGCTCGCCCGTGCCGGGTCTCTCGGTGTCCCGTATGTCGTGACCCACCTGGGCCACCACCTGGGCGCCGGGAGCGAGACCGGCGAGGCCCGCGTGGTCGCCGCGCTCGACCGGGCCCTGGCCTCCGCTCCGCCGGACGTCATGATCCTGCTCGAGAACACCGCCGGGGAGAAGAACAGCGTCGGCTCTGACTTCGAATCGATCGCCCGCATCCTGGGGAACTGCACCGTTCCAGAACGACTCGGGGTCTGCTTCGACACCTGCCACGCGTACGGGGCCGGGTACGACCTGAAGACCGAGGACGGTTTCTCAGAGGCACTTGCCGCCTTCGACGACGCGATCGGCCTCGAACTCCTGCACGTCGTCCACTGCAACGACTCGAAGGGGGCGCTCGGCTCTGGGCTCGACAGGCACGAGCACGTCGGGCTCGGGCTGATAGGGGAGGACGGGTTCCGCCGCATCCTCCGCGCGCCGGAACTCCGCGAGCTCCCCTTCATCTGCGAGACCCCGGAAGACGACCGGCGGGACGGGGCCGGCAACATCGCGAAGGTACGCGAGCTCGCGGGCTGACCCGCCCCCCCCTACGGTTGCAGGGCGCTCCTCCCTGTCGCGAGGGGGGGACGCCGCCGTGCCTCCGAGGAGGATCGCCGGGACGCCCGGGCCGTCTGTCGCGAGGGGACGGCGCCGGGGACGGTGCGACAGGGCTGGGATCGCCGTGCGCGGGTGCCGCCGGTGCTGCAGGCGGTCAACCGGTGCCGGGGGAGGGGGGTTCACCCGTCTCCCGCGTCCCCGGACGAAAAGGGGGTGGGGGTCTCAGTCCGAGTCGAGCGGAGAGAAGGCTTCCTTGCCCACCTTGCCCAGGCGGTCGGTGAGCCGCTCGTCGATCGCGCAGACCGGGCAGGTATAGTCGTCGGGCAGGTCCTCGAACTTCGTGCCTCGTGCGATCCCGTGCTGGGGCTCCCCTCGCTTCTCATCGTAGACGTAGCCGCAGTAACGGCAGATGTACTTGGTCGGGATCCACTCCTCGAAGGCCCAGCTCCCGATCTTCCCCTTGCCCTGGACGCCGCAGAGGGCGCAGACGTAGGTGTCGGGCACGTCCTCGAACTCGGTTCCCGCGGGTATCCCTTGGCGGGGCTCGCCGCGGAGCGGCGAGTAGATGTAGCCGCAGACTTTGCACTTGAAACGTCGGACGGTCATGGTCCTACCTCTCGGAGATGATGTATGGTCGGTCCCCTGGTATTATACCTGCTGCCGGTTCACGGGATCCCCGAGCGCCATGACACCCCGGGACCAGCCCGCATTCCTGCCGATGACCCCGCGCGACCTCGCCTCCCTCGGGCTCGACGGCGTCGACGTCCTCCTCGTCTCGGGCGACGCCTACGTCGACCACCCGTCGTTCGGGACGGCGGTGATCGGCCGGGTGCTCTGGGATGCTGGGTACACGGTCGGCGTCGTCGCCCAGCCCGGTCCGGACCCCGCCGACCTCCTCGCCCTCGGTCCCCCGCGACTCTTCGTCTCGGTCTCGTCGGGCGCGGTCGACTCCATGGTGAACCGCTACACCCCGAACCGCCGCTATCGCTCCCGGGACGTCTACGCTCCGGGCGGGATCCCGCGCCGGCCGGACCGGGCCGTGCTGGTCTATACCGACCGGGTTCACGCCCTCTTCCCGGGAACCCCGGTCGTGCTCGGCGGAATCGAGGCCTCGCTCAGGCGGTTCGTCCACTACGATTACTGGTCGGACAGCATCCGGGGGTCCGTCCTCGCGGACGCGCCAGCTGACATCCTGGTCTACGGGCCGGGCGAGCGGCAGGTGATCGCGATCGCGGATCGGCTCGACGGAGGCGAGGACGTCCGCAGGATCCGGGATGTCCGGGGGACGATGTGGAAGTGCGCGCCGAGGGAGTGGCGGGGGATGGACCGGGTCGGGTTCGCCGAGCTCCCGGGATTCCCGGCGGTCGCCGACGACCCGCGGGCGTTCGCCCGGGCCTAATCCGGGTACGCCGCCGGGCAGGACCCGTTCACGTCCGGGCCGGTGGCGCAGCCCCACCCGAAGACCGTGGTGGTCCAGAACCCGCCGCCTATCCCGTTCACCCCCCGGGAGCTCGACCGCATCTACGAACTCCCGTACGCACGCCGGGAGCACCCGTCATACCGGGCCCCGGTCCCGGCGCTCGAACCGGTCCGGTTCTCGATCACGACCCACCGGGGCTGCTTCGGCGACTGCTCGTTCTGCGCCATCGCGTGCCACCAGGGCCGGATCGTCCAGTCGAGGACGGTCGAATCGATCGTGCGCGAGGCCGAGCGGATGACGCGGATGCCCGGGTTTCGCGGCGTCATCCCGGACGTCGGCGGTCCGAGCGCGAACATGTACGGCCTCTCGTGCCCCCTCTGGGAGTCCACAGGTGCCTGCCCGGACCGGCGCTGCGGCCCCGACTGCCCGTCGCTCGCGACGAGCCACGCGCTGCAGCTCGACCTCCTCCGGCGGCTCCGCGCCATTCCCGGTGTCAGGAGGGTCTCGATCGGGTCGGGGATCCGGCACGACCTCGCTCTGGCGGCCGAGCCGGAGTACCTCGACGTCCTCTGCCGGCACCACGTCTCCGGCCACCTGAAGGTCGCGCCCGAGCACGTCTGCGACGCCGTGACCGCCCTGATGCACAAGCCGGGCCGGGCCGCCTTCGAGGCCTTCCGGGCGCGGTTCGAGGTGCTCCAGGAGGGGCGGGAGCGGCGCCAGTATCTGCTCCCGTACCTGATGTCGGGCCACCCCGGCTGCACGCTCACCGAGATGATCGAGCTCGCCGAGTACATCCGGGACGAGGGGCTCTACACCGAGCAGGTGCAGGACTTCACCCCGACCCCGATGACGCTGGCGACCGCGATCTACGCGACCGGGATCGACCCGGAGACCGGGCACGAGATCCACGTGCCGCGGGGACGGGAGAAGCAGATCCAGCGGGCCCTGCTCCATTACCGCGACGAGCGCAACCGGGAGCTCGTGCTGGAGGGCCTCCGCGAGGCCGGGCGGACGGATCTGATCGGGCCGGGAGAAGAGTGCCTGGTCCCCGGGGGGCCTACCGGTCCGAGAACGGCACCTCGAGCATCGCGAGGTCGTCGGGGACCAACACCTGGCCGTTGAAGCGCGCGGCGGCGTCCCTGAGATGCCCGGCGGTCGAGGTGTAGCGCGAGGAGAGGTGGACGAGCGCGAGCCGCTTCGCCCCGATCCTGGCCGCGGCCTCGCCCGCCTCGCCGGCGGTCGCGTGGTGTACTCCGGCGGCACGCTCGGCGTCGGCGTCGTCGTAGGTCGCGTCGTGGATCAGCAGGTCGAGCCCCTCCGGGACGCCGGCGCGGGCCAGGTCGACCGGTCGGGTGTCGCCCGTGTACGCGACCGACCGCCCGGGCCGGGGCGGCCCGAGCACCTCGTCGGGGCGCACCTCGCGCGGCACGCCGTCGACCTCGACCGTGACCGCGTTGCCGCGCTGGAGCCGGCCGAAGAGCGGGCCGGGCCGGACGCCGAGCGCGATCGCGCCCTCGCGGTCGAACCGCCCGGGCCGGGGGTCCTCGACCAGCACGTACCCGAGCGAGGCCATCCCGTGCCGCGTGCCGAAGGCGCGGATGGCGTAGCCGTCGAACCACACCTCCTCGCCGGGCTTCAGGACGCGCCCGGTCACGGAGAAGCCCATCGTCGCGGTCGAGAGGTGTTCGATCACGTGCACGATCCCGTCGATACCCGGCGGGCCGTAGACGGTGAGCGGGTGGGACCGCCCGTTGAACGCGAGCGTCTGGACGAGCCCGAAGAGGCCCAGGTAGTGGTCGGCGTGCCAGTGGGTCACGAAGACCGCGTCGACCGTGAACCCGGTCTGCGCCCGCATCATCTGCTGCTGGGCCCCCTCGCCGCAATCGAAGAGGAGGGTGTCCGCCCCCCGCCTCACCAGGAAGCAGGCCGGATTCCGGTGCACGGTCGGGAGCGCGCCGGCCGTGCCCAGGAAGTAGACCTGCAGGGTCTCGCCCGCTACCGCGTCCACCCCCTGATGACCCCGAGCGAGCGTCGCCCCTCCTCGAGCGAGCGCCCTTCGACCACGACGATGCCGCTGTAGGAGGTCCTGATCGCCCGCCCTGCGGTGTCCCAGTCGACCGTCCCGTCACCGAGGGCCAGGTGCTCGTCGGAGGCGCCGTGGTTGTCGTGGAGGTGGAGATGGTCCGCGCGCTCGAGCACTGCGAGGAAGTCCCGGACGACACCGACCGTGTTCGCGTGGCCCAGGTCGAAGCAGACCCCGACCCCCTCGATCCCGTCGGCCATGCCCAGGAGTTCGCCCGGATCGCGGCAGAGGAACTCGCGGATGGAGATCATATTCTCGAGGCAGGCCAGGACCCCGTGGTCGGCCGCGCACCGGCCGATCTCGCGGAGCGCGTCCTTCTGCACCCCCCAGGCGCGATTCGGGGCAAGTTTCCCGAGGGGAGAGAGGTACCCCGGGTGGACGACGACCCGGTCGGTCCACTCCGAGGCCGCCTCGATACAGGCCTTGACCTGCCTGACCGTCTCGCGCAGGATCGGGTGGTTGAGCGAGGCGAGGTTCAGGTCCGAGTACGGGGCGTGGACCGAGATCTCGAGCCCGGTGGTCTCCACGAGCCCGGCCACGCGCTCGCGCCCGGCGGGCTCATCGAGCCGGTAGTCGCCCTCGGCCACCACCTCCCAGCCGTCGAACCCGGCGTCCGCGATCCCACCCACCCACTCGGGCGGCGCCGTCACCCTGGCCGAGGACGAGAAGTGGATCCCGGGGTTCATGCGCCCCCCGAGAGGGATGCGAGCAGGCACCGGACCTCTCGGCGGAAGGCGTCGAGGCTTCCCGCGTTCTCGACGGTCACCTCGGCCCCGGCGAGCGCCGTGCCCAGGCCCCAGCCGAGCTCCCGCTCGTCCCGCCGCGCGAGGGCCTCGGTCCCGGCGATGTCGTCAGTCCGCTCTCGCGCACGGAGACGAGCGAGCCGCGCCTCGAACGGGGAGGTCACCCCGACCAGGGCGAAGCCCGGGAAGGCCCGTCTGAACTCGACGACCTCGGCGTCGGAGCGGATCCCGTCCACCAGGACGACCGGGGCGCCGAGCCCGCGGATCGCGTCGATCATCAGCAACGCGACGGCCCCGCGCCCGAGCTCTTTCCGGAGTTCCCCAGAGATCCCTCCGAGGGTCGCGTCGTCGGCCGGCAGCCCCCGCTCCATCGCGACCCGCCGGATCACATCCCCCATCACCAGGACGGGGATGCCGAGGTCCCTGGCGCACCGCGAGAACTCACCCTTGCCGCTTCCCGGCAAACCCACGATCCCGATCAGTTTCATGCTCTATCTCTCCGTTCTCCCTGGTCCTGATCCGGCACGATCGCCCGACCCGGTCGGCGACGGCGACCAGCTCCCCGTGCGTGAGCGGTGCGACGGCCTCCGTCACCCCCTGCTGGAGGACCAGCGGGACATCTCCGGCCTCGCGCGCGATCGCTCCGACCTCGTCCTCGAACCCCCTGAAGAGGGTGATCACCACCTCGAACTCCGGAAGGCGGCCCCCGGTAAAGGCCGCGCCCAGGAGGGCGAGCGATTCCTGGACCCGCTCCGTGAGGTCGGCTCCCAGGAGGTTGGGGTAGCGCTCCCAACGCGCCTTGAGGTCGAGGGCCACGTGGTCCGCGAGCCCGGCGTCGATCAGCCGGACGAGCGTCTCCGGGTAGGCCCCGTTCGTGTGCAGCCCGACCTGGAGCCCCAGGTCACGTGCCGCCCGGGCCAGGGCGAGGAGCGCATCCCGCTGCATCGTCGGCTCGCCCCCCGTGAAGATGACGCCCGAGATGACCAGGGCGCTGCTGGCGATCATCCCGGCTACCTCGTCCACCTCGCGGAGATCCTTCCCGCCGAGGAGAGGGGTGTTGTGGCAGTAGGGGCACCTGGCCGGGCACCCCCTGAGGAAGACGGTGCAGACGACACGACCGGGCCAGTCGACGGTGCTGAGCGGTACGAATCCTCCGAAGTTGAGCTGCAGGGGCATCACCGTGCACCTTTCTTTGCGCGAGGTGTTTTATTGAAACTAATCCCGGGGGAAACCCTGATGCGGGGATAGATAGACGGGATCTGGATGGTCCGCCCGCAGGAGCGCAGGCGGCTTTCGAACCCCCCCTTCTACCGGGAGGAGTTCGAGGAAGCGTTCCGCTTTGTCCTCGAGGAGTACCCCCTCCCGCGCCGCGCGCTCGCCCTCTTCGTCCCCTGTGCGGTCCGGAAGCCGTACAGCGCGAGCCCGAGCCACCGCATCTTCCGGGCAGTCCTGGATCGGGTCCTCGCCCCTGACGAGTACCAGCTTCTGGTCTTCGGCACCTGCGGCGTCGTTCCGGCCGAGCTCGAAGAGATGTATCCGTTCGCGCACTACCGGTTCATGCTCGGCGCCGTCCGCGACTCCCGGGTCAGGCGCGATTTCCTGGAGATCGAGACTGACCGTCTCGCCCGGTTCCTGTCGGCTACGCGCGGGCTGTACAGGGCCAGGGGGGCCTACTGCATCGGCCTCTTCCGCGAAGCGATGGAACGGGGAGCGGGCCGTGCCGGCGTCCCCCTCGATCTCCTGCTCCCCTCCGCTGAGACGATAGCGCGCGTATCGGACCCCGGAAGCCCGTTTCCCGCGGGTTCGCTCGCGTGCCGCGAGTACACGGCCGAGCTCGAGGAGGGGCTCGAGCGGCTCGCCGTCCGGGTCCGCCGGGGGCGGGGATAGCGGGAGGCCCGGGGTCGGTGCCGCCCGGACGGAACCAGGGTGGGGAACGGGGACAGTCAAAGACGGGCGGTCAGCGGGAACGGCGTCCGTGCGGGAAGAAGGGGGCCCGTGGAGCGAAACGACGAAAAAAGGATGCGGGGCGGGAACTCCGCCAGGTCACCCGGTGAGCCCGGCCAGTACGTCGTAGTTCGCGGACGCGTCGGGGCCGAAGGCGGCGGAGGCACGGAGCCCGTCGAAGAGCCCCATCGCCTGAGCGACCTCGCTCACGAACGCAACCTGGTCGCCGACCGCGTTCGCCTGGTACGCGAGCGCCGTGTGCTGCCAGCCCTGCGCGTAGGACGCGAACTCGCCCATGTATGCGGCCTTGCTGTTCAGGATCGGGACGATCGCAGCCGTATACGCCGTACCGTCGCCGAACTCGGTTCCGGCGTAGGTCACCGACTGGAGCATCGATGTCGCCTGGAAGAAGAGCGTCCGCGACGAGTTGAACTGCCCGGCGGCGCCCTCGAACGAGGTGGCGGCCTCGGCGTACCGCGCGGTGTTCATCTGGTCCCGGCCCGCGGCGTAGGTATCAGCGCCGTCATACATCGCCAGGGCGGCGTCGGCGAGGCCGATGTACGCGGTGGAGATGGACCGTAACAGCGCCAGGTTCGCCGCGTTCGCCGGGTCGACGACCGCGTTGGCGGTGTTCAGGCAGTTCGTGTATGCGGTCTTCGCCTCGTTCAGGTACTGCCGGATCAGGACAAGGTCGCTCGCCCCCCAGGCCCTTGACCAGGCGTCGCCGCCGGCCGCGTAGTAGGTCTTGGCCTGGCCGTAGGTCGCGTTCTCAACGGGCGGCAGCACCGTCGGAACCACCGTGATGGTCCCGGTCGGGACCACCGTGACCGTTCCCACCGGGACGGTCGGTGCGGCCGTCACCGTCGGCACCGGGCTGCCCGAGCCGACCGTGAAGGAGCCGGGCGGCGCGATCGCTGACATCGTCAGGTCGGCGGCGATCTCGCCGGACGGGCCGTGGGACCGGACAGTCTTGATCTCGATGTTCATCGGAGTGGTTCCGGTCGCCAGCGCCCGGAAGTAGAGCTCGGCGATGGCGACCTTCCCGTTCTCGATCTTGTTCGAGAAGTCAGCGAGCCGGATGGAGAGCCCGTTCGTCCCGATCGGCGTCGCCGCCTTGGTATTGCCGACCTTGAAATCGGTGCTGGCGTATCCGAGGATAGTGTCGTCCCACGTGACGTTGAGCCAGAGGTCGTCGGCGAGCGGCTGCCAATTATTATCGACGTACAGGGTTGCGATGGCGAATCCGCCGACTTCAGCACCCTGGTTCTGTTCGATGGAGAAGGTGCCGATGCCGGCGGCAGTCGCTGCACACGCGAGTCCCGGGAGGAGCAGGAGGAGCGCGAGCGACGTGCGGAATGCTGCCCAGCGATTCATAACGAATCGTCGTCACCTCATGATATAAGAATTACGGTCAGCCCGGTCTCTTCGGGTGCGAAACGATGTCCTGAGGGGGCCGCTGCGACGCCTGATTTCCGTATCGGCAGGATGAGCGCGACAGAGGACCAACCCGGGAGGGGACAGGATCCCGTGCTGGGGGGAAGGGGCTATGGCCCGGCAGTCGGGGGGAGTAGAGAACCGTCTCGATATCGGGGGACGGCCCCCTGGAGAGATGAGACGGGGGGCGGGTCGCCCTTCCCGGAGAAGCATCGCTGAAAAACCTGCGAGGAGGAGGAGGGTGCCCCCTGGACGAATCGACGAAACGGGCCCCGTTCATCACGCCCAGTGAAGGGATCCCGTTCCGCCCTGTTCTGACTGTGTCTCCCGGTTCGGAGACGTGCGCAGGTTGCTGCGGCAGGCCCCCCCGGCTTGCGAACCGCCGCGGACGCCGCCGCTCATACTGGCGTTCCCTGTCCGTGCAGCGATTCGTGCCGCCTCCCGGGAGTGCCACCTCTTCCCGATCCATCCAGCAGGGGCGATCCGCCAGTGAGCTCGTGGAATATTTATAGGTATCTTACAGGTATAATAGAAATAGGGTATAGTGTCATTTTAACCACTAACTCCTACCATTCAGGAGGGGTTTATGGCCAGGATCGTCTGCCCGCGATGTCACTGTATGAAGGTGTATCGCCTTGGCACTGGGAAACGTCGATGTTCGCAGTGCCGCTATGACTTCACACCTCACCGTCTTCCGCTGTACCTGACGCGGGATCAATGGAAAGCGATCATCACCTGGTTCCTGCTCGAACAGAGCAGTCAGACCATTGCGGATCGGACCGGGATCGACCGAAAACGGGTATTACGAGCTCTCACGTGGATACGGCGGGCTCTCGTCAAGGACGTACCAGAGGTCTTTTCCGGGACCGTCGAAGTTGATGAAACGTATGTCGGCGGCCACTGGAAGAACAAGCGGAAGTCAATCCGGGACCTGGGAACGAAGCGAGGGAGAGGAACGGAGAAACAACCGGTCTTCGGAATTCTCTGCCGAAATGGTCAGGTCTGGGCAGAGATCGTTGAGAATGTCGAGGCTGCTACACTCCAGCCGCTCATTTCCAGCAAGGTGAAGGCAGGATCCATTGTCTGTTCAGACATGTGGCGGGCGTATACAGGCATCGCATCGCGCGGATTTGTCCATCGGCTGGTAAATCATGGAGATCGGGAGTGTAGTGATGGCAAGGGAAATCACATCAATGGGTTGGAAGGATTTTGGGGGTATCTGAAACGAAAACTCGCGGCGAAGGGTGGTATTCGTCGAGCAAAATTATACTTGTATTTGGGTGAGTATGTCTGGCGATATAAGCACAGAAATGAGAGCGATAAAATGAAATTGAAGCGCAGCCTTGAACTATTAGAGAAGGAGGTTGGTGGCTAGATCGCCACTATACCCTAGAAATATTGTCGCACCCAAGGGGCGTTCAGGCGCCGGATCGAATCCACAATCCTTTTTTGCCCACAGAGTCAAATCTCACTCTCATGAAGCGTACGATCACCGCGCTGGTGGTGCTGCTCCTGGCGGGGTGTATCCTGCTCGCAGGATGCACAGGCACGCCCTCGACCAACACCACCACGAGTGCGACGATAGAAGCCACGAAAACCTCTGCAAACGAGACTGGGCTAAAAGACAAGTATGTCATCGGGATCGACGGGGCGTATCCGCCGTACTCGTCGCAGGAGAAGGATGGGAGCTTCGTCGGGTTCGACATCGACTCGGCCCGCTGGATCGCCGACAAGATGGGCTTCGAGGTCGAGTTCCAGGCCGTCGCGTGGGACGGGATCATCCCCGCGCTCCAGGCCAAGAAGATCGACATGGTCTACTCCGGGATGACCATCACCGAGGAGCGCCGGGAGCAGGTCGCGTTCTCGAAACCGTACCTGAAGATCAACCAGTCCGTCGCGGTCCGCTCCGACTCGGACCTGACCTTCGACGACATCATGTCTGGCAAGGTCGTGATCGGCTCCCAGCGTGGGACGACCGGGGAGATGTGGGTCCAGGACAACCTGGTCGCCACCGGGAAGATGCCAGCCTCGAACCTCAAGTCGTTCGATAACTTCCCGCTCGCGATCACGGCCCTGATGAACAGGCAGGTCGACGCGACCGTCTACGACAAGCCTCCGACGGTCAACATCATCGGTCAGCAGGACGCGAAGATCATCCACGAGATCGACACGAGCGAGGAGTACGGGATCGCGATCCGGAAAGACGACACGGCCCTCCTCGAGGCCATGAACGCCGGGCTCGACCTCCTGATGAACGACCCGTACTGGGACGAACTCAAGGTCAAGTACGAGCTCGTCGGCGCCTGACGGCCCCCGGCATCATATAGTAGCAGGTACAGAAAAGTACCTGCGAAGGCTGGGCGGCCCTCGGTCCTCCCGCGCCTTTTCGCCGGCCCGAAGGCCTAGCTCCACCGCAGCGGACTCGATTCATGGACCTCGTCGCGATCCTCATTTCCTGGTTCCCGTTCCTCCTCACCGGTATCGTCGCAACCCTCGGGCTGGTGATCGCGGCCCTCGGCATCGGGTTCATCATCGGGCTCCCGGCGGCGATCGGCCAGGTGTACGGGACGCCTCCCGTCAGGGCCGCCATCAACGTCTACGTCTGGTTCTTCCGCGGCCTGCCTCTGCTCGTCCTCCTCTTCCTCTTCTACTTCGGAATTTTTCCCGCGATCGGGCTCGGCGACGTCTCGGCCTTTGTCGTCGGCGCCCTGGTGCTCGGGCTCCACGGCGGGGCGTACCAGGCCGAAATCTTCCGCGGGGCGATCCTCTCGATCGGCGAGGGACAGATGACGGCAGCGCGCACCCTGGGGATGAACCGGCTCCAGGCGATCCGCCACATCATCCTCCCCCAGGCGCTCCTGATCGCCCTGCCGGGCTGGTCGAACGAGTACCCGACCGTCCTGACCGACACCTCGATCTGCTACGCGATCGGCGTCACCGAGCTCCTCACCCGCACCTCGGTGATCGTCTCGACCGAGTTCATCGCGATGCCGATCTACCTGGCCTGCGCCGGGATCTACCTGGTGCTGAACTACACGGGGATTAAGGGCCTCAACCTCCTCGAAAAGCGGGTTGCGATCCCCGGGTTCGAGGCCGGGAGCAACTAGCCATGACCACAGACGACACCATCCTCCGGGTCGAGGGGCTCGCGAAGTCCTTCGGCGCCACCGAGGTCCTCAAGGAGATCTCCTTCACGGTCCGAAAGGGCGAGACCAAGGCCTTCATCGGTCCCTCGGGGACCGGCAAGAGCACCCTTCTCAGATGCATCAACCAGTTGATCGTCCCCGACCGGGGCCGCGTCTATCTCCACGGCGAGGAGGTGACCCATGCCGGCTCGAAGATCAACCAGTACCGTGCCAAGATCGGGATGGTCTTCCAGAACTTCAACCTCTTCGACCACCTGACCGCCCTGCGTAATGTCGAGATCGCGCTTCTCAAGGTCAAGGGGATGAAGGAGAGCGAGGCTCGCGAGAAGGCTCTCTTCGAGCTGAAACGGGTCGGGCTCGAGGACCGGGCCGACCACTACCCGGCCCAGCTCTCGGGGGGGCAGGCCCAGCGGGTCTCCATCGCCCGCGCGCTCGCGATGGACCCGGACGTGATGCTCTTCGACGAACCGACCTCCGCCCTCGACCCCGAGTTGACCGGCGAGGTGCTCGAGGTGATCCGGGAGCTCGCCTCGAACGGGATGACCATGCTGATCGTCACCCACGAGATGCGGTTCGCCCTCTCGATCGCCGACGAGATCTGCTTCATGGAGCACGGGACCATCCTGGAACGCGGCCCGCCGGCGGACCTCAGGGACAGCCCGGCCTTCGAGCGTACCCGGCAGTTCGCCGGCCGGTTCGCGGAGCTGTGAGGGTCGGATGGACCAGCTCGCCTTCATCACGACGATCCTCCTCCCCGCTCTCTGGGACGGCCTGGCGATCACTCTGCAGCTGATCGCGGCCGCCGCCCCGTTCGGCGTGCTGATCGGGGCCGGTATCGCGGTCGGGCGGGTATACGGGAACCGGCCGGTCCAGTACTTCGCCCGGGCCTACGTGGCCTTCTTCAAGGGGTGCCCGCTCCTCCTCCTCCTCTTCATCCTCTACTTCGGGCTGCCGTCCATCGGCATCTCGCTCACGCCGTTCGTCGCCTCGGTGCTCGGGTTCATCTTCTGCAACTCCGCCTACGACTCCGAGTACATCCGCGGCGCGATCAAGTCGATCCGCGAGGGGCAATTCACGGCCGGCCTCGCCCTCGGTATGAGTCAGGGGCAGGTGATCAGGAACGTGATCCTTCCCCAGGCGCTCCGCCGGGCGATCCCTGGGCTGGTGAACGAGTTCGTCTACCTGATCAAGTACTCGTCGCTCGCGTACATGATCACCGTGGTCGAGCTGACGGGGGCCGGCAAGCAGATCGCGACTCGTTACTTCACCTACAACGAGACCTTCTTCGTGGTCGGGCTCGTCTACCTGGCCCTGGTGACAATCACGACGATCGGGGCGAATCAGCTCGAGAAGCGCGTCGCCGTCCCGGTCTGAGCTCACGACAGGGCGCGCGAGGAGGCATCGGGGTCGACCTGGACGCCCCCCCCTCCCTCCCTCCCTCCCTCCCTCCCTCCCGCGGCTCTCCACCGGGGCCATTGGGAGCGTGAAGTGGAAGATCGACCCCTCCCCCGGGACTGACTCGACCCAGCACCGTCCCCCGTGCCGCTCCACGATCCTTTTCACGATCGCGAGACCGACACCGGTGCCCGGGTAGGCGTCGCGGGTGTGGAGTCGCTGGAAGATCACGAAGATCCTCTCGAAGTACTCGGGCTCTATCCCGATCCCGTTGTCGGCGACCATCAGGTGCCACATCTCCCCGTCCCGGAACGCGGAGATCCGGACCTCGGGCCTGGCGTCAGGCCGGCGGAACTTGAGGGCGTTCGCGATCAGGTTCTCGAAGACCTGGACGACCTGGTCGCGGTCCCCCAGGACCGTCGGAAGCCGCCCGTGACGGATCTCGGCCCCGTTCTCCGCGATGGCGCACCTGAGGTCGGCCTGCGCGTCGCGAACCACCCCGTCGAGGGAGAGGGCGGCGAAGGGTCTCGCCCGCGTGGCGATCCGCGAGAAAGCGCGCAGGCCGTCGATCAGCCCCTGCATCCGCGTCCCCCCCTCGACGATGAACCCGATCATCTCGTCCGCGTCTTCGTCAAGGCGCCCCCTGTAACGGCGCTCGAGGAGCTGCACGAAGCTGACGATGCTCCGGAGCGGTTCCTGGAGATCATGGCTCGCCACGTGCGCGAACCGCTGGAGGTCCTCGTTCGACCGCGCGAGCTCCCGCGCGGCCTGTCGCTCTTCCGTGATGTCATGGGCGACCAGGAGCACCTCGTCGCACCCGCCGTCGTCTCTCGGGAGGGGCAGGCAGGTCACGAGCAGGATCCGCTCGCCGCCGTCGGGCCCCGTCCACCGGACCTCCCCCCCGATCGGGTCCAGGGTCCGGATCGTCTCGTCCAGGAGCCGGTGCCAGGGGGGCCTGCCGCCGGGGCCGGGGATCTCATCGTCGGCACGGCCGATCAACTCCCCGGCGGGCCGCCCCGCGAACGCGGCCCCCGCCTCGTTCACGAACAGGTAGCGGCCGTCGCGATCGACGATGGCGAACACCATCGGCACGGACGCGGTGGCGAGCCGGAGCCGGGCCTCGCTTGCACGCACCGCCTCCTCTGCCGTTCGCCGGGCCGTGACGTCGATGAACGCGGCGGCGGCGGCGTACGGCTCGCCGCTCTCGTCTAGGACCGGCACCGCGTTCACGCTGTAGACAGCCGGCGACCCGTCCTTCCGGATCACCTCGACCTCCTCGTCGCGGACCTCCCGCCCGTCCCTGACCGCCCGCGCGAGCGGCCAATCCTCCGGGAGGAACGGCCCGTCCCCGGGGCGGCGCCCCGTCCAGACGCCGTAATCCTCGACCCTGGCTGGTGACGGGGTCGCCTCGTCCCAGATCCCGGCGAACCCGGGGTTCCGGTAGATCACTCGCCCGGACGGAACCTCCGCGACTACGACCCCGACCGGCATCTGGTCGAGGATCGCCTGCAGGTCCGCGTTGAGCCTTTCCTGCCGGGTTCCCGGGCGGGCACGGTCCCGGAGGAACCGGTGCAAGGGCGCGCCGTCGGTCAGCACCACCAGGACGCCCGGGCCCCCCGCGCGGTCCGCGATCCGGCGGACCGCGTACCGGCAGATCCGGAGCGCCCCCTCGACCCCGTCGGTCCAGACCCCATCCCGTGCCCCTCCGTCCTCGAGGACGCCACGGGCATTCCTGGCCAGCACGACGACGAGGTCCGAGGCGAGCGGGACCTCCATCCAGGTCGACCCGATGAGCCGGCTCGCCCGTCTCCGCGCTGCAACCGCTCCCGCAGCGTTGACGTAGCGACACCGCAGTTCGCCGTCCAGGACCCAGACCTGGTCAGGCAACGCCTCCGGGAGAGAGGAAAAGTCCGACGCGTCCAGGGAGAGGGGTGCCGGTTCGTCCCCCTCCCGCCCCGCGTTCGGTCCCTTCTGTGCCCTGGACGCGTGCATCTCGAGCATCTCGAGGTGGAGAGCGAGGTCCGCCCTCACGCCCTCGAGCCTCCAGACCTGCTGTTTGGCCTCGGCCAGTTCGCGCCGCCGGGCCTGTGCCTGGGTCCTGATCTGCGTGATGTCCTGGAGCGCCCCGACGGCGCCGAAGATCCGGTGTCCGGTCCGGGCGAGCGGCCCGGCCGAGAGGCGGAGGTACCGCGGGGCATCCGTCGGGGTCGTGCACCTGCCGCTCCAGCTCGCGGTAATGGCCGGTGTAGGCCTCGACCGGGAGCGGGGGACCATGGATCTGCTCGAGGTACGGGATGGCGGCCGGGTTCGCGACCAGGAGCTCGCCGGAAGCGCCCGTCGCAATCACCCCAACAGGCAGGGACTCGAGCACGGCGGTGAGGAGTGCCCGTTCCCCCTCGATCTGGCCGAGAAGTGCCCGTAGACGCCGGACCTCCCCGTCGCGATCTCCGTCCGGGGCCCGGTGCTGGTGCAGCCTGACCCCGATAGGTCGCCCGTCCTGGTCCTGGCAGGGGATGCTGCGATGGACGATCCGCCGGGTCTCGCCCTGTGAGGTCACGATGCGGCAGCAGAAGGTCCGGGCGACGTGCCCGCCCCCGAAGAGCGATTCGCGGAGACGGTCCCGGTCGTCGGGGTGGCAGCACCGGACTAGGAGGGACGGGTCGGCAAGATTGGCTGAGGCCGGGTACCCCGTCAGGTCCTCGCACGAGGGCGAGATGTACTTGACCCTGCCATCCGGGCCGAGCCAGGCCTCCAGGTCCGGCGAGGTCTCGAGGATCCTCGTGAGCAGCCTCATCCGCCGCCGCTCTCCGGCCATCTGCTCGATCAGGGCGGCCCACCTCCCCGGATCCCCGGCGCACCCCGCGGTCTGGACCCGGAGGGGGCCGCCGTCGTCGGGCGGCGGGGGCGAGGACTCTTCCGGCGAAAGGAGGACCACGTCGTACGCAGAGAGACAGGCCTCGCCCTCCCAGTCGCGGTCGACCTGGAGACCGCGGTCCCGGAGCAACCCGAGCAGGGGCTCGAGCCGTTCGTCCGGCCGGAGGGCGAGGATGCGGAACATGCAGGAAGCTCCCTAGTACCGTTAAAAATGTTGCTGCTTTCAGGTTGATAAATATTGGAGAATAGCGATAAACCCCAGCTCACCTTTATCCACTCTTCGATCGATCTTTCTGGGTGAGCACGTTCGGGAACTATTTCCTCCACCAGGAATATCCGGCTATCGCCGCCCGTGGTGATCCTCTCAATGAGATCGAGAGTCTGATCGACTGGGAGCTGTTTCGTCCCCGTTTGTCCACGCTTTACCAGAGCGATACCGAGCAGGGCGGGCGTCCTCACACCGATGTGATCGTGCTCATGAAGCTGCTCGTGCTGCAGCAGTGGTATGGTCTTTCCGACTACGAGCTCGAACGGCAGGCCGGGGACCGGATCTCGTTCCGACACTTCCTCGGGTATC
>Ga0209612_1000260_pt1 | contig 59134 bp, 63 predicted proteins | sample BioC12SIPDNA_FD_185746 | JGI IMG/M metagenome (GOLD analysis project Ga0209612, IMG submission 185746) | Anaerobic biogas reactor microbial communites from Washington, USA - Biogas_R1_B C12 SIP DNA (SPAdes) (version 2) | ecosystem: Engineered > Bioreactor > Anaerobic > Unclassified | place...
CGAGGTCATCCCGGACCTGGCCACCCTCCTCGACCGGGCCGGCGACCTCGGCCTCGAGCTTGCCATCGTCTCGACGCCACCGGCGGGCCACGCCGAGCAGGCGAGCGCACTTCTCGAGGCCGGGCTGCACGTCGTCGTCGACAAGCCACTCACCGTCACGAGCCAGGAGGGGTATGCGCTGGTCGCCCTCGCGGAACGCGTCGGCCGCACCCTCACCCCCTTCCAGAACCGTCGCTGGGACGGTGACTACCTCACCCTGCGTCGCCTCATCGACGCCGACGAGCTCGGTGAGGTGCGCCGCCTCGAGTCCCGCTTCGAGAGGTGGAAGCCGACCGAGTCCCGGGCCTGGAAGGACGGTGCCAGCGCCACCGGCGCGGGTGTCCTCTACGACTTGGGAACCCACCTCATCGACCAGGCGATCCAGCTCCTGGGAGAGGTGGAGGACGTCTACGCAGAGGTCCGCACGCTGCGCGAGGGATCGGGTGCAGACGACGACACCTTCGTCGCGCTGCAGCACAAGGGAGGGGCGCTCTCGCACCTCTGGATGAGTGCGGTCGCACCGCTCCTCGGTCCCCGCTTCCGGGTGCTCGGCTCGCGCGCGGGCTTCGAGTCCTGGGGCGTCGATCCCATGCCTCCTCCCGGGCCCGCCAGCGCAGCCGATGGCCAGGCCCCTCTCACACGAAGCCCCGAGGACGCGTATGCGGTGGTCGGCCTGGACGATGACAAGCGCCAGATACCCCTCGACCGAGGCGACTACGGGGCGTTCTACCGCGATGTGGCACACGCGATCTCGACAGGAGCACCTACCCCGGTCGATCCTCGCGACAGCATCGCCGTCATCGCACTGATTGAGCGGCTCCACCGCGACTTCACGATCACCTGAGCAGGCGGCTATTCGTCACCCTCACCGGAGACGACAGCCGCTCGAACCTCCTCGCGTCCCTTCCGCCTCCCGAGCTCGTAGACCACGAGGAGGATGAGCGTCAGCGCGACGATCGGGAGCACGAAGAGGCCGACGATGGTGGTGAAACCGTCGAGCGCGTCGTGCTCCGTCGCCCAGAGCACCAGGTAGACCAGGTAGGACACGTACAGCAGGACGAAGAGACCACCCTCCCAGCGCCGGATGACGAAGCCGGTGAAGACGATCGGCAGCAGGGCGAGCGCCACGGCGATCATGAGCGGGATGTCCAGGACGATGGCTGCCCTGGGCACCGGGATCCCGCCGCTCGCGATGAGGGCCGGCAGTCCGAGGACGAAGCCGATGTTGGCGATGTTGCTGCCCACCGCGTTGCCGATGGCGAGGTCCCGCTCACCCTTCCTCACCGCGATGAGTGACGCGGCGAGCTCCGGGAGGGAGGTGCCGATCGCGACCACCGTGAGACCGATGACGAGATCGCTCAGACCGAAGGCGCTCGCGATCGCGCTTGCCCCACGCACGAGCCACTGCGAGCCGAGGACGAGCAGGGCCACTCCCACCACGATGAGCGCTGCGGCCTTCCCTGCACTCAACGCCGGTGGGACCTCTACCCCGCCGTTGTCGTTGCCGCCGCGGCCGGCCTTGACCGACCACACCAGGTGGGACGTGAAGACGACCACGAGCACCAGCGCATCCCACCGCGAGATCCCGCCGTCGAGGGAGAGCACGAGAAGCAGTCCCGACAGGACGATCATGACCGGCACGTCGATGCGCACGAGGCGGCGCCGGGCGGTCAGGGGGAGGAGTAGCGCGGCGATCCCGAGGATGAGGAGGATGTTCGCGATATTGCTCCCGACGATGTTGCCAACGGCGAGCTCCGGCTGACCGGCCAGGACCGCGCCAACCGTCACGGCGAGCTCGGGTGAGGACGTGGCGATGGCGACGATCGTCAGTCCGACGACCAGTGGGGACATGCCCAGTCGCTGGGCGATCGACGACGCGCCGCGCACCAGACCCTCCCCTCCCGCGACGAGGAGCCCGAGTCCGATGACGACGAGCCCGACGTCGAGGAGGTCCACAACGGCCGAGTGTATGCGGCGCGCACCCCAGCACCCCGGCTTCCGGAGAAGCGGATCGCACGTTGCACCCGTCCTAGCGTGGACGCATGAGTCACCGAGCCGTCCAGCCCTCTGCCCCGTCGGCGGGGCTGCTCACCGAGGTCGTCGGGCGTGCCGGCGGCGTGCTGCTCGCGGGGACCTTCGGACTGGTCGCGCGACTGCGCGGGACGCGGGCGCTGCATCCCGTCGGTGTCTCCGGGACGGGTGTCATCACCTCCGAGCGGACCTCGCCGACCGGCGTCGTGCTGCTCGATGACCCGGGGCCGCACCCCTGCCGGGTGCGCTGGTCGCGGGCAACGGGTCGACAGCAGGGCCACGACATCGAGGGTCTGGCGGTCCGCATCGACGGAGCGGCCGCCGGCGACGTCCTCTTCGCCTCCACGGGCACCGGGGTCATCGGCAGGCACGTGCTCGTCCTGCGTGACCTCGACAGCCACGGCCCCCTCACGACCCTTCTGCCCCTGAGCACTCCGAGCGGTGCCCTGCTCTTCCGCCTCGACCCGGTGCCGGGCACGGGTGAGCCGCCGACCGCATACCTCCTGCTCACTGCCGCTCCCGGCGGGCCGTGGCGCGCGCGCGGACGGCTGGACATCACCTGGAGCGACCAGGACTCCACCCGACGGCACGACCCGGTGGGCCATCCGCCCGCCGGCTCCTGGACCCACCCGTTGTGGGCGCGTCTGCGCGCTCCCAGCTATGCCGCCAGCCAGCAGGTCGCGGCCGACCCCAAGACCCCCGATCTCGAGGAGATGACATGAACCCCCACGCCTCCGCTGCCGACATCAGCACCGACCCGGACGACGTGCGCACGGTGCACGAGATCCTCAGCGACACCGACATCGCGATGGTCACCACGATCGACTCCACCTCGTCGGCCGGTCGCCTCGTGAGCCGGCCCCTGACGACCCAGGTCGCCGAGGAGGACGGCGACGTCCTCTTCCTGGTGCGCGACGACAGCGCAGTCGTGCGGGACGTCGAGGCGAACCCCCAGGTCAATGCGGCCTACTCGAGCCGCAAGGCGTGGGTCTCGCTGTCCGGCACCGCATCCGTGGTCCGGGATCGCAGGGTTGTCGAGGACCTGTGGACCAAGGCCTCTGGCGCCTTCCTCGACGGCGGACCCGAGGACCCGCACAACGTCGTCCTCAAGATCGACGGAGACACCGCGGAGTACTGGGGAGGGACCTCGCTGGTCGGCACCCTCGTCAAGACCGCGCGCACCATCGTGGGGGACAACGACGACAGCGGGGCCGGCCCCACGGTCGTCGACCTGCCATAAACCCGGGCGACTCGCTCTGCACCGGAGAGTAGCCTCGCTCCATGAGCACGGCCCGGACCACGTCCGGCCGCATCGAGACGACTCTGTGGCCCTATCTCGACCGCCTCGTCGAGAGCTGGGCGATGCCCGGACTGGCCGTCGCCGTCGTGCACGACGGCGACCAGATCCTCACCAGGACCTACGGCAACCATGATGTTGGGACCGGTCAACTGGTCACCGCCGACAGCCTCTTCCATCTGGCCTCGGTGTCCAAGGTCTTCGTCGCGACCGCCGCGCTCCAGCTGGCCGAGGACCGCACGATCGACCTCGACGCCCCGATCCCGGCATACCTCCCGGACCTGGTCTGGGCCGACCCGCGCGCCGGCGACATCACCGTCCGGCACCTGCTCTCGCACCGCTCCGGGCTGGGAGACGTCTCCGGCGACTACGGCTGGCATGAGCCAGAGCTCGACGACGGGGCTCTCGGCAGGTTCGCCGAGCGGGTCGCCGGGTGGCGCCTCGAGCACGACCCGGGGACCACCTTCGCCTACTCGAACGCAGCCTTCGAGCTGCTCGGTCACCTCATCGCCACGGTCGGTGGACGCACCTTCGAGTCCCACCTCAAGGAGCGTGTGCTCGACCCGGCCGGGATGCGGTCCAGCACCTTCATGCGCGCTGACGTGCCACCGGAGCATGCCGCTCTTCCGCACCTGGGCCTGCCGCTGCAGGTGGTCCCCGGCGCCTACCCGTACACGCGTCGCCACTCTCCGAGCTCCACCCTGCACAGCAGCGCGGCCGAGCTCGCTCAGTGGATCGTCATCAACCTGGCCGGTGGCACCGGAGTGCTGAACCCGGCGACCCACCGTCAGATGTGGGAACCGGTGGTCACGACCGACTGGGGCGGGATGAACGAGCAGATGGCGCTCGGCTGGTTCTGGGGACCGTATGCGGGGCACCAGGTCGTCAATCACAACGGGGACGACCCCGGCTTCCTCAGCAGCCTCGCGATCGTGCCCGAGCTAGGCGCGGGCGTGGTCGTGCTCGCCAACTGCAACACCGCGCCGACGTTCACGATCACCAAGGCCGCACTCTCCGCGCTCGCCGGGGAGGATCCAGGCGATCCACCACTTCCCCCGGTGACCGTGCCGCTCGCCACCGTGCTCGTCGGCGATGGCGTGGACGCTGCTGTCGACCTCTTCCATCGACTCACCGCCGAGGACCCGCCACGCTTCGACCCCGGCCCGGACGGGTTCGAGGAGGCGATCTGGGGAGTCATCGAGATGCACCGGACCGATCTCGCGTGGCCCTTGCTCGGCCTGTGGGAGCGCGTCGCGCCGGACTCGTCCGGGCTGTGGCTGATGACCGGTTGGGCCCACGGTGTCGAGGGACGCCGCGAGCAGGCCATCGAGCACCTCAACAGATCGCTCGAGCTCGACCCCGAGAACGAGGAGGCGGCCGTTCTCCTCGCCTACTACACCGAGGACTACTACACCGAGAACTACTACACCCAGGGCGGGTCCTAGACCTCGATGAGCTTCCCGCTCCTGGAGAGCTCGGGATCGGTGCATGCGGACAGGTCGAAGCAGCAGGGTCGTCGACTGCCCTTGCGGAGCTTGTCGATGCTGACCTCGATCCGGCGCTCGCGAGTCGACGGGTTCGCCGTCGCGTTGATCCAGCGCACCCACTCCCAGCGGGCCATCGGTGTGATGTCGGCCCACGCACCGTGGACCTCCGGAGCGTCCGCCAGTGCCGCGGCGAAGTCGTCGGGCAGCTCGGGCTCGGGCCAGGCCTTGGTGGGCGTGAGCTCGACCTCGACGTGGGTGCCCTCGGTCAGCGACAGCGTCTCCGCGAGGTCGTCCAGCGGGATCCAGTGACCTCTGCGGCCGTCCGGCTCGATGACCGTCGTGAACGCGTGTCCGTTCAGGACCACCTCGGCCGCCACCTGCCCACGGGACGACAAGCCGGCGCTGACGTCGCCGGGGAGCCGCACGATGAGGCGCTCGCCGATCTGCTGGACGGTGGCCTCGAATGTCATCGTCATGAACACCAATCTATGGCGGCGGGTCCGGCGCGGCTTCTCGATTCGTGATCGCCTGGGCGAGTCCCGCGCGTGGGTCTACGGTGGACTGGTGCGCACGACATGGGCGGCGGCCCTCGCCTGGCGGCTGCGGCGGCACCACCTCGAGCCCGGCTCGGAGGCCGCGTCGGTGGAGGATGTGGTGGAGCGCCTCGTGGCGCTCCCGGCCTGGTCGGGCGATCCGCAGCTGGCGATCCGGAGCCGGCTTGGCGCATCAGGCGCTGACAGCGTCGACGACGCCGTCGCCGCCGGACGGATCATCAAGGTCTTCGCGTTCCGTGGGGCCACCCATCTCATGACGCCGCAGCAGGCTGCGGACCATCTCGCGCTGCGGGCCGTCGGCCGGATGTGGGAGCGCGCAAGCTGGCGGAGCCACTACGCCCTGGAGCCCGAGGACTGGCCCCCGCTGCGGGCTGCGGTCCGCGAGGCACTCAGCGACGGTCCGCTCACTCCGGAGGAGGTCGCGGCCCAGGTGACCACGGACGCCCGCTTCGCCCACCTCCGTGAGGCCCTCTCGCGGTTCGACACCTTCCTCAAGCCGTTCTTCTGGCAGGGCGACGTATGCTTCGGTCCCCTTCACGACGGCCGGCCCACCATGCAGGCCCTCGCGGACAACCCGAGGTGGCCCGGCATACCGGATCTGGACGATGCCGGCAGACGTGCGGTCATCGCCTACCTCGGTGCCTACGGTCCGGCGCCGGTCGCCCGCCTGCAGTACTGGCTCGGCGAGGGACTCGGTGCGGGACCCAAGCGCATCGAGGGATGGGTCCGTGACCTCGACGACCGACTGGTCCGGCTGGACATCGAGGGGGCGGAGACCCTCGTCCTCGACGAGCACGTCGATGAGCTCAGCGCCACCGCACCCAGCCAGGCCGTGCGACTGCTGCCCGGCCACGACCAGTGGGTCCTCGGACCGGGGACGGCGGACGCCGTCGTCGTTCCGGCAGCGGCGCGTACGGCCGTCACTCGCGGAGCAAATCTCGTGCTCGTCGGCGGAGTGTTTCGTGGGTCCTGGCGGCTCCGCGACGGCAAGGTCGTCATCGAGACCTGGACGGACGACGAGGTGCCCCGGGAGCCACTCGCGAGCGAAGTGGCCCGCATCGAAGGACTCTTCCCAGCCCGCTGAGGGTCGGCACCCGACCCGATTCACAGATCCCGACACCCTGCCGGTAAGATGCCGACATGCTGTCGATATGTCCGGCCCGGTAGGCCATGTTCCTCGCACTTCGTGAGCTGCGCTTCGCTCGCGGCCGCTTCGCCTTGATGGGAGCCGTCGTCGCTCTCATCGCCATCCTCGTCGTGATCCTCAGTGGGCTCTCCGTCGGGCTCGCCAACGACGGTGTCTCCGGTCTGCAGCGGATGCCCGTCGCCTCCTTCGCCTTCCAGGAGAACGTCTCCAAGGACGCCGCGTTCTCACGCAGCGTCGTCGGCCAGGACGCGCTCGACACCTGGGCCGAGCAGGACGGGGTGATTGGGGCCGTGCCGTTCGGGAACACCCTCGTCAACGCACGGACCGACCAGGGCGTCGAGATCGACCTGGCGCTCTTCGGGATCGAGACCGGATCCTTCCTCGACCCGGCGATCAGGTACGGCTCGGCCGAGGTGCAGGAGGGTGAGGTCGTCATCAGCCGCACGGCGGCGGAGGAGGGGATCGAGGTCGGGGACACGATCATCCTCCAGCCCTCCGAGGCCGAGCTGACGGTCGTCGACATCCTCGACGACCAGCACACCTTCGGCCACGTCGACGTGGGCTACCTGCCGCTGAAGACCTGGCAGGAGGCCCGCGCCGGAGTCCGCCCGGGGGATGTCGTCCCCGACCGGGTCTATGAGGAGTTCACGGCCGTCGCCCTGCAGGTCGACGACGAGTCCGCAGTCGACTGGGCCGCGGCCGACGAGGCAGCCGGCACGACCTCGCTCACCCGTGAGGAGTCCTACGGCGCGTCGCCTGGCTACACCGCCGAGATCGCCACGCTCCAGCTCATCCAGTGGTTCCTCTACGCGATCTCCGCGCTCGTCATCGGTGCGTTCTTCACCGTCCTGACGATCCAGCGCCGCCAGGAGATCGCTGTCCTGCGCGCAATGGGCGCGAGCACCCGCTACCTGCTGCGTGACAGCCTCGTGCAGTCGATCGTCCTGCTCGTCGTCTCGGCCGGCATCGGCATCGGCATCGGGCTCGCCCTCGGCGCGGCCGTGTCGGCGACCGCGATGCCGTTCGCGCTCGAGGCCGCTCCCATCGCCGTCGCCACGGTGCTCCTGCTCGTGCTCGGCCTCCTCGGGGCGGCGCTCGCCGTCCTGCGCATCACCCGTGTCGATCCCCTCGCAGCACTCGGAGGAAGCCGATGACCGCCGCCCTGTCCCTCAAGGACGTCACCCTCACCCACGGTGATGGCGAGGAGATCGTCCTCGCACTCGACCACGTCTCCCTCGAGGTGGGGCCCGGCGAGCTCGTGGCGATCGTCGGTCCGTCCGGTGCCGGCAAGTCGAGCCTGCTCGCTGTCGCGGGCGCGCTCACCCCTCCCACCTCCGGCACGGTCCGGCTCGGCGAGCTCGACCTCGGGACCGCCTCGCGGCGTGAGCTGACCAGGATCAGACGGGAGCGGATCGGCTTCGTCTTCCAGTCCGGCAACCTCATCCCCGCGCTCACCAGCCTGGACCAGATCCGGCTCCCCCTCACCTTCGGCACGTTCGAGAACCCGCGGGACCCGCGGCGTCTGCTCGCCGAGGTCGGGATGGAGCACAAGGCCGACCGACGCCCGCACCAGCTCTCCGGTGGCGAGCGCCAGCGCGTCGGCATCGCGCGGGCCCTCGTGACCCGACCGCAGGTCCTGCTCGTCGACGAGCCGACGGCGGCGCTCGACCGGCAGCGCAGCCAGGACGTCGTCGCCCTCCTGGCCCGTGAGGCCCACGACCACGGTGTCGCGACGGTCATGGTGACCCACGACCACGACGTGCTGCACCACTGCGACCGCGTCCTCGAGATGATCGATGGCCGGCTCCGCGAGCCGCTCGCGGAGACCGCCTGAGGTAGGCCCGTATGCCGCGCATCCAGGCGCCCACCGTCGCCGAGCACCACGCCCGTCAGCGGCGCGCGGTGCTCGACGCGGCGCGGGAGCTCCTCGCCGAGACAGGCGAGGAGCCCTCGATGCGGGAGGTCGGGGAGCGGGTGGGTCTGGCGCGCAGCAGCGTCTACCAGTACTTCACCTCCGCGGAGGAGCTCCTCGGCGCCGTCGTCGCCGACGTCTTCCCGAGCTGGGCCGAGCAGATCACCCGTGCGGTCGCGGCCGCGCAGTCTCCCGCGCTGAGGGTGTGGGCCTACATCGAGTCCAACCTGGACCTCTTCGCCAGCCCCGAGCAGTCGGTCGCTGCGACCCTGTCCCGGGTCGTCGACCCGCAGGTGCTCAGCGGGCCGATCGAGGAGTTCCACGCCAGGCTCCAGGAGCCTCTGCACGAGGCGCTCGAGGCCCTCGGCGAGCCCGAGCCCGCAGCCATGGGCGCGCTCATCAACGCCCTCATCATCCAGGCATCCCGGGACTTCGACGGTTGCGCGCCGGAGGCGCGGGACAGCCTGCGCGCCAGGGCCCTCGAACGGGTGCGCCGTCTCGTGGGCGGATACCTCTCGCTGCCGACTACCTGGGCTGCGGACTGACTAGCGGCGGGCTGCCTTCCACAGCCCGTCGATCGCGTCCCAGAGGCAGATCACGACGACGACCGCGACGACGGCCCACATCGTGGCCGGCCGGTTGACCTCGATGACGCCTGAGTCGGTCACCCAGCGGGTCGGGAACGTGTCCCAGGCGATCAGGTCCTCCCTGCTCGCCAAGCACACGATCGGTGCGGCGAAGAGCAGGTTGCCCGCCGCGTTGACGATGGCGGTCGACCAGGACCACTGTCCGCGGGCCAGGACGATGATGCCGGCCAGCAGGCTCACGGCGACCGAGACGACCAGGACCCAGCGCAGGGAGTAGGCGGTGTCGGTGAAGACCTGCCCCACCTCCTGGCCGGCGATGGAACCGCCGATGCGCCACGGGAGCAGCAGGACGGCGAGCAGGAACGCGTTGGCGAGCAGCGTGAAGAAGGCGTCGCCCCAGGTGACCTGACGAGCCTGGGGGACCGGCAGGTCGTCCGGGTCCCAGTCGTCGTCATGGGTGTCGAGGGCCTCGAGCCCGTCGCTGCCGGACTGCGTCCGCTCGGCGATGGCGAAGCCCAAGGTCACCCAGAACGCGATCTGGAGGGCCGAGCCGACGAGCCCGGAGAGGACGCCGCCGATGATGTCCGCGAGCGGCTCCTCTCCCAGGATCCCGAGGACGAGCATGACCACCGCGACCAGCGGCGAGACCACCGAGATGACAGTGGTGAGGGTGCGCTTCCATGCCGGGTAGTACCGCGGACCGATGAGCGCCCGACCCTCGCCGCGGTAGCTGTCGGCCAACCGCGCTGGGGGGCCGAGCTGGATCAGGGTCCGTCGCTCGACCTCGAGCGGAGAGAGCTCGGGCTCGACGGCTGCTCTGGCCGTCAGGGTGTCCTCGATGGTTCCGCGGAGCTCTCTGGCGATGTCGGCGCGCTGCGCGGCTGGGAGCTGCTCGGTGACGGCGTGTACATAGCGATCGGTCAGTGAGGCCATGTCATCCCCTGCTCAGTGTCTTGATTGCGTGGCTGAGGGAGTGCCACTCCCGAGTGAGCGAGCGCAGGATGCTCCGTCCCTCGGACGTCAGTCGGTAGAACTTGCGGGGCCGACTCTCGTCGGTGTTCCACTCACTCGTGAGCAGACCCTGCTTCTCGAGTCGCCGGAGGAGCGGGTAGAGAGTGTTGCCCTCGACGGCGATACCTTCGGCTGCCAGGTGCTCGAGGAGCGCATAGCCGTAGCGGGGCTGCTCGAGACTGGCCAGGGTGGCGAGGGTGACGGTGCCTCGACGCAGCTCCTGGGTGTGGATGGCGAGCAGTTCATCCTTCCCCATGCTTCAGACAATAGTGTGTGACGCACAATATTGTCTATGCCTCAGACCCCGCTCCAGCGGACCTGGTGCGGCCTCGCTCCACCGTGACGACGACCTCGTCGCTCTCCGCCGCACCGGTCGTGAACTCCGGGGGGCGGGGTTTGCGCACGTCGTGGATGGGTGTCCGCAGCACTGAGGCCGTCGCCCAGCCCCGCATCAGGAGGTAGGCGTCCGTGCCCGGTTCATGGTCGGCGTCGATCTCCTCGTACGACATGTGCACCCATCCCTGATCACGCTCCTTCACGGCGGCCTGCACGGCGCCGAACTCCGCGAGGCGGGCAGTGCGCATCCCTCTCAACCGGGTCAACGGGATGTCGGGCACATTGATGTTGAGCACCCTGCCGACCAGCGTGTGCTCCTCGATCCACTCCAGGGCACGCCGGCATACCTCATGAGCTGTTTCCCAGTGGACCGGCTTCGCTGCGGCCATCGAGGCGGCCATCGCGGGAATGTGTCGGGTCGCGGCCGAGAGGGCGGCTCCCACCGTCCCGGAGTGCAGGGTCGCGTGACCGGTGTTGGCCCCGAGATTGATCCCGGAGAGGACGAGCTGGGGAGGGTCCCCGAACGCGCCGTAGCTGGCTGAGAACACAATGAGCGCCGGAGCGGCCCGGACCCCGAACGCGGTGATGCCATCGGCCAGGCCGGGTGGTCGACCGGCGGTCAGCTCGAGGCGGCCGTCGATCTCGTGCCCGATGAGGGAGGCCGAGGCTCCGGAGTACTCGTGCGAGGGTGCCGCAATGGTCACCTCGTGCCCGGCCTCCTTCGCCACGTTGGCAAGCACTGCCAGGCCGGGGGAGTCGATCCCGTCGTCATTGGTCACCAGCACGCGCATCAGTGCAGCTCCTCGATCCTCACCTGTGCGGCGAACCGCTCGATCTCCGTGCGCCGTCCTGTCCCCAGGCCACGGCGTGTGACGTTCAGTGCTCCCGCTGCCGCGCCGAGGCGGACAGCGTCGGGCACGGGCTCCTGTCGTCCGAGGGCCACCGCGATTCCCGCTGTCATCGAGTCGCCCGCGCCGCGGTGGTCGACGGGGGTCAGCGGTGGCGTGTGCACGAGCCACGAGCCGTGGTTGCACGCGACGAGGGTGGGCTCGCTGGCTCGGGAGATGACCATGGTCTCGACCCCGCGGGCGATCAGGTCGGCGGCCGCGCACTGCAGGCTGGGCAAGGACTCGTCCGCAGCCAGCCCGGCAGCCAGCACCTCGTCGTGCGACATCTTGAGCACTGCCGGTCCCTCCATGGCGACAGCGAGCGCGGCCTCTCCGGACAGGTCCGCCACGACGCGCGATCCTCCGACGCGCAGGTCGTGTGTCAGCCGCGCGAAGAAGCCCGGCGCGAGGACCTCGGCTGGTTGGGCCCCGGTGAGGACGCAGACATCGGCGTCGGTGCCGGCGATGAGGGCCGCTCCGAAGAGCTCGTCGGTCTCGTGCCGCTGCAGCGGACGGGCGGGCATGATGGCCAGCTCCACCCGTTCCCCGCTCCGCCGGTCATGGACGATGGCGCCGTTGCCCCCGGCATACGCAATCGCCCTGACCTCGGCGCCGTCCTTGGCCACGAGCTGCTGCAGGATGGCGCCGCCCTCCCCGCCGAAGGGTCCGCAGACGGTCACCCTGGCCCCGAGGGCTCGCGCCATCGAGGCGACCCACAGCCCCTGGCCGCCGGGGTGCACGTGCACCTCGGCCTCGGTCTCTCTGGTCCCGCCCTGAGCCTGCTCGATCTCCACCATCAGGATGGAGGTGGGAGCGAGCACGCACAGCCACGGCTCCTCCGGGCCCATGGGGCAATGGTCCCACCTTTCGGGCCCCTTGCTCTCGGGTCGTTGAGGGCAAGGGTCCCCGGGTCCGGCCCGCGAGGGGTCGCAGGGCCGGACCCGGGTCGGATCAGGCAGGGCCGGATCAGCCGGTCTTGACCACCCGGGCGCCGGCGAACTGGTCGTGCCAGCCGCGGCGGGTAGCGGTGTCGTTGTTGATCGTCACCGCGATGTAGATGACGGCCGCGAGGCTCGCCAGTCCCGAGATGATGCCACCGAGGATGGGGACGACGCTCACGACCTGGATCGCGAGGAAGGCGTTACGGCGCAGTGCCTGCTCCAGCGTGGGGTTCTGTCCCTCGAGGTTCTGCACCCGCAGCTTGAGGAGCATCTTGCCGACGGTCTGACCACGCGTCGACTCCATGAAGGCGTAGTAGCCGAGCGCCAGGGCGACCGACACCAGCGTGCCCACGACGCTCATGAACCAGGAGCCGCCCCGGCCGCCCATACCCCAGGCTGCGATGCCGAGGAACCCGAGGATGATGCCGCTGACGACGCCGACGAGGATCCCGTCGATGATCCTCGCAAGGAAGCGGGTGAGGAGGTCACCCGGCTGGCCGGCGGCACTCATCGCCGGCTGCTGGTAGGGCGGCGGCGGAGGGTACGGCTGCTGGTACGCAGCAGGCTGCTGAGGCGGCGGCGGAGCAGACGGCTGCTGGTAGGCCGGCGGCGGAGGCGGCTGCTGCTGGTAAGGCTGCGGAGGGGGTGTGGGCTCGCCTGATGGCGGCGGGGGAGGCTCGCCCGACGGCGGAGGTGGCTGCTGGTCACTCATATCGATCTCCTCGTCCGCCCGACCTGATCGGGCCGTGGTGGTGGGTCCACCGGTCGTGCTGGGGGTTCTTGTCCTGCAACCTTCGACCGTAGTCCAACCCGGCACACCTGTCGGCTGTTACTGCCGAGGAATCGTCCGATCGGACCCACGACCCTGTGCGCGGCATCTGTTGCGGGCCGGTGTCACCGGGCGCAGACTGGACCACGCGCGAAGGGAGATCCCCATGCCGGACAGCGAGCCCGACACCACGAGAAGCACGAGCAGCACGAGCAACGACAGCAGCACGAGAAGCCCGAGCATCAGCACGGGCAGGGGCACGTCCGTGCTCGTCGGCACGACCAAGGGGGCCTTCGTCATCGACGGCACCCCCGACCGGACCAGGTGGACCGTACGCGGGCCGTTCTGTGACGGCTGGCCGATCAACCATGTCATCGCCGACCGCAGAACCGGGGAGCTCTGGGCCGGAGGCGGCGGCGGCTTCACCGGGGCTGGGGTCTGGCACTCGCCGGATCACGGGGAGACCTGGGAGCTGTCGAGACTGTCATCCGGCGAGCTCGACCAGTGGGCGGCGAACGAGCCCGGGCTCGCCGGGCTCTTCACGTGGTCCTCGGCGCCGGTCGCCTTCGGGGACCGCTTCAACCAGGTGTGGTCGCTGGGCCGGGTCGGCTCGAGACTGTATGCGGGGACCAAGCCCGCGTCGCTCCTCGCCAGTGACGACGGCGGGGTGACGTGGACGGTCGTCGACGCGCTGACCGAACACCCGTCCGCCAAGGACTGGACCCCCGGTGGCGCCGGGCGCACCCGGGCACGGGGACGTGCTCTACCAGCAGAACCACGAGGGTGTGTGGCGGTCCACCGACGGCGGCCAGACCTGGCACGACATCACCGAGGGCCTTCCGTCGAGTTTCGGGTTCCCGATCCACGTGCATCCGCGCGACCCGCAGACGATCTGGACCGTGCCGCTCAACGGCGACATGGCCGGGCGCTATCCGACTGACGCTGCCGCGGCGGTGTGGTGCTCACGCGACGGCGGCGCCACCTGGACCGCCCAGCGCGAGGGACTCCCGCAGGAGGCGTGCTTCTTCACGGTGCTCCGCCAGGCCATGGCCGGTGATCGCCTCGAGCCGGCCGGGGTCTACTTCGGGACGAACAGTGGCTCGGTGTTCGCGACCCGCGACGAGGGCGAGACCTGGCAGGAGATCGCGCGGCACCTGCCGACGATCCTCTCGGTTGAGGTGATGTAGCAGAGGTTCTGTTGTCGGGTTCTCGAGCCAGGTGTCGTCGCGCTAGAGCCAGGGGTCGATGAGTCGGATCCCTGCAACAGGAGAACCCGTGCCGAGCTCAGGCAGCGCAACGGCGGCCTGCTCGAGAGACATCGGCGCCTCGGGTGCCATGAGGCGGCTCAGCTCGAGCCGTCCCGACACCACGTCGTCGAGCAGCGCGCCGTAGTCGCGCGCCGCCATCCCGTGGGACCCCAGCAGGTCCAGCTCCCAGGCGATGACGCGGGTCATCGGAACCTCCGCCATCGCGGCCTCGCCGAGCAGTCCGACCTGGATCTGTCGGCCGCCCCGCCGGAGGGTCAGCACGGAGTCCCGGCAGGTCTCGGGCGACCCGAAGGCGTCCATCGCGACGTGGGCACCACCGCCGGTCGCCTCGACCACTGAGGCAACCGCATCGGCACCGGACCGGACGAGCACCTCCGCCCCGAGCTCCTCGGCCAGGCGCAGGGCGGACGGGTTGGGGTCCACGGCGACGACGCGGGCCCCACGAGAACGGGCGATCGCCACGGCCGAGAGCCCGACGCCGCCGCAGCCGATCACGGCCACCCACTCGTCCGGCTGCACCCGGGCGCGCTGCACCAGCCCCCGGTATGCGGTGGCCACCCGGCACCCCAGGCCGGCGGCGACCGAGGGCGCGAGTGACTCCGGTAGCGCGACGAGGTTCGTGGACGCCGAGGTCACGACGACGGACTGCGCGAACGACCCGGGCAGGGAGAACCCGGGCTGCTTCTGACGGGGACAGATCTGACCGTCCCCGCCCGCGCATACCGGGCAGTCGCCGCAGGCGAGGACGAACGGTGCCGTGACCGCCTGCCCGACCCACCCGGGATCGACGCCGGAGCCCACTGCCGTGACCGTCCCGGCGAACTCGTGCCCGGGGGTGTGCGGGAAGGTCACGATGTCGGCGTCGTGGCCCATCCAGCCGTGCCAGTCGCTCCGGCAGAGCCCGGTGGCCTCGACGCGGACCACCGCCCCGCCGTCGGGTGCGGTCGGCTCGGGGACGTCGATGACGGTGAGAGGACCGCGGAACTTCGCGTAGGCGACGGCACGCATGCGCCCAAGCGTAGGTCTACGACTCCTCGCGACTGCGCAGGCCCGTGGTCGCCGGGCCCTCGATGAGCGAGCCGTCGGCGCGGAACCGTGAGCCGTGCAGCGGGCAGTCCCAGGAGCGCTCGACATCGTTCCACTGCACGACGCCTCCGAGGTGTGTGCAGGAGGCGCTGACCCGGCAGGTCCGTCCGTCGACGGTCGAGACGGCGACCGGGTTGGCGGGGTTGCCCTCGATGCGTCCCTCGCCCTCGGCGGGCGGCTCGTCCGCATCACCCGGTGCGAGCTGGGCGGCGCGGCGGCCCACCCACTGCGCCCCGACGCCGGCCACGAAGGTCGCCGTCTCGCCGACGTCCGACAGGCTCACCGAGCTGGAACGCAACGGCCCGGCATACTCCGGCGGGGTGCCGGTGATGTCGCCGGTGATGAGCTGGGCCGCCGCTCCTGCCATCGCCATGCCCCATTTGTCCATACCGGTGGCGACGAAGAGGGATCCACCCGTGCCGGGCAGCGCTCCGATGTGCGGCACCTGGGTCGTGAGGTGGTAGTCCTGGGCCGCCCACGACCACGTGGCCGGACCGACGGGGAAGCTCGATCGGGCCCAGTCCTCGATCTCGCGCACCCGGTCCACGGTCGAGCCGCCGTGGCCGACCTCGTGGCCGTTGCCGCCGACGAGGAGGAAGTGGCCGGAGGCCGTGCTCGCTGTACGCAGCGAGCGGGTGGGCTCGTCGAGTGACAGCGACATCGACCGCGGCACCGAGGCAAGGTCGTCGACGGCGAAGGCGAGGACGTAGGAGCGCAGCGCCCGCATCCGCGCGAACTCGAGACCACGATCCAGGATGGGTGCCTGGGTCGCGAGGACGACGTTCTCCGCGCGGATGTCGCCGGCGGTCGTCGTCACCGTCCAGGGCCGGGTCAGGGAGGTGCCGGTGACGCGGACGTTCTCGATGACCGTCCCCCCGAGCGAGGTGAGCTCGGCCAGGAGCGCGTCGATGACGGTGAGTGGGTCGACCTGGACCTGGTCCGGGAGACCGATGGCGTCACGGACGGGGAACGGCAGGTCCGCCCCGCCGACGTCCTCGACCGCCAGGCCCACCAGCCGCGCGACCGAGCGCTCCTCGGCGACCTGCTCGGCGCCCTTGGTGCTCGTCGCATAGGTGACCGCGAGGCGGCGCTCGAACGGCGTCCCGCGTCGCTCGAGCAGCTCGGTGAGCCATCCCTGCCCGGCGCGGTTGGCCGCCACGTACGCGGCTGTCGTCTCCACCCCCGCATGCCGGTGCAGCCGCTGCAGCCTCGACCCCTGCAGGAGGCTCACCTTGGCGCTGCTGTGACCGCTCGTGCCGGCCCCTGCGCGACGCGCCTCGATGACGACCGGTGGCCGCCCGCTGCGCGCGAGCTCGACAGCGGTGCTCAGCCCCACGAGCCCGGCGCCCACGACGACGGTCTCGGCCTGCGCAGGCAGCGGCTCGGTGGGTCGGTCGGCGTCGGGGTCGTCGTTGCGCACGCCCCACCAGAGGGAGCGCCGTTCGGTGGGAGAGATGCTCATCGCCTCACCATGTCAGCGTGACAACGCGAGCCGGAAGCGCTCCGGTGGCATGATCGGGCCAACCGAGGAGAGACGGAGCGCACCATGACCGATGTCGTCGTCACGAACAACACGTCCCAGAGCCGCTATGAGGCGCACCTCGACGGCGAGCTCGCCGGGTTCGCCGAGTACCGGCTCAAGACCGACGTGATCATGTTCATCCACACCGAGGTCGACTCGACGTTCGAGGGCAAGGGAGTCGGTGGGGCGATCGCCCGCTCCGCGCTCGACGACGTGCGGGCCGACGGCTCCCGCAAGGTGGTCCCGCTCTGCCCGTTCATCAGGTCCTGGATCGACCGCCACCCGGACTACCAGGACCTCGTCGCGCCCGCGCGCGGCTCCTGGTAGGCGCGAGCCGGAGAGACACGTAGCGATGCGCACCAGCGCCGGGCTCCTACCCTTCCGCCGCACCGCGGACGGGGTGGAGGTCTTCGTCGGTCACATGGGTGGACCGTTCTGGGCGCGCAAGGACGAGGGAGCCTGGTCGATCATCAAGGGCCTGTACTCCGCCGACGAGGAGGACCCGCTCACGGCAGCCCGGCGCGAGTTCACCGAGGAGACCGGTGCCGAGGTCGGCGACGGCGAGGTGATCCCGCTCGGGGAGCTGCGCGCCTCGGGCAAGCTGATCACGGTGTATGCGGTGGTCGCCGACCCCTCGCTCGCGTTCGTCGGGAGCAACACGGTGACGATGGAGTGGCCGCCGCGCTCGGGACGCACGATCGAGTTCCCCGAGCTCGACCGGGCGAAGTGGCTGACCCTCGACGAGGCGCGCAGGCTCCTCGTCAAGGGCCAGCGACCGTTCCTCGACCGCCTGCAGAAGGCGCTGGAGGCGCACTGACCCGAGGGGAACGATCCGAGCGGCTTGGTCAGGCGTCCTTGTCCATCGCCGCGGTGGTGCGCTCGACGGCGAACCCGAGCCGCTCGTACAGGCGGGTGGCTCCGGTCGGGCTCTCCGAGTCGACCGACAGCTCGACCTTGTCGTACTCCCCGCTGCGCGCCGCGAGCTCGAGGGTGCGGGTGAGGCAGGCCGCGGCGAGGCCGCGACCGCGTGCCTCGGGCATGGTGCCGACGATGGTGATGTAGAGCTCGCGCGGCACCCACTGGCCGGCCATGACATAGGCCAGGACCTGACCGTCACCGTCGACCGCCAGCGTGGAGAGCTGCTTGCGGCCGGACCGACTCGTCCAGAAGTCGTGCCAGCTCTCTACGCTGCCCGGAGTCGATCCCCAGTGGTCGCGGAACGCGATCGTGTGGGCGACCCGCACCGCCTCCTCGTGCTCATCGGTGGGGTTGATGAGCTCCACCCCCTCGATGTGAGGGACGGTGAGGGGGTCGCCGGGAACCGGCCGCGCCAGGTCGTTGAAGAACCGGATCACCCGGTAGCCGAGGTGCGTGAGAAGGCGCCGGGCGTCCGAGCCTTCCAGCTCGCCGCGGGCCCGGAAGAACGCCGGCGCACCGGGATGCGTCTCGGCACCCAGCTCCCTGGCGCGCACCTCCATGCGCCCGACGAGCTCGCGGCCGATCCCGCGACCGCGCCACTGCGGGTGTACGCCGCCACCGAGCCAGCAGCGGGCCCGGCCGTGCTCGTCGAGGCTCGTCGCGATGCGCAGCTGGCCGTAGGCGACGAGCCGGTCCTCGTCCCACACCGCCCATGAGTCCGTCTCCGGGGTGAAACCGGACTCCTCGAGCTCCTCGGCGAGGTCCTCGGGCTCGAAGAACTCCCCGGTGCCGTCGGCCTCCGCGAGCACGTTGGTCAGCTCGGCCCACGCCTCGACCGAGTCGGGCGTGAGGTGGGTCCAGTGGAGCGCCGACTGCGTGGTCGTCGGAATGTTCATCCGTCCATCGTGACGGCCATCGCCCGCGACGCCAAGGCGATATCGGTCGGCTAGTACTGCCGCGTCCGGATCCGGCCGTCGGCGACCGCGGCGCGGATCTCCTCGGCCAGCTCCCAGTCCTCGTTCTCGAGGGCGATGGCGGCGGCGGGGAACAGACCGTTCTCCTCGTGGTCGATGTGCTCCCACAGCATCGAGAAGCCGTCGAGCACCTCGGGCCAGTCGACGGACTCCGGCCCGGAGCGGCGGATGTGACGCATCGCCCGCTCCAGGATCCCGACGAGATCGTCGTGCTCGTCGAAGAGAGTGCCGACCTTCTCACTCTGCTCCGGCACGCGCTCCATGGACCGGTAGATCGACAGCTCCTCGACCGCGTCGTGCGCGGTGAGGACCGGCAGCAGGGCGGTGAGGTGCTCCACCGCGGCGTCGAGGTCGTCCCGCTCGACCGCGCGGCGGACCTCACCCATGAGGTTGCGGATCTCGACGTGCTCGAGCGTCAGGTCGCGGATCGGTCCGATGGCACGGCAGCCGCAGTAGCTACACATGGGCCCACTCATCGCCGTCGGCCGCACGGTCCCGGCCGGACCGGCTCAGGCGCTGCTCCAGCTCGATGACCCGGGGGAAGAGGACGTTGTTCTCCTTGTGGACGTGCTCGTGCAGGTCGAGCTCCATCGTCTCCAGACCCTTGAGCATGGCGACGTAGGAGCCGCAGGCTCCGTCGGGTACGGCATAGCGACCGGTGAGGGACCGGATCCGCTTGAACAGGTCGCCGACGACGTCGTGCTCGGCCATCAGCTCCTCGAGCCGGTCGGCGAGGGAGCCGAAGCGGAGCTCGAGGGGCGCCTGCGCCCGCTCCATCCGACTGATCGCCGGGAAGACCACCCGCTCCTCCTCCGTCAGGTGCGGCTCGAGCTCCTCGACGGCCTGACGGTATGCGTCGCGCACCTGGGCGAGCTCGGGGTGCGCCTGCCCGTGGACCGAGTGGACCTTGTCGACGAGGGCGAGCAGCCGGGGCATCTCCTCCCACAGGTAGGCGTGGTGGGTGTCGACGATCTCGTGCGCGAGGGCAGCATTCTCCCGTGGCTGGGGCGACTGCGCCGGAGCGGCGTCGGGGATGTCCAGCGCCGCGCTCACCTTGTCCAGGTCGAGGCCGGCCTCGCGCGTGGCCTCGGACAGCGACCGCCGGCCGTTGCAGCAGTAGTCGATGCCGAGCCGCTCGAAGACGCGACTGCGTCGCGGGTCGGCGGTGACGAGGTCCCCGAGGCTGGCGGTGGCGTCGACGGTCATGTGGCCTTCTTCCGAGCAATTAAAAACAAAGGTCCTGTAAAAAATACTCCAGTGACGCCGGTGAGTACAGGCGAGGACGTGAGGTGACCGCATCAGGTGAGCTGCGCATACCCTCTGGACACGGCGTTCGCGAGACCGGGGTTCGTCGCCTCCCACGGCCAGTCGCCCTCGGCGACGGCGTCCTGCTCGCTGATGCCGGCCGCCGCGAGCCGGCGGATCTCGCGCTCGATTGCGGCCATCTCGCCGCGCTGACCCTCGACGAACGCCCGGTCGACGAGTGCCCCGTGCCCCGGGACGACGACGGTGCCGGGTGCGATGAGGGGGAGGAGGGCCTCGAGCGTCGACGCCCACTCCAGCGGCCAGGAGTCGTCACCGATCCACGGGTGGGCGGACTCCTCGATGAGGTCTCCCGCGACGAGGACGTTCGCGTCCGGGACGCGCGCGACGAGATCACCGTCCGTGTGCCCACGGCCGGGATGGATGAGCTCGACAGCACGGTCGCCGAGGTCGATGACCGCGGTGGTCCCGAAGAGGCGGTCGGGGATGACGATCGTCGAGGCGCGGATCTCCTCGGCCCGCTCGGGGTCCATGCCGTCGTCGAGATCGTTCTGCACCTCGGCGGCGTGATCGCGCAGCCACAGCGCGGCGTTCTCCTGGGCGTGGATGGGCAGGTGCGGCCACTGCTCGCGGAACGCTGCGTTGCCGAACGAGTGGTCCCAGTGCCAGTGCGTGTTGACGACCGCGGTGACCTCGCCGGCACCGATCCGCCGTACGTCCTCGACGACCGCGCGACCCGCCGCCGTGGACCCGTGGGTGTCGATGACGACGAGCCCGCGCTCCCCGCCCACAGCGGTGACGGTGAGGTCGACCCAGGCGTAGCGCGCCGTCCAGACCCGGTCGGCGATCTCGGTGAAGTCAGCCATGTCACGACGCTACCCGAGGCCGCCATGGCCGCGACTAGGATCGATGAGGCGGGCGTGATGGTGCGGCTGAAGCACCCCGGACTTTCCACTACACTACGTAGTAGTCGTAGTCGTAGCCGCTGACACAACGAGCCCAGGAGGGTGACACATGGCGAGGCGAATCGCCCCGGAGGACCTCACGTGGCTGCTCATGGATCGCCCCAACAACCGCATGCACGTGCACAGCCTCGTCGGCTACGACGAGGTGCCCGACCTCGAGGAGCTGCGCGAGGTCATCATGGAGCGGATGGTGCGCAAGTACCGCCGACTCTCGCAGGTGCCCGTCCAGATCGACGGTGAGTGGTACTGGGAGGACGACCCCGACTTCTCGATCGAGAACCATGTCCGGCCCGTCGTGCTCGAGGACATGAGCGAGGAGGGGCTGCGCCGGTACGTGTCGGCCCAGTTCTCCGAGCCCCTCGAGTTCGACAAGCCGCTCTGGGAGATGCAGCTGCTCACCGGGCCGGAAGGCACGCGGGGCTACACCTTCAGCCGCTTCCACCACGGCCTCGGCGACGGCATCCGTCTCGTCCAGATGCTCATGGGCGTGTGCGACCCGGTCGAGGGTGCCGCCCCACCCGTCGTCGGTCGTGGAGGCGAGCACCAGCACCCGCTGGAGCGCGTCCTGCACATCCTCGAGGAGTCGGTCAGCGACACCATCGAGTTCGTCGGGGTGACCGCCCAGAGCGCTGTCCGGGGTGGGCGCAAGCTCATCTCGACGACGAACCCCCTCGGCCTGGCCCACCACGTGGGCGAGGCCATCGACCTGGTCCGCAGCCCGGTCCGGCTCGTCGACGCCGTCACTGGACTGGCACCCCTCGACAACGAGCTCTCCAACTCCTGGCGCGAGCTCACGAGGATGCTGCTCTCCGACGGTCACGAGGCCGTCGCCTGGTCCGGCCAGGTGGGCATCGACAAGTCCGTCGACTGGCTCGAGGGCTACCCGCTGGAGAAGGTCCGCAGCGCCGCCGAGACATACGACTGCACGCTCAACGACGTCATGCTGGCGGCGGTCTCGCTCGCCATCACCGAGTACCTCGAGGAGCGCGGCGTCTTCACGGTCGACCAGCTCTCCTGGCTCATGCCGGTCTCTCTGATGCCGTTCGACGGCGACCTGCCGGCCAAGCTCGGCAACAAGTTCGCGGTCGTCATGTACTCCATGCCGATCGGGAAGCACGACCCTGCCGAGGTCATCCGGGAGACGCACGAGCGCTCGATGCGGCTCAAGCACTCCGTCGAGCCGCTCGCCGCCTTCGGGTTCCAGCGGATCATCGCGGAGTCGCCGCTGCCCATCGCCCGGCGGATCACCGACTACTTCGCCGGCAAGACCGTCGGCCAGCTGAGCAACGTCCCGGGCCCGCGGGTGACGATGTCGCTCGCCGGCAAGCCGCTGCGCTCCATCCTCGGTTGGGTCCCCACTTCCGGCGACCAGCCGCTCGGCATCTGCCTGTTCAGCTACGCGGGGACCGTCAACCTCGGTGTCGCCACCGACGCGCGGATGATCCCCGACCCCACCCACCTCACCGAGCTCATCGAGCGTCAGCTCGACAGACTCGCTGCCGTCTCACCTGCGTCCTCCTGAGAGGTTCCCATGTCCCCGCACTCGTCCGACAACGCTCGCAAGGTCATCGTCAACGTCACCTTCCAGAGTAATGAGTGGGACTACGACGAGGAGGTGACCCTGGCCGGCCAGCCCTACCGGCTCATCCGGGTGGGCACCAGTGGGGACGCCCGGGCGGCGGAGGACCACGTCTGGCGCTGGTCGCTGTCCGCGGACGCCATCGCCGTCAGCGGTATGCGAGAGGCCCGGGCCGCCGGCCTGTTCAGCGGCGGTGTCGACGACTTCCGCAGGGTCAAGGGCACGACGACCCGGGTGCCGGTGCGGGACGACTCGCTCCTCGCTGACGTCCTTCAGGAGTGGGCGATCCGCCGGATCCAGACCGAGCTTCCGGGCCACCTGTCGAACGCGCGGGTCCTCGTCGTCGGCGAGACGACGAGAGAGCGCACCATCAAGGTGCTGCAGGAGTTCACCGAGAACATCCTCTTCGAGAACCCGCGTGACGACCTCGTCCTGCCCGGCACGTTCAAGACCAACCCCGTCACCTCGACCGCCTCCGAGGCGACCGAGCTCGCCTGGCGCCTCGCGCCCGGCTTCCTCAAGAGCGCCGTCCACGCACCCGTGGGCTGGGTCGCCGAGCGCATCGCCAAGCTCGCGGTGAAGGATGCCGACGTCATCATCGGCTCGTTCTCCGAGCTCATGCGCTTCGGTCTGCCGAACCTGCACGGCAAGACCGTCATCACGAGTGCCGTCTCGGAGGACCGGCTCGAGACCCTGGCCGAGCTCGATGTCGACCTCGTCGTCGACGTGACCCCGCAGCCGTTCGACTTCGTCGTCGTGCCGGCGGTGCTCGAGGCGATGGTCGCCGCCAACCTGCCCAAGGGCGAGGACGTGACGGGCGAGGCGATCGTGCAGTTCATCCAGGAGGCCGACCTCGAGCCACGCCTCTTCTGGCCGAACGGCGAGCGTCGCAAGAGCCGCTTCTCCTTCGTCATCCACCCCCTGTCGACCGAGTACTTCAAGAACGTCGGCCCGCTCGGGTTCGTCTCCGACATCCCGGGCATGGGGCAGATCGTCGAGAAGGCGGTCGCCTATGTCCCGCCGTTCGTCTACAGCCACGTCACGGGCATCGTCTCCGCGACCGGTGCCGAGGCCGAGGGCTGGCTCATCTCCGTCGGTGGCACACCGAAGGAGATGCTCGCGCATCCGCCGGAGTTCACCTACTCACGCCTCCTGGAAGCGGCTGAGCTCTCCCGCCGGCTCGGTGCCCAGATCATGGGCCTGGGTGCCTTCACCAAGGTCGTCGGTGACGCGGGTGTGACCGTCGCCAAGCAGGCCAGGCTCCCGGTGACGACGGGCAACTCCTACAGCGCCTCCGGTGCCCTGTGGGCCGCGCACGAGGCGGTGCGCCGACTCGGCATCCTGCCGATCGACGAGGACGGCATCGTCCACGGCAAGACCATGGTCGTCGGCGCCTCCGGCGCCATCGGCTCGGTCTGCGCGCGACTGCTGGCTCTCGCCTCGGACGAGGTCTGGCTGGTCTCGCCCGAGATGGCCAAGCTCCTGGCGATCAAGGAGGAGATCGAGGCCGAGAACCCGCGGGCCACGGTGCACGTCGCGATGGACCCCTCGATCGCGCTGTCCGACATGGACCTCATCGTCACCGCGACCTCGGCGGCCGGCCACAAGGTGCTCGACATCATGGATGTCAAGCCCGGCTGCGTCATCACCGACGTGGCCCGTCCGCTCGACATGTCCGCCGAGGACGTCGCCAAGCGGCCCGACGTGCTCGTCATCGAGTCCGGCGAGATCGAGCTGCCGGGTACCCCGAAGATGCGCAGCATCGGACTCCCCGACGGAGTCGTGTATGCGTGCCTCGCCGAGACCATCGTCCTCGCCCTCGAGGGTCGGTACGAGAACTTCACCGTCGGTCGCAACATCGAGTGGGAGAAGGTCAAGGAGATCTACCGGCTCGGCCTCAAGCACGGGATGAAGCTCGCCACGATCTCCGGGGTCAAGGGCCCCTACACCGACGAGGACTTCGACCGGGTTCGCGAGGCGGCGCTGGCTGCCCGCGCGAACGCAGAAGCTAGCTAGGAGCACACGATGAAGTCAGTGAGTGGCAAGAACGTCCTCATCACCGGCGGCGCGATGGGGATGGGGCGGCTCTTCGCCGAGCGCGCCGTCGCCGAGGGCGCGGCCACCGTCATCCTCTGGGACGTCAACGAGCTCGCCCTCAACGAGACCCTTGACGACCTGGCGGACGGACCCACGGAGGTCGTCGGCTTCGTCGTCGACGTGGCGGACCAGGACGAGATCATGACGACGGCGGACCAGGTGCTCGAGGAGTACCAGCGCGTCGACATCCTCATCAACAACGCGGGGATCGTGCGCGGCAACCAGTACTTCTGGGAGACCGATCCCGACCGCGACACCCGCGCGACGATCGAGGTCAACACACTGGCGCCGATGTTCGTCGCCCACGCCTTCCTGCCCAGCATGATCGACGCGCCGGGCGACACCCGGCTGCTCAACCTGGCGTCCGCAGCCGGCTTCACCCCGAACCCGCGGATGGCGGCGTATGCGGCGAGCAAGTGGGCGGTCATCGGCTGGTCGGACTCGGTCCGGCTCGAGCTCAAGCAGGCCCACATCGAGCACGTCAAGGTGACGACGGTGTGCCCGTACTACGTGCGCACCGGCATGTTCGAGGGGGCCAAGTCGGCGCCGCTGCTGCCCATCCTCGACCCGGCGGAGGTCGTCGAGGAGGCGTGGAGCGCGATGCTCGCCGGCAGCCCCTTCGTCGTCCTGCCGAAGACCGTCATGCTGAGCGAGGTGCTCAAGGGCGTCATCCCCATCGGCCTGCGCGACTTCATCGCCGACCACGTCATCGGCGTCTATCACACGATGGAGGACTTCGTCGGTCGGGAGGGCGAGAAGCCGAAGGCCGACCGCAAGGCCGGTCGGAAGACTGCGGGGAAGGCGTCGAAGACCTCGTGACGGTCGCCTCTGCGGCACGCACCGTCACCGATGCCGAGCGTCGCGCCCGGCTCGCGATCCGGCACGCCCTGGCCCCCGCATACCGGCTGGGGAGCGTGGAGGACGTGGCGGCGGCCATGGTCTGTCTCCACGCGACCGAGCCGCCGACGGTCCACCTCGCCGTCGCCGCCCGCAGCGACCGCACGGTCGACGACGTCGAGGCGAGCCTGTATGTGTCGCGCACCGTCGTCAAGCAGCTCGCCATGCGTAGGACGCTCTTCGCGTTCCCCCGCGAGCTGCTCCCGCTCGTCCTGGGCAGCGCGAGCGCCCGGGTCGCGCAGCAGCAACGCCGGCTCCTCGCGAAGGATGTCGAGAAGTACGGTGTCGCGGACGACGGGGCAGCCTGGGTGGAGCGCGCGTGCGTAGCGGTCCTGGAGCGACTCTCCACCGGGGAGGCGTTGCAGGCCAAGGAGATCCGCGAGCAGGTGCCCGAGGTCGACGGTCGCATGCACTACGCGCGGGGGAAGTCCTACGGCGGCTCCCTCCCGGTCGCGCCACGACTCCTCACCCTGCTCGGCGCCGAGGGCCACATCATGCGCGCGGAGAACGCTGGACACTGGCGGACCTCGCGGCCGGCCTGGGTGAGCACCCGGACGTGGCTCGGCGCGGAGCCGGAGCCCACCGATGAGCGGACCGGGTACGCCGAGCTGGTCCGACGCTGGTTGGACCGCTTCGGGCCGGGCACCGAGGACGACCTCGTGTGGTGGCTCGGCGCCACGAAGTCCGCTGTGCGACAGGCGATTGCCGACATCGGCGCCGTTCCCGTCAGCCTCGAGACCGGGCAGACCGGCTGGTTGCTGGCGGAAGACCTCGACGAGGTGGAGGATCCCGGCGACTGGGCCGCCCTCCTGCCCGTGCTCGATCCGACGGCGATGGGCTGGAAGTCGCGGGGCTTCTACTTCGACCCGGCGCACGTGCCCTACCTCATGGACACGAACGGCAATATCGGGACTACCGCGTGGTGGAACGGCCGGATCGTCGGTGGCTGGGTGCAGGACGAGGGTGGTCGGGTCCGGGTCGTCCTGCACGGGGACCCCGGCGCCCGGGTCCGTGGCGCGCTCGATGAGGAGGCCGAGCGGCTCACCGCGTTCTTCGGCGGGGTGGTCATCAGCTCGGTCTACAAGTCCCACCTCATGAAGGGTGAGCCGCTGCCGTAGCTCCCCCGATCAGGGGAATAGCCCGCGCGACCGCCGTTGTTGGAGCCTGATCCACGACAAGACCGGCCCAGTGAAGAACGGAGTGCCCCTTGCCCGTGCACGCTCAGACCCGCCGCCTCCTCGATCTCGGCCTCCAGGTCGATGCAGACCCCGGACCCCCTCCCACGGAGGACGCGATCCTCGCCGTCCACCACGAGGTGGTGCCCGCGGCCGACCTCGCGGTGCTCCTGCGCAGAGGTGACAAGCCGGGCTTCGTCAACGTCGACATGCCCGACCTCGCCGAGTTCGTGCCGGTCCCGGAGGTGACCATTCCGAACCGGCCGCTGTACTGGCTGGTGGGCATCGACCGCGGTGACGACCTGCAGAGCTGGAGCCCGGAGGAGGCCGCTCCTGAGCTTGCCTCCCGTGGACGCAGCCCCTTGACGGTCCACGAGGGCATCAGCTGGCTCCTCCAGCGACCCGAGGTCCTCGAGCCGAGCTCCTGCTTCATGACGATCGCCTCGCGCAAGCCGAAGGCGCGACCCAAGGGCGCCTACGACGCCCGCACCCCCGCGATCTGGATCAGCGGTGGCACGGGCCGCGACGGTCGGGAGACCAAGGGTGCTCCGAAGGTCGGTTGGTGCTGGTGGCGCAACCGGCACACCTGGCTGGGGTTCGCGTCGGTGACTCGCCGGGTCTGACGCCCCACCAGGTGGCAGGGTGGAGGCCATGGCTGATCTCGAGAGAACCGGAAGGTCCTGGCTGACCGACGCCGTCATCTACGGCATCTACCCGCAGTCGTTCCAGGACAGCAACGGTGACGGCATCGGTGACCTGCGCGGAGTCATCGACCGGCTCGACTACATCGTCTCGCTCGGTGTGGACGCCATCTGGTTCAACCCGTGCTTCGTCTCACCTTTCCACGATGCCGGCTACGACGTGGCCGACTACCTGCGGATCGCGCCACGGTACGGCACCAACGACGACCTCGTGGAGCTGGTCGAGAAGGCCGGGCAGCGTGGGATCAGGATCCTCCTCGACCTCGTCGTCGGCCACACCTCGATCGAGCACGAGTGGTTCCGGACCGAGCTCGCCGCGGACGGGCCCCACCCCGAGGGCGACCGGTACATCTGGCGCACGGACGAGCCGGAGCGCGGGTGGGAGAGCGACCTGCCCGGCACCCCGCAGTGGGTCCGCTCACCGGGCCCGAGGCAGGGGTGGTACCTGAAGAACTTCTACGACGAGCAGCCGGCCCTCAACTTCGGCTGGGTGAGGACCGACCCGGCACAGCCGTGGCGCGACCCCGTCGACGGGCCAGGTCCCAAGCGAAACCGGCAGGCACTGAAGGAGATCCTCGACTTCTGGCTCAGCAAGGGGGTCGCCGGTTTCCGGGTCGACATGGCCTTCTCGCTCGTCAAGGACGAGGGTCTGCGTGACGGGGTGCTCGCCTCGGCCGCCATCTGGCAGGAGCTGCGCGAGTGGCTGGACGACGCATACCCCGACGCCGTCCTCATCCCGGAGGGGGAGGAGCCGCGGACCGGTGCCCGGCTCGCCTTCGACGCCGACTTCATGCTCGTCATCTACGCCCCCCACGCGAGCCTCTTCGACAACCACTCCGCGGGCCGGCTCCCGTGGCACGAGCCGCGTCCCGCGTTCTTCGATGCCGCAGGCGAGGGGTCGACGGAGCTCTTCCTCGACACCTGGGCGCACCTGCGGGAGGTCGACCCGCAGCGGAGCATCCTCCTCGCCACGGCCGACCACGACTTCACCCGGCTGCGCTCCGGCCGCGCTCCGGAGGAGCTCGGCGCCGCGCTCACCTTCCTCTTCACGTGGGGGAGCGTGCCGAGCCTGTACTACGGCGACGAGATCGGTATGCGCTACCTGCCCGACCTGCCGAACGTCGAGGGAGCGATCTGCAGCCCGCTCTACAACCGCGCCGGCTGCCGGACCCCGATGCAGTGGGACGACGGCCCGAACGCCGGCTTCTCAGCAGCGCCGGCCGACTCGCTCTACCTGCCGATCGACCCCGACCCGGACCGCCCGACGGTCGCCGCGCAGGACGGGGTTCCTGGCTCGACGCTCACCCTGGTCCGTGAGCTGCTCGCCCTGCGGCGTCGCACGCCGGCTCTCCAGGGGCAGGCGCCGACGACGGTGGTCAACCCGGGCTACCCGTTCGCCTGGCTACGCGGCGAGGACCATCTCGTCGTCGTCAATCCCCGCCGCGAGCCGGCGACGCTGGAGACCGACCAGGCCGAGGGCATGGAAGTCCTGTTCGGCTCCGGATGCGACGTCACGGGCGACCGGATCGAGCTCGACGGCTTCGGCTACGGGATCCTCGGCCGGTCACGCTGAAGGAGGAGCACCATGCCGAACAACGTGGTGCTGAGCGTTCGCGAGGTCAGACCGGGCGACAGTCGTGCCCGCAGCTGCTGTCGTGCGTATGCGCTGCCTGGGTCCCGCTCGCGGCCTCCGCATGGTCGGCGGGCCGGTGGAGGACGGCCTTGGCCGGGGTGAGTCGGAAGCCGTGGTCGGTTGCGGTCGCCTCGCCGTCGACGATGAGCGAGTACCCGCGCGGCTGCGGTGGAGGGAAGAGCAGGGTCGCCTTCGGGTTGTCGGCGAGGTTGCGCGCGCTGCCACCGCTGCCCACGGGGATGTCGACCCCTCCGTCCTGCACCGTCGCGGTCACCGTGACCGCCTTGACGGCACCGCCGCTCGACGTGAGCAGGTAGCCGTAGGGGTAGTCCGCGAGGGTCTCGGCGAGGTGGTCGAGGTCGACGACGATGCTCATGGCCCAACTCTGCCACTGCAGCCCGAGGGATTGACACGTGACCAAATAGTCACCTATTGTCATCGCATGGACGAGGACGTGGTGTTCAAGGCGCTGGCCGATCCCACCCGGCGTCTGCTCCTCGACACCCTCTTCGTCCGCGGTGGCCGCAGTCTCAGCGAGCTCGAGGCGGTCGTCACCGAGCAGACCGAGATGACCCGGTTCGGGGTGTCCAAGCACCTCAGGCTCCTGGAGCAGGCCGGCCTCGTCGTCTCACAGAGGCACGGCAGGGAGAAGCTGCACTACCTCAACCCCGTGCCCATCCGTCAGATCCACGACAGGTGGATCGACAAGTACACCGAGCACCACACGATGGCGCTCACCGAGCTGAAGCGACACCTGGAGGAATCCCCATGAGCACCGAACCCACTGGCACCCCGCCTGAGCGGACGGCACCCGACGTGCAGGTCTTCCGCGTCTACATCGAGGCGCCGATCAGACCTGGGTCGCCGCGTGGCACAACGAGGAGACGACCCTCGTCTGGGAGCTGACCGACTACGACGGGACGCTGACCGGTGTCACGCTCACCCACGACTGCACTGACGCGCCCCACACGGCGCAGGACGTCGAGGGCACCGGTGACGCGGCGCAGGGCGGCGGAGGCTGGCCGTGGATCCTGGCCAGCATCAAGACCCTGCTCGAGACCGGCAGGTCGATGGTCGGGACTGGATCCGGCGGCTGACCTCAGCGCACGACGTCAGCGACGATCTCCAGGGCCCGGCGCCGCGCGTCGAGCCCTGGAGCCGCGTTGGTGATCATCAGCTCGTCGGCCTGGGCGTGGTCCTCGAACCAGGTGAGGTAGTCGGCGACACCGCCCCTGTCGCCCACGGCCGTGTAGGTCATCATGTGCCGGGCCTGCGCACCGATCGGGGAGTCCAGCAGTGCTGGGATGTCCCCGTCCTGGATGGTGCGCCCGCGCAGTGCCTGGGCCGCGAGCATCCGCACCCGGGCCCGCAGCACCGAGTCGTGGAGCGACCTCGCCTCGTCCTGGGTGTCGGCAGCGATGACGTTGAGCGCGGCGATGACATACGGCCGGTCGAGCTGCTCCGACGGCTGGAACCTCTCCCGGTAGACCGCGACCGCCTGCTCCAGCGCGTCCGGGGCGAAGTGCGAGGCGAAGGCGTAGGGCAGTCCGAACGCGGCCGCCAGCTGGGCGCCGAAGAGCGACGAGCCGAGGATGTAGAGCGGCACCTTGGTCCCGCGTCCGGGATAGGCGTTGATCCCCTCGATGAGGCTCTCGTCGGCGAGGTAGCCCTGCAGCTCGCGGACGTCGTCGGGGAAGCGGTCCGAGGCGCGGGCGTCCCGGCGCAGCGCGAGCAGCGTGCGCTGATCGGTCCCCGGCGCCCGACCGAGGCCGAGGTCGATACGCCCGGGATGGAGCTCGGCGAGGGTGCCGAACTGCTCCGCGATGACCAGCGGCGAGTGGTTCGGCAGCATCACGCCACCCGAGCCGACCCGGATCCGTTCGGTCTTCGCGGCGATGTGGGCGATGAGCACCGAGGTCGCTGCCGACGCGATCGTCGGCATGTTGTGGTGCTCGGCGAACCAGAGGCGCTCGAAGCACCCGAGCCGGTCGGCATCCTGCGCCAGCACCACGCTCTCCTGGAGTGCTTCGGAGGTCGGCTGTCCACGGCGGACCACGGCGAGGTCGAGAAGGGAAACGCGCATTGGCCCACTATCTCAACCGACAGCCCCCCGCTCGACCACCGCCATCGCCATGTAGTGCCGACCGAGAAGGTAGACCGCGAGCGCACAGAGCAGGTGCCAGAGCGCGTGCCCCTGCAGCCACGACTCCGGGACGCACCACGCCCCGCCCGTCTGTGAGACGAGCCAGACCGAGAAGCCCAGCAGCAGGCTCGCCACCGCAGCGAGCACCCACCTCGGCCGGGGGCCGGTGACCCGCCGCCAGAGGATCACCTCCATGGTCACCGCCGCGGCGAGGAGCAGCGCGAAGACGAGGTTGCCCGTGTGCTGGAGGATCAGGATCTGCTCGCCTCGCCAGGAGACGCGCGTGCTCACCGAGACGATGGCGACGAAGGCCAGGACCGTTCGAGCAGTCGACAGCCCGGCGGTGCGGGCCAGGGCATAGGCGACCGCGAACGAGGCGACCAGGTGCATGGAGAGCACATCGAGATGCCCGCCCGCTGTGCTCTCGGTCGCGTGCATCGCCATGGAGGCCGGCCCGAGGAGCACGATGGTCACGACGAAGGTGGTGGTCAGCCCCAGGGTCCGCAGCCGGAGGTCGGGGCGCCGCGCGTGCCAGGCGAGGACGCATCCCGCCAGGACGAACCCGAGGTTGCTCAACGTATTGGACGGTTGCGCGAAGAAGCACCAGTGGGCCGTCTCGCAGAACTGGGCGCCTCGGTCCACGTCCGGGCCCAGCCAACCACCGGCGGTGGCCAGGACGACCAGGGCGGTACCCAGCACCCCGACGGCCGTCACGAGGCCGACCGGAATCAGGGTGCGGTCAGGTCGCCTCATGCAGGCCTCAGGCAGGCACGACTGCGTTGTCCGAGACGGCCTGCAGGACGGCCTTGACCTGGAAGGGGGTGACCCAGGGGTGCTTGCCGAGCAGGACCGCGACCATGCCGGTGACGAAGGCCGCCGAGAAGCTGTTGCCGGTCCCGACGATCGAGCCACCGTTCGCCCAGGGCACCTCGACGTCGATCCCGGCCGCTCCGAACTCGACCGGTGGCCGGGGGTTGCAGGCGAGCGCCCACGGATCGGCCCCAGGGCGGGCCGCGACGGAGATGACGGAGGGATAGACGGCCGGATAGGTCGGTCCGGGAACGTTGTTCGCCGCGCAGATCAGGGGGATGCCGGCGAAGTATGCGGCGCTGCAGACCTCGTGCAGCGGAGCGTAGAGCTGATCGCTCCGACTCGACAGGGACAGGTTCGCTGTGTGCACGCCGTGGTCGACCGCCCAGTGCAGCCCTTCCACGAACCGCGTGCCCCGCGTGCGCAGGTTGGCGCCGAGGACCTGGACACTGACGATCTCCACGTCGGGCGCCATCGAGCGGATGATGCCGGCACAGGCCGTGCCGTGACCGACGAGGTCCTCATGCGGCTCCTCGACCACCCGGTGGCCGGTCGGCTCCTCGGGGTCGTCGACGACCGTCGCCCACCCCGCGACGGAGCCCACGGCAGGGTGGGTCGCGTCCACACCGCTGTCGATGACCGCCACCCGCACGCCCGCCCCGGTCCCCCCGCCGAACGCCCACTCGCGGACGTCGGGGAGAGGCAGCGCGACGACCTCACCGAGGCGGTCGTCCGCGAAGTCGGCGGACCACTGGGGCAGTTCGCTCATCGGTCGCTCTCGTCGAGGAACTGGGTGACGGCCCCCAGCACGTCCCTCGCCAGCCGGCGAGCCTGCGGGCCACGCGAGGAGAGTGCCTCGAGAGCTGCGCTGAGGTCGAGATCCTGCACGTCAGGTGAGGCGGGGGAGACGGGAGCTGGTTCCGGCGCCTGCATGAGCGCGGCCACGAGCGTGCCGAGGGTCCCGAGTACGGAGAGGGTCCACCCCGACGACGCGTCCACGGCGGGGTCGAGCACCGAGAGGACTCCGGCGACGTCTCCATCCGCGAAGACCGGGGCGGCCAGGATGGTGCGCGGCACATACTCCGTGGACTCTGCCACGTCCCGGGCGAAGCGTGGGTCGCGCCGGACGTCCGCGACCGCGATCGACTGTCCGGACATTGCCGCGAAGCCGGCGATCCCGCGCCCGACGGGGAGCTCGACGCCGACGATGCGGTCGGCTCCGGCGCCGTCCGCGGCGACGAAGACGAGGTGCTCCCCGTCCTCGGTCGTGCGCGCGAACGAGGTGGCGGCCGCCGAGAACAGCTCGCGGATGGCCGTCACGGCACCCGTGAGGGCAGGTCCGGAGGGTGGGTGCGTCATCGTGGCTCCATGGTCGGTCGTCGTTCGTCAGTGAGCTTTTCGTAGGCGGGCTGCGAGAGCTCGGCGGTCGAGGACCGTCACCTTGCCCCTGCCGAGCGCCACGAGGCCCTGGTCCCGCAGCTTGATGAGGGCCATGTTGACACTCGGTCTGGCCCCGCCGACGAACTCGGCGAGGACCTCCTGGGTCAGTGGGATGGTGGCCTCGTTGCTCGAGGGGGGATCCGCATACACCTCCGCCAGGAGGAGGAGCTGGCGGTACACCCGGTGGTCCAGACCGTCGTACATCGTCTCGAGGAGTCGCCGGCTGAGTCGGTCGACGCTCTCCGCCAGAGCGACGGTCACGAGGTGCAGGACCGCGGGGTGCTCCTCCCGGAGCTTGCCGAAGGCCGTTCTGGAGATGCTGAGGGTGTCCGTGGGCTCGAGGGCGACGATGGTCGCGGTCCGGCGTGGGCGGCGGTGGTCGAGTAGTGAGATCTCCCCGAAGTGCTCACCCGCTGCGATGACGTTGAGGGTGGCGATCTGGCCGCTGGGAGTCGATACCTGCGCCGCCAGTCGGCCCGACTCCACCAGGTGGAGGCTGTCGGCGATGTCACCCTCGTGAACCACCACCTCGCGTCGGTCGAAGTGGCGGCGCCGCGCTGATGCGAGCACACGTCGCTGCAGATCCGGTGAGAGCGACGACAGCAGCGGAAACTCCACGCCCGCAGTGAATCACAGAACAGGACCACGCCCGCGGATGGCGGGCGTGGTCCTGTTCTCCGGGAGTGCGGTGGGCTAGCTCCGACTTCGCCGCTCCCCCTCCTCCTCGAGGCCGAACTTGCGCACCTCCAGCTCCTCGTCGCCGGCGACCTTCGGGTAGGTCCGCAGCACGTGGCCCTCGGTGTCCTCGGTGTCGTCGGTGGCCAGGAGGCGCTTGCGCTCGGCGGCGACGATCCCGCGGGCGTGGGCCTCGGTGTCCTCGTCGCCGGCGAACGGCGCCTTGAACTTGCGGTCGGCGGGGCGACGCGGGTTGAAGATGTCGTCACCGAGGTCGAAGTTCTGCTTCTTGTCCATGATCTGCTCCTGCTCTCTGTTGCGGCTGGTCGACCGGGCCGGTCGGCGATGGATCAAGAATGACCCTCCCGGGGCGTTCCGTTCTGTCAGGTTCCTGACAGTTCTTCTGTCATCTTCCGAACACAAGGGCCCGCGAGCTCGCAGATCAGCGGCCGAGGCGACGTGCTGCGAGATCGGCGGCCACACTGCGCACGGCGCTCTCGTCGGCGACGAGGCTGAGGAAGTCCTCGCGGCTCAGGGTGAGCAGGGAGACGTCGGTGAGCGCGGTGACCGTCGCGGTGCGCGGGACGTCGCGGAGCAGCCCGATCTCGCCGAACACCTCACCCGGGCCCTCGGTGCGCAGCACGACCCCGTCGTCGGTGACCTCCACCTGGCCGGACTCGATGATGTAGAACCGGTCGGAGATCCCACCCTTTTCGAGGATGACCTCGCCGGCGCCCGCGGTGACGGGCTCGAGCTTGTGCGCGATCTGCTCGCGGACGACCGGGAAGAGCGACTCGAAGAGCGGCGAACGGGCCAGGAGGGCAAGGCCTCGCGGCTCGGTGAGGCGCTTGTCGAGATGCGGCATGCGCAGGCCGCAGAGGAGCGCGATGACGGCGCCGGTGATCCCGAGGGCGAGGAGCGTGCCGGTCAGTCCCAACCAGGCGACGAGGATCGGCGTGATGAAGGAGCCCAGTGCGGCAGCACCGATGAACATCGACTCGATCGCGGCGAAGACCCTGGAGAGGAGCCGGTCGGGCACGAGCCTCGCCGGGATGGTGCCGAAGGCGACGTTGATCATCGGGTCGGACAACCCGATGACGATCAGGGCGAGGATGACGACGACGAGGACTCCGGGGACGGCGCCGAGAACCACGAGAGGGACGCACCACCCCAGCACCCCGAGCACCACGAGGCGACCGAGGCGCACCCGTCCGGCGACCGCGAGCATGACGAAGCCGCCCGCGAAGGTGGCCAGGCCGAGCACCGTCGAGAGCAGGCCGACCGCATTGGGGTCGCCCAGCATCTCCGCCGCGACGAGCACGACAAGGACCAGGAGCACGCCGGCGAGGATGCCGTTGACGGCGAGCAGTCCGGTGAGCGCAAGCATGTCGCGATCGCCCATGATGGCGCGGAAGCCGCCGGCGACCTCCTTGAGGAAGGGCTCGGACTCCTCCTCGTCGGACCCATCCTCCTCGAGCGCCTCGGTCGCGACCCGGTCGGAGCGCACCCGTGACACCAGCAGGAGCGACCAGAAGAAGCCGGCGGCCTGCAGAAGGACCACCGGCACGACTCCGAAGAGGCTCAGCAGAACGCCCGCAATGGCCGGGCCCACCCACTGTGCGGTGCTGTCGATGATCTCCGCAGTGGCATTCGCCGCGGTGAGCTCCTTCGGGTTCTCGACGAGGCGCGGGAGGAGCCCCGCCTGGGCAGGCCGGAAGGTGATCCCCACGATGGAGGAGAGGGTGGCCGGCACGAGGACCGCCCACATGCCGAGGTCGAAGTAGATGGCGCTGGCGGTGATGAAGACCAGGGCCATACAGATGGCGTCGACTGCGAGCATGTAGGCCCGCCGCGACCACCGGTCCGCGAGGGCCCCTCCGATCGGTGCGGACACGGCTCCGATGAGCGCGCGCACCCCGGCCCAGGTGCCGACGAGGGCGGCTCCACCCTCGTTGTAGGCCCAGACGAGGATGGCCATCGCATATGCCCAGCTGCCGATCTCCGAGCCGACGAAGGCCAGCTGCAGCCGGCGCACGTCGCGGTTGCGCCAGACCGTGACGACGTTCTCCTTGAGCAGCGCAAGGCCGCGCGGTGCCGGTGGGTCGATTGTCGTGGTCACGGCCGCTCCTCGCGGTGCTCAGGTCCTGGCGTTGGCGGGTCGCCTCGAGTGTGTGACCGCCAAACCCACCCCGTCTGTCGTGGTGCTGACAGTCCGATTGCAGAACAGTGTGGCCCTTCCGGACTGCGCGCGGGGCGGTTTCGCCTGCACTGAGCCGATCGGACCCGTCCGGCCCAGTGCATGTCCGACTCAGTCCATGAGTGCTGGCAGCTCGTACTTCGGCTGGTAGATCATGATCGGATCGGCCCCGCCCGGCACCTCGACCTCGGTCGTCAGCCCGAACCCGTCGTCGCGGATGTCGCGGAGGAAGACCGCGCCCCGCTCGGTGAGCGTCCTGACCGTGGCCTCGATGTCCTCACAGGTCAGGGAGATCTCGTGGTGCCGGTTCGTCGACCAGCCCTCACTCGCGGTGGGGTGGACGCCGAGCTCGCTCGGTCCGGTGCGGAAGATGAGCCAGCCGTGGCCGGTATCGACATAGGGGAACTCCAGGACGTCGCGGAAGAACGCGCGGGCGGCTTCCGCGTCATCGACGTAGATGATCGTGTGCATCGCCGTGAACATGCATGCCAACCTAACGAGGGTGGGCCGAGCGCGCGCGGCATACAGTGGCTGGTGATGACCGGAACCCCGACTGACGCCCTGCTCACCGAGGTGCTGCCTCTTCTCGAGCTCGATGAGCGGTACGCCTCAGCCCATGTGCTCATCCAGCCCGGCAACGGTCTGCCGTCGCGACTGGCGACGAACGCGCTCGCCTGCGGTTCCGTCGCCGCGGCCGGGCTGAGTGGTCTCGCCCTGCAGGGCGGCCCGCAGGTGGTCGTCGACCCGCGCCAGGTCTCGGTCGCCTTCCGCAGCGAGCAGCTGACCAGCATCAACGGTCGCCAGGTTGGGGCCTTCGCTCCCCTCAGCGGCTTCTTCCGGGCCGCGGACGGCTGGGTGCGCACGCACGCGAACTACGAGCACCACCGCAGCCGTCTCCTCGAGGTCCTCGGTCTGCCCGAGGACGCCGGCCCGGAGCACCTCGCGGCCGAGGTCGAGGGTATGCCGGCGCAGGTCGTCGAGGACGAGGTCACCGCCGCGGACGGCGTGGCTGTGCGGGTGCGCCAGACGGACGAGTGGCGTGCGTCCGAGCCGGGCCGCGCGGTGGACGAGGAGCCGCTCATCCACCGGCGCATGGTGGCCGAGGCGCCGCCGGTGCAGGCGCCCTACCGACCCAAGGTGCTCGACCTCACCCGCGTCATCGCCGGTCCGGTGGCGACCCAGATGCTCGGCTTCCTCGGAGCGGATGTCCTGCGGGTCGACAGCCCCGACCTGCTCGAGCCGCACGACCAGTACACGCTCGTGAGCGGTGACAAGCGCTCCACCCTCCTCGACCTGCGCAACCGTACGGACCGCGCGACCTTCGACGACCTCCTCTCCCACGCCGATGTCCTCGTCACCGGGTACCGGAGTGGTGCGCTCGACGAGTACGGCCTCTCGCCGGAGGAGGTGGCGCTGCGGCACCCGCACCTCGTCCACGGCTTCCTCAGCTCGTGGGGGACCAGTGGTCCGTGGAGCGGGCGACGGGGCTTCGACTCCGTCGTCCAGGCCGCCACGGGGATCTCGATGGTGGAGTCCCCCGACGGGGAGCGCCCCGGAGCCCTACCGGCCCAGGCGCTCGACCACTCCACCGGCTACCTCCTCGCTGCCGGCATCCTCAGCGCACTGCGGGCGAGGGCCTTCAACGGCGGGGTGTGGCGGGTCTCGACCTCCTTGGCCCGGACCGCCCACTGGCTCCTCGACCAGGCACCTGACGAGGAGCCCGGCCACCTCGTGACCAACCCCGAGGGCTTCGAGCAGATCGTCCGGGGCGAGATCGGGCTCATCGTCACGAGTCGCCCGGCCCTGACCATCGGCGAGCGGGACTCCTTCTCCCGCTTCGGCGGACTCTGGGGCGCCGACGAGCCGTTCTGGGAGGACGACCCCGCCGCTCCGGCGGCCCAGCGCGACTGACGCTCGCGCGACCCGGGGCCGTCGATAGGTCTCGGTTCGATCACGGTCACTTGACGACCCGGGATCCCCGGGTTACGTTCCTGACACCTGAATCACCTGTCAGGTTCGTGATGGCACAACGCTGTGCTCGGTGCGCCAGCTCGAACACAAGGGGCTCTTCCAGCACTGAAAGGCATGACACATGCGGATCCACTCCACGCTCGTCGCCGCGGCAGCCGCCTCGGCGCTCGCGCTCACGGCCTGCGCGCCGAGCCCGACCGACTCCGACACCGGGGACACCGAGACGGGCACCACCACCACGACCACCGAGGACGCCGCTGCCGAGGCCGTCCCGGTTACCGTCGGGATGCTCACCTCGCTCACCGGCCCGCTTGCCGCCTACGGCGCGGCCTACCAGTCCGGCTTCGAGGCCGGCTGGGACTACGTCACCGAGGGCACCGGTGAGCTCGACGGCTTCGACGTCACCTTCTCCTGGGTCGACGACCAGGGCAACCCGGACACCGCGGTCACCCAGTTCAAGGACCTCGTCGGTCAGGGCGTGAACATCATCGCCGGCACCGCCGCCTCGGGCATCGCCGTCCAGCTCGCCGAGCAGGCGGCTCAGAACGAGACGCTCTACATCTCCGGCCCGGCCGCGACCGACGCGATCACCGGCATCAACGAGTTCACCTTCCGTTCCGGCCGCCAGACCTACCAGGACGTCGCAACGGCCGGCACCTTCCTCGACGACATCTCGGGCAAGAACGTCCTCGTCTTCGCCCAGGACAACGCCTTCGGGCAGGGCAACGTCGCCGGTGTCGAGGCCGTCCTCGGTGGGGCAGGCGCGGAGGTCTCCTCCGTCCTCGTCGCGGAGGACGCCACGGAGTTCACGCCGTTCGCGACCCAGATCATCAACGCCGCCCCGGACCTGGTGTTCGTCGCCTGGGCCGGCGCGACGACCGGCGCCATGTGGGAGGCCCTCGGCCAGCAGGGTGTCTTCGAGGAGACCACCGTCGTCACCGGCCTCGGTGACGTGGCCTCCTACCAGGCCTACGGCGAGGCGAGCGAGCAGCTCAACTTCCTCAACCACTACTTCGGTGGCGCTGCCGGAACCGACGCCGAGGCGGCGATGATCTCCTTCCTCGAGGGCAAGGGTGAGCAGGCCGACCTGTTCAGCCCCGACGGCTTCCTCGCCGCGCAGATGGTCGCGCTCGCCATCTCCGAGGGTGGCGGCACGGACGTCCAGTCGATGATCGACGTCCTCGAGGGTGCCTCGATCGACTCGGTCAAGGGCACCGTCGAGATCCGCGCCGAGGACCACGCGGTCCTGCAGGAGATGTACCAGGCGCGGCTCACCGCCGGTGACGGTGGCCAGTACGCCCCCGAGCTCATCGCCACCGTGGACGCGGCGGACGTCGCTCCTCCGGTCGCCGGCTGACGGAACACCAAGCCGAGGGACTGCACACATGACCGACCGACCCGCGCTCGCCCTGGAGGGCATCGGCCTGCAGATCGGTGGCGCGACCATCCTCCGGGATGTGAGCCTCACCGTCGCAGAGCACGAGATGCTCGGCGTCATCGGCCCCAACGGGGCCGGCAAGACGACGCTGTTCAACATCGTCTCGGGCGTCTACACCCCGACGAGCGGCCGCGTGCTGCTCGCAGGGGAGGACGTCACGAGGATGCCCATCCACCGGCGTGCGCGGGTCGGCCTCGGTCGCACCTTCCAGACCTCCAGCGTCTTCCCTGGACTCACCTCCCTGGAGAACGTCCGCCAGGCCGCCCAGGCCCGGCTCGGCGCGGCGACCTCGCCGTTCCGTTTCCCCCGGCCCACCGACGAGGCGACCACTGCGGCCCATGAGTACCTGCGCGAGGTGGACCTCGCGCACCACGCGGGCACCAAGGCCGGGGTGCTGTCCCACGGCGACAAGCGCAAGCTCGAGATCGCCATGCTCCTCGCGACCGACCCCCGCGTCATCCTCCTCGACGAGCCGATGGCCGGCGTCGGCTCCGGCGATGTCCCCGCTCTCGTCGAGGTCATCCGCCGCCTGCACCGCGGCGGACGGACCGTCCTGCTCGTCGAGCACCACATGGAGGTCGTCCTCGGCCTCGTCGACAAGGTCGCGGTGCTCCACCACGGCGAGCTCCTCGCCGTCGACACCCCGGAGGCGATCATGGCCAACCCGACCGTGCAGAGCGCCTACCTGGGCGAGGCCGTCTGATGGCTTCGACCACCCAACCGATCCTCCGGGTCGAGGGACTGTATGCGCGCATCAGCGGCCAGCAGGTCGTCGAGGACGTCTCGTTCTCGGTCGCGCCCACCGGTGTCACCGCCCTGCTCGGGCGCAACGGTGTCGGGAAGTCCTCGACGATCAAGGCGATCCTCGGGATCATCGAGCGCGACGGCACCGTGGAGTTCGACGGAGAGCGGATCGACGGCCTGCGCACCGATCGCATCGTTCGGCGCGGCATCGCCTACGTCCCCGAGGACCGCGAGGTCTTCGCCTCCCTCACGGTCGAGGAGAACCTCACGCTCGCCGTGCGCCAGGCCGAGCCGAACCGGGCTCTCGTCGATGAGTTGTTCCCCGAGCTGCGGACCCGCTCGCAGCAGGCGGCCGGCACCCTCTCCGGCGGCCAGCAGCAGATGGTCTCCCTCGCTCGCGCGCTGCTCAACGACAACCGGCTCATCCTCGTCGACGAGCCGACCAAGGGGCTCGCCCCCAAGCTCGTCTTCGACGTCGCCCGCGTGCTGAAGGCCGCGGCCGAGACCTCTCCGATGCTCCTCGTCGAGCAGAACCTCACCGTCGTGCGCGAGCTCGCCCAGGACGTCGTCGTCCTCTCCGGTGGACGGGTCGTCCACCGGGGCCCCGCGGCCGAGTTCCTCGACGACGAGCGGCTCGTCGAGCGCCACCTCGGCGTTGCGGGAGCCGAAGACCACCACACCCCAGAGGGATCCGGCCCCGACGGAGGAGCCCGATGAACACCGTCATCCTCCTGCTCATCACAGGCGTCGGCCTCGGCGCGCTGTACTTCCTCGTCGCCAGCGGGCTGTCCCTCATCTACGGCCTCATGCACGTCCTCAACTTCGCCCACGGCGCGTTCCTCACCCTCGGTGGCCTCCTCGGTTGGGAGGTCGGACGCCGAGTGGGCGACGGCACGTGGGCCGGGCTCATCGTCTCGATGCTCGTCGGCATGGCGGTCGGCGCCCTCTTCGCGGTCGTCACCGAGCTCGTCTTCATCCGCCGGCTCTACAACCGGCACATCGAGCAGGTGCTCGTCACGGTCGGACTCGGCATCGCCTCGGTCGCGCTCTTCGAGGGCATCTGGGGCACCGACGCGATCATCACGAACAAGGTGCCGTGGCTGCGGGGGACGACCACCGTGCTCGGCGCCCGGATACCCAACCACATCTGGCTGCTCATCTCCGTGGCCGCCCTCGTCCTCGCGGCGATCGTCCTCTTCCTCCGCTACACCCGCTACGGCCTCATCATCCGCGCCGGGGTGGAGAACCGGACGATGGTCACCGCGCTCGGCATCGACGTGCGCAAGTCCTTCACGCTCGTCTTCGCCATCGGCGGCGCCGCGGCCGGTCTCGGCGGCGTCCTCGCGAGCGTCTACTACGGCAACGTCTCCGCCCACCAGGGTCAGTCGATGCTCATCTACGCCTTCATCGTCACCGTCATCGGTGGACTCGGCTCGCTCACCGGGGCGGCGATCGCCTCGGTCCTCGTCGCCGTGCTCCAGCAGTTCGCGAACTTCTATCTCGGCGGGACCGGAGACCTCATCATCGTCCTCGCCCTCGCCGGCGTCCTCCTCGTGCGACCGAGCGGCCTCATGGGAAGGAAGCTGTCATGAGCCGGATCAAGATCGTCCTCGGCGCCCTCCTCGTCCTGTTCGCCGCACTGCTCCCGCGGCTCAACCTCAGCATCCCGGGGGTCCTGCCCGGACCCACCTACACGCCGGGCACGCTCCAGATCCTGGCCTACGCGTTCCTCATCGCCGCGCTCGCGCTGAGCTACCACCTCGTCTTCGGCGTCGCCGGGCTGCTCTCCTTCGGTCACGCGCTCTTCTTCGGTGCGGGCGCCTACGGTCTCGCAATCATCCTGCGCCGCCTCCTCCCCGCCGAGCTGCCCCCGGGCACCGGCCTGCTCATCGCCGTCCTGCTCACGCTCGCGCTGTCCTTCGTGGTCGCGACGGTCGTCGGCTCGGTCGCCCTGCGGGTCACCGGCATCACCTTCGCCATGGTCACCCTCGCCTTCGCCCAGGCGATGAACGTCCTCGTCCGCCGCAACACCGGCGGGATCACCGGCGGCGAGGAGGGTGTCTCGGTCACCTCGGCCATGGTCCCGAGCTTCCTCATCGGGGTGCGGAACTCGGCGAACCTGTACTGGATCGCCCTGGCCATCCTCGTCGTGGTCTACCTCGGGACCCTGTGGATCGAGCGCAGCCGCATCGGCACCGTCGCCGCCGCGGCCCGGGAGAACGAGCTCCGGGTCCGGGTCCTCGGCCTGCGGCCCTACACCGTCCGGCTCTTCGTCTTCACGGCTGCCGGCGTGCTCGCCGCGATCGCCGGCATGGGCATGGTGCTCCTCCAGTCCGGTACGACGCCGCGGGTCACCTCCGCGGACTTCACGCTCACCATCCTCGTCATCGTCGTCCTCGGCGGCGTCGGCTACCGGTGGGGCGCCATCGTCGGCGGGATGATCTACACCCTGCTCGACAAGCGTCTCTCGGACCTCGCCTCGTCCGACCTCATCGCCTCGCTGCCCGGCGTGCTGCGGGTGCCGCTGTCGGAGCCGGTCTTCATCCTCGGCATGGTCTTCGTCCTCGTCGTGATGTTCATTCCCGGTGGCATCGCCGGTCTGGCCGAGCGGATCAGGCCGCAGACGGAAGAATCGGCGCATGGTCAACGCTGACGGACTGCACACCCTGGGCCGGTGGACCACCGACCGGGCCAGGATCGCCGGAGACAGCACCGCGGTCGTCGACCGCGGCGTGGCGTTCACGTATCGCCAGCTCGAGGACCGGGCGGGCGCACTCGCCACCCGCCTCGTCGAGGCCGGCTACCGGCGCGGCGACGTCATCGCCTCGCTGTCGGGGAACTCGGTCGACCACATCGTCCTGTTCTTCGCCTGCGCGAAGGCGGGTCTCGTCCTCGCACCGCTGTCGTGGCGGCTCACGGGCACCGAGCTCGCCGAGCAGGTCACGCTGGTCCGGCCGGCTGCCCTCCTCGCCGAGACCGTGTATGCGGGACTCGCCCGGGACTGCCTGGCCCGCACCGACGCGCCGGTCACCTTCGCCGAGCTCGGCGAGGTGGGCGTGGAGAGCGAGACGCCCGGCCCGCGCATACGCCCGGCGACCGTGTCCACCCAGCCCGAGCCGGTCCGCGACGACGACCCGCTCCTCCTCATCCTCACGTCCGGCACCAGCGGTCGGAGCAAGGCCGTGGTCCTCACCCATGCCAACTGCCACTGGACGAACGAGTCGCTGAACCGGGTGCTCTCGCTGTCCGAGCGGGACGTGATCCTGGCGGTGATGCCGCAGTACCACGTCGGCGGGTGGAACGTGCAGCCGCTGCTCACACTCCGCGTCGGCGGCACGGTCGTCCTCGAGCGCCGGTTCGAGCCGGGACGCGCGCTACGACTCATCGAGGAGCACCGCGTGACGGTGATGATGGGCGTGCCGACGAACTACCTGCTCATGGCCCAGCACCCCGAGTTCCTCCACACCGACCTCACCTCACTGCGGATCGCCGTCACCGGTGGCGGTCCCGCTCCGGTGCAGCTCCTGCGACTCTGGCACGACCGCGGTGTGGCGCTCACCCAGGGCTACGGCCTGAGCGAGGCCGGCCCCAACGTCACGTGCCTCCCGGTTGCCGAGGCGGCGAGTCACGCAGGCAGCGTGGGCTACCCCTATCCCTTCGTCGAGGTCGCCCTCCTGACCGACGACGGGCAGATCACGACCGGCACCGGCGAGGGCGAGGTCCTCGTCAAGGGGCCCGCCGTCATGGCCGGCTACCTCCACGACGAGGCGGCCACCGCCGCCGCCTTCCTCGACGGCTGGCTGCGCACCGGGGACCGCGCACGCCGCGACGCCGCAGGGCGCACGACGATCATCGACCGGATCAAGGACATCTTCATCTCCGGAGGCGAGTCGGTCGCGCCGGTCGAGATCGAGGCCGCGATCCTGGAGCACCCGGATGTCGCCGAGGTCGCAGTTGCCGGCGTCCCGGACGAGAAGTGGGGTGAGCGGGCCGTCGCGTGGGTGGTCCGGCGGAGCGGCACCCGACTGACCGCTGACGAGGTCAAGGACCACGCCGCTGCCCGGCTGGCCGCGTTCAAGGTCCCGCGTGACGTCCTCTTCGTCGACCACATCCCGAGGTCCGCCGCCGAGAAGCCGCTGCGTCGGGAGCTCGTCGCCGCGTTCACCGAGGGGCGGGCATGACGACGAGTCAGCCGCGCACCGCGCGGGGCCAGGAGACCAAGCGCAAGATTCTCGAGGCGGCCGAGGCCGTCTTCACCGAGCACGGCTACCAGGGCGCCTCGGTCTCGAAGATCACCGACCGCGCCGGCGTCGGGCAGGGCACCTTCTACCTGTACTACCCGACCAAGCACGAGGTGTTCGTCGAGCTCGTCGACGACCTCAACTTCCGGGTCCGGCAGGCCATGAGTCTGGGGGCCCGCCGGGGCACGACCCGTCTGGAGTCCGAGCGCGAGGGCTTCCGCGAGTTCTTCCGCTTCGTCGCCGCCCACCCCGGCATCTACCGCGTCGTCCGCGAGGCGGAGTTCGTCGCCCCCGAGGCGATGCGCCGGCACTACACGAACATCGTCGGCGGCTACGTCGACGGACTGCTCGCCGCGAAGGCCGCCGGGGAGGTCGACCCCGACCTCGACCCGAAGGTCACCGCCTGGGCGCTCATGGGCGTCGGAGAGATGATCGGCATGCGCTGGATCCTCTGGGAGGGCTCCGACGGCGAGGTCCCGGACGAGGTGCTCGACGAGATGACGCGATTCATCAGACGCGGTCTGGGCGGTGGCCCCGACAGCACGCAGGACGGGACAGGACAGGAGCAGACATGACGAGACTGCACGGGCGGCACGCCGTCGTCACCGGCGGCGCCAGCGGCATCGGCCGGGCGGTGGTCGAGGCCCTCGCCGGCGCCGGGGCACGGGTGACCGTCGCCGACCGCGACGCGGCCGCGGCCGAGGAGGTCGCCGCCTCCGTCGGAGGGTCCGCGTGGGTCGTCGACCTCGACGACACCCGCGCTCTCGACGACCTCGAGCTGGACTGCGACATCCTCGTCAACAACGCGGGTCTACAGGTCGTCACGCCGATCCACGAGTACGACCCCGACACCTTCCGGCGCATCCACCGGATCATGCTCGAGGCGCCCTTCCTCCTCGTCCGGGCCGCCCTGCCGGCGATGTACGAGCGCGGCTGGGGCCGGGTCATCAACATCTCCAGCGCCCACGGGCTGCGCGCCTCGGCCTTCAAGGTCGCCTACGTCAGCGCCAAGCACGGCCTCGAGGGGCTGTCCAAGGTGACCGCCCTCGAGGGCGGTCCCCACGGCGTGACGAGCAACTGCATCAACCCTGCCTATGTGCGGACTCCGTTGGTGGAGAAGCAGATCGCCGACCAGGCCCGGACCCACGGCATCCCCGAGTCCGAGGTCGTCGAGCGGATCATGCTCGGCGGCGTGGCGGTCAAGCGCCTCATCGAGCCGCGCGAGGTCGGCTCCCTCGCCCTGTGGCTCGCGTCCGAGGACGCGGGCATGGTGACCGGCGCGAGCTACACCATGGACGGCGGCTGGACCGCCCGATGACAGCACAGGAAGCGCCCTTCACGGCGCCAGTTCCCGGCGGCGAGATCGTCGGCACCGTCTGGCGCCCAGGTGCGCCCGGCATACCTCTGCTGGGGCTGCACGGCATCACCGCCAACCACCGCTCCTTCCGCGGTCTGGCGGACAGTGTCGCCAACCCGTTCATCGCGATCGACCAGCGCGGCCGCGGCGGCTCGCGGGACCTCCCGGGACCGTATGCGCTGGACCGGCTCGCGGACGACGCCCGGGACGTCCTGGACGCGGCTGGGGTCGACAAGGCCCTCGTCGTCGGCCACTCGATGGGCGCCTTCGTCGCGACCCGCCTTGCCCGCAGCTTCCCGGACCGCGTCCACGGACTCGTCCTCGTCGACGGCGGACTGCCCCTGCGCCCGCCGCCGCCGGACGTGCAGATCACGGCCGAGCAGGCCCTCGGGCCGGCCGTCGCGCGATTGCAGATGCAGTTCGACTCGGCCGAGGCATACCGGGAGTTCTGGCGGGACCACCCCGCGGTCGGGCCGTACTGGAGCGAGCTCGTCGAGGAGTACATCGACTACGACCTGCGCAGCATCGACGGTGCGCTGCGGCCCGCGACGCGGCCAGAGGCGATGGAGACGAACTTCCTCGAGCTCGGTAGCACGGAGCAGGGCGAGGTCATCGAGGAGCTCGACCGGCGGGGCCTGCCGACCACCTTGCTCACGAGTCCGCGGGGTCTGTTCGACGAGGTCCCGCCGCTCTACGATGCCGCGTGGGTGCAGGAGTGGAGCGCACGCGTCCCGGGCTTCCTCGTCGAGGAGGTCGCGGACACGAATCACTACACGATCCTGCTCGGGCAGGGCATCCCAGCGGTGGTCGCGGCGATCGACGCCCTCACCGCGCGACTCGACGACGAGGAGACAACCGGATGACCATCTTCGACGGCATCACCGAGCGCTCGGTCCGCACCGACCGCTACACCGCGAACGTGCTCGAGCGTCCCGCGGACGATCAGGGCACTCCGGTCGTCCTCGTGCACGGGAACGTCTCGTCCTCCCTGTTCTGGCAGCCGACGATGCTCGACCTGCCGGTGCGCTCCCTCGCCATCGACCTGCGCGGCTTCGGCGGCAGTGAGACCCTCCCGGTCGACGCGACCCGCGGCGTCCGCGACTTCTCCGATGATGTCGCGAGCGTCCTTGACCAGGAAGGGATCTCGCGCGCCCACTTCGTCGGCTGGTCGATGGGTGGCGGCGTCGTCCTGCAGCTCCTGCTCGACCGCCCCGACCTCGTCGAGTCGGTCACCCTCGTCTCGCCGGTCTCGCCGTACGGCTTCGGCGGCACCGCGCGGGACGGCTCGCTCCTCACTCCCGATGCCGCAGGCACCGGCGGTGGTGGGGCGAACCCCGACTTCGTCGAGCGGCTGCGCTCGGGCGACCGCACCGACGAGTCACCGACGAGCCCGCTCAACGTCTACCGGGGCTCCTTCGTCGCACCGGGATTCACGAGCGAGCACGAGGACGTCTGGGTGACGTCGATGCTCTCGACACGCACCGGTGAGGACAACTACCCCGGTGACTCCGTGGCGTCGGAGTCCTGGCCTGGCTTCGCCGCCGGTGGTCGCGGGGTGCTCAACACGATGAGCCCCGTGCACTTCAACACCTCCGGCATCGTCCACCTCGCCGACAAGCCCCCAATCCTCTGGGTGCGCGGGGACCTCGACGCGATCGTCGGTGACGAGTCCTTCTTCGACCTCTTCACCCTCGGCAAGCACGGGATCATCCCGGGCTGGCCGGGCGAGGACGTCGCCCCGCCCCAGCCGATGGTGAGCCAGACGCGGGACGTGCTCGACGCATACCAGCAGGCGGGCGGGAGCTACCGTGAGCTCGTCCTCGAGGGCGTCGGGCACTCCGCCCACCTCGAGCGCCCGGAGGAGTTCCGCGCCGCGCTGCTCGAGCACATCGGTCGCGGCTAGGGTCCGGCCGGGCTCTCGGCCAGCGCCCGGCGGACCTCCTCATCGGTGGTCTGGTCGAAGCGGTCGTAGAAGCGACCCACGGCTCCGAACGGCTCCGGGAGGGCCAGGCAGACGAGCTCATCGGCCTCGCGCGCCAGCTGCCTCGCCACGTCCGGGGCGGCAACGGGAACGGCCACCGTGATGTGTCCGACGCCGGCCTGTCGCAGCGCAGCCACCGCCGCCCTGATGGTGGCGCCGGTGGCCACCCCGTCGTCGACCACGACGACGTCGCGTCCGCGCAGGTGGAGCGGCGGCCGGTCGCCGCGGTAGGCGCGCTCGCGCCGCGCCAGCTCGGCCTGCTCGCGCTCACGCACGGCCTGGATGGCGGCCTCCGGCACCCCGTACGAGCGCACGACGTCCTCGTTGATGACCTCCGCCCCGCCGCCGGCGATGGCGCCCATCGCCAGCTCCTCATAGCCCGGCATGCCGAGCTTGCGTACGACGAGCACGTCGAGGGGGGCATCCAGGGCCCGCGCGACCTCCAGCGCCACCGGCACCCCGCCGCGTGGCAGCGCCAGCACGAGCGGGGAGCGGCCGGCGGACACCTTGGTCACGGCCCGGGCCAGCTGGCGGCCGGCGTCGGACCTGTCGGCGAATAGCGCTCTGCTCACCGTGAATCCCTCCTGCCCCCAGCGTATTGGCTCAGACGCGAACACGATCGGCCAGCCTCGCGGTGACCGAAGCCGGCACTCCGATGCCCGGTCGCAGGTCGGGCGACGGCACCGGTTCGGCATAGGTGCGGACGACCGGGAGATTCCCCGCCCACGCGCCCCCGGCGATGTCCTCCGGCTCGTCCGTCGGCGGACCCGAGGAGATGCGCAGAGACCACGACTCCACGGGCAGCTCGAGGAGCATGGTCGCCGCCAGCTCGCGTGAGTTCGACGCGCGCACCTCGGCCACCCGGCCAGGGACGATCCGGTTCGTCACGACTGCCAGGGCCGCCTCCAGCTCCTCGCCCGCAACCCTCCGGCACCGGCCGAAGAAGACGGCACTGCGGTAGGACAGCGAGGACTCGAAGGCGGTGCGGGCGACGACGACGGCATCGATCGAGGTGACCGCGACCGACACCGGCACGCCGGAGGCCAGCCGGCGCATCCAGCGCGAGCCGGTCGATCCGTGCAGGAGGAGGCGCTCCCCGTCGAGCACGACAGCCGTGGGGAAGACGACCGGGTGGCCGTCGTCCTCGACCAGCCCGACGTGCCCGACGAGGACGTCGCTCATGAGCTCCTGCACCTGGGACCAGTCGGTGCTCATCTTCTCGGGGATGCGGGTCGCGGTGGTGCGGGGCATGGAGGATGCCTACCACGAACAGTGCCCCGGCGACGGCGTTGCCTCAGGCGGCGGGCCGACTCACCAGCTCGGTCCCCGGCTCAGCCTCCCACCAGCCCGGCCGCGGCGCGGGTGGCAGGCCGCGGCGGTGCGCCCACACCGGCAGCGGCGGTAGCGGATAGGGGTTCTCCCGCCCTGACGGTATGCGCTGGTCACCCACGAGCTCGGCGAGGTGCTCGAGCGCCTGATACCCACCGAGCACGTCCACCCCGTCCGTGACGACCGGGAGCTCGGTCCGGCCGGTGCCCTCCCAGCCGGTGCGCCACTGGCGCATGAGCCGCCAGGCCTCGGTGGTGACGGGACCACCGCCGATGGCCACCGCATACCCGTGCTCCCGGTGGACCGATGCGGTCGACCTGCCCCGGATCAGGGGAACCGCGAGCAGCCGACGCAGGAGGTCCGGGTTGCCGATGTCCTGGTGGCCGACCCAGAAGGCGGAGAAGATGCGGTGCCGCACGTGGTCGCCGACCCCGGCGACGACAGCCTCGGCGTAGCCGGACAGCGGTGGCAGCCCGTAGGGCCGGAAGCTCGGCGGAGGAGCGTCGGGCGGGTCCCCGGCGAGGCGGTGCTCCCGCCACCAGTGGCGCATCTCCTCGAGCCGCTCGAGGGCCGCTGCCCCCAGCGGCACGGACGTGGTCGTCGTGCTCTCCTCGGTCACCGCCCGCCACTCCACGGGGGTGTCCGCGAGTCGCAGGGCGTCGACGCGCAGCGAGGCGATGTAGGAGAGCAGGTCGGTGAAGTCGCCGTAGACGGTGAGTGTCATGTCGTAGCTCCGATCTGATCCAAGGGAGTGTCCGGGTCGCGTAGCTGGTCGCGGTGGACGGGCTCACCGCGCAGGATGAGCGCCTTGATGTCGTCCACGACGTCCCAGACGTTGACGTTCATCCCGGCGAGGAGCCGACCGTCCGGGGCGAGCCAGAAGGCGATGAACTCCAGGGTCGCCAGGTCGCCCCTGATGACGACGTCGTCGGGGGTTCCGGCGGGGACGTGCCCGATGTACTCCATGCCGAGGTCGTACTGGTCGGTGTAGAAGTACGGCAGCTCGGTCCAGCGGGCGTCCTCACCGAGGATCGCCGCCGCCGCGACGGCCGGCTGGTTGAGCGCGGTCGCCCAGTGCTCGACTCGGATCCGCTCGCCGAGGACAGGGTGGTCGACGTTCGCGATGTCGCCGACCGCATAGATGTCCGGGTCGCTCGTGCGCAGCGAGGCGTCGACGAGGACGCCGTTGTCGACCTCGAGGCCGGCCGCCGCCGCGAGCGAGACGTCCGGAGTCACGCCGATGCCGACGACGACCGTCTCGGCCGGGATCGTCTCGCCGCCCTCGAGCCGGACCCCGGTGACCCGCTCGCCGTCCGTCGTGATCTCGGCGAGCCGGGCGGAGAGCTGGAGGTGGACGCCGTTGCGCTCGTGCAGCTCGGTGAAGACCGTCGCGAGGATCGTCCCCAGCACGCCGTGCAGGCACAGCTCCGCCGCCTCGACGACAGTGACGTCGGTGCCTGCTGCCCGCGCGGCCGCCGCGACCTCGAGCCCGATCCAGCCTCCGCCGACGACGACCAAGCGCCGACCCTCACCGAAGGTCTCGCGGATCCGCGCCGCGTCGTCCTGCGTGCGCAGGTAGTGGACGCCGGCCGAGTCGGCTCCGGCGATCGGCAGCTTGCGCGGCACGGCTCCCGTGGCGAGCACCAGCCGGTCGTATGCGGTGGTCGAGCCGTCGCTCGCGCGCACCTGGTGGGCGCCCGGGTCGATCGCCTCGACGCGCGTGCCGAGCCGCAGGTCGACGTCGTGCTCCTCGTACCACTCCCGCGGGTAGACGGTGGCGTCCTCGATGGGTGACTGACCGAGGAGGTAGCCCTTGGACAGGGGCGGTCGCTCGTAGGGCAGGTGGGGCTCGGCGGCGAACAGGGTGAGCGCGCCGGTGTAGCCGAGCTCGCGGAGAGCACCAGCGGTCTTGGCGCCGCCCAACCCTCCCCCGACGATGACGATGCTCTTCGGTTCGCGCGTGCTGTCCACTGCTTGGCTCCTGTGCGCTAGAGAGGGTTCTCTTTGCACCTTGCGCCGGACGCCGCGATTTGTCAAACATCGGTTGGGGAAAATTGGCGGGAGCGCTCGGAGGGGCGTGCCGCACGCCTCGATAGCCTGACGGGATGACTGAGCTGGTTCTCTCGCCAACGCCGGGGACGGCACGATCAGCACGCTGCGGCTGCACCGGGATCCGGCGCCTCGCCTCGAGGTCCTCGCCACGTCCGGCGAGCTCGAGGGTTGTGGGACCTTCGCCGTCGACGCGGATCGGGACCTCGTCCTCGCGGCCTTCAAGGGCGACCCGCCCGGGATCGCGACCCTCCGCCTCGACAGGGAGAGTGGCTCGCTCACCGAGGTGGCGCGCAGCTCGGTCTCGGACTCGATGACCTACCTGGCGCTCGCCCAAGGCGGAGCCGCGCTGCTCGGGGCCTCCTACGGTGGCGGCTTCGGTGCGGTCTGGCCGGTGCAGGGCGAGCAGCTGGGGGAGCAGCACTCGACCTTCAGTCACGCCAACCTGCACTGCATCATCGCCGTGGAGGGACCGGTCGGCGAGCGGGTCTATGCCGTCTCCCTCGGCGAGGACCTCATCGCCCAGTTCGAGCTCGACGAGAACGGCGAGCTGGCTCCGCTCGACCCGGCCCACGTGGCCGCCCCGCCCGGCTCCGGGCCGCGGCACCTCGTCGTCGACGGACCCAACGCATACCTCGTCACCGAGTTCTCGGGTGAGGCGATCCGCTTCGACGTGCGCCCGGACGGCACACTGGACCGGGCCGAGAGTGTTGTCGTCGTCGACCCGGGAGCCGGCCTGAAGCACAGCCGCTTCGGTGCCGACCCGCAGGCCAAGGGCCTCATCTGGGGTGCCGACGTCCATCTCGCCGGAGACTTCCTCATCACCTCCGAGCGGAACAGCTCGCGGCTCACGGTCACCCGGCTGACCGAGGACGGCCGTCTGGGCGACGTCGTCGGCTACACCGACACCGAGAAGGTCCCCCGCGGCTTCAACGTCACCGAGGACGGAGCCTTCGTCGTCGCGGTGGGCGAGGAGTCGACCCACGCCCAGCTGCTCCGCGTCCATCCCGACGGCCGGCTCGAGCAGGTCGACCGCGTGCGGATCGGCGCAGGGGCGAACTGGGTGCGCTTCGTGGGCCGGTAGGCCGTCCCTGCACAAGGTCTACTGTCCGAGGTATGCGCATCGGTCGCCTTCTGGCGGGCCTGCTCATCCTCATCGGGCTCGCTGCGTGCGGCTCCATCCCGCGGGATCCCGACGGGACGCTGGAGCAGGTGCTCGACGACCAGCTGCTCCGTGTCGGCGCCTCTCCCGCGGAGGGTTCGGTGACCTTCGAGGACGACCATGCGGGCGGACGCGAGGCCGACCTCGTCACCGCCTTCGCCGAGGAGCTCGGGGCGGAGGTCTCCTGGACTCTCGGTGGGGAGGGCGAGCTCGTCGACGCGATGGAGCGTGGCGAGCTCGACCTGATCATCGGTGGCCTGGCCGCGGACTCCCCGTGGGCGGACAAGGTGAGCCTCACCCGCCCCTACCGCGAGTCGACCGAGCTGGACGGCTCGACCGTGAAGCACGTCATGGCCGTCCCGCTCGGCGAGAACGCGATGCTCGTGCGACTCGAGCGGTTCCTCGACGAGGTGGACCGGTGACCGAGGGCGAGGGCTCGCGGTTCGGGCACACCTCTCTCCCGGCGGCCCAGCACAACGCCCTGGTCCGGGCGAAGCGGCTGGAGTGGGTGAGCCTGGCCTACCTGATCACTGGGGCGGTGGTGGTCTACCTGGTCATGGGCTCGAGCCAGGCGATGAAGGCTGCCTGGATCGAGGACCTGCTCTCGCTCATCCCCCCGATCGCCTTCCTGGTCGCCGTCCGTCGCGCACGTCGTGAGCCGTCCGTCAGCCACCCCTACGGCTACCACCGCACCGTCGGCGCCGCCCATCTCGCCGCCGCGGTGGCGCTGCTCTTCATGGGTCTCTTCCTCGTCTACGACTCGGGCTCCGGACTGCTCGCGGGGGAGCACCCACCCATCGGCAGCGTCGACCTCTTCGGTCACACGGTGTGGGCGGGTTGGCTCATGGTGGCCGCCATGGTCTACACGGGCATCGGTCCGGTGATCCTCGGCCGCCTCAAGCTCCCCCTCGCCGAGGAGCTGCACGACAAGGTGCTCTACGCGGACGCGGACATGAACAAGGCCGACTGGATGACCGCAGCCGCCGCCATCGTCGGCGTCGTCGGCATCGGGCTGGGGATCTGGTGGGCGGACGGTGCTGCCGCGATCGTGATCGCGCTGAGCATCCTCAAGGACGGGTGGCAGCAGCTCGCGGGTGCGACGCGCGATCTGCTGGACGGGGAGGCCCGCACGTTCGACGACTCGGCGGTCCACCCGGTCATCGACGACCTCCTCGCGCTGCTGCGTCGGACACCGTGGGTGGCCGAGGGCGGGGGCCGGGTGCGCGACGAGGGGCATGTCTTCCATGCGGAGGTGTTCGTCGTCCCGCACGGCGACCTGTCCGTGGAGCAGTGCGAGGATCTCGCTGCTGCAGTGAGGGGGCTGGACTGGAAGCTCGAGGACGTCGTCGTCGCCCCGGTCGCCGAGCTTCCGCCCGCCCTGCGGACCGGTCCGATCGGGCTCCAGCGCGAGGAGTGATAGGCGGGTCACGAAACGGGGATGCCCCGATCCGGCGCGAGTAGCATGCCAGGAGACAACGGCGACCGACTCCAGGAGAACATGCATGGCCGACGGCTTCGGGATCACACCTGACCGCGGCCACGTCCTCCCGCCGCGGGAGTAGTCCATGTCCGAGGTCATTCTCAGCGTTGGCATCGACGTGGGGACCTCGACGACATCAGTGGTGTTCAGCCGCCTGACCCTGGACAACCTTGCCGGCGCCTTCTCCGTGCCGCGGATCGAGATCACCGCCAAGGAGATCGTCTACCGCAGCCCGGTCCACGAGACCCCGCTCGCCCGACCCGACGCCATCGACGGCGAGGCGCTGCGGACCCTCGTCCTCGATGAGTATGCGCGGGCCGGGTTCACCCCCTCCGAGGTCCGCACGGGTGCCGCCATCATCACGGGTGAGACCGCCCGGGCGGAGAACGCCGAGGAGGTGCTCGCGGCGCTGAGTGAGGTGGCCGGTGACTTCGTCGTCGCCACGGCCGGACCGCACCTGGAGGCCGTGCTCGCCGCTCGCGGGGCCGGTGTCGACGCCTACTCGGAGCGAGTGAGTGACGTCGTCGCCAATGTCGACGTGGGCGGCGGCACATCCAATATCGCGGTCTACCACTTCGGGAAGCTGCTGGGCACGACCTGCCTGGACATCGGGGGACGTCTGGTGCGGGTCGCGGGTGGTCGGGTCACGCACGTGGCAGCCCCGGTTCGGCGCGTCGCCGAGCACCTCGGCCTGACCGTGGCACCGGGTGCCGACGCGGACGTCGACCGGCTCACCGCGCTGACGAGGGCGATGGCGCACCAGCTGGCGATGGCGCTGAGCCTCGCACCCAGGGACAGTCTCCACGCGACGCTCTACACGACCGGGTGCGAGCCTCTTCCCGCCGTCCTGAGTCCCGGTGTCCTCTGCTTCTCTGGTGGTGTGGCGGACCTCATCGAGGCGCCCCGCAGTGCCGACCCGTTCCGCTACGGGGACGTCGGTCCGCTGCTGGGGGCCGCCATCGCCGAGGACAGCGCGTTCCGCCTCGTCCAGAGGCACCGGGCTGCCGAGACCATCGCCGCCACCGTCGTGGGTGCGGGCATCCACACCACGGAGGTCTCGGGCGCGACGATCGAGTTCGCCCGGTCGCTCCTGCCCCTCCAGAACGTGCCGATCATCCGGGTGCCCGATGACCGGTCGGACCCCGACTCTCTGTCGGAGGAGATCGAGCGCCGGCTGTGGCTTCTCCACCCCGAGCAGCCGGACGAGACAGTGGCACTCGCGTTCAGCGGTGAGCACGTCGACTCCTTCGAGGACGTCCAGGCCACCGCGAACGCGATCATCAAGGGCGCCCGCACCGTCCTCACCGGCCCGAACCCCCTCGTCATCGTCCTGGAGCGCGACCGGGCCAAGGTCCTCGGTCAGTCACTGGCGACCCTGCGGGGGCGGCGCGACGACGTGGTCTGCATCGACGGTGTGCAGACCATCAGCGGCGACTACATCGACATCGGACAACCCGTCGGCGCTGGGCGAGCAGTGCCGGTGGTGGTCAAGACCCTCGTCTTCGACACGTAGCTCCACCGCGGAGCGGCCGGAGCACTGCTGGAAAGGAAGGATGATGAAGCTCTCCACGAGTCTGAACGGAGTGACCTACCGCTTCAAGGACGTCACGGACGTCCTGGCCAAGGCGAACGAGCCGAAGGCCGGGGACCGGTTGATCGGCATCGCGGCCGAGACCGCCTCCGAACGGTTGGCCGCCAAGGTCGTCCTCTCGGAGCTGACGGTCGGCGACCTCACCGAGAACCCGACGATCCCCTATGAGGAGGACGAGGTCACGCGGGTCAATATCGACGGCCTCAACCGCTCCGGCTACGAGTCGATGAAGAACATGACCATCGGCGAGCTGCGCGAGTGGATCCTCGACCACAGGACCACACCCGACATGTTGAAGAGATCCGGACGCAGCTTCACCGGCGAGGTGGCGGCGGGGGTCGCCAAGATCATGACGGCGATGGACCTCGTCTACGGCGCCTCGAAGATCCGCTACGTGACCCACTGCAACACCGAGATCGGTCAGGACGGCACCATCTCCTACCGCGCCCAGACGAACTCGACGACCGACGACCCGGAGACCATCGTCCTCGGCCTCGCCGAGGCGGTGAGCTTCGGCTGCGGGGATGCCTGCCTCGGTATCAACCCGGTCAACGACGACGTCGCCAATACCCGGCGCATCGCGGACGCGGTCTACGACTTCATGGTGCGCAACGAGATCCCCACCCAGGTGGTCGTGCTCTCCCACGTCACCACGCAGATGACCGCCGTGGAGCAGGGTGCACCGCTCTCCATGATCTTCCAGTCGATCGCCGGCACCCAGGCGACCAACGAGGACTTCGGCGTCAACCGCAAGCTCCTCGAGGAGGCCTACGAGCTGGTGCGCCAGTACGGCCTCTGCCAGGGTCCGAACCTCCTCTACTTCGAGACGGGCCAGGGCTCCGAGGTGTCGATCGGGCGCGACCACGGCGTGGACCAGATGACGCTGGAGGCCCGCACCTACGGCTTCGGTCGCTTCTTCCGCCCGTTCATGGTCAACAACGTCTCGGGCTTCATCGGCCCCGAGACCATCTACGACGGCAAGGAGATGATCCGCGCCAACCTCGAGGACCACTTCATGGGCAAGCTCCTCGGACTGCCGATGGGCATGGCTCCGTGCTGGACGAACCACACGTCGATCACGATGGACGACCAGCAGCAGGCGACCATGCTCCTCGCCATGGCCGGCGCCAACTACTACATGGGTGTCCCGCACGCCGACGACGTCATGTTGGCCTACCAGGACACCAGCTTCCACGACGACGCAACGCTGCGTGAGCTGCTCGGCCGCACGGCGGCTCCCGAGTTCCACCGCTGGATGGTCTCCCGCGGACTCTGTGACGAGCGTGGTGTCCTGACCGAGGCGGCCGGCGACGGCTCGCAGTTCCTGAAGTGAGGTCGAGATGAGCACACAGAACCTGGAAGCCATCGTTCGCCGGGTGCTGGAGCAGCTGAACGGCGACAGCGAGTCGCCCGTCGGCCCCGGCCGGGTCACCACTGACGAGGGCGAGATCCCCGACATCCGCGCCGTCGACTACCGACAGGTCTACGAGGTGCCCGACGCGAAGCACCCCGAGGAGTTCATGCGGCTCAAGGCCCGGACCTGGGCGCGCGTCGGGCTGGGACGCAGCGGTCCCCGCTACAAGACGGCAAGCCTGCTGCGCTTCTGGGCCGACAACGCCTCGGCCATGGATGCGGTGTTCACCGACGTCTCGCAGGAGTTCCTGGACGAGCTCGGACTCTTCACCGTGCAGACGCGGTGCCGGACCAAGGACGAGTACCTCACCCGGCCGGACCTGGGCGCGCAGTTCGGCGACGAGGCCATCGCCGAGATCAAGCAGCGCTGCCAGCCGAACCCGCAGGTGCAGGTCTACGTCTCGGACGGCTTGTCGTCGACGGCAGTGGAGGCCAACGTCCGCGATCTGCTCCCGGCGCTCCTGCAGGGTCTGAAGCTGCACGGGCTGACCGCCGGCACCCCGTTCTTCGTCAAGTACGGACGGGTGCGCTCCATGGAGCCCATCTCGGAGGCCCTCGGCGCAGGCGTGACGTGTGTGCTCCTGGGCGAGCGCCCCGGCCTGGCGACGCCGGAGTCCCTGTCGGCCTACCTGGCCTACCAGGCACGGGTCGGGATGCCGGAGTCGGACCGCAACTGCGTCTCCAACATCCACCGGGAGGGCACCAGCCCGCTCGAGGCAGGCGCCCACATCGCCGACCTCATCGCGGAGATGTTCAAGCAGAAGACCTCGGGGATCAACCTCAAGCTGGGGTGACGCCTTAGGCTCCCCCTGTGGGGAACCCGGGATTGATCCTCGTCATCGGCGCGTCGGGCAAGACCGGCCGCGCGGTGTCCCGTGCCCTCGCGGCCAGAGGGGTCCGCGTGCGCGCAGGTCACCGGCCCGACCTCGACCTCGAGACCGGTCATGGCCTTGCCGAGGCGATGGACGGCGTCGACGCCGTCTACCACCTCGCTCCGAACATGCACCCGGACGAGGTCGCCATCGCCCATCGGGTAGCCACAGCCGCCCTCGATGCCGGCGTCCCTCGCTTCGTCTTCCACTCGGTCCTGCACCCGGACGACGCCGCCATGCCGCACCACTGGCGCAAGCACCTGGCGGAGCAGCGGATCCGCGAGCTCCTACCCACCTCGACGATCATCCGACCGGCCACCTATCACGAGAACCTCCTCCCGGCTGCGCTCGAGGGTCGCCTCACGGTGCCCTACTCGATCGACTCACCCTTCACGAACGTCGCTCTCGACGACCTCGGTGAGGCGGCTGCGGGAGTGCTCACAGAGGCGGGGCACGAGGGTGCCGACTACGACCTCGTCGGGCCAGAAGTGCTCTCGGTGCGGGACATGGCGCGCATCGCGACCGAGGTGCTCGGGCGTGAGGTCACGGCGGAGACGAAGAGGGTCCGGGACTGGGTCGACGGACCTGGAGCCGGACTGACCGAGCAGGTACGCGACGACCTGCTCGCGATGTTCGCCTCCTACGACAAGGCCGGTCTCGTCGGGGAGAGCGACGACCTCGCCCGTCTCCTCGGTCGTCCCGCCACGACCTGGGCGGGCGTCCTGGAGAAGAGCCGATGACCCGAGCCGATGTCGGACGCTCCGTCGCGGTCCTCGGCGGACTCGCGGTGGTCAACGTCCTCGCCCAACGCACCCGCGCACCCGGCGATGCGGTCGTCCCACTCGGTGCGCTCGCGCTCCTGGCCGGGGCTCGGGCCAGCGGACTCACTGCCGCCGAGCTCGGGCTGGACCCGGCGGCCAACCGGCAGGGCGTCACCGCCGCCGCGCTCGCCGCCTCGGCCACCATCGGCACGATCAGTGCCGCGTCGTGGCTCCCGGCGGCGCAGGGCTTCCGCGCCGATGCCCGCTACTCGAGTGCACCGGCCGCGGCTCGGGGGGCCTTCCTCACGATCCCGCTCGCGACCGCCGTCCCCGAGGAAGTCCTCTTCCGCTCGGTCCTCGATGCCTCCCTCCGGCGCCACCTGTCCCCGGCTGCAGCCACTGCG